>Ga0209138_1001919_pt1 | contig 16775 bp, 20 predicted proteins | sample SaaInl3SG_22_DNA_FD_184645 | JGI IMG/M metagenome (GOLD analysis project Ga0209138, IMG submission 184645) | Marine microbial communities from expanding oxygen minimum zones in the Saanich Inlet - ESP_153SG_22_DNA (SPAdes) (version 2) | ecosystem: Environmental > Aquatic > Marine > Intertidal...
TACAAAAGTAAAAATTAGAAAGTGTATATAACGATGTTTTACCTAAAAACTTTTCGATTTATAATTTGCAATTCATTTTTCTTTTCTAAATTTTTTATAACCCGAATTATGGTTTCTACGCGCAGCTGCTTTAATAGACACTTTGTTGTCAACATCAAATGTAATTGCAATTAAATGTTTGAATAAATTGGGGTCTTTTAATACAAATTTTGCCACTCGTTGACGGTGAACACTTTTAGCATTTTCCATATTATTGAGTTCTGTTACTAGAGAAAGGAATTCCAATTTTGACACGTTTACTAGATATGTATGGATTTGTTTTAAAAATATAAATATAAAATAAAAACGATTTTTAATTTTTTTCTTATTTGTTAATTTGTGAAAAATAATAATGGGAGTACATAAGAATCAATAAGCATTCAAAAATCGATCCTATAAAGCAGATACTTCTTTGTATCTTTGTATCCTTAAAAATAGATAATGAAACGAGTTGTTGTTGGACTTTCTGGTGGAGTAGATAGTAGTGTTACGGCCTATCTGTTAAAAGAACAAGGGTATGAAGTAATTGGTCTTTTTATGAAAAACTGGCACGATGATTCTGTAACAATTTCTAATGAATGTCCTTGGTTAGATGATAGTAATGATGCAATGATTGTTGCTGAAAAGTTAGGGATCCCTTTTCAAGTGGTGGATTTAAGTGAACAGTATAAAGATCGAATCGTAGATTATATGTTCTCGGAATATGAGAAGGGAAGAACGCCAAATCCAGATATTCTTTGCAATCGAGAAATAAAGTTTGATGTTTTTATGGACATTGCTTTAAAGCTAGGTGCTGACTTCGTTGCAACCGGTCATTACTGCAGAAAAGATTCAGAAATTATCGACGGAAAACCGATTCATAAATTGTTGGCAGGAAAAGATACCAATAAAGATCAATCTTATTTTCTATGTCAATTATCCCAACAGCAGTTGACAAAAGCTTTGTTTCCAATTGGTGAATTCACCAAGCCAGAAGTAAGAGCGATTGCGAAAAAAGCAGATTTAATCACCGCTGAAAAGAAAGATTCACAAGGTTTATGTTTTATAGGGAAAGTCCGTTTGCCTGAGTTTTTACAACAAAAATTGCAACCAAAAGAAGGACGTATAGTAACGATTCCATCCGCTTTTAAAGCCTATACAGCAGCAGTACCTCATTTTGAAGACCAGGAAGCAGCGTTAAAGTATTTTGCTACAAAATATACCTATCAAATTACTGATGGTAAAACTGTAGGAAAACATCAAGGGGCCCATTATTTCACAAAAGGGCAACGGAAAGGATTGAATGTTGGAGGTACAAAAGAAGCGCTCTATGTGATCGAAACGGATGTAAAAGAGAATATTATCTATACTGGAGAAGGAAAAAATCATACAGGACTCTATCGAAAGGTGTTGTTTGTTTCCAATGAAGAAATTCATTGGGTTCGGGAAGATTTAACTTTACTACCAGGAGATTCTCTGGAGGTATCTGCAAGAATACGCTATCGACAAGTTTTAGAGAAGGCCACTTTGCACAAAGTAGCTTCGGGATTGTATGTTTCTTTTGAGAACAAACAATCTGCCATACAAGAAGGACAATTTGTTGCTTGGTATCAAAACGAAGAGCTTTTAGGTTCAGGGGTTATTTCGTAACTTTATGTTATGAAAAATAACATTACACAACTTTTTAAGATTCAATATCCAATAATTCAAGGAGGAATGATTTGGGTTTCCGGTTGGAAGTTAGCTTCTGCCGTTTCAAATGCAGGAGGTTTGGGTTTAATTGGTGCAGGTTCTATGTATCCAGAAGTACTGCGAGAACACATTCAAAAGTGTAAAAAAGCAACCAACAAACCCTTTGGGGTTAATGTGCCGATGCTGTATCCAGAGATTGATAAAATCATGGATATTATTATCGAAGAAGGGGTTGAAATTGTTTTTACTTCCGCAGGGAACCCCAAAACATGGACTTCTTGGTTAAAAGAAAAAGAAATTACGGTGGTGCATGTAGTAAGCTCTGTGAAATTTGCTCTAAAAGCCGAAGCCGCTGGTGTTGATGCTATTGTATGCGAAGGTTTCGAAGCAGGAGGACATAATGGGAGGGAAGAGACAACCACCTTTACTTTAATTCCGATGGTAAAAAAACAACTTGAATTACCAATTATTGCAGCAGGAGGCATTGCAACTGGTAAAGGCATGCTGGCTGCAATGGTTTTAGGAGCAGATGGCGTACAAATTGGAAGTAGATTTGCAGCAACTGAAGAATCCTCTGCACATCAAAATTTTAAGCATTCAATTCTAAAGGTGAAAGATGGAGACACGAAATTGACCCTAAAAGAGTTAGCACCTGTTAGATTGATTAAAAATGAATTTTACGATCAAATAGAAGCACTGTATCAACAACAACCAACACTCGATGAAATTAAAAAATTATTGGGAAGAGCACGTGCTAAAAAAGGGATTTTTGAAGGGGATTTGGTGAATGGTGAATTGGAAATTGGTCAGATTGCGGGACTTATTGATGAAGTAAAATCGGTTAATTGTGTATTTGAAGAGATTCTTGGAGAGTTTCAAAATTCTAAAGCACTAGTTGACAGTTTTTAACCCAACATTTTTAAATAATGTTAATATATTTTTTTTATTGATTTAATGATATTATATTTGCAAAATAATAAACGCTGTTAGTAATTAAATTAACAGCACAATAATTTTTTACAATGAATAAAGGTACCGTAAAGTTTTTCAATGAATCTAAAGGATTTGGATTTATCACAGAAGAAGGAACAAACAAAGAACATTTTGTACATGTTTCAGGTTTAATCGACGAAATTCGCGAGAATGACGAAGTTGAATTTGACTTACAAGATGGAAGAAAAGGATTAAACGCAGTAAATGTAAAAGTAATTTAATATATACTTAGTTAATTTTTAATGAAAAAGCCTGCAATTTGCAGGCTTTTTTATGCACATTATTTTATTGGAATCTTGATCTCATAAACTTTGTGAGATTTATTATTGAGTTTGTTTTGTCGTAACCAAGGATTATGAAGTTTCAGTTCTTTATAGTTGAGTCCAAATTTTTTGGCAAATAGCGCAATATTTGTAATGGTAGTATCTACCTTAATCGTTCTAGTTTTCTCCATCGTGTAGAGGTCCTTTTCTTCAAATTTAAACCCATATTTTCTGGGGTTTGATAAAACTTCTTTTAAAGCAATGATTCGTAGGACATATCGTTCCGTTTCATTAGATAAAAATGCATCGTAATAGGAAGTAACTCCTTGTGCCTCTAATCGTCGTGAAATACCATAATTCCCTGCATTATATGCAGCAGCAGCCAGGGTCCATGATCCAAATCTTTCTTTTGCTTTAATTAAATATTGGGCAGCAACTTTTGTCGATTTCTCAATATGATAGCGTTCATCAACATTTTGATTAATTTCCAAACCATATTCTTTCCCTGTATTTCTCATAAAATGCCACATTCCAGCTGCTCCAGCTGAAGAGGTTTCATCAATTAAAGCACTTTCTGCAACTGCCAAATATTTAAAATCATCCGGAAGACCATATTCTTTTAGTAAGGGTTCCAAAATTGGGAAGTATTTGTTTGCTCTTTTTAACAACAACAATCCATTGGATTGCCAGTAGGTGTTTACTAGTAATTCGCGATCCATTCTTTCTCTAATATGCTGGCGCTCTATGGGAACTCGCTCTCCTGCAAGATGTAAGTTTTCGGGAAGTTGCAAAGCTTGAATTTCATATTTATCGCTCGTGCTTTTCGATGTTTCAATCTTTGTTTTGTCAATTCCTTTAACAAATAAAGAGGTAATTGCAAGGATGCTTATGAAGGTAAATAAGCGCAGTATTTTTGGCATAATAGAAGTAGTTTAATAGCTATAAACATACAAAAATTTTAAGCTCCTAAAAAGTTAAACTTTCATGAATGTGTTTTGTAATTGTTTTTGATTTTCTTAAAATCATGACGTGAGTTCCTCCTTCAACAACCACACAATTTGAAATATTTTTTAAGGGAAATACCTTATCCTCCGTTCCGTGGATATGTACTAAGTTTTCGGAAGTTTTTTTCACTCCGTTCCAATTGATAACATTGTAAATAGACCAATGCAAATAAGAACGATCTCTTACAGATAAGTACTTTTTATAGAGAGCAGCTCGTTTTTTTAGTGATTTTCCTAAGAAAAATTTTGTATAATCTTCAAAATTGGCAATTATTTTTGACGGAAACAACTTGTATATCTTTGTAAAGCTAGCAAGTTGAAATCTTTTTGGTAGTTCCTTCTTGTCTTTAACACTCGAAATAATAATTACTTTTTTGGTAGTTATAAACTGACTCATTTCTTGTACCATGATTCCACCAAAGGAGACGCCAACCAAAACAGGATTTTTATGCAGTATGTCTTCACACATTCTCATGGCATAATTTGCCATGGTTTCTTTTTGATGTAAGGGCATTTTCCACTGAAGATAATACAAATCATAGACCGAGTTTGACAATCTTAAGTTTTCAAATATTTCCGGACCTGCAGCCAATCCTGGAAGAAAATAGATAGGTATTTTGGACATACTTCAGATTAATAATAATAAGAATTTTGTTTTTGTTTTAATCCTCTTCTGCGAAGTGAAATCGCACAAGTCCATCTTCATCTATTGTAGAAAGTGTCACTTTATGAAGTGTGTTCACAAACTCAGGATTCCAAGGATGTTTAACTTTTACATAATTTTCTGTAAAACCATGAATATATCCTTCTTTGTTTTCACTTTCAAACAAGACTGTTAAGGTATTTCCCAATTGAGTTTCATAAAAAGCTCTTCTCATTTTTGCAGACAATCCACGTAACATCTTACTTCGTTTCGCACGGGTTTTTTTTGGAACAACTCCCTCAAAACTTGCCGCCGCTGTATTGGGTCTCTCAGAATAAGAGAAAACGTGTAAGTAGGAAATATCTAGCTGATTTAAAAAATTATATGTTTCTAAGAATAGTTCCTCTGTTTCTCCTGGAAAACCTACAATTACATCCACCCCAATGCAAGCATTTGGCATGGTTTCTCTAATCTTTGTAACTCGATTCGAATAGAGGTCTGTAAGATATCGACGTTTCATCTTCTTTAATAATTTGTCGCTACCAGATTGTAAGGGGATATGAAAATGAGGAACAAATATTTTTGATTTTGAAACAAAGTCAATCGTTTCATCTTTTAAGAGGTTAGGCTCAATTGAAGAAATTCTGAGTCGGTGTATTCCATCGACTTGATCTAATTCTTTGACCAATTCTAAGAAGGTATGTTCGTGTTTTTTGTTACCAAATTCACCCTTTCCGTAATCTCCAATATTGACGCCTGTCAGAACAATTTCTTTAATTCCTTTTTTAGAGATTTCTCGTGCATTCTCCAATACATTTTCTAAAGTATCAGATCTCGAAATTCCTCGTGCTAGGGGAATTGTACAATAAGTACATTTATAATCACAGCCATCTTGTACTTTTAAGAAAGCACGTGTTCTGTCTCCAATAGAGTAGGACCCTACATAGAAATCTGCATCTCCAATTTCACAAGAATGTATTTCACCAACATTGTTTTTTGTTAAATCGTTGATGTAGCTGGTAACATTAAATTTTTCGGTAGCTCCTAGAACCAAATCAACGCCATCCACGGCTGCCAATTCTTCAGGTTTTAGTTGTGCATAACAACCCACTGCTATTAAAAAAGCATCTTCATTTTTTTGTAAAGCGTTTTTTACAATGGATTTAAAACGTTTGTCAGCATTGTCGGTTACTGAACAGGTGTTAATCACGTATATATCGGCGATTTCTTCAAACTCAACGCGTTCAAAACCTTCACTCACAAAATTTCTTGCGATTGTAGAAGTTTCAGAGAAGTTTAATTTACATCCTAAAGTATAAAATGCTACTTTTTTATCTGCATTCATTAGTGTACATTTATGCGTTGCAAATTTACACTTTTATTGATGATTTTTGAAACTGAACGCCTGCAAGTGCGGAAATTAATTTTGGAAGATTTATATTCCTTTCATAAAATGCAAAGCAATCCAAATGTAATGCGGTATGCGGACGGCGAGGTGAATACCTTAGCGGCGCATTCGATCGAATTATCGACATTGATATCCAACTACAGTTTGCCAGAAAATGATTTTTGGATTTATGCAATTGAACGAAAAGAAGATCGCTTTTTTGTGGGAACATTGGCGCTGGTTAAGGACGGAGATGACGATGAAATTGGACTTCGATTTTTAGAGGAATATTGGAGTTTAGGATATGGAACAGAGGTTTGTCATCGTTTACTGGAGTATTGTAAACAAATTGGCATTCAAAAAATAGTGGCATCTGCTGTTGATTTAAACAGCGCGTCAAGTAAAATTTTAACGCGATTGGGTTTTATGCAAGTGAGAAAATTTATAAATCAAGAAATGCAACTGCTAGAAACAAAATATGAATTATACCTATGATTGTAGATAATTTAGCCCCCCCTTATTATGCAGTTATTTTTTCAACAATATCCTCAGAAAATTCCGACGGATATCTTGAAGCAGCGCAAAGAATGGAGATTCTTGCAAAACAGCAAAAAGGTTTTTTAGGGATTGAATCTGCACGTGCAGATATTGGGATTACTGTTTCTTATTGGCAAACATTAACTGATATTTCTGCATGGAAAAACAATGTTGAACATACTGCAGTTAGGGAATTGGGACGAGAAAAATGGTATAAAAAATACCAATTAAGAATTTGTAAAGTAGAAAGAGCATATGGTTTTGAAAATTAAATACCTTCTTTTTTTTATCGTAATTATCGTATTTTCATCTTGCGATCAAAAGAAAAATAAATACAATGATTTACAGGTCTTTAGATACAATGAGCACAAAAACATCAATACGCTAGATCCAGCTTTTTCTAAGGACTTACGCACCATTTGGGCAACTACGCAGCTTTTTAATGGCTTGGTTCAATTGAATGATTCCTTGCAAGTAATTCCAGATATTGCAGAAAAATGGACAATTTCAGAAGATGGTTTGTCTTATCAATTTCATTTGCGAACTGATGTTCTATTTCACAAACACGCTTTATTTGGTAAAGAAAGCACACGAAACGTAGTTGCCAAGGATTTTGAGTATTCTTTTCAGCGATTATTAGATCCTGAAGTAGCTTCGCCAGGCAAATGGGTATTAGAATTTGTAGCTTCCTTTACTGCAGAAAGTCCGCATGTTTTTAGCATTCAACTTAAAAAACCATTTCCACCATTTTTAAGTCTATTGACCATGAAATATTGTTCGGTAGTCCCGAAAGAGGCTCTTGACTACTTTGGCGATTCTTTTAGAGAAAATCCAATTGGAACAGGACCTTTTCATTTCAAATTGTGGAAAGAGAATATTAAATTGGTTCTAAGAAAGAATAATTATTTTTATGAGACAGACGAAAATGGAGTACAACTTCCTTATTTAGAAGCTGTAGCGATTACTTTTTTACCCGACAAGCAAAGTGAATTCTTACAATTCGTTCAAGGAAATCTCGATTTTTTAAACAGTATTGATAATTCTTATAAAGATGATCTCCTAACCAAGAATGGAAAATTGCAATCGCGTTATGCCTCAAGAATTAAGATGATGACAAGTCCTTACTTGAATACAGAATACCTTGGGGTATATATGGATGCAGCAGAGGAGGAAGCCAATTCGTTGCTATTGAGAAAAGCCTTGAATTATGGTTTTGATAAAGAAAAAATGATTTTATATCTAAGAAATGGAATTGGGACTCCGGCCATACATGGCTTCATTCCCAAAGGATTGCCTTCTTTCAACCAGATGAAAGGATATACCTATCAACCACAAAAGGCGAAACAATTGATTGAGACTTATAAATTGAAATCTGGAAACAACAATCCTAAAATCACCATAAGTACCGATAGTCAATACCTAGATTTGTGTGAATACATTCAAAGAGAGATGCAAAAAATAGGGTTGAAAGTTGTTGTAGAAGTTTTGCCCGCATCTACGCTACGGGAGCGAAAAGCAAACGGAAAGTTAAGTGTTTTTAGAGGAAGTTGGGTGGCTGATTACCCAGATGCTGAAAATTATTTATTCATTTATCACAGTAAAAACTTCTCTCCAAACGGACCTAATTATACTCACTATAAAAACAATCAATTTGACGCATTGTATGAAAAAGCAGTAGAGACAGTTAATACTCAAAAGCGACATCTTATATATCAGCGAATGGACAGTTTAATGATGGCTACAACCCCTGTAATCCCATTGTATTATGATGAAGTTCTTCGTTTTACGAACAAAAACCTAACAGGATTAGGGATCAATCCTATCAATCATTTGCATTTAAAGAAGGTGCGGAAAACAGAATAGCAGCACTAAAATTCAGTTTCCCAGTTTACTTTTGTAAGAATCGGAAAGTGGTCTGAATATTTTACGTCAAAGGTTTTAAAGGTACTTATGTTGGCTTTTATGTCCGTAAAAATAAAATCGATTCGGGTTGGTAAAAAGTAGCGATACGTTTTTCCAAACCCCTTACCAGCAGCTATAAATGCATCTATTTTGTTGTCTCCAATTTGGTTGTAAACCCAAGAATATGCGGTATTATTAAAATCACCACCTACTATTTTTCTTCCTTTCCATTTTTTTTCATGTGCTAAAAATAAGGCGGTTTGATCCGCTTGTTTTTTGAACGAAAGACTTATTCTATCAATTAGTTTTTTTGAATCCTTTTCACCAAAGTTTTCTTCATAAGGTTTAATTTTTAAAGATTCTAAGTGTAAATTGTAGATTCTAATAGTATCCTTTTCTTTCAAAATATCAACAAAAATAATGTTGTTTCCGGTCTTTTTTAGATCCAATGAACCGCTATTTATAATTTTAAATTTAGAATAAATAGCCATTCCAAACCTACCGCCAATATTCTGTTTTTTAATGTATTGATATGGAAAGTCTAATTTGATTTTACTAGATTGATAATATTCTTGCACTAAAAGTACATCTGGAGCTATTGTTGCAATGTAATCGAAGCCATTTATTGAGGGATTACTTTCTTTTGTATTATGAAATAAATCAAATGACTTTACATTGTAACTCATCACTTTTAGATCTTTGTTCAGCGATGAAGTTTTATCAGAAATTTTATAAAAAGGGGTTGAAAAAAAGAAACCAATCGTTAAAACCAAGGAGGAGAGAAGGAGCTGTTTTTTTAGTTTTAGCAACCAGTAGATGACAAACAATCCATTTAGAAAAATTAAAACGGGGACAAACAGGCTTAAAATTGCAAAAATTGCAATACTATTTGGAGATACAAAAGGGAGTAAATAGGACAATACTAAAAGGATCGCTAAAAGTGAATTTAGCAAGTAGATTATTTTGTCAACAAACGATAATTTTTTCATATCAACGCTTTCCTTGTTTAAATAAGAAGTCTTTTTCTGCTTTTGTTAAGGTATCATAGCCTGACTTGCTAATTTTATCTAAAATAGCATCAATTTGTTTTTGATTTGGTCCTGTGTTTGGGGGTGTTTTTTTCTTTTTTGTAGATGATCTATAAGCTGTTCTTAAAGGTTTTTCTTTTTTCTGAAAGCGTGCAGCTAGCCAATTTAAAATCCCAGTACTTTTACTCGTTCCTTGTTTTGTATAAAGATATCCAAAGAGTGCACCGCCCAAATGTGCGAAATTTCCACCAGCATTTCCTCCATTCAAACCCATGAAATTTAGAATTACCCATATGCCTGCCAAATGCCACAATTTTACAAAACCGATAAATCGCAATTTTAGTTGATAGTTTGGCATGTAGGTGGCAATTCCTACGAAGATTGCAGAAACTCCAGCAGAAGCTCCTATTAATTGACCTTGATTATTGCTAAAAAGTGGAAAATAATTATAACTAAGAATGAACAACAGTCCGCCAAAAATAATTCCTAGAAAATAAAAAGTCTGGAATTGTTTTTGTGTAAAGTATTGTACAAAAAGATTTCCGATATAATACAAAATAATGAGATTCGATATTAAATGAAAAAAATCTGCATGTAAAAACCCGTAAGTAACAATTGCCCATGGTTTTGATAAGAATACTTCTGTGCTGGAGTCTAAAGAAAACCAATTTACCAGCCAGTTAGTTTGCCCTTTGTACAAGCCAGGAAGCACACTAAAAAAAATAGAGAGTATAAAGATGACTACATTGATGTAGATTAGCCTTTCAACAATATTGGCTTCTTTATATTTATTTTGTAGGGTGTGTATGAAACTCATTTAAGAAAATTTAAATTGGTTTTTTTTCCAATACCATGCAATGATAAAACCAACAAGGGCACCACCAACATGCGCAAAATGTGCAATATTTCCTACAGAGTACCTTGTCATTCCAAAGAATAAATCTCCCAAAAGAAGTATCGGAATAAAGTATTTTGCTGCAATTGGAATTGGAAAAAATATCATCGCTAATTTTGCTTCTTTAAAGTACAAACCAAAGGCGACTAGAACGCCATAAACAGCTCCAGAAGCACCCAATGCAGATGTGTTGTAGAGAGAATTAACAGTCTGTAAAATTTCATCATTATAAATAAGTGTTGGATCCATCAATTTCATGATTTCCATTTTTGTAGCTCCTAATTCTATAAGTTTTTCAAAGGCATCATTAAACTGATAATAATTTACAAGTGTATAAATAATACTTGCACCAATTCCTGTTGAAAAATAGAAAAAGAGAAACTTCTTTTTCCCCCATATTTGTTCTAGTGGAGTACCAAAAGCATACAATCCATACATATTAAAAAGTATGTGCCCAAAACTCCCATGCATAAAAGTGCTAGTTAGGTATTGCCAGAATCCAAAGTGCTCATTTTGAGGGAAATGTAAAGCAAGAATATTTGTTAAATCTAAATTTAAAAATTGTGGAACAACAAATAAAATAACATTTAAAATGATCAGGTGTTTGACTGTTTCTGTAATATTTCCCATAATCTTAATTGTTAAAAATTAAATCAATTTCTTTTAAAGTCAAAGTTTTAAAAGTCGATTTCCCAAAAGGAGAAATACTGGGTTCTTTACAAGAAAACAAGTCGTTTACAAGATTTTCTTGTTCTAAGGCAGAAAGTATAGTGCCTGTTTTAATGGCCAATGTTTTAGAAAAAGACTTCGCCATTAGATCAAAAGGACTAAAACTCGCATCAGGCACTTCCAAATCAATATCACGAATTAATTCTTCTAAAATAACCGTAATCTGACTTTCGGTCACAGAAACGGGTATTCCTTTAATAGTAACCCCTGTTTTTGTAAACTCGCCAAAAGAAAAACCGGCATTTTCTAATTCTGTTTTTAGAGAATAGATAATCTCAATTTCTGAAGCAATTAATTGAATATTTACGGGAAATAATAACTGTTGACTGTTGGCTTCTTTTACAGTAATGCTCTCTAAGAAATTTTCATATAAAATTCGCTGATGTGCTAAGGATTGACTGATTAATACCACGCCAGACTTAATAGCGCTTAATAAATATTTTCGTTGAATTTGTAATGTCTTTCCCGTTTCTTTTGCTGTTTCAGTATCAAACAAAGCGGCTTGGTTTGTTTCGTTGCTTTCAACTTCTACATGGGTGTATAGTGATTCCCAACTTTCTGTAGAAACCTCTCGCTTATATGGAAGCTGTGTTTTGGTTTGTTCAAACTCTTTAAAAGGATTGAAATCGGGGTCTACAGTAATTTTTGGTGTAGAGGTTCCTGTTTTTCCTTTAAAGTGATAAGGGACGTCTAAATTGGCGTCTCTGTTGAAATCTAAAACAGGTGCCACATTGTATTGTCCTAAACTATGTTTTATGGTCGCTCTTAAAATAGCATATAATGCTTTTTCATTATCAAATTTTATCTCTGTCTTCGTCGGATGAATATTAATATCAATGCTATTTGCGGGTACCGATAAATATAAGAAATAGGAGGGGTGACTTGAGTGTTCTAATAAACCGTCAAATGCATTGATAACGGCATGATTTAGATAAGAACTTTTAATAAAACGATCATTTACAAAAAAGAACTGTTCTCCTCTTTTCTTTTTTGCAAATTCGGGTTTGGTAATAAAACCTTGTATTGTAATTAAATCTGTTTTCTCTTCGATGGGTACCAATTTTTCGTTCATCTTAGCCCCAAAAATTGCAACCACTCGTTTTTTTAGATTGCTACTCCTTAAATTGTAGACTTCATTGTTGTTATGATGTAATAAAAAAGAAATGCTGGGATGGGCCAAAGCCACCCGTTGAAATTCATCAATAATGTGACGGGTTTCTATGGTGTCTGATTTTAAGAAATTTCTTCGAGCAGGAATGTTATAAAATAAATTCTTTACTGCTAAACTGGTTCCAGTTGCGGTTGAAATAAATTCTTGCGAGATGATTTTACTCCCTTCAATTTTAATTTGACTTCCCAATTCGTCATTTTCCTGTTTTGTTTTGAGGGCTACATGTGCAATTGCAGCAATAGAGGCCAATGCCTCTCCACGGAAACCTTTGGTATTGAGATTGAATAAATCTGCTGCTTTTTTTATTTTGGAAGTTGCATGGCGTTCAAAACATAAACGCGCATCAGTGGTGCTCATTCCTTTTCCATCATCAATTACTTGAATTAATGTTTTACCAGCATCTTTTAAAAGTAATTTTATAGAATTTGCACCCGCATCAATCGCGTTTTCCAGCAACTCTTTAACAACTGAGGCAGGTCTTTGTACTACTTCACCAGCAGCTATTTGGTTTGCCACATGATCTGGCAAAAGTTGAATAATGTCTGACATTAATTATTGAAAAATATTGATAAATCGAAATCGATAATATATAAGAAGATAAAAAGTAAAATACCAATAATAATCATTAGGTTTTTGTTTACTTTTTGGTCGGGGTTCTTTAATTCCTCTAGAGCATCAGAAAACTTAGATTTAATTCCTTTGTTTTTACCAGTTGTACTTCTAAATTGATCTAATTTATGTTCTATTTTAAAAGGACTCCCTTCTCCTTTGTAGTAACGTGGTTGATAATCAAATTTCTTATTTGTACGTTTAAAAAATCCCATAGTGTATTTGTTTGAATTGAGAATCGTCATTGATGTGAATCAATTTGTATACCAATTGAAAGCATATTTCAAATTTACAGAATTTAAAATGAATTTCCGAAAATTGAGGTTAAAAGTACTTGAAGATGATCTTGGTTTTTTTTAAAAACCAATATGGTCAGCTTTTCGATCGAAATGTTTTAATGCCGCCATTTTTATTGCGGCTACAGCACATTCAATTCCTTTATTTCCGAGAGCTCCCCCAGAGCGATCTAGAGACTGTTGCTTCGTATTGTCTGTCAATACGCAGAAAATGACTGGAACATCATATTTAATATTCAAATCTACAATTCCTTGTGTTACTCCTTCGCAAACAAAATCAAAATGTTTTGTTTCTCCTTGGATGACATTTCCAATGGCAATAACTGCATCTACTTTTTGAGATTCAATCATTTTTTTACAACCATAAATAAGTTCGAAACTTCCAGGAACCTCCCAAGAAATAATATTTTCTTTCGATGCCCCACAGTCTAAAAGGGTAGCGATTGCTCCTTTTGCAAGGTTTGTGGTGATTTCTGGATTCCATTCAGAAACAACAATCCCAAATCGAAAAGTCTTCGCATTTGGGATTGTTGCTTTATCGTAATATGATAAATTGGTTGTTGCCATCTATTCGGTTTTAGTCGTTAGGTTTTTACGAACTCCTAAAAACAAATCTCTAAATACTATTGCGCGTATTTAGCTGCATTGATATATTTATCAGCGTCTTTACCTTGTTCAGAAGTAGCATACTGTTCTTTAATTTGCGTAAAAAGAGCTTCAGCTTTCCCAAATTTTTTCAATTCCATTGCTGTAAATCCTGCTTTTTGTAAAAATAATGGCGCTGTAAAAGCGTTGTCTTTTTTATTAGCAGCTTTAATGTAATATTCCAATGCTTGTTCTGGTTGATCGATATCTGCAAAAGCGTCTCCAATAGCACCTAGTGCAACAGTACCAATAAGTTCATCATCAGAATTAAATTGCTCTAAATATTCGATTGCTTTCGCATATTCTTTTAATTGTAAATATGAAACACCTGCATAATAGTTTGCTAGATTACCAGATTTTGTACCACTATACTTAGCCGCAACATCTATAAAGCCGTATTTACCATCTGCTCCTTCTAAACCTAAAACCAATAAAGAATCTATTGACGATCCAGCGACAGCTGCATCATTGAAATATTTTCTTGGAAAAGCTAATTGATTAGCAGCATCTAATTCTGCGGGTTCTGAAATGTATTTATTATAACCTAACAATCCTAATACAAAAACAACAATTACAATCAAACTATTAAATAATAGTTTGCTGTTTTTCTCGATCCATTGTTCAGATTTACTCGCAGTTTCGTCTAAAGTATTGAATACTTCTGCCGTTGTGCTTTGAATCTCATCAACTTGTTGTTGGTCTTTTTTATCTGAAGGTTTGTACCCTTTTTTCTTGTATGTTGCCATGTTTGCTTAAAAAATTAGTGGCGACAAAAATAGTTTTTTTAATTGGATTTTAAAAGCGGATAATTCCCTAAATTTTCAATAATTTGCAATTCCTATTTAATACCCTTAATTATTTATGTATTTACAAAAACTCTCGTTAATTAATTTTAAAAATATTGAAACTCAATCCTTTGATTTTCAAGAAAAAATAAACTGTTTTGTTGGCGACAACGGTGTGGGGAAAACAAATGTATTGGACGCAATTTATTATCTTTCTTTTGCGAAGAGTTACTTTAATTCAGTTGCTTTACAGAACATTCGACATGGAGAAGGTTTTTTTATGGTAGAAGGCGATTATTTTTTAAACGATAGAAATGAGAAAATTATATGTAGTTTAAAACGAGGGCAAAAAAAAGTTTTAAAGAGAAACGGGAAGAGCTACGAGAAGTTTTCTGAACATATTGGACAATTGCCCTTGGTGATTATTTCACCAGCAGATAGAGATTTAGTTACAGAAGGAAGTGAAACAAGACGTAAGTTCATAGATGGAGTCATTTCTCAACAAAACAAAAGCTATCTAAAAGATTTAATTTCCTATAATAAGGTTTTGAGTCAACGAAATGCCCTTTTAAAGTATTTTGCAGCAAACAGAACTTTTGATGCGCTCAACTTAAATGTATATGACGAGCAGCTTTCAGAATATGGAGCAAGGATTTATGAGGTTAGAAAACTATTTTTGGAGGAATTTATCCCTATATTTAATCAAAAATATCAAATAATTTCTGGTGACAAAGAAAATGTCAATTTAAAATATAAAAGTCAGTTACAAGATTTTTCGATGATGGCGCTGATGAAAAATTCTTTAGAAAAGGACAAAATCATTCAGTACACCACTTCAGGGATTCATAAAGATGATCTGAGTTTTGAAATTGGTGCCTATTCCATCAAGAAGTTTGGTTCACAAGGACAACAAAAATCCTATCTAATTGCACTAAAATTGGCTCAGTTTGAATTTATTAAACAACAATCGAAAGTCACTCCCATTTTATTGTTAGATGATATTTTTGATAAGCTGGATGAAAGTCGTGTTTCTCAAATAATAGATTTGGTTAGCAAAGAGACATTTGGCCAGATATTTATTACAGATACACATGCTGACCGAACAGAGAATATTTTAAAACAAAGTAACAATCCGTATCAGATTTTTAATTTGTAATTTTATTCAAAATTCAGGGAGTTTGAAAAGTATTTTATAAACTTTTTTGTTTCTGATGGTGAAATAAAGGTTTGGAATGACCATAAAAAAAAGGAAATACAATAATTCGCAAGGGCAAATGCCACAAGCTAAAAGCAAGAAAAATATGGCAAAAAGAGAAAATGATTCTTTTTCAGTAAAAGACTTAATGCAAAGCTTTATCAATGAAAATAATTTGAGCAAAGGAATGCAAAAAATAAAGGCAGAAGAAATATGGAATCAAATGATGGGTCCTGGAGTTGCCAATCATACAAGTGGAGTCAAATTGCAAAATAAAACATTAATAATTCAATTAACATCCTCTGTGTTACGAGAGGAATTAAGTTATGGGAAAGAAAAAATTATTAAAATGATAAATGAAGAATTTGGAGATGAAATTGTTTCTAAGTTACTGTTGATTTAATGCCTAGCAATACATCTTAACCAAATTTCAAAAAAAAACCTATATTTATAAAAATTAACAAATACAATCTGTCCCTCATGAAAAGAATCGTTTTAATTTTTTTTTGTTTTAGTCTTTTAGGTTGTTCTTCCAATGAAGATGTAGTCGATTCAACAGAAGCAACCGTTATTGGTCGCTGGAATCTTACTGGTTTTGTTGGAAGTGTGATGTATGAATTCACAGCAAACAAACGCTATACCTTGTATTCTGAAAATGGGGAATTTGAAACGGTTCAAGAAGTAATAGACATTGGACGTTCTGGGAACGATTGGTGGTATGAAGGTAATAAAATTACCGTAGATTTAAATTTTGGACATACTTCCACTTTGACACCTCGGTTTAAATGTAACAATAATGTGATAGATTGGCTCAATGATATTGGAGACATTCATGCTACTTATTTTAGAGAGGGCTATGACATTACTAGCTGTAATGAATAATTTTTTAGGTGTTTTTTGAGGTATATAAAAAAACTCACAACCAAGGTTGTGAGTTTTTTTTTAATCTTATGATAGGAATTCTATTTAGAATTGCTCTCTAT
>Ga0209138_1001922_pt1 | contig 16756 bp, 17 predicted proteins | sample SaaInl3SG_22_DNA_FD_184645 | JGI IMG/M metagenome (GOLD analysis project Ga0209138, IMG submission 184645) | Marine microbial communities from expanding oxygen minimum zones in the Saanich Inlet - ESP_153SG_22_DNA (SPAdes) (version 2) | ecosystem: Environmental > Aquatic > Marine > Intertidal...
CGCGTTGTCACCATTGAAACATCAGGTTTACGAACGCCGCGGGTGGTCATGCATTGATGCTGTGCATCGATCAAAATAGCAACACCCTGTGGCTGTAACGCTGTTTGGATACATTCAGCAACCTGTGCCGTCATCGTTTCTTGGGTTTGCAGGCGGCGGGCAAAACTATCAAGAACGCGGGCCAGTTTGGAAATGCCGACAACACGCCGGTCCGGCATATAGGCAATATGCGCGGTGCCTAGAATCGGTACAAGATGATGCTCGCAATGGCTTTCCATCCGGATGTTGCGCAACATCACCATATCATCATAGCCGCTAACCTCTTCAAAGGTGCGGTTCAGCATTTCAGCTGGGTCTTCGCTATAGCCAACACAAAATTCCTGCCATGCGCGCGCGACCCGACCGGGCGTGCCGACAAGGCCTTCGCGCGTCGGATCATCACCGGCCCAGCGCAGCAAAACCTCTACCGCAGCCTCAGCCTCGGCTTGGCTAGGGCGTACAGGTGCATTAGCAGGCGCGCCGGTTGAACCCACCGGATCATCCAGTTTGGCTTTATCATTGCTGTCATCATAAGGCGTCATGACTGTATCTCGGCAATTGGTGGTAACAATAGCAGTGTCTATAAAGCAGTATATGGCGAAAAAGGGGGTTAAAAGCAACCGCAATAGCGCCGCAGGGCGGATTGCTCAAAATGTGGTTTCGCCCAGACAAATATCGCAAATGCATCTGTTGATATCTGTGGCGCTCCTTGCAGTGCCCAGTGATGTACCAAGTGACGTCCCCAGTGGTGTGCTAGCACATTTCGACTGCGCGGGCGGTTAATTCACCAACAAGCTGGGCCCGATAATCGGCAGTTCCGTGCATATCGCTGACGATCTCACTTGCATCTATAGACACATTGCGGGCGCTGGCGGGTGAAAATTCAGCCGATAATGCGGCCTCTAATTCATCATGACGAAAAACCCCGTCTTCGCCGCCGCCCGTCACGGCAACACGGATCCCATCACTGGTTTTGGCGACACAAACGCCAACCATCGCGTATCTGGAGGCGGGGTTCGGGAATTTTACATAGGCCGCGGCCTCTGGCTTTGGAAAGCTAACCGCGGTGATGATCTCGTCTTCTTCTAGATCTGTTTCGAACATTCCGACAAAGAAATCTGCCGCCTCAATATCGCGGCTATTGGTATGAATAATCGCATCCATGCCTAACGCCGCCGCCGGATAACAGGCGGATGGATCGTTATTCGCCAGCGAGCCACCAATCGTGCCGCGGTTGCGCACTTGGCGGTCACCAATGTTACCGGCCAGCGAGGCCAAGGCTGGAATGGCCGATTGCACGATGGGTGATGTTGCCACATCAACATGCTTGGTCATCGCGCCAATTTTGATCGTCGCGCCGCAATCCTCAATGCCGGATAAGGCACATCCACCAAGATCAACCAGAATTTCAGGGCTCGCCAATCGTTGCTTCATGGTTGGAATTAAGGTCATGCCGCCAGCCAGAAATTTGCCATCATCGCCAATGCTTGCACTGGCATGGTCGATTGATTCGGCCTTTATATATGTCGTTTTGTACATATTGGTTTCACCTAACACCCTTGCAGGGTTCTACTTGCGGGGAGGGTTTATTTGCGCGCCATAACAGCGGCGGCGGATTGCACCGATTTTACGATATTGTGATAGCCGGTACAGCGGCAGATGTTACCCTCCAGCCCTTCGCGCACTTCGCTGTCGCTAGGGTTTGGGTTTTGTCCGACCAATTCGATTGCACTCATCACCATGCCCGGCGTGCAAAACCCGCATTGCAAACCGTGGTTTTCGTGAAATGCCTGTTGCATTGGATGGATGGCATCGCCGTCGCTGATGCCTTCGATCGTGGTAATGTTTGCCCCTTCGGCCATCACCGCCAGCATGCTGCATGATTTGATCGAAACACCATCTATATGAACAATGCACGCGCCGCATTGGCTGGTGTCACAGCCGATATGCGTTCCCGTTAGGCCCATTGTCTCGCGGATAAAGCTGACCAGCAAGGTGTTGTCTGGTACATCCGCGCTAACGGCCTTTCCGTTCAGGTTAAAATTGACCAGTGTCATATCATTCCCCGCATTCTTATTTGCCGCTCCATGTTTGGAGCAAACCGGCGATCTGTAAACCACTTTAATTCAATTTTCCGGCAAGTTCTTGAAAAACCGTATAATGGTGAGAAATTATGTCGCATTGGTCTGGTAATTCTGCCTATCATCAGACCAGATATAGCGAGGATGTTTAGGCCATCACTTTGGTTTATTTGGCTGTACCGCTCTGGAATTTTGCACTAGCGCCAAGGTAAGAGGCATATTTTAACACATGTCGGAAAACCAGATTACAAATCAGGTCACAAATCAGCTAGGCGGAACTCAAAATCACGCCCCAACCAATGATGTCTTATTGAGGCGGGCGGCTGATTGGTATGCGGGCGGGCATAAAGTTGCGCTCGCCATTGTTATCCAGACATGGGGGTCTTCACCGCGCCCCGTTGGCAGTGTGATGGTGGTGCGCGGTGATATGGAATTTGCCGGATCAGTGTCTGGCGGCTGTGTGGAAAGTGCGGTTATCGATGCCGCTATGCAAAGCATGGAAACAGGCGTTGGTGAGCGGCTTGATTTTGGTGTTGCCGATACCACCGCATGGGAAGTTGGCCTATCCTGTGGCGGCCAGATTGCGGTGTTGATAACGCCCATTATGGCGGCGGAACAGAGCGGCCTATCGGGTGCCGTTTTAACAAAGATAGCCGCTGGAATTGACCGGCGCGAGACAGTCCGGATTTGCCTTGATGCGCGTAATGGTGGGCTGGTTGATGATGCCGGTGATAATGCCGGTGATAATGATGAAACCGGCCTTTATGATATGGGCCTCGATGATAGGGGCGAGCGGTTTGTCTTTGTCCAGCACCCGCCGCGCCGCCTTATAATCGTTGGTGCGGTTCATATCAGCCAGTTTTTGGCGCCGATTGCGGCCCAGACCGGTTTTGATGTCATTGTGATCGACCCACGCGCCGCCTTTACTGGCGGTGACCGCTTTGGTCATATGTCTGGCGTTACCTGTCGTACTGGCTGGCCTGATAATGTGATGGCGGATGTTGGTCTTGATGCCAATAGCGCGGTGGTGACGTTAACGCATGATCCAAAGATTGACGATCCCGGCCTGCAGGCGGCACTGGCGCATCCGGTTTATCACATCGCCGCGCTTGGTTCGCGCAAAACCCATGCGGCACGGTGTGAACGGCTGGCGGCGGCTGGGTTTAGTGCCGATGATATTGCCCGCATTCATGGTCCGGCGGGGCTGGATATCGGGGCAAAGACGCCGGCGGAAATTGCCATTTCTATCCTTGGTGAATTGATCGCCGCCGAGCGCCTTGCCCAAAATATCCAAAACACCCGAAACATCCAAAACACCCAAAACATCCAAAACACTTGGGGCGAGAAGGTCAAAGGGCGATGAAGTTCGGCCCTGTTCCGATCGGTGAATGTGTTGGCGGGATTCTTGCGCATGCGGTTTTTCTACCGTCATCGGATTCTGGTAAAACGGCCGGTCGCAAAATCGCCAAAGGCAGTGTAATCACCGCCGATCTACAACAGATCATTGCCGATAGCGGCATTACCACTCTGACCATCGCGCGTCTTGAAGAGGACGAAATCGGCGAGGATATCGCAGCAACGCGGTTGATAGCCGGTTTGTTGCCGGATGATGATGATCGCGCTGGTATCATTCGTGTTTCCAAGGCCGCAACTGGGCGGGTCAATATATATGCCGAATGCCGCGGTGTGTTGCGGCTGGATCCGGATCTCATTCGGGCGGTTAATCTGGTCGATGAGGGCATTACGCTGGCGACCCTTGCCCATAACCAGCTAGTGGAAAAAGGCGATATGATTGCCACCTTGAAGGTGATCCCCTTTGGCATTAGCACCAATGCGGTTGATGCTGTTGTTGCGCTGGTTAATCCGCCAGATGGTTTGGGTGATGCGTTAGCTTCTGTTTTCGCCTTTATGCCGCTTTCCGTTCGCAATTTTGCCCTGATCCAGACCAGTGTTGATGGCATGAAAGAGAGCGTTCTTAGCGCCACCCAAGGCGTCACAAAGGCGCGTCTTAACCAGCTAGATTGCACTTTGGTTTCGAGCCAGCGTGTGCCGCATGAAGAGGGCGCGATATCGGCCGCGATTGAAAATGCCAAGGCGGAAAAGGCGGAGGTGATCTTGATTTGCGGTGCCTCGGCCATTGCCGACCGCCGTGATGTCGTGCCGCAGGGCATTGTCCTGTCAGGTGGCACAGTTGATCATCTTGGCCTGCCGGTTGATCCGGGTAATTTGTTAATGCTGGCGCATATCCCAGCCGGTAAGAATAGCGAAATTCCGATCATCGGCATGCCGGGATGTGCCCGTTCACCAAAGCTCAATGGCTTTGACTGGGTACTGCATCTGTTGTTGGCGGGATGCCAGATTGATCACGTCGAAATAGCCGGTATGGCGGTTGGCGGATTATTGATGGAAATAGCCTCACGCCCCTTGCCGCGCAAAATGACCGAGCGCCAAAACACAAGCGGAGAATTGCCCCAATCATCCCAATCATCCCAGTCACCACAGTCACCACAGTTATCAAGGGCCCCAAGCATCGCCGGAATATTGCTGGCGGCGGGTCAATCACGGCGCATGGGCAACATTAATAAATTGCTAGGTGATAGTGATGGTCAACCGCTGGTGCGCCGCTGTGCACAGGCGATGCTGGATGGTGGCATAAAAGAATTGATTGTGGTGACAGGGCATCAAGCCAGCGCCATTGAACGGGCGCTGGACGGTCTGCCGCTCCGTTTTGTGCATAATCCAGATTTTGCAACCGGGCAGGCGGGATCGGTTGGCATTGGCATTGCCGCGGTGCCTGACATATATGAAGGGGCGTTAATCGGTCTTGGCGACATGCCCTATATTGGTGCCGATTTGATCGATGCACTCATTGCCGATCATGAGGCTCTGCCCAATAGCCATAGCCGCATTAGCTTTCCTGAACATGATGGCCGGCGGGGCAATCCGGTGATCTGGGGCCGTGCATTCTTTGACGATTTGCAAATGTTATCGGGTGATGCTGGTGGACGCCAGATATTGGGGCATAATTTCGCCGCGGTGAATAGTTTTGGTTGGCATGACGATAACATCCACTTTGATATCGACACGCCGCAAGATGCGCTATCCGCCCCAAAAAGAGATCATAAAAACCGATCTGGATAAATCCGGCGCGCGGCTTTTGGTCAGATGATTGGCCAGAGGATTAGCCAGAGGATTAGCCTAGATTGGCCTAGATTGGCTGATGATATTCAATCGGTTCGGATTATCCAACCGATCAGACTTGAACAAATCATCAAGACAGGCTATATCCCGCCATAAGATTTTACGAATACTTGCAAAGCTAGGCAGATTAGACCTCTGCCACGACAGTGCCGATCATTATATGAACGGCGCATTTTTAACAAAAGCTTGGTTAGTGAATTACCGTTATCGACGCAACAGGCGTCGGTTCTTGGGCCAAAGCCCACCCGAATATTATGATCCAAACAAAGGAGTTATCCCTATGCAGATATCCAATTTTGCAGGTAAGACAGTCGCTATCATGGTTGCAAGTGGCTTCGACGAAAAGATTTTTATCGCTATTCAGTCTGCGATGCTTACCGCTGGCGCAAAATTGAAAATCATATCTCGTGATGCGGGCCTAACAAATGCATGGAACGGCTCTGGATGGGGTATGTCCTATCCGGTTGACGCCACTATTTCGACTGCCTTGGCGGTTGATTATGACGCGCTGATCATCCCATCAGGCGCGCGCCACATCGAAACTTTGTCTAACGAAGTTCATGTAAAGCGTATCCTGCGCGCCTTTTTGCGTGAAGATATGCCAGTGTTGATGATGGAAGAAGCATCTTCATTGCTTGACGTTGTTGATGTAGAAGCCCCAGCGCTTGATGCTGATACAAAGGTTGGCGTGCGCGGCCGTCTGGTAACAATTGCTGCTGGTGAAGACAATATGTCTGGTCTTGAATCACTTAACAGCGTAATGCTGATGGCCGAGGACGACAGCGTCGCGGCATAATCCGCACATCGCTATGGTGCTCTTAACAGCGCTTGCATAGGCTGATACATGGCTGACCCACGGACCAAAGACAATTTGCCATCGCCCTGCATTTCCATCTGCCAGATGGATGCGGTAAGCGAGGTTTGTCTTGGTTGTTATCGCACCCGCAAGGAAATTGCATTGTGGCGAGATATGTCGGTAGATGACCAGCGCGATTTGCTTGATCAATTGAACGAGCGTCGTGCCGAGGCCACAGGGATAAGGCGTCGGCCTAGTCGGCGCGCCCCACGGCGTGGCCAGACATCCGCATAAACAATCAAGGATTTTTCTACAGTGACTCATCCAATTGATAAATTGCTGGCCGAAAAGGGCTGGGTGTTGGCTGATGGTGCCACCGGAACCAATCTGTTTGGCCGTGGTCTTGAAACGGGCTATCCGCCGGAATTATGGAATGTCGAACGTCCTGACGATATTCTTTGGCTACATAATAGTTTCCTTGATGCCGGGTCTGATCTTATTCTCACCAATTCATTTGGCGGTACGTCGTTCCGGCTGAAATTGCACGAAGCCCAAGACCGCGTTACCGAATTGAACGTTGCCGCGGCCAAGGTGGCGCGTGCGGCGGCGGATGCGCATAGTGCCAAGACCGGACGAACAATCATTGTTGCCGGATCAATTGGACCAACCGGTGAATTGTTTGAACCGCTGGGTGCCTTGACACATGACAGCGCGGTTGCGGCGTTTCGCGAACAGGCCGATGCGCTTGTCGCTGGCGGTGTTGATATGCTGTGGATCGAAACAATGTCGTCAAACGAAGAGGTCGCGGCGGCACTAGAAGCGGCGAAGGCGACGGGCGTTAAAGTTGCCAACACCATGACATTTGATACCGCGGGACGTTCTATGATGGGTATCACGCCTGGTGATTATGCCAGTTTTGCGAGCCAGCATGGGGCCGATTTAATTGGCGCCAATTGTGGTATCGGTCCAGCGGAATTGCTGCATTCGGTTGATGGCATGTTGGCGGCAAAGCCCGGCGTCCCAGTTATCGCCAAGGGCAATTGCGGTATTCCGGCCTATGTGGAAGGCGCCATTCACTATCACGGCACGCCTGAATTAATGGCTGATTATGCTTTGTTTGCGCGTGACATGGGCGCCACCGTCATTGGCGGTTGCTGTGGCACTAGCCCAGAGCATGTAGCGGCAATGGCGGCGGCTTTATCGGGCCAGACCAAACGCCCCTTTGACGCTGATGCGATGCAGGCGGCGATTGGTGTGGCGTGGAAGGATATACCGCAAAAACCAGATGAGGATGATGGCGCTCGTCGCCAGCGGCGTAGTCGGCGGCGGGATAAATAGCCCCGATCATGACCTGCCTCAATAATTTTGGGGCCCCAAGATATGCCACTGAATATGGCGTCTAACATGGCTAGTATAAAAGCTGGTTGCGAAAAAACTGCAATATTTGCATACTGCGCGGCGCTGAACCTCGTTCGATCAATTTGTTGCCAAGGGATTTTGGCAACAGCCCATTTAAGGACACTTATTGTCAGGCCGGATACCGGCCCATTTCGGAGCTTTTCCAATGCATGCTTACCGTACCCATAATTGTGCCGCCCTAACCGAGGCGCAGGTTGGCGAGAAAGTCCGCCTGTCGGGCTGGATCAACCGCAAACGTGATCATGGACAGCTTGTCTTTATTGATCTTCGCGATCATTACGGGCTGACCCAATGTGTTGCCGATTCATCGGATTCAAGCTTTGCCACAGTTGAGGCGACCCGGCTGGAATCAGTTGTGACAATCACTGGTGAGGTCGTTAGCCGCAGTGAAGAAACGATCAATACGAGCCTGCCGACCGGCCATATCGAAGTGCGCATTGAGAGTTTTGAAGTACAATCAGCAGCCGATACATTACCGCTTCAGGTAAATTCGGATGAAGATTCGGGCGAGGAAACACGGCTACGGTATCGCTATCTTGATTTGCGCCGGTCGCGGCCACACGCCAACATCATGTTGCGTGCCCAGATTATCCAGTCAATTCGCGCCCGCATGGTTGCGCAAGATTTCACCGAATTCCAGACACCAATCCTAACCGCATCTTCACCTGAAGGCGCGCGTGACTTTTTGGTGCCAGCGCGTCTGCATCCGGGCAAATTCTATGCCCTGCCGCAAGCCCCCCAGCAATTTAAACAGCTAATTATGGTGTCGGGCTTTGACCGCTATTTCCAGATTGCGCCTTGTTTCCGTGATGAGGATAGCCGCGCAGATCGTAGCCCAGGTGAATTTTACCAGCTCGATCTGGAAATGAGTTTTGTCGAACAGCAGGATGTGTTTGACGCTGTTGAGCCTGTTATTCGCGGCGTGTTTGAAGAATTTTCGGACAAGAAAAGCGATCAGGAATTTGTCCATATCCCTTATGCCGAATCGATGCTGAAATATGGCAATGACAAGCCAGATTTGCGGGTGCCATTCGAGATTTGTGATGTGACCGAAATCTTCCGTGATTCCGGATTTTCGATTTTCGCAAAGAACATTGAAAAGGGCGCCGTGGTGCGGGCTATTCCCGGACCAAAATGTGGAAGCCGCGCGATTGCCGACCGGATGAATAGCTGGGCCCAAGGCGAAGGTGCGCCGGGACTTGGTTATATTATCTATGGTGAGGGCGAGGCCCGCGGGCCAGTTGCCAAGGCGCTTGGTGCCGAAAAGGCAGAAGAAATTCGCCTCGCCGCGGGTGTTGAGGATGGCGATGCCGTGTTCTTTGCCTGTGCACCGGCTGATGATGCGGCAAGCTTGGCTGGCCGTGCGCGGGTGAAAATTGGCGCTGATCAGGGGCTGATTGACGAGAACGTCTTCCGCTTTGCGTGGATTGTCGATTTCCCGATGTTCGAGCGTGACGAAACCACTGGCAAGATTGATTTCTCGCATAACCCGTTTTCAATGCCGCAGGGTGGCATGAAGGCGCTGGAAGAAATGGATCCGCTGGACATCAAAGCGTGGCAGTATGATCTGGTCTGTAATGGTGTCGAATTATCGTCTGGTGCGATTAGAAACCATCTGCCCGAAGTGATGTATAAGGCGTTTGAAATTGCCGGTTACAAAAATGAAGTTGTCGATGAGAAGTTCCCAGCGATGATCAATGCGTTCCGCTTTGGCGCCCCGCCGCATGGTGGCATCGCGCCGGGCATCGACCGCATGGTGATGTTGATTGCTGACGAGCCGAATATCCGCGAGGTTATTTTGTTCCCGATGAATGGTAAGGCCGAGGATCTGATGATGGCAGCGCCGTCAGAAGTTGACGATAGCGCGCTTACCGAGCTTCATATTCGCCGTGCACCGGTGATTAAAAAGCAGTCATAGAAATCTGGGTTTAGGCGTGTGGTGCAGCTTCACCAAGGCGGTGCAGCAGCCAAACCATCGTGCCCAATAACACCACTGCACCAGCCTGATGCATACCGCCCAGCGCAACCGGCACGCCATATAGCAATGTGGTAATGCCGATGATGAATTGCAGGCCAACCGCGGCAATCACGCAAGTTCCGGCCAAGCGGGTAGCGGCCTGTTTGCGGGCACGGCGGCCAAGCACAATCACGGCAATGACGGTAAGTGCCGCTAACCAGCGGTGATGGAACTGGGCGCTTGCTGGGTTTTCCAGCGGATCCATCGCGCCGTAATCGCCATATTCGACCGGCACTAGCCCCTCGCCCATCAATGGATATTCATTATATAATAGGCCCGCATCCATGCCCGCAACCAATGCGCCAGCAACAATTGTAATGGCGATCAGGCCGAGGCTGGCTAGGGCATGCGCGCCAATCGGGCGGCACACACGGCCATTGCGGATATCCAGCGCGGTCCAGATCAATAGGCAGAAAATCACCAGCGCCACGGATAGATGTGTCGCCAATCGGTATTGCGATACGCTGGCATCCTGGGTGAGGCCAGATTTGACCATCCACCAGCCAACAACGCCCTGGAATCCGCCAAGGAATAATAGCGTCAACAACCGCGGGCCAAAGGTTGCCGGAATGCGGTTGGTCGCATAGAAAAACACCAATGGCAGGGCAAAGGCGATCCCGAGCAGGCGGCCCCATAAACGGTGAAAATATTCCCAGAAGAAAATCATCTTAAAGCCGGCCATATCCATTCCGTAATTGAATGTCTGATATTCCGGTGATTGTTTATAAAGGTCGTAGACCCGTTCCCACTCGGCCGCGTTCATCGGCGGTAATGTGCCCATTAATGGCCGCCATTCAACCATCGATAGCCCGCTACCAGTCAAGCGCGTAATGCCGCCAATCACCACCATCATCGCCACCAATCCAGCCATGATCAACAGCCACCACACCACCGCCCGATAGGGATGGTCTTGGGGGGTGATGACATTGGTTGGTTTGCTATGCGCGTGGTTTGAAACAGCCATTATGCGAATATCCGAGATAGGTGGACCGGCCCATAAGTAAATCCGGTGATGTGTATATAGCAACCCTAACACCCAAAGCCAAACGGACCGTTTGCCGCATCTATTCCCAAGGCCAAACGGACCGTTTGCCGCATTATCACATCAAAACCGAATAAGGCTTGGTGGTCTGGATGTTCCTGTTTGGTCACAAGTTTGGGATAAAATGCCAATAATTTGTTATTAAGGAAATAATATTCGCTAAAGGTCGATATTTTCATACTAAAAAAGAATAAAATACCTAATGTGGTATCCTGCTAGGCCGAAAATTGGTCAGAAACAGGATACGATGACATTTCTTGATCTACATAAAACAGCGGCGATGCCAGCCTTGCCAACGGTTACACAATTTCCAATTTTTGTGGATGTCGGGACGCGCGCTCCGCTTGTGGTTGGCGGTAATGTCGGGGGCGGTAATGTTGGGGGCGGGGATGACGGGCTGGTTGCCAAGATAAGGCTATTGCTGAAATTCGCGCCGCAAGTAGATGTTGTTGTCCCGAAGACCGCCACATCAGGCGCCGCCGAAATGCGTTACAAGATCAGCGACCGGGTAAATATCATCGCGATTTTGGATAGCGGCGTTGAACCGCTTGCCACACAGATTGACGGCCGCCCTCTGGTGATCATCGAGACCAATGATCCGGCGTTAAATGAGGCATTGTCCGATTATGCGAAATCACGTGGAGTGCCGGTTAATGTGCCCGATACGCTTCATCTATGTAGCTTTTATCTTGGTTCGCTGGTTGATCGGGGTCCGGTTACCATCGCCATTTCAACGAATGGCCTTGCGCCGGTTCTTGGCCAGAATATCCGTGCCAAATTAGAGGATATGCTGCATCCGCGCCTTGGTGATGTTGCGGTGTATCTGCGTGAATTACGCACACGGCTTCGTCATTTGCCGGCGGCCATGCGGCGCAGTCTCCAGCACCAGATTATAGAAGGTCCGGTCGCCCGTTTCGTGATGAGTGATCGCGTGCAACAGGCCGATAGCGCTGTTCTTGAATTGCTGTCGGGTTCGCGGGAAAAACCGTCTGGCTCAATCAGTCTGGTTGAGGCGGGCGCGGGCGATACCAACATGCTGTCGCTTGGTGCGGTGGCGGCGATCCGCGGTGCAGATACCATCATCTATGACAGGTCCGTATCACCAAACATTCTGGATCTTGCCCGCCGAGAGGTTGATCTGGTTGGTGGATCTGGCAAGGCGGCGGAGCATCTTGGCACAATCCTAGAACAGGCCAAGATGGATGGACACCGCGTGATCTATTTGATCGGTGGTGATCCCGCCAATCATCAGGGCGCCGAGGCGCTTCGTTATGTTTTGCACAATCGGGGCATCGATGCCGATTACATTGCCTCGGCAAGTGCGCATCGCCAGCAATGGGCACCGTCATCCGATCCGCTGGCGGAAACGCAAATCTCGGCGGCGAGCGGTAGAATCATCCGGGGAGTGTTCGCCTAATGACAAATATTTCGGACAGGCCGAATGCCCAGCCCCAATCCCAATCCCAGCCCCAGCCCCAATCCCAACCCCGGCACCAGTCGGCTGATATTCTGATAACCGCCAACCGACTAGATGATGGCAGTGTGGTGTGGCTGGGCGATGATTTGCAATGGTGGCAGGACCGTCACTATGCCGGTCATTTCGACAAGGTCGCGCGCAGACTTGCTTTGGCCAAGGCCAGCAATAGCGAGGCGGCGAATGAAGTCACAGCGATTTATGAAATACCCATCGATGGCAAAGCAGACGTTTCAGCAAGAGAGCGCATTCGGGCATTGGGTGGCCCCAGCATTGTACCGCCAAAGGATCTAAACCCGACCTAGGACAACACCATAACCAAGGCAAAGTTAAAGGAAGAAAGCGATGTATAAATATGACAAGCTTGACCGTGATTTTGTTGCCAGCCGGTCAGCCCAGTTTCGTGATCAGGTAAACCGCCGGCTATCAGGAGAGCTCAGCGAGGACGAGTTCAAACCGCTTCGCTTGCAAAACGGCCTCTATCTGCAATTGCATGCCTATATGTTGCGGGTGGCGATCCCCTATGGCGTATTGTCGGGCGCACAGCTTCGGGGGCTTGCTGGCATTGCGCGGGATTTTGACCGTGGCTTTGGTCATTTTACCACCCGCCAAAATATCCAATTCAACTGGATCAAGCTGGTTGAAACGCCAGATATTCTGGACCGGCTGGCAAGTCTTGATATGCATGCCATTCAGACCTCCGGCAATTGTATAAGAAATGTGACATCCGATCCGTTTGCTGGCGCCGCCGCAGACGAATTGGAGGATCCGCGCGGCTGGTGCGAAATTATCCGCCAATGGTCGACATTGCATCCTGAATTTGCGTTCCTCCCGCGTAAATTCAAAATCGCAGTGTCGGCCGGTGCGGTTGATCGCGCTGCCACGGGTTTCCATGATATCGGCCTCCGTTTAACCAAGAGCATCTCTGGTGAAATTGGTTTTCGGGTGCTGGTTGGTGGCGGTCAGGGGCGCACCCCTCGGGTTGCACAACAGTTATCGCGTTTTCTACCAAAGCGTCATTTGCTGAGTTATCTGGAGGCGATCCTGCGCGTATATAATGCCGCCGGTCGCCGCGATAATATCTATAAAGCGCGGATGAAAATTCTGGTTGAGGCCATAGGCATCGACGCCTTCCGTGATGCGGTAAATGACGAATGGTTGTTGATAAAGGATAGCGCAATCGAATTGCACCAGAGTGAGCAGGACCGTATATTGGCGCAATTTACCCCGCCAACCTTGCCAGAATCGCATGAAAACTGGTCGGCAATAACGGCCAAACGTGCCGACGATAGGGGCTTTGATGATTGGGTGCGGCGCAATGTGTCACCGCATTACCAACCGGGCTATGTGAATGTCTCGGTCTCGCTGAAATCGATTGGGCGCCCGCCCGGTGATGCCGCGGCGTCCGAGATGGAGGCGATTGCCGCGCTGGCCGAGACATATGGTCAGGACGAATTGCGGGTGACCTATTCGCAAAATCTGGTGATCCCGCATATGCGCCAAACTGATCTATTCGCGATTTATACGGCGCTTGCAAAATTGCAGTTGGCGGGCGGCGAGAACGGCTTGATTAGTGATATGATTGCCTGTCCGGGTCTTGATTATTGTAACCTTGCCAATGCGCGGTCTTTGCCATTGGCCGAGATGATTTTCCAAAAGTTCGGCGATGCTAAAACACGGCAGGATATTGGTCCGATACGGTTAAATATTTCTGGATGCATCAACGCGTGTGGTCATCACCACGCCGCCGATATCGGTATTCTTGGGGTGAACAAAAAGGGCGTCGAAAACTTCCAGATTACGCTGGGCGGTAAAACAGGTGAGGATGCGGCTGTGGGTAGAATCCTTGGTCCGTCATTTGTCGAGGCTGATGTGCCGGATGCGATTGCGCGGATTATTGATCTTTATAAAGCCAGGCGATTATCCGCGAGCGAAGAATTTGCTGACACGTTGGCGCGTCTTGGTCCGGCCTCATTCAAGGATGCTGTCTATGAAACTGTTTGATCTTGCTAGTGCGGATCTGGCCCCATCCAGCGACGATGCCATAGCTGATTCCCCGGTGGAATTTGGCACGGCTGACGCGATTCCGCCGGTTGATGATTTGCCCAAAGATGGCGGCAGCATCGTGATTACTTTCGCCAAGTTTTCTGATGGGCGCGGCTTTACCCATGCCCGCCGGTTGCGCGGTGAATTCGGTTTTACCGGACCGATCATCGCCGCCGAACACATCATTCCGGATCAGGCTGACTTTTTGCGGCGGTGCGGCTTTAGCCATGTTGTCATTATTGATGACGCCAAGGTGCCGCAGTGGAAATACGCCCTATCGATAATCCCCACCCGTTTCCAAACCATCCTTGATAGCACGCATAGTCGGTGTTTATCCCAGCCGAACTAGCGCCTTTAGAACAAGGGTCGGGGTTGTACTTTTTGGCGCAAAGGATTATGTCCCCTTGGTCACCCATTTTTGAGCTTTGCCGCAAAGCTGTTGCAAGAGGTTGTTATGACTACAACGCATGAAACTGACATTATTATCATTGGTGCAGGCCCGTGTGGCCTTTTCGCTGTATTCGAGCTTGGTTTGCTCGATCTGCGCTGTCACCTAGTTGATATTCTCGATATGCCGGGCGGGCAATGTGCCGAGCTTTATCCAGAAAAGCCAATCTATGATATTCCGGCCGTGCCCATTTGCACGGGTCAGGAACTAACCGATCGCTTGGTGGAACAGATCGCACCATTTAATCCGGTGTTTCATTATGGACAGATGGCCGAGGCGCTTGAAAAGCATGATGATGGCCAGTGGGTTTTGACAACAAGTGACAATGTAACAATCAAAGCACCTGTTGTTGTGATCGCCGCGGGTGGTGGGTCCTTTGTGCCAAAGCGTCCTCCGCTCGAGGGTCTGGACGTTTATGAAGCAACGGGCGGCATTCAATATGCGGTGCGCCAGCGCGATAAACTTGCGGGCAAGGATCTGGTTATTGCGGGCGGCGGCGACTCGGCGCTCGATTGGACGGTTAATCTGGTTGATATTGCTAAATCAGTGACATTGGTGCACCGCCGTGACGATTTCCGCGCGGCCCCTGATACGGTCGCCAAGATGCGGGCATTGGTTGAGGCGGGCAAGGTAAAGTTGCAAATCGGCCAGCTCAAAGGTCTGGATGGCAATGACGGCAATCTATCCCATGTTCTCGTGCAAGAGGCAGGCGCCGACGCGCCACTGGCTTTGCCGGCTGATGTGTTATTGCCATTCTATGGTCTGACAATGAAGCTTGGTCCGATTGCGGATTTCGGCCTTAATCTGGAGGAAAATCTGATCCCTGTTGATACAGAGCGGTTTGAAACCTCGACACCGTCTATCTTTGCGATTGGTGACATCAATTATTATCCGGGCAAGCTCAAGCTGATCTTATCAGGCTTCCACGAGGCCGCGCTTATGTCACATGCGGCGCATGGCATCGTGCATCCGGAAAAGAAAATTAGGTTCCAATACACAACCTCATCATCCGCGCTCCAGCAAAAGCTGGGTGTTGCCTAGGAGCCTCTGGTTTCGGTTGGCTATTTGTCGGGGACGATCTGACTTGTTACCTATTGGTTCACGCCCCCGGTAATTTCCCTGTTAACGCCCCGGTAATTTCCCCGGTAACGCCATATGCGCATGTATCTTTTGTGATGAATACACTTGACAAATTGGCGCCATACACCCAAATAGCGAGCATGGATTTGGCACTCTCGTTTTGTGAGTGCCAAGACACAATCAATAACCCCTTTTTGAGGAGAAGTAGGCATGAAATTCAGGCCCCTACACGACCGTGTGGTCGTTCAGCGGATGGAATCAGAAGAGAAAACCGCAGGCGGGATTATCATTCCAGATACCGCTAAAGAAAAGCCAATGGAAGGCAAGATCATTGCCGTAGGTAGTGGCGCAAGAGACGAGCAAGGCAAAGTTCAGCCTTTGGACGTTAAAGCTGGTGACAGCGTGCTATTTGGCAAATGGTCCGGTACAGAAGTGAAGATCGACGGTCATGATTACCTGATCATGAAAGAGTCTGACATCATGGGTATTATCGAATAATCCCCTCCGGTCAAACCTGACCACCATTATTTGATAAACATCAAAAGAAGGATAAATAAAATGGCTGCTAAAGAAGTCAAATTCGGCGCGGATGCCAGAACACAGATGCTTGAGGGCGTCGACATTCTAGCTAACGCCGTGAAAGTTACGCTTGGTCCAAAGGGCCGTAACGTCGTTCTCGAAAAATCTTTCGGCGCACCACGCATCACCAAAGACGGTGTGACTGTTGCCAAAGATATCGAGCTAAAGGACAAGTTCCAAAACATGGGTGCACAGATGGTGCGCGAAGTTGCATCAAAGGCTAATGACGTTGCTGGTGATGGTACAACAACGGCGACAGTTCTGGCCCAGTCAATTGCTCAGGAAGGCGCAAAAGCTGTTGCCTCTGGCATGAACCCAATGGACCTTAAGCGCGGTATCGACATGGCTGTTGAAGCGGTTGTGGCCTCTATCGTTGCCCGTTCAAAGAAGATTTCAACGTCTGATGAAGTCTCACAGGTCGGCACAATTTCAGCTAACGGCGAAGAAGAAATCGGCAAGATGATTGCCGAAGCTATGGAGCGCGTTGGTAATGAAGGTGTGATCACCGTTGAAGAGGCAAAGAGCCTCGACACT
>Ga0209138_1001923_pt1 | contig 16752 bp, 12 predicted proteins | sample SaaInl3SG_22_DNA_FD_184645 | JGI IMG/M metagenome (GOLD analysis project Ga0209138, IMG submission 184645) | Marine microbial communities from expanding oxygen minimum zones in the Saanich Inlet - ESP_153SG_22_DNA (SPAdes) (version 2) | ecosystem: Environmental > Aquatic > Marine > Intertidal...
TTAAAGGCAGTCAATTTCCTAATGAAATTATTGTAGTTGGTGGTCATTTAGACTCATGGGATTTGGGCGATGGCTCACATGACGATGGCGCAGGATGTGTACAGTCTATGGATGTATTACGTCTTTTAAAAGAAACTGGAATTCGTCCAAAACGCACCATACGAGTAGTGCTATTTATGAATGAAGAAAACGGATTACGGGGCGGTCGAAAATACGCCGAAGTTGCCAAGAAAAAAGGTGAGAAACATATTTTTGCTTTAGAAAGTGATTCGGGAGGATTCACGCCAAGAGGGTTTTCATTTAGCGGACCAGATTATAAAATCAATCAAATTTTAAAATGGAAAACTCTATTTGAACCTTATTTAATTCATTATTTCAAAAAAGGAGGAAGCGGAGCGGATATTGGACCGCTTAAAAATGAGGCTATTGTTTTGGCAGGACTGCGTCCAGATTCTCAACGTTATTTCGATCATCACCATGCTGCAAATGACACCTTTGATGCGGTGAATAAACGTGAGTTAGAATTGGGTGCAGCAACCATGACATCACTGGTTTATCTTATTGATAAATACGGATTCAATGCCATTCAAAGTCAAAATCAATTGAAAGATTAAAAATATTTTAGTTTAATTTTTATAAACTATTTATAGTTTTTCTAATTGCAGAAAGATTAGATAGAAGTTTTTCTAAGTGATTTAGATCCAACATATTAGCGCCATCACTTTTGGCATTTGCAGGATTAAAGTGAGTTTCAATAAATAAGCCATCAACATGATTGACAACCCCTGCTCTAGCAATGGTTTCTATCATTTCTGGGCGACCACCAGTGACGCCGCTATTCTGATTTGGTTGCTGTAAAGAATGTGTAACATCCAAAACGGTTGGGGCAAATTGTTTCATTGTTGGAATCCCCCTAAAATCAACAATCATGTCTTGGTAGCCAAACATTGTTCCTCGATCTGTAATCCAAACATTTTCGTTGCCAGAATCTTTCACTTTTTGGACCGCATGTTTCATGGCTTCTGGACTCATAAATTGTCCTTTTTTAAGATTGACCACCTTTCCAGTCTTTGCAGCAGCAACAACCAAGTCTGTTTGGCGCACAAGAAATGCTGGGATTTGCAACACATCAACATATTGTGCCGCCAAAACGGCATCGCTTACTTCATGAATGTCTGTTACCGTTGGTATATCGAATATTTTCGAAACTTTTTGAAGAATTTTTAATGCTTTTTCATCACCAATTCCTGTAAAACTATCAATTCGACTGCGGTTTGCTTTCTTAAAACTACCTTTAAAAATAAAAGGAATTTCAAGTTTATTTGTAATCTCACAAATACGTTCTGCAATTTGAAGAGCCATTGTTTCACCTTCAATTGCACAAGGGCCAGCAAGTAAAAAAAACTGATTTGAACTGCTGTGTTTTAACTTTGGTATGGACTGAAGTTGCATTGATTTTTATTTATGCTGCAAATATAAACAATTTTATAGGGTTACTATACATTAATAAATCTCGATAATCCTAAAATTAAGTGTACCTTTGCACGCTCAAAAGGGTTATATATGGACCAAGTAAAAAATATTGCAATTATTGCCCATGTCGATCATGGTAAAACAACGTTAGTTGATAAAATTTTGTACCACTGTCAATTATTTCGTGAAAACGAAAATACAGGAGATTTAATTTTAGATAACAATGATTTGGAACGCGAACGTGGCATCACGATCACTTCCAAGAATGTTTCTGTCGTTTATAAAAATACAAAAATTAATATCATTGATACACCCGGTCACGCCGATTTTGGCGGTGAGGTAGAACGTGTGCTCAATATGGCAGACGGGGTTTTATTACTAGTTGATGCTTTTGAAGGTCCAATGCCACAAACCCGATTTGTGCTTCAAAAGGCCATTCAAATGGGACTGAAACCATGTGTGGTAATTAATAAAGTTGACAAAGAAAATTGTACGCCCGATGAGGTTCATGAAGATGTTTTTGATTTGATGTTTGAATTGGAAGCCGAAGAATGGCAATTGGATTTCCCGACCGTATATGGCTCTGCCAAAAACAATTGGATGAGTGAAGATTGGAAATTAGAAACAGATTCCATTGCACCACTATTAGATATGGTTATAGAACATATTCCTACGCCAAAGTTTGATGAAGGAACAACTCAAATGCTGATTACGTCTTTAGATTATTCTTCATTTACAGGAAGAATTGCGATTGGTCGTCTTCAGCGGGGTACTCTAAATACAAACCAAACGGTATCTCTTGTAAAAAGAGACGGTTCAATAATAAAATCAAAAATAAAAGAACTTCAAATTTTTGAAGGTTTAGGAAGAAAGAAAGTAGATGCTATTTCTGCTGGAGAAATATGTGCGCTTGTGGGGCTTGACGGTTTTGAGATTGGTGATACAATTGCCGATGTAGAAAATCCTGAAGCACTAGATACTATTGCGATTGATGAGCCTACAATGAGTATGCTTTTTACAATAAATGATTCACCATTTTTTGGAAAAGATGGAAAGTTTGTAACCTCAAGACACTTAAAAGAACGTTTAGAAAAAGAACTTGAAAAAAACTTAGCTCTTCGTGTGGAAGATACCAATAGTGCCGATAAATTTATGGTTTTTGGCCGTGGAGTTTTGCATTTATCAGTTCTGATTGAAACCATGCGTAGAGAAGGGTATGAGCTGCAAATTGGTCAGCCTCAGGTTATTATTAAACAAATAGAGGGTGTAAAATGTGAACCTGTTGAAGAAATGACTATTGATTTACCAGAACATATTTCAGGCAAAGCAGTAGAGATGGTTACCATGCGAAAAGGTGAACTTTTGAGTATGGAAATCAAAGGGCAGCGTATGGTTTGTCAATTTATGATTCCGTCTCGTGGTATTATAGGATTGAGAAATCAATTGCTTACCGCAACAGCAGGAGAAGCCATTATGGCACACCGATTTAAGGAATATCAACCACTTAAAGGAGGTATTCCAGAACGTCAGAATGGTTCATTAGTTTCTATGGAAAATGGAACTGCAATTCCATATTCAATTGATAAACTTCAGGATCGTGGAAAGTTTTTTGTTGATCCAGGAGAGTCCATTTATGAAGGTCAAGTTATTGGAGAAAATTCTCGCGGCGATGACATGGTCGTAAATGTCACCAAAACAAAAAAGCTTAGTAATGTTCGAAGTTCTGGGGCAGATGATAAGGCAAAGATTGTTCCAGCGATTAAATTTTCTTTAGAGGAAGCTTTAGAATACATTCAAAAAGACGAATATGTAGAGGTTACACCAAGTCACCTTAGACTTAGAAAAATTTATCTCAAAGAAGTCGATCGCAAACGAAACAAAGCATTGTAAATGGAATTTTTGGGAATTGAAATAGCAGAATGGATAGGCTATATCGCTACTTTGATTTTATTAATTTCTTTTACAATGAAAAATTTAAAATCGTTAAGAATTATTAATTCTATTGCGTGTTTACTTTTTGTTGTGTATGGAGTTATGTTATCCAATGCATGGCCTATTATTATTTCCAATGCAGCTATTTTTACAATTAATTTCTATTATTTGTTTCTAAAGAAAAATTAGTAACTTCACAAACACTTGTATTGTTCTATACATAATCTATTATTTGGTGTTCATACGTTGTGTGATTGTCAATGCGTTTAATATTATTAAGTGAAATTACCACAATTCATAACCAACAATTTAATTTTAAAAATCACCTCATTAAATTCAGTGGTTGTTGGTGTTCGTCTTCTAATTTCGTTGGTTGTTCAGAATCTTTTAGCACAATATACGGGGCAGTCAGGAATTGCAAAAGTGGGCCAGATTAGGAATATTTCAGCCATGCTAATGAGCCTCTCTTCATTAGGGGTTTTTAATGGTATTGTTAAATTTGTGGCCGAGTATAAAAATAATCAAGAAGGGCTTAAAAAATTATTTTCTACAGTATATGTATTGTCAACATTAGCAACACTCACTTTATCGTTGACCCTATTTTTTTGTTCTGAATATCTTTCTAATTGGTTGTTTTTTTCAAAATCATACGCTTATGTTTTTCAATTATTGGCAGTTGCCACTCCGTTCATTGCCATGAATCGTATTTTTAATGGAGTTATCAATGGACTTTCTGCTTATAAAATCAATGCAAAAATTGAACTCATTTGGTTTTTTCTGGCATCGCTATTGTTATTGGTGAGCTTATATTTCTATAATATCCAGGGGGTGCTATTTGCAATAGCAATAACCCCTATTATTCAATTTTCGATACTCATTTTTATTTTTGGAAAAACATTAAATGAATACATTAATTTTAGACAACTTTCCTTTCGAACTCCTCTTTTAAAAACACTGCTTGGATTTGCTCTAATGTCATTTGTAGGTACTGTTTTTTTAAATTTCATTGAAATTGAATTAAGAACTTTAATTTCTGAACGTGTAAGTGAAAATGAAGCAGGAGTGTGGACGGCTATGTCTTCAATTTCGAAAATATATATGCAATTTTTGACAATAATCTTTCCAATCTACGTCTTACCACACTATACAGAAATAAAGACTATTGCAGGCCTAAAAAAACAAGCAAAAAAAATATATACTTCATTACTTCCTTTGATTGTTTTGGGAATGCTTTTGGTCTATTTATTTAAAAATCAAATTGTTAAAATTATCTACACTGACGATTTTCTATCAATGATTCCTCTTTTTAAATGGCAGTTGTTAGGCGATTTTACTAGATTTTTTGCTATAGTTTTGGCCTACTACTTTCTTTCAAAAAATGCTTTCAAATATTTTATATCTACAGAGCTAATCTCTCTAATTTTATATTTCTTTTTTGCTAAAGAATTTATTACAATTTATGGTACAGAGGGAGTTGTATTAGCAAATTTTGTGCGCTATATATGTTACTTGTTGTTGGTTGTTTTTTCTGTTATTCATTATTTTAGACGACAAAATAAACTCTGAATATGATTTCAAAAGTAACATATACTTCAAATTTAAAAACAATTATAAGTTTATTTTTGGTATATTTTTCTGTTGCAATTCTAGGATTAATTGCAATTACAATTCATTCGGATTTTGACATTTTATTGTTGTTTAATTTTTTTGAAAGTATATTTTTTTCTGTTCTTATAATTTTATTCATCTCTTTTTTTAAAAAATCTAAGTTTAAGAGATTAATTTACTATTTATTTTTTACAGTATTTTTATTTAATATATATATTGAGACCGTTTACTTTATAATATATAGATCTTATTTTAGCCCATCTTCAATTTTTTTATTTTTTGATTCAAACCCACAAGAAGCAACAGGGTTTTTATCGTTTTACTTCAGTACACCTCTATTGATTTTTACATGCATTGTATTGATTGTGTATTTTTTATGTCTAAAACAATTGCAATTAATATATCCTCAATTAATCGCTCAGAATAAGAAAAATTACATTTATAGTTTTTCATTAATATTACTATTATTGGGCTTTATGAGAATCACAAAATTGATTGATTATAATTTTCCTTATTTATTTATACGCTCATCTATAATATATCAAAATGAATCAAAAGAATTTGATGTTTATAAAAACAATAAAAATGGAAACTTTAAAAATATTCAAAAAACCCTTTCAAACGATAAAGAGGTTTATGTTTTAGTTCTTGGAGAATCTACCACAAAATCGCATCTAGGCATTTATGGTTATGATCGACCAACAACGCCCCAACTTAGCTTAAAAAAGGATGAATTGTTATTATTTCATGACGTTATTAGCCCACATACTTACTCTGTTGGTTCAGTAACTAAACTATTAACATTGGGTAATTATGAAACCCCAGTGGCAACTAATCAAGGTTCTATAATTCAGCTTGCAAATGCAGTAGGCTTTGAGACTTTTTGGTTGTCTAATCAACGTCCATTGGGTCCTTACGAAAGTTTAATCACTAAATTATCGGCATCTTCAGATTACACCAAATTTATAACAACAGCAATCGCTCGTCACAGCAAAACTCTAGATGAAGCACTATTGTCTGATTTAGAAATAGTATTGAAAGAATCACAATCCAATAAGATATTTATTGTTTTACATCTTATAGGAACGCATCACGACTATGAAGATCGATATCCTGCTTCTTTCGATGTGTTTAATGGAGAGGTGAGTTCTAATTATAAGTCGAAAGAAGTCAAAGAAAAAATTAATCATTACGACAATGCTGTTTTGTACAATGATTTTGTTGTTAGTGCCATTATTGAAAAAGTTAAATCAACCAATACCAATAGTTTTGTACTTTATCTTTCCGACCATGGGGAAGAATTATACAGAGATCGCAACATGGCAGGTCATAATGAGGATACACCTACGCAATCAATGTATGAGATTCCTTTTATGTTGTGGCAGTCAGAACAACATAAAAATAACCAAACTATTGATATCGACATCAATAGACGCTATATGACTGATGATTTGTTTCATAGTCTAGCGGACCTCATGGGGATACAATCAGGTCGTGTAAATTATAAGCGCAGTATATTTAGTAATATTTTTGAGGAACGTACAAGAATTATTTTAGATTCAATTGATTATGACACCGCTTTTAAATCTAAAGAATGAGGGAAATTGAGGACTCAAATATAGATTTTGAAATTTTAATTTCAACTCAATCTCAAACTAGTTTAGATTTTCTAAATCCCATGTTTGGTGGTTTAGATTATAGAGATTATAATATTTTGATTATCAATCAGAATTTAAATTCGCCAGATTTAATTTCAACTTATCCCACAATACGAGTTATTAATTCAAAGGCATCAGGTTTGGCAAAAAGTAGAAATTTGGCTCTACAAAATTGCTTGGGTCGTATAGGTCTGTTTGCAGATGATGATGTTGTTTATAGACATGATTTTAAGGAAATAATCGTATCAAGCTTCGAAAGTCAGCCCAATGCAGAGATTATTACATTTAAAATGGAAGATGAGTTTGGTAATGATTATGTCAAATACCCAATAAAAGAAATTAGACACAACCATAAATCTGTTTTGAGTGCCTATTCTGTAGTTATTTCATTTAGAAAAAAAACAGTAAAATACGAATTAAAATTTGATACTCTTTTTGGATTGGGGTCAGAATTTCCAACAGGTGAAGAATACGTTTTTTTGAGAGAAGCTTTATATAGACAAAAATGTCTCTATTTTGTTCCAAAAATAATCTTAAAACATGCTGTTTTTAGTTCAGGACGACAAGAAACTTCAGATGATATTCTTTCTTCTCGTGCAGCATTATTTTATAAATTTTCAGGAAATTTAGCGTTTATTAAATTATTTAAACTCCTTATTATTTTAATTTTTCGAAAAAAATTATCAGTTTTTGATTTTGTAAATAAATATTGCTTAGGTATTATTGGAATACGTAAATACAAGAATTTAAACAAAAAATAAAAATTTAGTATTTCCTAGTGATATGGGCTGATATAAACATTGTACTTATGCAATTCAATTTGAATTTTTTTTAGAACAATAAGAAATTGTTGAGGTAGTTTTAATAATATTTTTTGTTTGAAATTCAAATTCGATTTATTTATTGAATTACTTAAAATATTATAATTGTGGTAATCACAATTTAGTTTGCTTTCTAAAGCTATTGAAAAACGATTAAGGTCTAAATATTTTTTTAAAGATAAATTTATTTTTTCTTCATTTCTAAAAACTTCATAAAATTTTAAAGAATGATTGTCATTTTTAGATTTAGAAAGATGATTTTCATAAGAAGAAAATAATATTAAAACCGAAATTTCATTACAAAAAGCAATCTTAAATCGTAGAGCAAGTCTAATCCACAACTCAGTATCTTCTCTTCTTTTTAAAGATTGATTAAATCCACCAATTTCGTTAAAAACAAAACGTTGAATCACAACCGAAGATGAAGTGGCCACACAATCTACAGTTGAAGACTTAAAAAAATCTTTCACAATTCCTGAATAATTATTTAGGTCTACAAAAACTGCACTTATGGGTTTTGAATTGTCAAATTTTTTGGAGTACCCCATGGCATATAAACCACAATTTGGGTGGTCTTTCCAAAGTTTATACAATGCTTCTAAATGATTGTTCCTCCACAAATCATCAGCATCTAAAAACGCAATTAGATCTGATTTAGCTTTTTCTATTCCAAAGTTTCTTGCCCTTGAAACACCTCCGTTTTTTATGGAAAATATTTTTATTCTAGAGTCTTCTATTTGTTTTACTATTGCTAAACTACTGTCTGTAGAGCCATCATTAACCACAATAATTTCAAAATCTTTAAACGTTTGATTTAAAGCACTTTCAATAGTGTTTTGAATGTACTTTTCTTTATTGTAAAGTGGTATGATGATAGAAAAAACTGGCATTTACTTTCTAGATATATAACAAAGATAACTCAATCGATATAAATCAAAAACGAACAAAGATGGCGTATTGGACAAAAGATTTTTTTCAAATCTTGTTTTCAATGATGGATAAATTGTTGAAAGGAGTAAATCAAGTTTAAATTTTTGAAGTCTATTTTTTATCCTCGAAATTCTAATGTAATTGGCATTAATTAATTTTTGACTTAAAAACAAATTCAAAGCATCCAAAGATTCTTTTGATTTACTTAAGAAAATTTCACTACTTTCTAAACCAAGATGACAAACAGGGTTTTCGATATGTGTAATTGGAATTTTTTTTCGTTTTAAATCATAAGAAAATAAAGTGTCTTCATATCTTAAATTTGGGATGTTTTCATTAAAAGATGCCTTCTCAAATGTGTCTTTTTGAATCATAAAATTTAATGTTAAAAAGCTCACGTATATATCTTTTTTTCTTATTTCTGAATTCAGAGCTTCCCTTTTTTTTCCATAAACCCATCGCAGTAATTGCGATTGATTTGGCCTTTCTTCTTTATATGAAATCCCCCCATAAATTATTGGTTTAGAATCTGATAAAGAATTTATATAATTGAATACAAAATGATTATTTACTGGCATCACATCGGCATCCAAAAACAAAAGCCAGCTGTATTGTGCACTTTTTGCAAGTTTGTTGCGAATGGCACTTCTTCCAATATTTGATTTCAAAATGGTGTAGGAGGTATTTTTTAATACATTAATCGAGGCGTTATTTTTTCTGACTTCTAAATCTGTTGAAGCATCATCAAAGACAAGAATTTCGAACGGAATTTTGCAGGATTTGGATTGTTTATGAACTTCAGCAACTAAAGCTGTTATATCATAATTAAATGTTGGAATTAAAATTGAAAGCATTTTTATTCTTTTCTTTGTACCACTTCAAATACTCTGTTGTTTTCGCATTTTAGGGTCTTACTTGGGTACTTCAGCAATAGGCCATAGTCGTGTGTAGCCATAAGAATTGTATTGCCTTTTTTATTTAAATCTTGTAATACTTCCATAACTTCAATACTCGTTTCTGGATCTAGATTTCCAGTAGGTTCATCTGCTAAAATCAGTTCGGGGTCATTTAATAATGCCCTCGCAATCGCCACACGTTGTTGCTCGCCACCAGACAATTCATAAGGGAATTTATGACCTTTATTTTGCATACTCACTTTAGTCAATACTTCTTCTATTTTTTGTTTTATTTTAACCTTATCTTTCCATCCAGTAGCACGCAAAACAAAATTTAAATTATTGTTTATTGTTCGTTCATTGAGCAGCTTAAAATCTTGAAAAACAACGCCAAGCTTTCTTCTCAAAAAAGGAATATTTTTGTCCTTCATTGCATTCAAAACAAAACCAACAATTTCTCCTTTGCCATGTGTAAGTTCTAAGTCGCCATAAAGTGTTTTTAGAAGACTACTTTTTCCAGAGCCAGTTTTACCAATTAAGTAAACAAATTCTCCTTTTTTTACATTAATGTTGACTTCGTTGAGGATTAAATTTTTATCCTGAAAAATAGAAACGTTGTCTAGTTTTAAAACGGATTCGGACATGAACTGATATTAAAATTATTTTATAAAAGTATTACTATTCAAAGCAATAATCAAATTTCATTCCCATTAAACAATCTCAATTTTTAAAAACTTCAATTTTTAGCCATAATTTAATTGTAAAACTAACGTTATAAATAGTATAAATTTTATATTTGAATACAAATCGAGAACAATTCGTATGAATTATAAAAACCTATTTTTTTCTTTTTTTATTTTATGTTTTAGTCTTTCACTATATGCCCAAAAAACGGAAGCTAATTATCAACTTCAAAAAGAGTATCTAAAAGCTATTGCACTATTTGAAAATGAAGCTTATATTTCCGCTCAAGCTATTTTTGACGACTTGCAATACCAAAATCATGCGTCTCAAATTGCTTATGATGCTTCATATTATTTTGCAGTTTGTGCCATAAGGTTAAATCAATCACAAGCAGAACAATCTATCGAGCAATTTTTGAAAGATTATCCTACAAACCCAAGACAAAACACTATTTATCTTGATGCTGGAGATTATTATTTTGCAAATGCCAAGTATGCTCGTGCCCAAAAATGGTATAAAAATGTAAAAACAAACACATTACCTGCTTCGAAAAAAGAGCAATTTTACTTCAACAATGGGTATGTCAATTATGTGACTAAAAACTACAAAGAGGCTAAACAAAATTTGTCTAAAGTTGAATATTCTGATGTGTATGGTGCACAGGCAAAATACTATTTAGGTTTTATGTCCTACGAAGTTGATGATTACGATAGTGCCTCAAAATATCTAGAACAAGTTTCAGAACAAGAGCGTTACAAAAATGAGATAAATTATTTTCAGGCGGATTTAAATTTCAAATTAGGCGCGTTTCAAAAGGCTTTGGATATGGCCAAAAAGGCACTTGAAATGGCTAACAAAAAAGAAACATCAGAGCTTTCAAAAATAATTGGAGAAAGTTACTTCAATCTAAAAAAATACAATGATGCCATTCCTTATTTAAAAGCATACAAAGGTAAAAAAGGGAAGTGGACCAACCTTGATTTTTATCAGTTGGGGTATGCCTATTATAAGCAAAATAACTTTGAAAATGCTATCGGTGAGTTCAATAAAATTATCAATGGAAAAAACGCTATTGCTCAAAATGCTTATTACCATTTAGGGGAAAGTTATATCAACTTAGACAAAAAACAAGAGGCTCTAAATGCATTTAGAAGTGCTTCTGAAATGGATTTTAATGACAATATCAAAGAAGATGCATGGCTGAATTATGCCAAATTAAGTTATGATATTGGTAATCCATATATGTCTACGCCTCAAGTTTTAAGTGATTTTTTGAAGACTTACCCAAAGTCAACTTTTCGAGAAACAATAGAATCCTTTTTGGTAGACTCCTATATTTCTTCCAAAAATTACAAAGAAGCACTTTCGATCTTGGAATCCAATATGCGAAACGCTTTAAAGGCTAGTTATCAAAAAGTAGCTTTTTTTAGAGCACTGGAATTGTATAACTATGGCGATTATTCTGAGGCTCAACTATTATTCAAAAAAGCAATTAACATAGGCCTCGACCCCTCTATTACAGCTAGAGCAACATATTGGAATGCAGAAATAGAGTTTTTGAATTTGAATTTTGACAATGCACTTCAGTATTTTTTATCTTTTAAAAATAGTAGTGTTGCTTTACAATCTCCAGAACACGATCATTTGAATTATAATTTGGGCTACACATATCTTAAACTAAAAAAATACGAAAAAGCCATTACAGCTTTTCAGTCTTATGTTTCGAATAGTGATGAAAATAAAACTTACATAAATGATGCTTTTTTGCGCATGGCAGATGCCTATTTCGTTAGTAAATTATACAATAAAGCAATCGATGCATATGCAAAAGTTATTAAAAATAAAGCGCCATCTGCCGATTACGCAACGTTTCAAACCGCTGTAAGCTATGGTTTTTTGGGACAAATAGAACCTAAATTAAGTCATCTTAGACAAGTACTTAAATATAAAAATTCAACATATCTGGATCAAGTTCATTTTGAATTGGCAAACACCTATAGCAATCAAAATAAAGTGCAAAAAGCAATCCAAGAATATGATGTTGTTATAAATAATTTCAAAAAAAGCGCATTGGTTTCCAAGGCATTACTGCGTAAAGGATTATTGCTTTATAATGCCAATGCTACTGCAAAAGCTCTTGATGTGTTTAAAAGAGTAGCTAAGGAATACCCATCTACACCAGAGTCCTTTCAGGCCATAGGATCGGCACGCTCTATTTATATAGATAATGGAAATGTAGAAGATTATGCCAAATGGATTAGTACCTTAAAGTATGTCGCTATAACAGATTCCGATATAGAAAAAACTTCCTACGAATCTGCAGAAAAACAATACCTTGATCAAAACACAGAAAAAGCAATTTCCCTTTTTAATGGATATATTTCTAGCTTTCCAAAAGGGACTCAAATTATAAAAGCTCATTATTATTTAGGAGCCCTATATTTTAAACAAAATTTAAAACAAAATGCTTTACCGCATTATGAATACGTTCTGGAGCAATCGGCAAATGAATTTACAGAACAAGCCCTGCAAAAAGTATGCGTTATAAAACTTCAAAGCAAAGATGACGTTGAATTATATTTGAAGCGTTTAGAACTAGAGGCAAAATCTCCTCAAAATATTCTTTTTGCTCAATCCAATTTAATGAAAATAGCCTACAAAAAGAAAGCCTATTCTTTTGCTCTGGATTATGCAAAAATCATACTAGAAAATCCAAATACAGATGATTACATCAAAAATGATGCACATATCATAACAGCTCGATCTGCTTTTGCTTTGGGTGATGAAAATTTGGCAAAAACATCCTATTCAACTGTGGCATCACTAGGTTCGTCGAATTATGGTGCAGAGGCCCAATATTATGCTGCTTTTTTTCACAAAAAAGACCAGGATTATAAAGCTTCAAATCAAATGATTCAACAATTGATTCAGCAATTCCCTAGTCAAAAAGAATTTGCGGCAAAAGGCTTGATTTTGATGGCTCAAAATTATTATGCCTTAAATGATGCTTTCCAAGCGACCTATATTTTAGAAAATGTAGTAAAAAATTTCTCAGAATTTACTGAATTAAAAACCGAAGCTATGCAGCTGCTAGAAACCTATGAGCGCGAACTTTCAAAATCCAATGCATCCATTGAACCTGAACTACAAAACACTAAAAAGGATGAAAAATAAAGTAATACTACAAATCATTTTTTTATTTGTTGCTATTCTTAGTTTTGATCAAGTTTTAGCCCAATCCGAAAGCACAAAAGATTCTTTGGACACACAACTGGTTAAAGTGGTGAAACCCTATACTCCAAAAGTTTCGGATGCTTTCAAAATAAAGCAAATGCCATCTTTAAACCATCAAGAAAACTCAATAAAGAAGCCTGTAGATTATACCATTTTTTCTGTACCAGTAGCCTCTGTTTTTAGGCCTTCGAAATCAAAATCGGTTGCTTTGGAACAACTTAAAAGAGAAAAAAAATTCAGCAATATAGCTTCACTATCTGCAGGAAACTACACTACGGTTCAAGGCGATTTGTTTTTGAACACATTCATTTCAAAAGGTAAAAACTTTGGAGCGTATTTAAGTCATTATTCCTCACAAGGCGGGATAAAAGATTTATTTTTAGAAGATAATTTTTCTACAAATAGTGCTCAGATCAAGTATGAAGTTTCTAGTCGCGATATGAATTGGAATGTAAGAGCTGGAGGCCATCGATTTGTATCCAATTGGTACGGATTATTTCCGGATTTTGACACAGATCAACAGCAATCATTTGATGCAAAACAAACGGTTTCAGTGATAGAAACAAAAGCCGGTTTAAATATCAACGATGGTGTTATTGAATCGGCTAATACCAAGTTTTATTTCCTTTCAAATGATTTTGACTCTAAGGAAATAAGAGCACAATTGGATTCGAAATTTAACCTAGAGTTATTTAATTCACCAATAGAAACTAATATTGGTTTAGATCTGCTTAAAGGATCATTTGCTCATAATATCAATCAAGAAAATTCTGTAAATTATGGGAATTTAATGGCTTCGATTTCTCCAAGTTACAGCTTAAATCTTTCAGATTTTAATTTGAATATTGGATTGAAAACAATTTTCTTCAATGATTTTGAACGTTCTAAACAAAAATTTTATTTCTATCCAAAAATTTCTGCAAGCATTGCTGTGGTGAATTCCATTTTGATAGTTTATGGCGGCATAGATGGAGATCTTTTTCAGAATACTTATAGAAATTTATATACAGAAAATACTTTTGTGTCACCTACTTTAGATATCAAGCCAACATCCACGCCTTATAAATTATTTTTAGGAGCAAAAGGAAAATTATCCAACAGTTTATCTTACGACATAAATGGTGCCTTACTACAACAAAAAGATGCTGTATTTTTTCAAAAAAATAGCCACAATACCACTTTAAATTTAATTGCTTATGCTAACGGAAATTCCTTTGGTTTGGTGTATGACAATTTGCAAACAATTTCAGTCAAAGGATCACTTAATTTTGAATTGAACGATAAGTTTAATTTTAGCGGTACAGCAACACTTAATTCCTATAATTTAGATACCCAAGACAAAGCATGGAATTTACCAGAGATTGAATCGAATTTAAAGGTACGCTATCATCCGACAGACCGATTGTTTTTTGGAATTCAAGGTTATTTTACAGGTTCTAGGTATGCTTTTCAAAAGGTTGAGTCTTCCTCAATTGCAAATGTATATTTGAATAAAATCACTAGTTTAGAGGCCTTTTTTGACTTAAATATCGATGCATCCTATGAGATAAATAACCGATGGTCTGCAACTTTAAAATTAAATAATATTTTAGGTCAAAGCTACCAGCGCTGGATGCATTTTCCCGTGCAAGGATTTCAAATATCTGCAGGAGCTTTTTATAAATTTGACCTCTAGCATTAGACTTTCAGAGTGATTTGTGCCAAAAAATCATGATGTGGTCCGTCCATCACTTTTTTACAATTCAGGCCAACAATTGCGCATGCTGTTTTTAGTCGTTCAAAATCTAAATACATCCAAAGAAATGAATCCTCTTTGTTTTTATAGCGCACCGTATATTCTAGTTCTCCATAGTAGGCGCTGTTTGCATCCATCCAAAATCCGCCATCTTCATCTTGGTACATGTATTTTATATCTGATGAATCAACTAGAATTTGCCCATTTTTATTGACCAATGTTTTGAGATGTGCCAAAATTTCTGGAGTTTGTTCTAGGGATTTGAAAATTCCAGAGCCATTCATTAATAGTAATAGTGTATCGAAAGAATCTGTTTCTTCTAATACATCCAATACCTCTGCATTGTGCAGACCTCTAAGACGACAACAATCAATCGCTTTAGGAGAAATATCAATAGATTTTATATCAAATCCTTTATCTTTTAAAAACAAACTATGACTACCAGCACCACAGCCAATATCCAAAATTGTTCCTTTAGCCATGTTTAGTGCTGTTTGTTCCAATAGTGGCATGTTATCAAAAGTTCGAAATAAATAGGCTACTTTTAGTGGCTCTTCATCTGAAATACTTGTAGACGTGATGATATCTTCTTTGCATTTCCCAAGTTGATGGTCTAAAATTGCTTCCCCAAAAACATCGTTCATAAATTATTTTTTACTGTATTTTTGCATCATGCAAGACCAATTGAATGATTTGCCTGAGCGTGCCAAAGATAAGCATAAGACACACAAAACTTTCCTAGCAAAGCTAAAAAAGAAACCACCTAAACAGTTGGACTACTTGATGCAGGAATTACACGAAGAGGAATTTCAGCGTACAGACTGCTTAGAATGTGCTAATTGTTGTAAAACTACAGGGCCATTGTTTACCACAAAAGATATTGAACGCATTTCAAAATCATTTCGAATGAAGCCCTCAAAATTCATTGCTGATTATTTAAAAATAGATGAAGATAATGATTACGTTTTGCAAACTGTTCCGTGTGCTTTTTTGGGTCAAGATAACAAGTGTAGTATCTATGATATTCGTCCAAAAGCTTGTCGTGAATTTCCACACACTGATCGCCGAAAATTTCAGCAAATTTCAAACCTTACCCTAAATAATGTAAAAATTTGCCCAGCGGCGTTCAACATAGTAGAAGCTATGATGAAAAAAATAAATTAGTATCTTTGGAACGAGTTAGCCATGGAACACTTTTTAAATTATTTTGAAACAATTCCTTCTTTGCACAGAAGTATCATTCTTGTTGGAGGACTGACTTTTTTTTGGATTTTAGAAGGGTCTTTTCCATTATTTAAATTTAATTACAAAAAATGGCGCCACGCATGGCCTAATTTATTTTTCACGGGTACTACAATTGTTATCAATTTTAGTTTAGCGTTTTTACTTCTTGCCTCTGCGGATTGGGTAGTTCAAAATGAGTTTGGGCTATTGTACTGGCTTCCAGAAATGCCATTGTGGTTGTTTGCTATTCTAGGGATTTTGATGATGGACTTAATAGGGGCATACCTTCCTCATTTTACAGAACATAAAATTAAGCCTTTATGGATGATTCATTTGGTGCATCATTCAGATCACAAGGTGGATACCACAACAGCCAATAGACATCATCCGCTCGAAAGTGTGGTGCGTTATGTGTTTACACTTTTTGGTGTTTTTATTATTGGTACACCTATTGCAATTGTGATGCTGTATCAGTCACTTTCTTTGGTAGCCACTCAGTTTAGTCATGCCAACATAAAACTTCCAAAAGCTGTGGACAAAGCATTGAGTTATATTTT
>Ga0209138_1001928_pt1 | contig 16722 bp, 6 predicted proteins | sample SaaInl3SG_22_DNA_FD_184645 | JGI IMG/M metagenome (GOLD analysis project Ga0209138, IMG submission 184645) | Marine microbial communities from expanding oxygen minimum zones in the Saanich Inlet - ESP_153SG_22_DNA (SPAdes) (version 2) | ecosystem: Environmental > Aquatic > Marine > Intertidal...
CACCTGCTTCGTGTTCTGCAGACCATTTTTTGATGTATGTTTTTTCATCTTCTTTGGCATTGGTTGTCCAATAATAAGGTGCATTATGTCTATTGTGAGTTCCGTAAGCATACCAAAAAGAAAAACCGTGTCTTCTATCTGGAGGACACCAAGTATCCCAAACCCGTTTTACATTTGGTGGTGTTGGTTCTGGACCATCTAAATGCCATTTACCAACATAACCTGCACTATAGCCATTTTCTACCAAAACATCAGAAAAACAAATTTCATCTTTCTTTAAATAATTCCCCAACGCAGTTCTTTGAGAATTGCAATTTTCTACAACTCCTGTTGATAAAGAATAACTTCCAGTCATTAGCATCGCGCGGTACGGACTGCATAAAGGATTGTTTGAAACGGCTTCACTAAAAAACACCCCTTCTTTTGCCAATTGATCTAAATTTGGGGTATGAACAGGATCTTCATTTAAAAACCCTAATGAGGCTTGACGATACTGATCTGCAAAGATGAATAGTAAATTAGGTTTAGTTTCTGTGATCTCTTTTTTTTGTTGAGTTTTACAGGAAATAATACTGCATAAAATCAATCCAAAAACAATTAAATTTCTTGATGTTATTTCTTTCATATTTTTTCCTTTCTATTATTTATAAAACACTTTGACTTTCCAAATACCAGATTTAGCTTGAAACTTCAAAAATTCAGGATTCTCACTTTCAAAATCAAATCCACTAAATCTTTTTTTCAACTTATTTTTTCTCCATATACTTTTACCATTTACTTCAACCTTTGCTATTTTTTTTCCAGCTTTAGGAATACAAATTGTTGCTGTTGTGCTTTCTGGGGAAATTAAATTAAGATTGTAATTGTTTTCTGTTTTATTGACTTCGACTGTAATATCTCCTTTAACTGAAGGTACTATTTGCTTTACAGAAGTCATGTGCGCCAAATTTGGTTTTACTTCATAATTTGACCAAGCAATAGCTGTTGCTTTTATACCGGCAATGTATCTTGAAAGCACGTAGTTTGGTGCATTCCAAGCATGATTATATGTTCCTCGTAATTTTGGTTGATATTTTTCATACAGTGTTGTCAACCATTTACGATCTACTTGTTGTTGATAACGTTGTTTCATTCGCTCTAAACCTTTATCATATTTTCCTGTTAGCATAATAGCTTCTTCGGCTATCCACTCCATGTGTGGACTTGATTTCTTTACAGGCACTAAAACACTATCTACTAAAATAGTGTAATTTTCTTTTTTAGCTAATCCACTAATAATCGCTAAAGCACTTACCCGTTCTTCAATTTTTTTCTTTTTAGATCCGTAACGATTCCCTTGCCAATATTCTTTATCAAAATTCTTTTTAATACTGTCGATACGAGTATCGTACCAGGCAACATCTTTGGTTTCTCCTAAAGCAATAGCCATTTTTTTAGCGGACTTTAATGCCATATAGTACAATACTACATTTGTTGCTACTGGGTCTGTATCAATTCCCCAATCTACCCAATTGGCATAGCCTTTTCTGTGTTTTGGTAAACCATTTTCTTGCATGCCCCATAATTTTAAATAATTTAAAACAGCAGGGTATGCATTTTCAAGAGTCGCTTTGTCGCCAGTATTGTAATAATATTGCCAAATACCTTGATCAATATACTGTAAACTTTGCCCAGTTAACTCACTGCTTTTTCCACGATATGCACCAAATCCAGGTGCTAATCCTTGAATAGTATCTCCCTTTCTATAAGCAATCGTATTATCAATTCCTTTTTTTAATAACAGACGCCCAGGCTCATCCAAGGTATAAAAAACTGCTCCTGTTTGGTCGGCTACATCTCCAACCCATAAACCACGTTCTCTATCTGGACAGTCCATATAACCATCTCTTGCGCAAACATATAGAGTATTTCTAGCCATCCACCACAAACGTGTAAAGTAAGGATCGCTTGTTTCAAAAGTACCTGTCATTTCTCCAACACCTGTCCAACGATATTTCAATTCTAATACTTCAACTCCTGCAGGAATTGTATATTCTACCACGTGACCATTTATCCAAGAGTAACTTTCAAAGGACTGTACACCATCTTTAGTAATATACGTTCCTTTTAGCATATTAAACCGATTGTCCATATCTGCAATAATGGTTTTACCAGCTTTACTATTTACTTTTAAATAGGGTGTAATTTGTTGATTGAAAGGCAGTTTTGCGTGAATTACAACTATAGAATCTGTTGTGTTTTTAAAAGGTAATTTAATTTTGTTTTTGTTTGATGCTAAAGTAAGAACCTCGTAATTGGTTAAGCCCCTATCATTCCACTGTGGAATTGCTCTTTTTACTAGAGTTCCCCATGGTTTACTATTTGCAACTCCCTTTTCAACTGGTTTATTCCAATTAGTATCATCAAAATTATTAGAATACCAGGCTTTATCAGACCAATCTCCCAGTGCTTTTCTAGCATCAAACTTAACATTATAAGCATTTACTCTGTTTGCGCTTTTACCTCCTCCTCCACTTCGTGGGTCATATGCAGGATGTACTTTTAGTTTCCAATCAGCATTAGAAACTAACGTTTGTTGCCCTAAATTGGCATGAAATAACAAGCCTCCTTTTCCACTATCATCATGAACTTTTCGGGTTCTGCCCCAGTACCAAACCAAAATAGCAATGGTGTTTTGTCCTTCTTTTAAGTAGGGTTTTAAATTTACTTCATCATAATAATTGGTATTTGGTGCAGCACCTCTAGCTAATCCGCCTTCAAACAATACCATCTCTCCATTAATCCAAAGCCAATATTTGGTATCCACAGCAATTTTTGATAATGCTTGGTCTGGAATTTCATTTAAGTTGAATGATTTTCGAAATGCTACCCAAGTGTTTGCTGGCCCATCTTCTTGTTGCCAAATCCATTGTGCGTCTTCCCAACTGGGTGAGTTTGACATACTAAAAGTTGAAGTGGTTAAAAAAACTACTCCAAATAATAATAAAATAGTTTTCTTCATCTTAAAATAAGCCTTTTATTATTTATAAATTGCTTTAACATACCAAGTTCCAGAATTTGCTTTAAATTTCAAATATTTAGAATCTTCACTGCTATAAACCAAGCCATTAAGTTTCTTTTTATTTTTTCCTTTTTTCCATATACATTTTTCATTAACCCATACTTCTTTAATAACTTTATCTGTTTTAGGTATCCCTATAATAGCCTTGGTATTTTCTGGGGATTTTAATGTTATCTGGTAAGTAGTTTCTTTTAATTCCAAATCAATTTCTATATTTCCTTTTACTGTTGGAATGATTTTTTTCAACTGCTTAAAATCTACCAAGTTTGGCATAATTTGATACTCGCTCCAAGCTGGCTTAGTTGGTTCTACTCCAGCAATATATTTTGATAAAATTTTATTGGAACCATTCCAAGCGTGGTTATAACTTCCACCTTTTGGAAACATTTCGTACAAGGTTGACATGCCTTCTTTATCAACCTGACTTTGATACTGTTCTTTCATTCTTTCCAAAGACTCCTTAGGTCTATCAGCAATACACATGGCTTCTTCTACAAGCCATTCAAAATGTGGACTCGAATAACGATTTGGGATTAAGACATTATCTACAATTTGATTATAATAATTTGGATTTGCAATTCCTGAAACAATAGCAATAGCATTGGCTCTATCGTCTTTTAACTTTTCTTTATTTGTGCTATAAAAACCATCTTTCCAATACGTCTTCTCAAATGCTGGTTTCATAGTTTTCATTCTATCTTCGTACCATTTTATATCTTCTTTTTTTCCTAAAACTTTAGCCATTTCTTTTGCTTTATCTAAAGCTAAATAGTAAAAAGCCATTTGTATCGGCTCTTTATCCGCAGTATTTTTAACACCCCAATCTACCCAGTCCCAAGAATCTGGACTTTTCCTTTTACGATATTCTGGCAATCCGTTTTCTTGCATTGGAAATAATGCTAAATAATCATAAACAAAAGGATAGGCTTTTTCTAAAGTCTCTTTATCGCCCGTATTTAAATAATAAGGCCAAATACCTTGAGCTATAAATTGTAAACTTTGCGCAACCAACTCACGAACTCTTAATGGTCCTAAAGCTCCAATCACTCCATTTTCACTAAATGCAGTAGTCTGTAAAATAGCTTTTTTTAATAACTGACGCCCAGAGTTATCCATGGAATAAAATAAATAACCCACTTGGTCTGCTACATCACCAATCCATAATGCACGCTCTCTATCTGGGCAATCCATAAAATTATCGCGAGCACATACAAATAAAGTATTGTTACCCATCCACCACAAACGATTATAAAATGGATCGTCAATTTGAAATTTACCAACCATTTCTCCAACACTCATCCATCTGTACTTTAATGCTTTTACTTTAACACCTTCTGGAATGGTATAGCGTATTTCATTACCATTCATCCATGAAAAACTCTCAAATTTTTGAGTTCCTGCTTTGGTAATGTAGGTTGCTGTAATTTTATTTAATCGGTTATCAGTGGTTACAAAAATTGTATCGCCTGCTTTGGCTTCGACTTCTAAATACGGTGTAATTTGTTTATTAAAAGGTAATTTACATTTAATAACTTGCCCTTTGCTTATAAATGGAAATTGTAAATCATCATGATTTTTGTAATTTTTTAAACCATGATTTATTAATTGAGGTACAATATTGGGTTCTAAATTATACCAAGGCGCAATACCTGCTTTTCCTTTTTCTTTTGCTTTTGGCCAATTACTATCATCAAAATTAACTTTATACCAAGCATTTTCAGACCAATCTTTCATTGCATTTTGTGCATTAAATTGAACTGGATATTGCACTAAAGCTTTACTTGCTGGTGATATGGTATTGTCATATCCTGGATGCTGAATGGCTTTCCAAGATGCATTAGAAACTAATTTTTGACTTCCAATTTGTGATGAAAATAACAAACCTCCTTTTCCACTATCTATATGTGTTCCTTTATGGGTTTCACGCCCCCAATACCAAACTAAAATAGCAATTGTATTTTCTCCTTTTTTAAGATATGGTTGAATGTTTACTGTATCGTACCAAGAGTTTGTAGGTGTTATTTTTTTCTTCCTATCCCAATCTCCTGCTTGACTTGGTCCTCTAGACAGTCCACCTTCAAAAAGTACCATCTCCCCATTTATCCATAGCCAAAATTTACTATCAACAGCAATATTTGCCTCAGCAATAGCTGGGACTTCATCTACAGAAATTGTTTTTCTAAAACTCATCCAAGTGTTTGATGGACCATCTTCTTGTTGCCAAATCCATTGGGCATTGTTCCAATCGTTAGAAAATACCAAGGAAAAATTCAACATAAGTAGTAATAATATTAGATTTTTTTTCATAATTGTAATCTGTTTTTTAGTAATAAATAGTTTCTGTTTAATAATTAGTTTCAAATGAATATGCACCAGGCTTCACCTCAAAGATAAAAGCATTCTCCGTTTTATTTAGTAATTTAATAGCTGCACTTTCAATAAAAGCAACACCATTAACCTTTATACTTTTTGGGGTATTAGCGGGTACTGTAACTTTAGCTGTTGTGTTTGGTGGTACTTTTATGTCTAATATAAATTGGTTGTTTTCGAGTTTCCAATTGGAACTTACCTCACCATAAGGTGAATTATAAGTTGCAGCTGCAGCTGTTAATGGTCCTCCTGGAATGGGCGCAATTTCTATTTCTTTATAAGCCACTTTTGTGGGTTTTATACCTGCAATGCGTTCATACATCCAACGCCCAATAGCACCATAAGCATAATGATTAAAGGAGTTCATACCATCTTTATGAAACCCCTCTTTTTTAGTATAACTATCCCAACGTTCCCACATAGTTGTAGCGCCTTGATTGATGGAATAAAACCAAGACGGATAGGTTTCCTTGAACAAAATGTCATACATCAAATCATATTCCCCAGCTTTATCAAGTACCAAAGGTAATATAGGTGTTCCTAAAAAACCGGTGCGCAAATGATTATCATACTCAGCGATTAAATGCTTAAGATGCTTAATAGCCTTAACTTCCATTTCATCTGACAAGAGTTCAAACTCTAAGGCAACTAAATAATGGGTTTGTGTTTCAACTTTATGCTTGGCACGTCCATCTGCATGAAACCAACGTTTCTCAAAAGCCGATTTAATGGAATCGTGAAGTATGGCGAAGTGTTCAGCCTCCTGAGTTTTCCCTAATACACGAGCACTTTTAGATACTAAATCAACACTGTGGGCATAGTAGGCCATTTTGATGAGTTCTTTAGATACATCGCCTGCTGCACGTCCATTTTTAGTAAGTGGTTGCAACCAATCGCCAAACGACTTAATATCTGGAATGTGTTCTATTGCCTGATTTGTACAATAGTTTGTCCATTTTACCATGGCTTCATAGTTTTCTTCCAATACCTCTTTATCTCCTGTTCTAAAATACAATTCCCAAGGAATAATAACAATGGCATCTGCCCAACCTGAAGAGTGTCTTTTACCCAAATTATTAGGGACTACCCAAGGGATGCCTCCGTCTTCAAATTGCTCATAGCGTAAACTTTGCAACCAGCCTGCCCAAAAAGCATACATATTGTTATGAAACATAGATGTGGGTGCAATAATTTGTGCATCGCCTGTCCAACCCAAACGCTCGTCTCGCTGTGGGCAATCAGTTGGTATGTCAAAAAAGTTCCCTTTCATACCCCAGCTAATATTACTTTGTAGTTGATTTAATTTTTCGTGTGAGGATTCAAAAGTACCATTCTTATTAAAGTTAGAATATTGAACTATGGACTTTACCCAGTTTTTTTCTGGTTTTGCACCTTTTGCATAACCACTTAATTCTACATATTGATACCCATGAAACGTAAAAGTGGGTTTATAAGATATCGTACCATTTTTGGCAGCAACATAATAATCTGTAGATTTTGCCGATCGATAATTGGTTGTGTACATCGTACTGTCGCGATCTAGCATTTCAGCAAAACGAATTTTTAAGGTATCGCCTTTCATCATCGGAACTTTAACTACTGGAACACCAACATTATTCTGTCCCATATTAAAAATGGTTGCGTTCGTACAAGGCTGATGCATACTTTTAACTTCCAATACTTCTCTATCTACAACTGTTTCAAAGCGTTTAGGCAATAGTAAAACTGATTTTTCTATATTTCGAGTTTGCACTTTGTGCCATTCTGCATCATCATAGTTATTGGTGTGCCAATTGCCTAATTCGAAATTAGCATCATACGTTTCACCATCATAAATTTTGGCAATACGAATAGGGCCATCTTTAGTTACTTTCCAATTTTCATCTGAAACAACTACCGATTTTCCTTCCTTATGTTCCATTTCAAGCTGACATAATAACGCTGGAGTAAGACCGTGCTTCTTTTTTCTTCCTCTTAAATAAATCTTACCTGCATACCAACCTTCGGCAAGTGCAAAAGCAATCGTATTTTTGCCTTCCTTTAACATATCTGTAACATCATAAGTAAGTGTTGGAATATATTTACGATAAGGCACCCAACCTGGAGGCATAATATCTTCGCCTACTTTTTTACCATTGATGTAAGCCTCGTAAATTCCTTTGGCAGTAATATATAAGCGTGCTTTTTTTATAGTTTTATCTATATTAATTTCCTTGCGGATGTATTGGGCAGGAAATAACAGCGATCCTCTATAATCTAATTCTGTAAGTTGATTATGAGGAATACTCATCCATTTTCCTAACCAGTCTTCATTTTTTAACAACCCAAGCTCAAAATGAGCAACTTCACTCCAATCTGATTTATTGCCTTTTTCATCCCAAAAACGTACCTGCCAATATACTTTTTGTCTTGATGTTAACGCAATACCTTTGTAAGGTATATATAGTGTTTGATCGGATGTTACTTTGCCAGAATCCCAAATATCTGGTGCACTAGACAGCAAATCTAGACGACTCGCAGCAACAATAGAATAAGCAGTTTGAGACCCTACATTTTCTGGTAATTTCCAAGAAAAAGAAGGCGTAGCGTCATAAAAACCCATTGGATTTTTAAACTGCTCGCTTACAGTCAATTCCTTTGGCTGCATACTATTTTGTTTTTGAGAACAGGACTCTAAAAACAGCACTACTACAAAAACTAGTAGAAGCAAAAAGTTAGTATTTATTTTCATTTTAAACATTTAATGTACGTGTTTTTTTTCATTATCAGTACCGTCCCATTTATATCCCCAAGCTTTCATATATGCTTCTGCAGGTAAAAATTCATCATTATTTTTATCTAAAATTGTTTGCAGCTTATTTTCTAAATCAGCTTGAATGTCTTCATACGCTTCTTTGTCTGCAACATTATTTAACTGATAAGGATCATTCACATTATCATACAACAACCAAGGACCTTTAAGATCTTTTACATAAGTGTATTTCTCTGTTCTTACACCTCTATATTCGCGACCACCTCGCTTATATTTCCATTGATGAAAAGGAACTGGACAGGTAATTAATGCAGCCTCTACATCTAATTCTTCTGTACCCAATAATTGTCCTGTATAATCAATACCCTCTACTGATTCTGGGATAGGTAAATTAGACATTCCCAACAGAGTAGGCATAATATCAGGGAATGAAAACATTTTTGCCATTTTTGTACCGCCTTTTAATTTGGCTGGATATTTTATAATAAAAGGGACATTTATAGACTCTTCCCACGGCTTTTGTTTCTTAACCTGCGAATGAGAATATAACATATCTCCGTGGTCTGATGTTAACACAAAAATGGTATTTTCTTCGATACCTAAATCTTTAATTTCTTTTTGTAATGCTGCGATACAATCGTCTAATGCTGATATATGTGCATAATAGCCTCTAATGTCTTCTTTGGCTTTTTTAGCTCTATTTTCTGGTACATTAGGACGAAGTTTAATATCCATATCTTTATACAAATCCTTATACTTTTGAGGTGCTGTTTGATAAGGTGCGTGTGGCGGTCCATAAGACAAGAACAATACAAAAGGATTTTCCTTATTGGTTTGCATATATTTTATGGCGTCTTTGGTTTGCGCAATAGCATCATAACCTTCCCATTTGTGTTTTACATCGTTTTCATCATAATAAATAGAATTATTATAATTGTGAGTGCATTCATGTACTTTCCAATAGTCAAAGCCTTGACGACGATCGGCTTTCACAGGAAGTTGTCTTCCTTTGTAGTTTTTCATCCCTTGGGGATGACCATTAATATGCCATTTGCCAATATATCCTGTGTTATAACCATTTTCTTTATATACCTCTGCAACACAATTTTCTTCTGATTTTAAGGGCTTATCATTGTAGAAAAGGCCGTGACTAAGTGGGTATTTCCCAGTCATTAGAGAGGCACGTGCTGGTGTACAAACAGGAATATTTGAAATAGCATTGGTAAAAACCACAGCTTCTTTTGATAAACCGTTTAGCGTTGGTGTAATCACTTGATTGTTACCTGCAAAACCAATGTCTTGCGCTCTCCATTGATCGGTTAAAATAAACACAACATTGGGTTGTTTTTTTACATCTGTTTTAACCTCTTGCTTAGATTTACAAGAGATTAATTGTAATGCACATAATAGTATGATAAAATGTTTCATCTTTTCTGTTAGTTATTTAAAAGTTTCAATTAAAACTGGTCCTAATAAACCTGACTTTTGCAATGTAGACTCTGGTGTAATTTTATCGATAACAATCCACGTATACTTTTCATCTTTGTCCCGCGATTTATCTCTTATCAATTGATTTCTCCAAAGATTTACCACTTCAATTTCTAAAGTATTTTCACCTTGTTTAATTGCTTCGGAAATATTTAGTCGGTAAGGCGCCATCCAAACGCCTCCAATAGCTTTTCCGTTTAATTTTACTTTAGCCATTACTGATAATTTTCCTAAGTTGATATAGATGGCTTCATTTTCAGGACGTTTATCTAGGTTGAAATTAGTTTTATAAATAGCTGTTCCTGAATAGTATTTTATTTGCTCATTATCAGAATTTCTCCAATCGATTAATTTATCAAATACTACAGGTTTTTCAGGCGCAATATCTTTGTTTACAAAATCGACTTTAAATGGCGATTCAATCGACTTCAATTTTTTATATTCAGGGAAATTTTTGGAGTACGCGGGTTGAACGTTTGCATTAGTTTCATTTTCCGAAAATACCACAAACCAACTTTGAATAGCCTCCATTTTTAGTGGTACTTTAATACCTGTTTCTGTAACTTCATAATCTGGCAACGCCCTTATTTCTCCGCTTATAGCATTCCATAATTGTGGTTTTAAACTTTTGTCTGTTCTAAATACGGGCGCTATTTGTAGTGTTTCATCACTTTGATTAGAGATGAAATAAATATCCATGTCTTCAGTTTTTCGGTGTATCCATAATACTGGCTTATCCTGTGGTACATCAACATCCTTTGTTAAATTTAAACTTTCAAATACTTCTGGTAATTCGTAACCATCCCAAATTTTACCTTTACCATAATTCACATTCATTTTACCATTAGCGTAATCGCCATGCCACATTTTATCGACTAATTCTTTTACTTGCTTATCAGCCATTGGATAATTTTCTAAACTTGGTGATTTTTCTGGTTTTGGTCCTAAAATAGTTCCACCTTGTTGCACCAACTGTTCAATTTTGGCTAATAATTTTGGACGCATGGTTTTAAATGGTGGCAATACCATCACTTTATACGACATGCCGTCTGGCAATACAAATCGTCCATCTTTTACAGTCAATCTATTTAGAATAACCTCTGCGTTTATGTAATCGTACGAATAGCCTTTTGGAATTTCTGGTTGACGCACACCCGTCATTACTGGAGCATCTTCTCCTATATAATAACATACATCAGCAACGTATTTTCCTTGTTGTAATAAGTGTTGACAACGACGTAGATAATCGAAATAACTGTCTGCCTGACTAAACCAAGTATTATGGCGGTTAAACTCGGTACCAAACCAAGCATTCATTCCTGGTTTTCTATTATCATCGGGTTGTTGAATGTACAAATGCAATACAAAATGATTGATACCCTCTGTTAATGCCCAATCACCTCGCTTTTTCAGCATTGCAGGATGCCTTAAATAAGCTCTTCTTGAAGAAGTAAAGGCTTCTGCTGACGTAATTGGTTTTCCGTAGGTATGGGCTGTTGATGAGGACGCTTTACACTCGATATTACCCAGTGTACCCTCATTCCAAAATTCTCCAGAAATTAAATCAGATTGCCCTCCGTACATCATAAATTCTCCTGGAAACCCCCAATGCCCATAGTTTTCTAACCAAGTTTTTAAGTTGTGTTTGTTACTTGCTTTTCGCAGTCCTCCAACGTATTCGTAAGCGACATCATCTGCAATAGAACGACGCAAATCCCACAGAAAACGTTCGGATAACTCCACACTTCCTACAATTCTACCAGATAATACTGGTAAAAATGGCACAGGGTCATAGCCGTATTTTTCTTTGAACTTTACTTCGTAACCATCCGTCCAGTTTTGAGAGCCTTGTTCGTAACTATCGGCCACGACATATTTAAACGCCGATTTGCTTTCTTCGGGAACACGTTTTAACAATTCACCTACAAAATTATCAAAATGGTATTGTGCCAAATCGCTATTCATTTTATCTATTTCATAACCCACACCTTGAGGTGCAGCAGGCGCATTTTTTGTACCTGTTGGCGTCATTCCCATACGCAGAATTGTCCAGTTGCCTTTTGGTGCATCCCAAGTTAAATTCCCATTTTCATCAAGTTTATTGCTTAAATCAATAATAGTTTCTGGGTTTATAGACAGGCTTTTATCTTTAATTTCGTCTTGATTGCCAAAGATGTAAGAATCCCATTTAATACCTGGGGTAGAATTCATCTTACCCAATTGTTTCTCTATATATTTGTCTAATACCAATGCTTCAGAAATCGTAATTTCAGCAAAACCAAAACCTGCTTTTCTTTTTGTTCTAAAGTTGGTACATTTTAACACAAAATGCTGTGCTTTTGTTTCTGGCAAAACCGTAGCAAAATCTCCTGTTTCAATAGAGGCTACATTAGGTGTAATACGAAAACGGTCGAACTGAAATTCTTTAATGAGTTTTTCTTTACCATCTACAACTGCAAAAAGGCTCATCTTACATTTAAATGGTCTGCTTGGGATTACAGTAATAGAACGCGTTGTAATGGGTTCTGATAGTTGAAAATTAATAGCTAAAGTCTCTCCCTTTTTTGGCTCGAAACTGGTATCGTTTTTTTTATTTCCATCATTTAGAATACCGACATTAACATCTTGCCAATTGGCTGTTATTTTTGTTGCAATGTGTTGGGTACTCTTTTCTTCTAAATTTGATGTTTTAAAAGCAAGCGTATGTGTATCTTGAAATTCTTTTTTAGGCTGAGCCAATACTATATCAAGTGTTTTTCCTCCTACAACTTTCGTTTCACTATAAGTTAGGTAACGCATGGCTTTTGTATAATCTACCCATGGTCCGCCACTTTGGCTCCATCCTGGGCAGTTGAATACCCCAATATCTACCCCAATACGTTTACCTTCTTCTACTGCATGTACCATATGAGACCACCAATCTTCACTCAACATAGGCACTTTTCCATCTCTATGTGCTGGATTGATGTTACCTATTAGCGCCCCTCCAATACCCGCTTTTTTCATCGCCAATAAATCTTTGGTAATACCATCTTTAGAGATATCGTCGTTAATCCAATACCAATAGCACCATATCGTATTGTCTTCCGTTGGTTTTACAAAGCCTGATTTTACAATCTCGTAGTTTTTTGAATTTTCACAAGACCAAAGCATCAATATAAAGATTGATGACAGCATCAATAGTTTTACTTTTTTACTTAAAAACATGTATCTGTATTTTTATTATTTTTAATATTCTATTTTAATCCTATACTTTTTTTAGTGGGTATTTTTATAGATGAACTCGTATGCTCCACTTTGTAAATTATCTATGTTTACTTTTTCATTTTTTATAGTGACATCTATTTTTTTTCCATTCATGCTAATATCTGGCATGTTATTAAACTTAGGGAGCACAACCTTTGCTGTGGTGTTTGGTGGTACTACGATATTGTATATAAAATCATTGCCTTTAAACTTCCATTTCGACTTAATTTTACCGTAATTGGATTCGTAATCTGCAGCTACTGCTGAAAGGCTTTGATGTGGCAAAGGTGCAAATAATATTTTCTTGTAACCTGATTCTAAAGGTGCAATGCCTGCGATCCGTTCGTACATCCATTGCCCAATTGCTCCATAAGCATAATGATTAAACGATAATGCTCTATTGGCAAAACCTTTATCATGTGTATAACCATCCCATCTTTCCCACATGGTGGTAGCGCCTTGCTTGATACTATAAAACCAAGAAGGATAGGTTTCCTTTAATAGAATTTCGTAAAGCAAATCGGTTTTTCCATATTTATCTAAAACTGAAGCCAACAATGGTGTGCCAATAAAGCCAGTACGCAAATGATTTTGTGTTGCCGCTATTTCTTTAACTAAGTGGTTTATACCTTGATTTGCCATTTTTGGAGATAATAGATTAAAGCCAAGTGCTAAAAGATAGCCTGTTTGCGTTGGCGTATAAGGTGCTTTTATTTGTCCGTTATTATCAAAATACTCTTTTTCAAAAGCCTGGTTTATGGAACTTAACAATTCACGATAGTAATTCGCGTCGTCTTCTAATCCTAAAATTGCTGCACTTTTCATGGTTAACTGCACTGAATAGGCATAAAAAGCGGTTGATATAAGTGTATTAGGTGTATCACCTCTTCTATCATCTTTTTGTTGTGAATAAGGTTGTAACCAATCGCCCACTGTAGACATGTGGCTAAGATGATTTGTAGCTTCAGAAGTATGATAACTACACCAACGCTTCATCATTTGGTAGTTGTCTTTTAATATTTCTACATTACCTGTTCTGTAATAGAGTTCCCAAGGTACTATGGTACAAGCGTCTGACCATCCTGCTTGAGCAAAGTTTCCTGTAAAATTTGGTACAACCACAGGAATACCTCCATTTGAGAATTGTTCTTCGCGCATACTGCTGAGCCATGCCGCCCAAAAGGGGTGTGTGTCTGATAAAAACAGGGATGTTGGTATAAAAACCTGAGCATCACCTGTCCAACCCAAACGTTCGCTTCGTTGTGGACAATCTAAGGGAACATCGAAAAAGTTGCCTCTTAATCCCCATTGAATATTGCTATGTAATTGATTTAATTTTTTATGTGAGGACTGAAATTTTCCTGACATTTCAAAATCGGAGTGCTGTACAATGCCTGTAACCCAAGATTTTTGAGGAGTAAAGGCTTTGTGAAATCCGCTTATTTCCACATAACGAAAACCATGAAACGTAAATTTTGGTTGCCAAGAAATGGTCGTGTCTTTATTGGCGATGTAATAGTCTATAGCTTTGGCGGAACCCAAATTTCTTGTAAACAATTTGCCTTTGGCATCTAGCATTTCGCCATGTCGTAGCTTAATCGTATCTCCTTTTTTTACTGGAATTTTTAAATCTACTACACCTACCATATTTTGACCCAAATCAAATAAAACCTGATTCGTTTTCTGAACCGTCATTTTAACAGGATGTAGGCTTTGATTATTTTTTATTGCAGCGTGTTTTTTTGGAAAAAGTTTTGTTTTTGAATCTATTTCTTCTGTTGTAACGCTCTCCCAAGAGCTGTCATCAAAATCAGGTTGGTTCCAATTTGGTAGTTCAAAATTAGCATCGTATGTTTCGCCATCATATAATCCTGCAACTCTTATAGGACCATTTCTTGTGGCTTTCCAACTGTTATTACTCGTAATCGTTTTCAACTTACCTTTGGCGTCTTCAATTTCTAATTGACATATGGCTCGCGGTGGTGCGATTACAGTGTCCCATCGCCTGCGTGGGCCAAAACGCCCTGAATGCCATCCTTCAGCCAAAATCATTCCTATGGTATTTTCTCCTTTTTTTAATGCTTCTGTAACATCATAAGTTAAAGTTTCTAAACGTTTACGATAAGGTGTCCACCCTGGTGTTAATACATCTTCAGTAATTTTTGCACCATTAATGTATGGTTTAAAAACACCTTTAGAGGTAATGTATAAACGTGCTTTTTTAATATCGGCATCTATGTTGAATGCTTTTCTCAAATATTGTGGTCTAAACAAACGTGTGCCGTATCTTGTAGTATCCCACACTTTAGGATCGGGAATTTTTATCCATTTTGCTTTCCAATCCGCATTAGAAAGTAAGCCCATTTCTATACTGGAAATTTCACTCCAATCGGAAACACTATTTTCTGAACCCCAATAACATACTTGCCAATATATTTTTTGCCTTGATTTTAACGGATTTCCAGTATATTTTACAAAAACAGATTGATTAGACATCACTTTTCCAGAAGACCATACATCAGGAGAATCTGGTAATAAATCTGGGGCTGAAGCTAATACAATGCTATATGCATTTTGTTTTTTTACAGCACTTGTTTTAGGTAATTTCCAAGAAAAAGACGGCATACTATCATGAAAACCTAAAGGATTTTGAAATCCTTCAGAAACAGATAAGTCATAAGGTCTTTCTAGATTGCTTCCGCTTTTTTCTAAGCAACTTAAAAATAGAAGCGGTATAAATATGACGAATATTAAATTACTTTTCAATGTATTTAATTTATAATTTTCTAGTCTGTTTTTTTTAATCTTAAATGGCTTTTTATACTTTAGAAAAAAAGCTTTACATCTATTTTACTAGTTCGACTTTTTATAAAGTGAAATATTTAATTCTTTAATGGATGGTACTTGCTTTGCATCAACAATAAATAACCTACATTTTATAGATGTAATGGCATCAAATTGATGACTTTTATTTTTGCCACAATTTTTTCCTTTTGCAATATCTTTCCATTCATCATTTTCCCAATATTGTATTTTATAAGAAGTGATATTATTGTCAAATTCATCAACAACAACCTGATTAAAAGTTTGTGGTTTTATCCATTCTACTTCTAAATATTGATTTTTAGTTTCGGTAGCCAACCAACGTGTTTGGTCATCTTCATCATTTACTCTAAAAGCTTCAAAAACAGGTAGTTTTTCAGTTTTAATAAACATCGATGACGCATTCATTCTGCCTAATTTAGCTAAGTTTTTTAAATCTTCTAAAGGTTCTGGAAATTGGGTTACAGGCAATTCATCTACCTTAAAATTGTAAACTCCAGAAGTAACCTTATAAATTACATAATTACCAACAGCTTTACTTTTTTCTGTTCCTACAAAAGTAATTCCTTCTGCATTTTCAGCCAATACACCACTTTCTTGAATTCCGTCTTTACTAGTTGCTGGTACATATACTTTTGCGGTTGTATTCACAGGAACTTCAATATGAAATGTTGCACCTTTCTCTTCTTTTTCCCAGTTTACAACTACGTTTCCATACATGGATTCATAGCTTGTATTTGCAAAGGTTAAATCACCAACTGGCGCTGGTTTGATCATCATATTTTGCATTCCTAATTGGTCTGGATTTGGTCGAATTCCACCAAAACCTTTGATAAAATAGCCACCAATTCCTGTATAACACGTATGGATTTGGCTGTTACCAATTGCTGACCAACGTTCTGGCCAAACGGTTTTACCTTGTTCTAAAAAATACCCATAACTAGGGTGATGTTTATCTCTCAACAACTCATAAATTAAATCC
>Ga0209138_1001930_pt1 | contig 16702 bp, 25 predicted proteins | sample SaaInl3SG_22_DNA_FD_184645 | JGI IMG/M metagenome (GOLD analysis project Ga0209138, IMG submission 184645) | Marine microbial communities from expanding oxygen minimum zones in the Saanich Inlet - ESP_153SG_22_DNA (SPAdes) (version 2) | ecosystem: Environmental > Aquatic > Marine > Intertidal...
ACAAGCGTGGGGGTACGCGAGGGTTCATAGTTTCGCCACTAAGGGGAAGACGTACTACACTGCTGATAAGGATTTGCGATAATTAAAACATCCTACACATACTAGGTTTCATTACAATCTAATATTCTAGGAAGTCTGTAAAGGTAAGGATATCTTGGTCAAGTATAGCTTCTGCAATGTCCGTGAGTTCTTGGGGGAGGTCATCCAGTCCCAGACAGCTCTCGTTGTAGGCTTCGACCATGCTCATGTCTCTATCATCAAAATAATAGAGTAGATCTCTGAGGGTCTTGTCATCGATGGTCTGCATGGCTTTGTAAAACTTTTCTGTGGAAAATGATGATCCTTCGAGGATGTTATTCTTGATGTATACCTCAATATCGTCATCTTGACCGGCGTGAATCTCATCGGATAAACACGTACAGTTCATGAAGACCTCGATGCCACCCGCGACTTCGCAGAGAAATTCTCGTTTGCCAGCAATTGCGGACATGTTTGTTTTTTTCTTGAAAATTACAAGGTTTTGAGTTTACTTAGGTATTAACTTCGACATAGGGGACATCTACTATTTACTGATATCATCTCATCCTGTCTATCATATCTCCTATTGCATTCCTCTTCGTATTCGCGAATTAATGGATATTGTTCGAGAAATGATTTAGGTGCATCATACAAATCATCATAATCTCCATATTCTTCACGCATACCCCCATATTCCTCGTATTCTTCTTCAATATCTTTCGAATAGGGGAATTCTGGTTCATCGTATTTACCGTAATAACAATCGCGAAAACACTGGATACAAATCGCATGCTCACAGTTTGGTAGTGTTATTCCTCTATTTGTTTCAAAGCAAACTGGGCATTCAACCTCGTTTTTGAATACTAATTCTTTACGAAACATCACAGCACAATTCACACATAAATCAGGATCACCTCCACTATCAAGATAACTATTTGGGTGGGGCCATTGTGTTGAACCACAAAATTCAAAATTTTTACAAGGTTCTCTGTCTTCACTCATTTAAAGGGTAATTACATATTCCCTTTAAATGACTGATCGCATTACGTGGGATGAATACTTTATAAACGTCGCAGATCTCGCCTCTGTTCGATCTCCGTGTAATCGACTGAAGGTGGGGTGTGTCCTCGTCAAGAACAACCGCCTCATCAGTATGGGCTACAATGGGTTCCTCGCAGGTACCAACCATAAGTCTATCGTGAGGGATGGACACGAACAAGCGACGATTCATGCGGAGATTAACGCAATCACGGATGCGGCGAAGAGGGGTGCCTCCATCGATGATTGTGTGGCGTACGTGACACATTATCCGTGTCTCAACTGCTACAAGGCTCTAGCGAGTAGTGGAATCAAAAAGGTGTATTACAAATTAGACTACAAGAATGACCCAGTTGTGGAAGATTTGGGTTACGGGGTGGTTATCACTAAGATCAACGTCTAACTTTCTTCAGTCCTTCTTCCTCGAAGATGAGATCAATGCACTTGATCTCATCCATGGTCCACGGAGATGCACCATTGAACGACTTGAGAAATGTGTACATCACATTTTTCTCACAAGTTAACTGTCTGTCAAGGTCAATTTCAGCACCAGGTGTAATCCACGGCCAGTTTTTGACACGGAGGCGAATTGTCTTGAAAGGTTTTCCATCCGACTTAATACGGATACCACCTTCGCTGATGGGTTCAGGTTCAAACTCGTGGTGAGGTATGGCATTGTTCATCTTTTCAATGATGTTCATCACATTCTTCATGGTGAACGAATCACCAATCTTGAAGGTGGGACCGTCTTTGTATGTGTGAATAATCGGGAGAGACATTTTTGTATACAATATGACACCCGGGTTAATCACTTAGGTTTAATTTAAAGAATATACACTCTCAAATCATAATGGACCCGTCCAATATTCCGAAACATATCCTGCGTATCATCCAAGATAGGGAGCTACCCATGGATAAGAAGATGGTCGCCTTCACGATGCATATGCCCATGCTACCCGATGATCCCAGAAATGATCGGGTATGGGAAGACAATCTCGATGTTGGAAAAAAAATTAAGCAACTCGTCGATGATGGTAAAATTTCGTTGGGGAAGATGGATAAAAACTTCAATCTCGACGTGGAGGTTTGATGGCCCACTTATTATTCTTTCTGAACTCTTCATGATCAATTTCCTTGATCCTGAAAATGTTCATCAAAAACTTTTTGATGGGATTCGTGGCGACCTTCTCTTCTGGTTCATCCATAGATGGGAAGCGACGTTTCCCTTCCCCGGGTGCATCAGTTGGTTGGACAAACTCGTCACTCCTTTGAGCCTTCGTACGGATAACTGGTCGTGTGGATGTCGTTTTGAGAGTAAACATAACTTTATAAACGAATACACTTAAAACTTTAATAGCTTCATAAAGTATGAGATGTGTAGCAACCTTTTCAGAAAATAATCTATATAAGATAAAGTTGGCAAGGACACGTCAAAATGTCCTCGAGGGTATGTACCAACGACCAAGTGTAGCAGAGGTTCGACCAATCAAAGAAAATCTGAGACTTCGTTTACGTTTCACAGAAGCGATCAAAGAAGCACAGGAAAAGTGTGAAATAGATAAGAATTCAGTCGAGTGTCACTGGGCCTGGTACGAGGTTGATGAATTAGAAGATTCTATACTACGTCTATATCCCGATAGACTGTAACAATGGGAGGATCGTCATCGTATCCGTAATAACGGATCGATATTCCGAATAATTTCGTCATCTCTGGATCAACCTTTTCGTTGATTTCTTTTTTCCAATTTCGTACGGTTGTCTGAAAATATTCACATCCGTTATCTGAAAATACACAGATACGCATGAACGGTGTAGTGCGTAGCTTTCTCATGTATTCGTATACAGCTTCTGGTAAAGGAACAACTCTATTATAGGATGAGTTAAGTATATCTATGACGTAGTACCCATGTGCGTCACAAATCATATTGACCTGCATAACAGGGAACCCCTTTATGTATGCTTCAAAATCCGCGTTACTGGGTAGGGTGGTAAACACTGGTGTGTCCTGTGTTATAGTCCCATCATGGTGGCCGATACCGGGGTGTGTATGAAACGATATTTCCGAATACCAAACTCTTTCAATCTCCGGAGACTCGACTCGATTATGCTTTTTTGATGTAGCAATATGTGGTTTACTGAAGTCGAAGTTCCTGTACTTGATATTACCGGCAAATTCCCATTGTTTGGAAGAGGATAACTTACTCACCTCTTTCAAATCATGCACAACTTTACGAGAGAGTTGTATCCTCTTCCGTCTTATCATCATAGACGGACGCACGACGGTGCATGTCATTGATAGTTTATATGACTTTTTTTTTAATATGATAACCTGAGTAAAGAAGAGTCGCGTGAAAAAAATCGGATGTGAAATCCGAACAACTTAAAAGATTGAGTATCACTTTAAGTAATGATAGTTGTGATACCACTTGGTGGCATCGGTCAACGTTTCAAAGACCATGGGTACACTCGACCAAAGGCACTCATCAAGATTTTTGGAAAACCTATACTCTATTACTTACTGGATGGTTTGAATTTGGACAATGTTGATTTTGTGTACATACCCTACAACCGAGAGTATTCAGACTATAACTTTGAATCTGTACTAAAAAATGACTATCCACATGTACGCTTCAAGTTCTTCAAGTTGGAGAATCAAACTCGAGGTGCGGCGGAAACCATATATCTGTCACTCAACCAACTGAATACGGAAAATGATACACCTGTATTGTGCTTGGATGGAGACAATTTTTACGAGTGTGACGTCATCACTCAATGGGGAGGAGAAAATTGTGTCTTTACCATGCATGACACCACGTCGAAGCCCATCTATTCTTATGTCGAATGTAATGACTGTTCAAACATATGCGATGTAAAGGAAAAGGTGAAGATTTCTGACCATGCATGCACAGGTGCGTATGGTTTTAAATCTATGTCTGAATTGAAAAGGTTTGCCCTCGAAATTATACGCGACGACGAGAGGCAACATTCTGAATTTTACATGAGTGGTGTCATCAAACGAATGTTGGATGGTGGCATGGTCTTCAAGAATAAATCAGTCGACAAGAGTCAATTTATTTGTTTGGGTACACCTTTACAAGTCAAACAGTTTTACAACAACTTCCCACTCGTTTCATCCATTCAAAGTACGAACCGCATACAAAACAAGAGGGTATGCTTCGACCTGGATAACACTCTCGTGACCTACCCACTCGTCAAGGGTGACTATACGACTGTGAAACCGATCGAACGTAACATACGATTTCTTCGTTACCTAAAAAAACTTGGAAACACAATCATCATATACACAGCGAGGAGAATGAGAACCCATCACGGTAACGTCGGTAAAATAAACGCAGATGTGGGGAAGATTACCTTTGATACTTTGGATGCATTTGAGATACCATTTGATGAAGTGTACTTTGGTAAACCATATGCAGATTTTTACATAGATGACCTGGGTGTCAGTCCGTTTCAGGATTTGGAAAAGGAGATGGGGTACTACGACAACAAAATCGAACCCAGAGATTTCAATAGTATAGACTACGAGAGTATTGAGCATGTTATCAAAAAGGGTGTAGACCTTAGTGGAGAAATTCACTACTACTCAAACATTCCAAGTGAAATCAAGGATATGTTTCCATTGTTTTTTGGTAGTGACAACACAGATTCCTATAAGATGGAGCGAATTAAGGGCACCACGGTATCTGATTTGTACACGTCTGAACTTTTGACTACCGAAACCTTGACGCACATCATGAATAGTGTCGCAAGAATACAGAGAGTCACCATAGAGGACGATGATGTAGACATATACAAAAACTATTCAGAGAAGTTGAAGAAGCGGTGGAATGCATGCGACTACTCAAGATTTGAGAATTCTGAAAAGGTGTACAAAGACCTTCTTGACAAACTAAAATCATATGAGAATTCTGGGATGGGTAAAAAAGTTGTCGTACACGGTGACCCTGTGTTCACAAACATCCTAATCAACAACCATGACAAGATTAAATTCATAGACATGCGTGGTAAAGTTGGTCAGGTGTTGTCGATAAACGGAGACTGGTTATATGACTGGGCAAAGATGTATCAGTCTCTCATTGGGTATGATGAAATATTGTCATGTAAAAGTGTGAGCGAAACATACAAAACGAGGATGGTCGAATGCTTTGAGACGCACTTCACACAAAAGTACTCTGAAGAGGATTTGAACAACCTGAAGTTGATAACGAAGAGTTTACTATTCACCCTAATTCCCTTGCATGATGATGATAAATGTCAGTTCTACTACGGATTGTTACGTAAACTTCCCTAAAAGCTTCGTTCCTTCGTATAGTCTTTTATTACCGTCAGCCGTCACTTTATGGTACCCTCCCCTGTCAAGACTGAACCTAAAAAATAGGGGTCTTTTATCCACAAGATGCTTGATTTTTAGATTTTCTGTAAAAGCCGCCTCAGACTTCCAACTTTTTTCAAAAGAATTGTCCATATCATTCTTATGCAAAAACCCGTCTTGTATGGTGTCATAAAAATCTTCAAACGCTCTGAAAAATGTACGGGGTTCCGCGTAAAAAGAGCAGTCACTCATGCTGTGTACGACACCCTGTTCAGCCTTTAAATTTTTGAGTGTCTCTTTGAATTCACCACCAGTCACTCTACAATCAAATCTGAATTTGAGAAGAACGTCATATTCGAGTAGTTCATCCTTAAATTTGTGGATGACATTATCCAAGTGCAACCACTGTAACATATTGTGTTGCATGTTCGTTTTATCCAATCCCGCTGGGAATCGTATGTCTGTACCGGGGTCTATGAGTACACTCTTATTTACTTTTCCAATGCGATTGATGTAGTCCGCGTGTTTTTTGTAACTACCACAGAAAACGTCATAGTCTTCGAACTGTTTGACGATAATATCTTTCGTCGAACAATTCCTGACATCACCCGTGATTATGATGGCAACTTTACTCATTTAATTAGTTACTCAGATTATCTTTATGTTAAAGATTAAATTCCTGTCATATGTAATGGATCTTTCCAAAATTCCACCCCACATCATGTAGGTCACGATGCCTCAGAAGATTTGGTCTTAAGATGAACATTTATATAAAGAGGTTTTTCATCGTTAAAAACCTAAGTAAAGAAAACCCACGTGAAATGTACATCATGAACATGCTTACCGAACTCAAGAACCTCATCAACGAGCACACCTACCTCAAGGATCTCTGCAAGGAACAGGCTGAGAAAATTGAACAGCTCAAAGAACTCTACCGAAAGTCTGAAGAAGAGCGAGTTGCCACTCTCGAGAAACTCAATTCGAAGCTTTTTGATGAGGTTGAAAAGCCTTCACTCTTTGAGACGACTGCTCGAACCAAAACGCACACCCTAAACAAGGATATTGCCGAGCATCTCAAGGAACTTGGTGAGATGACATCTGACTTTTACAAAGCTGCGGCGTACAACACGGCTGCGGATATCATCGCCACTCTCGACTTTGAGGTGCAGAATGGTGAGAGCCTCCTCGAGATTAAGGGTATTGGGAAGGGTATCGCCACCAAGGTTGACCACTTCCTCGACGAGTACTTTGAGGACTCTGAATCGGTTGCCTCCAACGAGGGTCAGATTCTCGAAGAATCAGATGACGAGTTCTTCGTTTCCTACAACAGTGAACTCGCCGACGTTCTCGACGAGCTCGCCTACCATGAGGAGGATGAGCACAAGAGTGCGGCGTATGATCACGCTGCTCAGATCATCGACCGACTTCCGTTCGAAGTGACCAGCGGCAAAGAACTCGCGAAGGGTCCCAAGAAGGTGAAGGGTATTGGCAAGAGCATTGCCAACGTCATCGACGAGTTCCTCTCGACTGGCAAGGTGCAGAAGCTCGAGAAAGGTACCTCCACCAACGAGGAAGTCGCACACGCTCTCGATGATTATGCTGACAACCTCGAAGACCCCTTCAAGGTTCGTGCCTATAAAAAGGCTGCTGAATCTATCCGTAATCTCGACTATGACGTGACGAGTGGTGAAGAACTTACGAAGGGTCCCAAGAAGGTGAAAGGTATTGGCAAGGGTATCGCACACAGGATTGATAAGTTCCTTCAGGCTGGTGTGATGAATTAAATCCAATTGGCTTTGGCCTTGACTTTTTTCCATTTGGGTTTCCTCGTGAGTCGTGAGAGTAAATATACATAGAAGAGTAGGACACCCATCTTCCTTTTAATAAAGACCAATAAATTTCTCGACTAATACTAAACAATGACTCCAGTACTCGTATCCGTAGACAAGGCGGGTGATCTCAAGATTGGTCGTAAGAAGTGCCGTCTCTACAAGAAGGATGAGGTGGTGAAGGTTGCCAAGAAGTATGGTATCAACACCGAGAAGAAGACTGTCCAGCAGCTGTGTGGTTCCATCAAGGCGAAGGCGAAGAACAGCATGAACAATATGCCTCTCGCGAAGATGTACCCCGAGGCTGCTAAGAAGCGTGCTGTTGCGAAGAAACGCGCGGAAAAGAAGGCTCTCGATAGGAAGATTGCCGCCAACTTCATGAGGAACATGACCACCAAGATTCCCGCACCCAGACCCAAGCCACGTAGCCCCAGTCCAACCGCCGTTGCGCGCGCCAGGGCTAACATTAAGAATATGGTAAATAAACGTGTTTCTTATATGAATTCGGATACCATGAAGAAGATCAACCAGTCGTCTCCTCGTGCAGTGATGCGTATTGCTCGGGAACTCCGTCGTCTTCGCTAAGATCGTTATAGACCTTCTCCTCGGTGTCATAGAAGGCTTCGCTGTCTCCAATCATCATCTCCTTAACGGTCTCGTATAGGACTGTGGTGAGTGCGAATTTGTAAGCGAGAAATCCCACGAAAGTAGCTCCATAATCAAAGTCAAACGCGAAAGGTGCGTTATTCCACGACACTTCAAAAGCAGCGGTACACACTGGTGCCAAAAACTCCTTCTGAATTGCCGAATTTTCAAACTTGTCCACCCTATCCGATAGAAGGGTCACATACGCGTACGACGCGGCGGCTCCCAAAACGGCCGACACACCTTGGTCTGCCCCCTGAGTGATGAAGTAGGAAGCACTCAGAGCCGTACCATATCCAGCTGTAGACCTCTTGAGGGTTGTCTTGAGACGGGAGTATTCAGTGGGGACGACGGGCTTGACGAACGCGTAAGTGAGGGACATATTTAGAATATACAGTGTTCAATTCTTTATTACAAATTGTAATGAACTCGCAAGTAATCTTGGCGAGCCTTCATATCTCTGATCTCAATCTCCAAGTTCCTCTTCAACTCCATGACTTGGTGTTTCGTCATTTCGATTCGGTGATTTTCAAACATCTTATAGTCCTCATAAATTTTACGCTCAAACTTTTTGCTCACGAGTTCTTTACGTTCCGGTTGTGATAGATGAGTAAAATCTGTGAGTCGAACATAATTCTCAAAGGTGGCTTCACTTGAATCGGTATCTTCGAAAATATTGGTATCGAAAATTGGTGTATGACTCGTGAAATGTTTCATGGCAGCCTCCTTGACCTTCTTGGTGATTCGTTGGATGGGCTTCAACGTCCTCAATTTAGCATTGGCAACTCTCAGATCACGTACCAATAATCGAAGACCTTCATCATTTTGAGCCCATTCATCATACCACCCGGGATGCCACGAATCATCTTCATCACTTTCACTCTCACTTTCAGAGTCCGAATCACCGAAATTTAGGACAGGGGCGAATGGAACACCGCGGTTATCAGTCACTGGTGGATCATCATTCTTGGGGATGTTATCATGAACTTGTTTGAGGTTGTCACACATTTCCAAGTAGGTGCCTTCGGGGATCATCTTGGAAATGTCGTCTAGACATTGCATGAGACTGCGGAGATTATCCATTTTTATATATTATTTCTGACAACTTCAATTCCACTTAGGTTTTCAACTTTTTGATTGCGGCTGCGATAAAAAACATGATCGGTGGTACAGAAAAGGAACCAGCCGTTGTCATGAAGGCAGCACTCGCATCCTCGGGTGTCTTGATTTCACCATTGATGACTTTTGAAATAGAATTCTCCATCAGTTTATCAACTGTAGTATCGATGGGTTTCACGATGAGAGGTATCGCGAGGAGTCCTACGATCGTGGGTACAAAATGTAAGTCATCATTCGAAACAATGTTTGCGGATAGATTCACAATCACCCGGATGATCGATCCGGGCCAGAAGACGGAAGCGAGCATCTGCCATGTCAGAGTTTCCGTGGAAATTCGGAGAGTGTCAATGATTTTGTCTTCTTCTTCGGCAGCATCAAACGCCTTCTGTCCCTTGTCGATCGTGTCGAACATGACATAGGATGCGGCGACACAGTAAGATGCGGGAAGACCCCACTCTGGGAGATACGATGTAAAAGCTTCACCAAGCTCATTCGCGTACCCCATGTACCGTAGGGAAGTTTCACGGTAAGGGTCAACATTCTTATATGCTGTAGCGTATACTTTAAAACGCTTCGTGTGTCTTGGTGTGAGTATTGGTCTGCAGGTAGCTAGAGCTAACATTGTAAGACACGCGTGTTTAAACTTTATATCTCCTGTAGATTGTCGTTTGAGTCTTCGAGCCAATATAAACGTTTCACGATCGCATCTCTGTACCGACTTCTAAAATCATTTTCGAGTTCCATGTACTTTTTACATAATTGGGTAACAGTCTTTTTATCGAAATGTCCAGGGTCGACGTCATGAATCCGACTATAATGTCTCAGTACCCTCTCACGCATGGGTTTGGATGTGCGACGTATAGGTTGGTGATTCGACAGTTCACTTTCGAGATAGTTTATCTGTAACTGATTAAAGTCACTGTCGAGTTCAATCGATCTGTCAATATAATAGTTATTGAAATAACTGACGACACGCTGATCGTCACTCATGGGGATGATATGAAAATTATCATAGTCGAAAAACATGACCGGATCACTCCGTTTATTGTAGGCACTCTTCAAGTTGTTACAGATTTCCAGGTAATCACCCTCTGGTAAGACCTTTGAGTGTTTATCTATTAGTTGCATAGCCTTCAATAAATTTTCCATGCTTAATCTTTCTTATTTTAATTTGTCTAAGTAACTTAACGAATGTACAATAAGACCGAATGTCAGACTGGTATTGTTCATATAGGGTATGGAAACTTTCACAGGGCACACCAGGCGATGTACATTCACGAGTACATGAAGGAAACTGGAGATCTTCGTTGGGGTATCGTAGCTGTTAACTTAAGAAATGAGGGTTTCAGAGAGATTGATGACTACATATTGAAAACACCATCGAAATACATGATGATTAGATCACATCTTGACTACATCGACTGGACCAAAAATAGGACGATCGCGAAACATATGCTTACTTTACCCAGTGTTCATCTCGTCACTATCACGGTAACAGAGAGTGGTTACGCACCAGGGTCCCCACTTTTTGAATACTTGGCATGTGGTCTTCGTAATCGTAAAAGTCCTATAACGATCCTATCATGTGACAATATTCGCCAAAATGGTCTCGTTCTCGAAACACAATTTTTAGCGTATCTATATCATACCAACCAACACGAACTCGCTGTGTGGGTCAGGGAAAATGTCAAGTTCCCTTCGTGTATGGTCGACCGCATTACACCTCGAACGACGGACGCACTCCGTCAGGAAGTCGAGAATGTATTCCCTGGTCATGGTTCAACTGCTGTGCAAACTGAAGAATATACACAATGGGTCATTGAAAATAAGTTCGCTACAGACTTCCCCGATCTGACCAAGGTTGGTGTCGTCATCAGTGATGATATTGGACCCTACGAAGAGACGAAGATTAGGATTCTCAATGGTGGTCACACATCACTCGCCTATATTGGTGTTCTCTCTGGTTACACGACATTCGATCAGGTTATGAATGACCCATCACATCGTAAACACTTCAAACAGCTTCAACGAGAAGAAATTGCCCCCTCGATTGACACTGAACTACCCTTCGATGTATACGACTACATTGATACTGTCGAGGAGCGATTTTCAGATGCGACGAACGTCGATGAGTTGGATAGAATCTGTATGGATGGGTTCACAAAGTTTCACACCTTCGTGGTACCTTCTCTCCGGAAGTGTCTCGAGCAAGGGAAACGACCTATACACATCTATAAGAGCATCGTGGCATGGTACATATATTCGAGAAGGTTTGCTAGGGGGTGTACAAAAATCCGATACAACGAACCAAATTGGACTTTACTTGAACCCTTGTTGAGAGATGGGGCTATTGACGCATTCGTGTGTTCGGAGCGTTTATGGGGAGATATACCAAGAATATACATTACATTTACTAGAGACCTGAAATCCCTGTTACTCTCTCAAACCTATGAGAAAGAAATTGACTTGCTAACAGAAATGAGCACGTAACCTGTCAACTTTCTGTATCGCCTCATCTTCCTCGTCATCATCTTCGCATGCTTGGCAAGGTGTGTCAAACATGTGACAGGTGTGTTCACCATTCTCAACCATCTCACGAACATCGGGGTCGTGCATGATATCATCATCGTCATCGTCAGGTGGATCCAGTACAACTTCTTCATAATCGACGCGTGTTACTTTTTTGGCTTCGAGCTCTTTGACACGCTGCCGAAGTCTCTTGATCTCATTGTCAAAATCCTCTTCAGTCCAGTCATCAAACTCATCTGGGGAGGGCTTCATCTCAACGAAAATACCGGGAGGGAGTGGATGGCTTCGGGTAGAACCCATTTTTTTCTTGAAAATATAAATTCTGAGCCTCACTTAGGTATGGAACACGTACGAAAAATCATGGATATCATGGATGATGAGATGTTCCCAACAAAGAGAGAGTGGGTGTATGTGAAGATATGCAACGAACTAAAACAAATACATATTCAATTACAGGAATTCTCTAGACTAAAACAACTACACGCACCAGGGACGATAGATCCTTCCGCGTGTATTGAAGTACGATCACTCCCTAGACCTGACCCCTCCGCACCGCCCTACCATAATACCTGAAATCACGTTGTGCGAGTGTTCCCCTGTGCACAAACCACATGAGTTCCTCACATCCATGCGTTTGGTTAAGTTCTCTCCAATATAGGTTAGATGCTTCTCGGATCTGTTTATAGATGGCTAATTTCAATTTATCTGTTGGATCTTTTTCGTGTTCTTCGAAGGCGTCTCGGAGAGCTTCCGTACTTCTGATCCACGTGTGGCATTTATTGAATGCATCTGATGTCATGATGAAATCTTCACCAACCACATCAGGTGTAACAAGTAATCGATCCCTGCTTTTGTACATTTCTTTCAGTAATCGACACATTCGGATATAATCACCTTCGGGTATTTTATGGGAGTTTTTATCGATGAGACTCATAAGTTCTTCCATTGTTTCTTAAAATTACAAATGTCCCTATTCACTTAGGTTTCGGACCACTCTTCATGTAACTCTCGTAAGAATTCATTTAAACCTGGGTAATCAACTTCCCTCCATCGCTGATGAAGCTGTTCTCTTTCTCTCTGAGCATTGGTATCGGGATCACTCGGTAAATGTAGGGGTTGGTTCTGATTCAACAAGAACGATGGTGGCTTCACTTGCTTTCGAAGTTCTTGTATAGTGTCACACATCTGGAGATAGTCCCCATCTGGGATCCTCTCCGAGTTCCGGTCAATAAGATCGATAAGTTTATGGAAGAGATCCATCTCGACTTTAAATTTTATGTATTGTGAACTACTTAGGTTGTGATATTCAGTTCTATTGACAAAAAGGTAGTGCATGAAGGTTGGGATGTCATGATTATATTCATCTTCGGGTTCGAGTGGAATCCACGAGTATCGTAAAATAAACTCCATGGCATCACTCGTAACGTCTGGGTAACTTTTCATCGTAAATGTATATCTATCTTGTATGATGGACATACACTGCAATAAAAAGGGGAAATACTCTTCAGTACAATCAAATATCAGTTCATCAATAAACTCCATATAAAGTTGATGACAACGTTCGACATTCCATTGTCTTTTTCTGTGTATGATATTTCTAAAACATAGAGATTGTCGACACATGGGACATGTCGCACAATTCCGATGCTGAAGATACCATTTCTTTGTACACGAAGCACAAAGAGTATGCCCACATGTCAACTGTATAAGACCTGTATCAGAATAACAAACGGGGCATTCCATTACTCATCATTGTATTAAATCTCTAAGTTTCTAAGATTCATCGATGATCTAGAATTTTTATTGTATTTAGAGGCATACAAGTTAAATTCGTCATACAGATACGTGATATCATCGTTTCTATAAAGGGCACGTCTCACTTTATTGGACAGTTCCATGATATCATAGAACGTATCACTGTCGGATTCTTTCTCCACTACGAAGGACATAAGCCTTTTGCACTTCGTAAGGAGAACATCAAGAAGTTCTCGACGCTCTGAATAAGGATTTTCAGATACTTGAATATAACGAACCTCGTTACATTGATTGATAGCCCGGATCAAAACTGGTTGATGAGTGTTCGTCCTCACCCCGACAAACTCTAAAAAACTTTTAAACATTTTTTTTGGGTGCCGCTGGGCACTCGGGTTCTTGGATGCAGAGATTCCAAATCTCTCGCTGAACGTCTGTACAGAGTGTGTTCGTAGCCTGGCAAAAAGCCAATGCAAAGTCTTGTGTAAACATCATTACTTGTAGATTCTCCAGAATCGACTTAGGAATGCATTGATCAATCTTTTCTGTTCAGGCTCAGGCTCAGGCTCAGGCTCAGGCTCAGGCTCAGGCTCAGGCTCAGGCTCAGGCTCAGGCTCAGGCTCAGGCTCAGAAAGACGCTTCAATCGAAGATATTCCAGTTCGATATCAAGATAGAAACGTTGAGGGGCATCCCATAAAATCTTCCTAGTCATTGTACACAGGTTACTGAGGTAATAAGGAGTCATGTCATATAGAGTACCCCAGATGGCTCGGAGGATCAGCATCTCTTTTTTGTTTACATAGACTACACCCTTTTAACTAATTTAAAAAATGTACACTTAAAATAGGTATGCCCTGCCAACTGTGTCGCAAGAAGTGTGGTGTTCCCATTGATTGTCAATATTGTGAAGGTAGCTTCTGTCCAAGTTGTATCAACCTAACGAAACACGATTGTCAAGGTGCCGACATTAAGAAACTTAAACAGCGTCAAGAACTAAAGGAAAAGACAGCCTTTGAGCCACCACCAAAGTGCTTAAAGATTTGATACAAGTATAAGATATGTTGGCTGAGATGCCCGAGTTGGTCTAAGGGGTACGACTTAAGATCGTCTGTGCGTTCGCACGCGTGGGTTCGAACCCCACTCTCAGCACTATCTTCCATAGCTCAGTAGGTAGAGCGACAGACTGTTAATCTGTAGGTCATCGGTTCGATCCCGATTGGAAGAGATCACGCTCCTATAGTGTAGTTGGTTAACACTGTGGACTTTGAATCCACCACCCCAAGTTCGAATCTTGGTGGGAGCTTCCCCTCTCTTAGCTCAGTTGGTAGAGCAGTGGACTGTAGTTCCATTTGTCACCTGTTCGATTCAGGTAGAGAGGACCATTCCTTCATAGCTCAGTTGGTTAGAGCGTGCGACTGTTAATCGCGAGGTCATCGGTTCGATCCCGATTGAAGGAGACTCTGACCGATCATAAATCGAAAACTTACCCTCACTTCGTATCATGGTTAAAGAATATATGCATCTCTTCATTATATGAAAACTTTTTACGTTTGTTCATATGGTGGTTGTGGTTCCAAGATGTTGTGTAAAGCGTTGGAACGCTATGGTAATGTCGAACATGTACATAGTCGGATGCCACCGAGAAATCTAGAGTTTATAGGTCGTCGTGGTGGGGGGACTACGTACATCGAATGGTTCAATGGGGTCCAGATACCCGAAGAAAAGATCGATGATTATTATGTCATCTACATCTACAAGAATCCAGTGAGGTCAATTTTGTCTAGATTTACAGATCCCCTCCATCTGGACCACATCCAAACCAATAGAAATACCACAATTCAAGATGTCGTCGATTCTTCTAAGGACCTCTATGGTGTGAAAGAGTTTTACGGTAACTACACTCAACCAGGGAACAGGAATTACAGTATTTATTGTGTCAAATATGAAGACATTTTCGAAAAACAAGATGAATTGAGTGAACTTTTGGGTATTGGTAAACTTGGTATAGAAAAGAGAGAAACTAACCGCGTACACAAAGATTATGATAAACTAACTGAAATCTACAAAGACCTCATAGAGACTATGGAGAAGAATGAATTTATCACTGTGAACGGGTAACTATTTCTTTTTGATAAACATCTGACCGTCATGGATACCGCTCTTGTCGATGTCGATGACGTTCCTGTATCCATTCGCAAATGCCTGTAAACCCGCTGTTGGGTTCACAGGGTCGGGACCGTAGTCATCGAGAATCATCCACCCCCCCGACTTTAATTTACGCCACGAAAGAACAGCGTCTTCCAAGGCCCATTCAGCTTCGTGGTTTCCATCAACAAAGATGATATCAAATGTATCATCTTCCAGAGTCGGAATCACGTCACGAGAAAATCCGCGATGAATCTTGAGTTTATTCTTTACTTCGGGTGAAGCATTGTCCAAATTTTTTAGGAACTGTTTATAGATTTTATCCTGATCACCAACATACTCGACGTATTCCTCATAATCAACCCATGGGTCAATCGCGTGCATCTCCGTATCTGGGTGTTTACAGTAAGTGTCTGCAATCTCCCATAGGTTCATCCCATAGTGAACTCCGATTTCAAGGTATTTGATGGGCTTATCCTCTGGTGTGATAATCTTTTCCCACCATGAACAGGGTCTGAATTTAGTTCCTTCCATGTATATATTTAAGAATGGTAATCTTTATACACTTAAAATAATCTCGTGTAAGTAAAACACAATGTCTTCGGTTGGCCTCATCGGTCTCGGTGCTATCGGGGGTAACCTCGCTCTCAATCTCCAGCGTTCTCGTGATGTCCACGTGTATGGTCGCACAAAAGAAAATGTTGATGCAGTAGCGAACAAGAGTGACGCGATCCATGGTCACACCGATATGGATACCTTCATTTCAGAAATGGATACCCCACGCACCATTTTCACAGCTCTCCCAAACGGTGAAGCCACTGACGGAGTTGTCAAATCCCTTCTTGGAAAACTCGACCCGAACGATACCATCATCGACTGCTCCAATGAGCATTATAGGACATCGAGAAAGAGGGGATCTAAGTGTAGGTCGAAGAGCGTGAACTACGTTGGAACCGGACTGTCGGGTGGTGCGTTTGGAGCTCTTTCGGGACCTGCTTTGATGATTGGTTGTGACGAAGATGTGTTCATCAAGAATACCGATCTCTTTTCCAGTTTTTGTAAAAATTTTACGCACATGGGCAGTGATTACGGGGTTGGTCACTTCACGAAGATGGTTCACAATGGTGTGGAATACGGTATGCTCCAGGGTGTCGCTGATGTATACGCATATTGCAACCAGGATGCGTTTTACATGAAACAGGCACTTGACGAAGCTAAAAAGACTGACGCTGATGGGTACATCGTAAACTCAGCTCTTAAAGTATTGAGTGACTATAACGTTTCTAAGATTCT
>Ga0209138_1001933_pt1 | contig 16686 bp, 14 predicted proteins | sample SaaInl3SG_22_DNA_FD_184645 | JGI IMG/M metagenome (GOLD analysis project Ga0209138, IMG submission 184645) | Marine microbial communities from expanding oxygen minimum zones in the Saanich Inlet - ESP_153SG_22_DNA (SPAdes) (version 2) | ecosystem: Environmental > Aquatic > Marine > Intertidal...
TTCGCCTATCAATGGATTGAGTTTCTACCGTTTGATTGATATTGACTTTTCTGGAGAAGAAAACCCTTCAGAGCTTCTCAGTATAAAATATTCGAAGCCATTGGCAGAAGTCAAGGTATACCCTAATCCTGCAGCCATTGGAGCATCATTTAAGATCAATGTAGCACGTGATGTGGAGGTTGGCCCAGTTCAGATGTACCAGCTAAACGGAGTAACTGTAAGTAGTACCGTTCAAAGATCTGGTGACCAATTAATCATCCAACCAAAAGGGTTAAAAGGAGGCGTTTATCTGCTCTCGGTAATGCTTGACGGTCAACGCTTCAAGTTTAGGGTGATCATTAGGTGACACTAGATTTCTTCGCTTGCTAAAGCTGACATCGGTTCTAGTATGCTTACAACTGCGATCAAGTCACTTATAATAATTTGATTTTCGTTAATTCAGATTTGACCTTAGGCCTTGACCTTACTGTCAATGGTTCTATCACACTTTTCAGTATCAAATAACATCAATTACCATGATTTGAAAGACTAACACAGCATTAGGCGGTATGCCACGTGCTCCATCTTCACCGTACCCCAAGTAAGAAGGTACTATGATATAGCCGTTATCTCCTTTTTCAAAAAAACCTAGGCCTTGGACGAACCCTTCAATAAATTTGTTGTTCGCAAGGTTAACGAGGACAGGCTTCTTTCTGCGAAAAGAACTATCAAGCTCCCTTCCATTGAATAGATAAGTCGCATAGTGAAGAGACACATCCGTCCGGCCTTTTAAAGGCTCATATAAGTCTGTCCTTCCTTTCAGCTTCATGTATTTGATGCCATTTTGGCCATTAATCCATTCAAAACTTTTGAATTGCTCATTTCGAAGCTTTTCGAATCCCTTTTCAGGGTTAATGTCTTCTATCAGTTCACCGGTTTCGTTCCAGACTTTCTGCCCAATGTTAATGCCCCGACTATTATAGGTTTCTTCTTTTTGTTTTTCACCATTTTCGAACCAGTAGGTATGTTTCCCTACTTTGACGCCATCTTTCGTTTTGCCTTGATATTTCTTATTGCCGTTCTCATATCGTTCGGTGACTTTTTGGGCAATTAGATTATTAGACCCAATAATGGTTGTGCCGACTAAGGCTATGCAGAAAAGGAATGCTCTCATAGGACCCTAAATTAATAAGAATCCTTTGTCCAAGGTTTATTACAATGCTTTAATTATTGAAGAATAGGTCTGGCGGACCGACTCGCTTGAATAGTCTAAGCAGCAGGGTGAACTGATTTATAAACTTTTCATACCTTTACCACCAGTACAAAGGTTCTCTTAGCTTTAAAACTTTGAGATTAATAGGGAATCAGGTGTAAATCCTGAACAGTCCCAGCTGCTGTAAACCCATTTTTTATGGTTTGCTGAATTTTGCCACTGCGTTAGCGGGAAGGCTCAGTAAACCGGGAAGTCAGAAGACCTGCCTTTGTTTTTGATCACTATGACGCTTTCTGAGGAAAAGCTACTGGTATGAAAAGACAGAAAACCACCATTACCCATCGCAGGGCGGATTACACCCTGACATGGCTTCCCGTATTCTTCTTTGCCCTATTTTTGGGTTGTCAAAGTACATCTGATAGAAAAATAGATGATGAATTTGACCCGTCAAAGGACTATTTCCTAACAGAAACTTCAATTGATCACGCCATAGGTTTCGACCTAGTCTATCATAATAATTGGAAGGAAGTCCATCTTTTTCGGCATTATAATGACTTTATCGATACGGTGAGTTTTGCTTTAGTACAAAGAGGAACGCCCATGCCTGATGGCTTTTCTTCTGAGCGCATAGTGGAAATCCCCGTACAACGCTTGGCCTCCATATCAACTACCCACCTTGGGATGTTTGAAAAGTTAGATGCTTTAGGTGTACTGAAGGGAATCGAAAGAGCTGAGTATGTGTCTAGTGAAAAGGTGAAGGCCTTGGTGGCAGAGGGCGCCATCGCTGAACTAGAACCATCTGGTACTATTAATACTGAGCTAGCTGTTAGCGAAGGCATTGAACTCCTCCTTGGAGTTGGTTTTCCTAATTCACAAAACGACAGTTATCAAGAATTAGAAAATGCAGGAATTCCTGTTCTCCTTAATGCTGATTGGCAAGAAAAAACCCTACTAGGACGAGCCGAATGGATGAAGTTATTGGCCGCCTTACTTAATAAGGAAGCACTAGTGAATGAGCGTTTCGGAGTAATGGAGACAGAGTTCAATGAGGTGCTTTCTATGGTGCAACAGAAAGTAGGAAAAGGCCCATCAGCGATTACAGGAATTGCCCAAGGAGATGCTTGGTTTGTAGCAGGTGGAAAAAGCTTTGCTTACTACTTATTGGACTTAGCAAAAGTAGATTACCCCTGGAAAGATAGTGAGAATACGGGTAGCCTGAGGCTCGATTTTGAAACCGTGTATGCCGAAGGTCTTAAAGCTGATTTTTGGATGGTGCCGAGTACGGCTAAGACGCTAGATGAGATTCTTCAGGCCGATAGCCGCTATGCCGATTTCAAGTCATTCAAAAACGGAAATATCTATAACATCTACGGCACATATACCGAAGGTGGAGGTAATGAATACTATGAATCAGCTGTTGTCAACCCTCACATTGTACTTAAGGATAATATCAAAATTTTTCATCCTGATCTAGTTCCCAATCACAAGCTGGTCTACTATAACCGATTGAAATAGTTAATTGAGCACTTCTCAGACCATATTGAATCGCTCAAGCCAAGGCTCGAATAAATGGAGGTTATTAGTCATCCTAATTCTGGCTGTTGTCGTTTTGATGCTACTTGACTTAGGCCTAGGATCAGTGCGTATCCCCATAGCAGATGTGGCTAAGATACTTGTCGGTGGAGCTGTTAACAATGAGGCTTGGCAGGCAATTGTGTTAAAAATAAGATTACCAAGAACCATCACAGCAGTGTTAGTTGGTGCGGCTTTATCAGTAGGGGGTCTGCAGATGCAAACCCTTTTTAGAAACCCATTGGCAGGTCCTTCAGTATTAGGCATTACTGCAGGAGCAAGTTTGGGAGTAGCTGCTGTTATGTTAGCTGCTGGTAGTGCAACCACGGCCTTTACCATTCGTTCGCTTGGCATTGGAGGTAGTTGGTTAATTGTAATTGCAGCTTCTATCGGTGCCGCTTTGGTACTCCTAGCCATTCTAGCAATCTCCTATCGGATTAGAGATAATGTAGTAATGCTTATCGTTGGCATCATGGTAGCCAACATCACGATAGCCATCGTCAGTATTTGGCAATTCTTCAGCAATCCAGAGCAAATGCAAGAATATATTCTTTGGACCTTCGGCAGCCTAGGAGGTGTCACCACAAGTCAGCTCCAAGTGTTAGGGCTGATTGTTAGCTTGGGTGTTTTGATGACTTTTGCCTTAAGTAAAACACTGAATGCCTTGTTGCTAGGAGAGGACTATGCACAAAGCATGGGTTTGAATATTCGTAAGTCTCGCTTTGCGATTATTGGTGTTACGAGTATTCTGGCTGGGGCGATCACGGGTTTTTGTGGGCCAATTGGGTTCGTAGGAATCGCAGTGCCTCATTTAACCCGAAGCTTTCTGAATACCTCAGATCATCGAATTCTGATTCCAAGTTGTGTGCTTGTTGGCGCTATCCTGATGTTAGTTTGTGATATCATCTCTCAAGTCCCAGGAAGCAATACTGTTCTCCCAGTGAACGCCATAACCGCAATGATTGGTTCGCCAATTGTGATTTGGATTATTGTCAAACGCAGAAACCTTAAAGCTTCTTTTTAAAATGAAGAGTTCTTAACTACTAATTATTCACTATTCATTGAGTTTATCAAAAACCATATTAACAAGTAAAAATCTCACAGTAGGTTATAAGAATAAGGATGTGCTAAAGGAACTTGATCTCAATCTTAGGAAAGGAGAACTTACATGTTTACTCGGCCCAAATGGGTCCGGTAAATCGACATTAATAAGGTCATTAGCAGGGATTCAGAAACCATTAGCTGGAGAAGTTCAGATCCATGACAAATCAATAACTGAGATCAATGCCAAGGAAATGGCAAAGACATTAAGTCTCGTTTTGACCGATCGTATTGCACCAGGTAACCTCACAGTTTATGCTTTAGTTTCATTAGGTCGCTTTCCCTATACCAGTTGGATGGGCGCATTAAATGACTCAGACAAAGCCTTAATTCAATGGGCAATGGAGGTGACGGGCTCACTTCAATTTGCCGATCGGCACATCGGAGAACTAAGCGATGGAGAAAGGCAAAAAGTAATGATCGCTCGGGCTTTAGTGCAGGACACTGAAATCATTGTGCTCGATGAGCCAACTGCTCATTTAGATTCGCCAAATCGAATTGAAATCTTCCACTTACTCCAAGACCTTACTAAGAAAACGGGTAAAACGATTCTTATCTCAACACATGAAATTGATATGGCGATTGAAAGCTGCCATAATATGTGGTTGGTTATGCCTGATAAAAAAGTGGCGTTGGGTTTACCAGAAGAATTGATTCTCAGTGGATCATTGGAGAAAGCTTTTGGTTCGGAAGCGCTCACTTTCGACTACCTGAAAGGGAAGTTTAGCAAAAACCTCGAAGGTCATGATTTCATCATTGAGGTAATTGGAGAACCTGTCCTGGTTAAATGGACGAAAAATGCCATCAATAGAATTCAACAACACATTAAATCAGACTGTCAGGTTGAGGTTTTGGGAACACCTAAAGATCCAACTTGGAAAGTGTCCGGCACAGACAAAAAATTCAATTCACTAACACTACTTATTAGCTACTTAAAAACGACATGACAAAAATTGGAATGAGGGGAACAATACTATTGGTATTGTTAAGCATGGTTTTTACTTCCCATGCACAAGAGAAAAAAGACACAACGGACTTAGGAGAATTCGTTGTTACAGGGACACGTTTTAGAACACCTATCGAAAAATCTGGGAAGACGATTTATAAGATAACCAGAGAGTTTATTGACAAATCACCCGGCAAGACGGTGGCAGATTTATTAAATGAAGTTCCTGCCTTACAGACAGATGGTAATTTCGGTGCACCAGGTGCTAACATGGAGTATTATGTGCGAGGGGCACGAAGCAAGTACACCCTTGTCTTGATTGATGGTGTGCCAATGAACGACCCAACAGGCATTAGCCTATTTTATGATTTGAGGTATTTGCCCGTTAAACAAGTAGAATCCATTGAAGTATTGAAAGGTGGTTTAAGTGCACTTTATGGAAGCAATGCTGCGGCTGGTGTGATCAATATTACATTGAGAGAAAACCAAGCTGAAAAAATTCAGGGAAGTATCGATCTGAATGGTGGGTCTTTTGGAGCCTTTGGTATCAACGCCAACTTGAATGGAACCAATAACGATTTTAACTACGGTCTTTCCTTCAATAGAATCTCTTACGATGGCTTTTCGGCTGCAGCGCAAAATGATCCAGCCGCTGGTTTTGATGACGATGGCTTTACTAAGACCAACGTATTATTCAAAGGAGGCTATAAGGCTAATGATCAATTCGATATTGATTTCACCATAGCTTTTGACGATTTCAAAGCCGATATTGATGCCTTCTCATTTACCGATGAGTTGAATGCTTTTTCTGACAATCAGCAGTTGAGAATTGGAGTCAGACCTGAGTTGAAATTCAAGAATGGAAAATCGGTATTGAATGTAAGTTACATTGACAATGAGCGAGTATTCCAAAGTGCCTTCCCGTCAACCTTTAAAGGAGAGAATCTTCAAATTGATCAGACCAACGAGTTTGAGATTTCAGAGCGTGTAAAAGCACTTTTTGGCGTAAATGTTCAGAGGTTAAAAGACAATTCTGAGAATCAAGAAGGAGACTTTACGATTGTCGACCCCTATGCCTCTTTCGTTTTTGAAAGTGATCAGGGCTTGAATTTTCATGTTGGATTAAGACTCAATACACACAGCGATTATGAAAATCAATTGATGACAACCGTCAATCCGTCTTGGTTAATCGATTTGGGGAATAATATTGAGTTGAAACCATTTATGTCAATTTCAAATGCATACAATACGCCTTCCCTTTTCCAGATCAACTCGCCTTTCTTTGGTAATAAGAATCTGGCACCTGAAAAGACAAATAGTTATGAGTTTGGAACAGCGCTATACACTAAGAGGGGTTTGACTTATAACTTTGCTTTCTTCAGACGCGATGAGGACAATGCAATCGACTTCCTGTCTACTTTTGATAACGTAGGCAACTTTATTGGTGGTAGTTACATTAATTTAGATACCCGCAGAGAGGTACAAGGAATTGAAACGGATGTCACTTGGGCAGTAACTGAAAAAGTAACTTTTACGGCTAATTACTCAAAGCTTGCGACAAACAATGACGCACTGTTTTCAAGAATCCCTAAGGAGAAATATGGCTTCGGATTGCTATTTACGCCAATTGAAGCATCCTCCATTAACATTCGATATAACCATACGGGAGAAAGAAGAATATCACCCTTTTCAAGAGATATGCTAGATAGCTATAACCTGGTGGACATAGCTTTAAGGAAGCAATTCTTATCTAGGAAGTTAACTGCCTATGGTTCGGTGAATAACATCTTTGATGAAGAGTTTGTAGGGGTTGTTGGCTTTACAACTATGGGAAGAAACTATACCCTTGGTTTGAGCTTTGATTTTTAAAAAGTAACTGCTCATAAGTCAACTAGCAGACTTTTATAATGGTCTGCAACTTTTTCTATTTGGCTAAGGTTTTATTGAAGCAAACGTTGATACCATGAGAACAAGATTCAATAGTATGATCATCTTGAGCTTCCTACTTGTTTTAGGATGTTCCAATGCGAATAACACCTTTGCTGGAAATGCTACCGAACCTCCAAGCCATCAAGCTTGGACCAAGATTTTAGCGAAGCATGTTCGACCTAACGGACTAGTGGATTACAAAGGATTTATTTCTGATAAGTCTGAATTGATTGCCTATGCTAATTATTTGAGTGAGAATCCACCGGCAGAAGCGTGGAATGACAATGAGAAAATCGCTTACTGGATCAATGCCTATAATGTATTTACGGTTAAACTGATCGTTGATAATTATCCAGTAGAAAGTATTAAAGATCTTAACCCTACAATTTCTATTCCTACCGTCAGAAGTGTTTGGACCAAAGAATGGTTTCAAATTGGAGGGGAAGATTTTAGCCTTGATCGCATTGAACATAAAATTTTGAGGAAGGATTTTCAAGAGCCTCGAATTCACTTTGCAGTAAACTGCGCATCTATCTCTTGCCCGGTGTTAAGAGCGGAAGCATATACAGCTGAAAAGCTTGACGTACAGCTGGATGAACAAACACGAATCTTTTTAAATGACAGGTCACGAAACAAAATCAGTTCTCAGCAAGTTAAAATATCGAAAATCTTTTCATGGTTTGAAGGAGATTTTAAAGAAGGTCAGTCCCTCATTCAGTTTTTGAACAAATACACAGAAGTTCAGATTGGTGGTAATGCTAAAGTGCGTTATATGGACTATGACTGGAATTTGAATGACGTTAATTAATCAGTAGAGTGTTAATCAACCTCAGAAGCCGTCCCGACCTGTCGAGACGGCTTTTTGTTATCAAATGCTTATACTTGTAGTCTAATTAGGTAGGTCAAAATATAACAATGCAGATTCGAACAAGGCTAATCACGGTCTTATGCTTCTTGGTAGTTCTTTTATCGTTTACGGGAGTAGATAAAGGAGAACAAGTTAACGAAGAGTTATTAATTGCTGAAGCAACTGCAGACCGATTGTCACTCACCAATGAGATGTCTGATTTACCAGCATTTCAACCCATCGACTCAATGGTGGAACGGGCTATGCGTAGCCTTCGGCTTACTGGAGCTTCTGTAGCTTTGGTCAAGAACGAAAAGCTGGTTTATGCCAAAGGATTCGGCTATTCTGATAAAGAAAAGAAGGAAAAAGTAGAACCTTACCACCTCTTCCGAATTGGATCAGTTTCGAAATTAGTCACTGCGATTGCTGTCTTAAAACTTGTTGATGAAGGTAAAATCGGCCTAGATGATTATGTCTTTGGAGAAGAGGGGATTCTCAATGGTAAACTTTACAGTAATATCTCTAACAAGAATGTTTATCGCATTAAAGTCAAGCATCTTTTAAATCATACGGCTGGGTGGAGCCTTATCACTTATGGCGACCCAATGTTCATTCCTCACAAGATTCACAAAATGGATGACGTAAGTTATCCAATTGAATTTGATGATGTGATCAAGTTCGTTATTTCAAGGCACCTACCATATAGGCCCGGAACAAGGTTTAATTATTCAAACTTTGGTTACTCACTTTTGGGGAGAGTAATTGAGGAAGTGACTGGTGATGACTATGAGGATTGGGTGCAAGATGAGATTCTTGAGCCTAATGGGATCAATAAAATGCGTATAGCAGGAAGCTTTGAAAAAGATAGGGTAAAGAATGAAGTAAAATACTATGACTACAGTGTTGATAATGAGCAACTGGCCTTCAATGGCTCAGGTAAGAAAGTCTATAAGCCATATGGTGCTGATGACATTGAAATGCTTGGCCCAGCAGGTGGTTGGTTAGCCACAGGGGTTGATTTAATGAGGGTTCTTGTACTGGTAGATGGTTATTCAAAGCGTCATAAAGATATACTAAGTGCAGACCTTATTGACAAGATGGTCAATGGTGTAGGTGGTGTGCAACACCCGTTAGGCTGGAGAAGTGTAAAAGGTCAGCATTGGTGGAGGACAGGAACACTTTCGGGAACTTCTGCCCTGCTTACAAGAGATATAAATGGGTACTCCTGGGTCATTATTTCTAATACCACACCGCGTAGAGGAAGCTTCCCTGGGACAAGCCGTTGGGCAATAAGAGAGGGTATTAAAATGGTCAAGTCATGGCCGACTCAAGACCTCTTTGATATTTCAGATTAATACAAAAAAAGAAAGCCGATCTGACGACCGGCTTTACATCCAAAATTAACCCTAATCATGTATTGTAGTTTCCCTTACTTAGAGAGTCTATAATATTTCTCACTGCCGAAGCTGCTTATGTAATCAGCTTGATTTACTAGTTTTCTTAATTCAATATCGTTTGCTGGATTACCTGAAGCGAAAATGTTGTTGTCAGCATCGAAGATGTTTACTTCTTCTGCTGTCTCATCTTCCATTTCTATGTAGATCTCTTCTTCAAGTATGAAATCTTCATCGGCAAAGAATTGATCAATTTCAGCGATTAATTCTGCTTCCATTGTAGAGACCTCTTTGTTACTCAAGTCATTCGACTTAACATTTCCAGCTTGGAAAAGGGTAACTGCTGCTAGCATTACTGCTGCTATGATTGCGCTCAAATTTCTGACCTTTGGGCTGTTGCTACTGTTTGTTTTGTTGACTTTCGGGCTATTCATGATTGTAATTTTTTAAAATTCTTACTGACCTGCTTAGTAGTTTGCAATGCCTGTGCCACAATTTTTAAACACCTGATAATCAGTAGTATATTTAGGTATGTACGATTTTGAACTATAATAAGTGTACGGTTTCCGCACACCATTTGGTTAGTTATAGTACACTTTTACTCGTAACGGAGAGCTTTCACTGGGTTTTTGGTGGCAGCTAAATAGGCCCTATAGCCAATCGATATCGATGCAATTAAAATGGTTAAGAAAAAAGCACTCACAAATACGAGAGGACTTACTTCAACCTGATAAACAAATGAGTTGAGCCATTCTTTCGTACCATAGAAGCCGAATGGAACAGCAATTGCAGTAGCTAGCGCCCGAATTGATATCACTTTTCGGCAACTAGAAGAGCATACTTACTTGGAGGTTTCTGACAAAGGTTCTGGTATTTCCGATGACATTATCAATGAGATCTTCGTGCCCTTTTTTACTACTAAAAAACAAGGAAATGGCATTGGCTTAAGCCTCTCTAAGCAGATAATGAAGGCTCATAAGGGTGATATTACAGTTTTAACTAATTCTGAAGGAACAGTTTTCAGTTTGAAGTTTTGAGTCGATTAAATCCCTTCGTCTTCTTTCCCAGAGGAACGAAGGGTCTTGACCGAGTTGAAAGTCCATAGAAACTACAACATGTCATTTGCCAAGTTGGCCAACTCAGAGCGTTCACCTTTTTCCAAGGTGATATGTGCGTAGAGAGGATGATCTTTTACTCTGTCAATCAGGTAAGAGAGCCCATTGGATTGTGAATCCAGATAAGGCGTATCAATTTGATTGACGTCTCCAGTGAAGACAATCTTTGTATTCTCACCAGCTCTCGTAATGACTGTCTTTATCTCATGAGGCGTTAGGTTCTGTGCCTCGTCCACAATGAAATAGATATTGGATAAACTTCGGCCTCTGATATAAGCCAAAGGTGTAATCAGAAGCTTCTCCTTGTTCACCATTTCGGTGATTGCCTTGAACTCTTTATCTGTTTCCTTGTACTGGTTTTGGATAAACTTTAAGTTATCCCAAAGCGGCTCCATATAAGGATTGAGCTTTGATTTGATATCACCTGGTAAGTAGCCAATGTCTTTATTGCTAAGGGGTACTATTGGTCGTGCAAGATAGATCTGCTTGTATTCTCTTCGCTGCTCTAATGCTGCTGCTAAAGTCAATAAGGTTTTTCCCGTACCTGCAACCCCTTGAATGGTCACCAACTTCACATCAGGATTCATAATGGCATGGATGGCGAAAGTTTGCTCCGCATTGCGAGGTTTTATCCCTGAAATTGGTCGCTTGTCAACGCGTTCGATAACATCGTCTGTTGAATTGTGATAAGCGAGTACTGAGTTTTTATCACTCTTCAGAATGAAGTACTGGTTAACGAGTGATTTTTTATTCTTAAGCACTTCTTTGGGATCCAAAGTACCATTCTCATAAAGGTGGTTGATGATGTCAGAATCATCCTTTTCAATCTCGATGGCTCCTTTTCTAAGTGAGTCAACACTCTTTACTTTACCAGTTTCATAATCTTCTGCCAGAAGCCCGATGGACTTGGCTTTCAGGCGGAGATTAATGTCTTTTGAAACAAGAATCACACTACGATCTTGGTTCTCTTCTTTTAGCCTTAAGGCGGCATTTAGAATACGATGATCATTCTTTTTTTCACCGAAAATATGATTTGCATCTAAACCACCTTCGCTTGTACCTGCTTCCATTACTACTTTGAAGCTACCTCTGGTTTTGCCATTTAGGGGTATCCAATCTTGGAGCGATTTATCCTTCGCCAACTTGTCTAAAAGACGAGTAAACTCTCGGGCTTCAAAATTTTTGGTATCGTTACCTTTTTTGAACTGATCCAATTCTTCGAGTACAGTAATCGGGAGCCCTATGTCGTGCTCCTCGAAATTCATTATGGCATTGTGTTCAAATAGGATTACGGAAGTGTCAAGTACAAAAATCTTCCTTTCGGTCTTCTTAGCTCTCGGCATAGAGTGATGATCAATATTAGATAGAACGTTGAATTAAGTTAGGAAAAAATCAACTCAAACGAACGGGATGAGACTGCTTAATAATTAATTAGTAATGACATTTTTTTAAAGACTTGTGAATGAACGCATTAGTCCTTCAGTGGCCAAGGGAAATTAACGCATCTATCACTGGATGGATACTTTCGATCAAGTTGAAAACAAGAGAAATCTATTCTAATTGCGCTAAATGTTAGAATTTAAGTTTCTTCCAAGTCTTTTTGAGCAAGATGGAGGAAACAAGAGTAACACTTAATAGAATCACGCCATTGGTCATATTACCGTAGATAAACATCCCGGTAGAAAAGAGTGCGCTATACACAATGATAATGCCTAGGAACATAGCCAATATATCTATGCTCAATCTTCCAGTACCCTCTTTTAGGTCTATATTTTCAGTCTTCGCGATTTGCTTGAATTTATTCCAACCATTACCATAAGGTTTAACCAAGTTGAAGAACGAAGCCAAGGTCTTATGATCAGTAGGCTTGGTCATGAAGGTTACTGCAACCCAAGCTACCGTGGTGATACCAACACTTAGTAAAAGCTTGTATTCGGAAGGCAATTCGAAAAGAAATGCTGGACTAATTCTTTCTACATTCAGCACTAATGCCACTATAAATGAAACCACCATTCCGGTGATTTCAGAATAGGCGTTAATACGCCACCAGAACCACCGTAGGATAAAAATTAAACCCGTCCCTGCTCCTATGGAGAGAAGGATCTGGAATGCTTGGTAGGCATTAGTCAACACTAAGGCGAATAGGCCAGCGAAGATCATAAGCCCCACTGTCGAAATTCTACCAACTCGAACTAGTTCTTTGTCAGATGCCTTCGGTTTGACGAATCGCTGATAAAAATCAAAGACCACATAAGAAGAACCCCAATTGAGATGAGTTGAAATAGTTGACATAAATGCAGCAATCAAAGAAGCTACCACAATACCTAATAAGCCCTTTGGTAAAGTCAAAAGCATGGCAGAATACCCTAAATCATTGCCCAGTTTGTCGGGTGATATATTTGGGAAAGCTGTTTGGATAGAGGCCAAATCAGGATATACCACGATAGACGCCAAGGCAATTAATATCCATGGCCAAGGTCTTAAGGCGTAATGAGTAATGTTGAAAAGCAGTGTTGCGGAAACTGCATTTTTTTCATTTTTGGCTGAGAGCATTCGCTGTGCGATATAGCCACCGCCACCAGGTTCGGAGCCAGGGTACCAAACACTCCACCACTGCACGGCTATGGGTATAACTAAGAGGGAAATAAATAATTCTCGATCGCTGATATCTGGGATTAAGCTCAGTTTACTGGCAATCTCAGGCCTTTCAATCAAGGCGGTAAGTCCGCCAATCTCGGGTAGGTTTATGATATAAATAGCAGCAGCTATAGAACCTACCATGGCTACTATGAACTGTAAGAAGTCAGTTAAAATCACACCTCTAAGCCCACCTAAGGAACTATAGGCTACTGTGATAAGTGAGGCATAAACCACAGTTTTCCATGGCTCAAGATCAAACATGACCTCGCCAATCTTAATGGCAGCCAGACAAACGGATGCCATAATCATGATGTTGAAAAATACGCCTAAGTAAATGGCCCTGAAGCCTCTTAAAAAGGCAGCTTCTTTGCCGCTATATCTTTTTTCGTAGAACTCGAGATCAGTAAGTACCCCTGATTTTCTCCATAGTTTGGCGTAAACAAATACAGTCAGCATTCCTGTGATCAGAAAGGCCCACCAGACCCAGTTTCCTGCCACTCCATTCTGCCTTACAATATCAGAAACCAGGTTGGGAGTATCTGCTGAGAATGTGGTAGCTACCATGGAAATACCTAATAGCCACCAAGGCATATTTCTGCCAGATAGAAAAAATTCCTTGGAGCTTGATCCTGCCTTTTTCGAGACTAAGACCCCAATCACAAGGAAGACCACAAAAAATATGATAATGATGGCCAAATCTAGAGAGGAGAGGTTCATATTTAATCTAAGGTTAGATTGACTGGCAAAAAGTTTTTCGTCAACTTCGAATCAACAATATAGAAAGATTTTTAAGAGGAAATTATGGATTTAACGTTGGTGGTTTTGGCGGCTGGTATGGGAAGTCGTTACGGTGGAAATAAGCAATTAGATGGTATTGGGCCAAATGGTGAGATTATTATGGATTATTCAATTCATGACGCCATCAAAGCAGGTTTTACGAAAGTGGTTTTTATCATTAGAACTGATTTAAAAGATGCTTTCGAGGAACACTATGCCGATCGCTTCAACGGCAAGATCAAAATGGAATACGCTTTCCAGAACGAATACAATGAGCATACGGCAGCCTATATTGATATGCGCAAAAAACCGTGGGGTACGACTCATGCTATACTGGCGGCTAAGCATTTAATTAATGAACCCTTTTTGGTGATTAATGCAGATGATTACTATGGTACCGAATCCTTCGGGGAAGCCGTAGAAGCTATCAAAGGACTAAAAGACAACGAGCACTTGATCATGGGCTACGGCTTAGTCAATACACTTTCAGATCACGGTACAGTGAATAGAGGCGTATGTCAAGTTGACGAGCATATGAACCTTACGGGCATTAAAGAAACCCTAGCTATCGGTAAAGATGGAAATGAAATTTCTTACGAAGAGGACGGGCAGAGACATACCTTAGATCCAAACACCTATGTTTCAATGAATTTTTGGGGATTCCCTGCATCAGTTTTACCCCTTTTTGAAGAGAAATTCATTGACTTTGTAAAAGCAAATAATGAAGATCCTAAGGCAGAATGCTTTATCCCAGTGGAGGTAGATAACTTGATGAAAGAAGGAAAAGCGACTGTCAAGGTTGTGCCAACATCGGCCTCTTGGTTAGGCGTCACTTATCAGGAAGACAAACCACATGTGGTGAATGGTATCAATCAGATGATTGCGGATGGCGTTTACCCAGAAGAAGTAAAATAATGGAGGCCGTAAGAAAGGCACTTCAAGCATACAATATTAAAGGAGCAGTCGATAAGATTGCTCTTTTTGGTTCTGGGCATATCAACGATACCTTTCTAATAGAGGCCGGGAAAGAAGAATATCTGCTACAGAAGCTGAATCAAAACGTTTTCCAATATCCTGAGCGAATTGAGAACAACTTAAGGGCATTATTAGAAAAAGAGTCTGATCTTTTTGTTAAACATTATCAGACAAGTGAAAATACCTATCATCATCACAATGACAATGGTATATGGAGGTTGACCAACTTTGTGAGCGCTGGTTATGCGCCTCAGACAGCTAATAAGCTCCATGAGGTGGCTGAGGCAGCCAAGGGTTATGGTCGCTTCACTACTTTCGCGGATGGACTTGATAAGGAAAAGTTTACAGAAACTATTCCTAAGTTTCACAACTTGACATGGAGGCTCGAGCAACTTAACGATGCGATTAAAGATGATTTGGCCAATAGGTCAAAGTCTGCAAAAAACCTGATCAATACTACCAATGATTTTAGATGGATATTGGAAAAGCTAAGGACACTATTTTCAGAGGGCCTGCCGACCAGGGTGTGTCATAATGATACTAAGCTAGACAATTGCCTATTGGCCAAATTAGAATCTACTTTTTGCAATATCATTGATTTGGATACGCTAGGGCCTGGTTCAGTACTTTATGATTTTGGTGATTTAATGAGAACAACACTCTCTCCAACGGCTGAGAATGAGTTGGACGAATCGAAAATAGAGATCAGACCAGACTATTTAGTAGCATTACAAGAAGGCTTCTCGTCAACTTGTAATTCAGTTTTGGCCCCATTAGAAAAGGAAAACCTGTTATTCGGGGGTCTTTATATGACCTACATAATGGCAGTTCGTTTCTTAACGGACCATTTAAATGGAGACGCTTACTATAAAATATCCTTCGAAAATGAGAATTTTGTCAGAGCAAGAAACCAATTGAGACTGCTAGAATTAATGAGTGGGTTATGAGTGAAAAAACTGCTGCATATTGGATTGAGAAACTCGGTCTTGAGTCTCATCCAGAGGGAGGGTATTTTAAAGAAACTTATCGGTCAAAAGATCGACTTCATGAAAGTAAGTTGCCGGATCGCTATCGCTCTTCGAGAGTTTTTGGCACCTCTATTTACTTCCTTTTGACGACTGAAAGTGTCTCCAACTTTCATAGACTCGCTTCAGATGAAATCTGGCATTATCATCAGGGTGGAAGTGCAGTGATTCATATGATTTCCAACAATGGGGAACTTACTTCCAAACGCATTGGACATGACCTTGAAGCTGGTGAATCACTTCAAGTGGTAATCCCTAGAGGTACTTGGTTTGCAGCAGAAGTAGTAAAGGATCATTTCATTCTTGTGGGATGTACCGTGGCACCCGGATTCGAATTTGAGGATTTCGAATTGGCCGATCGTAAGGGCTTGTCATCCGCTTATCCGCAGCATCAAACTTTGATAAGCCGTTTTACGAACAACTAGAAGTGACTTGGTCACTCAAAAACTTATTATTGAAAATTAAAAACGAAATGATACTTACAACAACTAACACAATTGAAGGCCATGTGGTAACAAACTATCATGGCGTAATCACGGGGGAGGCAATTATTGGAGCCAACCTGTTTAAAGATATTTTCGCAAGCATTACTGACTTGGTTGGTGGGCGTTCAGGCTCATACGAACGCGTGCTTCGCGAAGCAAAAGAAAATGCCATGATGGAAATTGAGCATCATGCGAAGGCACTAGGCGCCAATGCTGTAATCGGAATTGATTTGGATTATGAAACTATTGGCCATAGCAGCAGTATGCTAATGGTGACTGCTAGCGGTACTGCTGTTACTTATCAATAATTACAGAAGTTTTCTATCCCTAAATGGTCTTCAGCTGAAGACCTTTTTTATTTCATTTTATTTGGTGGCACATATTTAAATCGCTGTCCACCAACTGATGCTTCATACATGAGGCCGCCTTGGGCCATAGTAAAGACGGCTACGCCATCAGTGTATTTTGCATTAGCTGAAATACCTGTTTTCAGTGCAACAGCAGAGACCTGTGCTGCAAATTGAAACTCATTCTCTATAAACCTGTTGTAGGCATCTGCATTTTCAAAGAAGATTACTTCGCTATAGGCCTGACCCCCAAATTGAAATCCAAATGAAATTTGAGTCATGTTTACCCCACCGCTTACACTGCTATTTTTATAAACAACGCCCTTACCAGCTGCACCGCC
>Ga0209138_1001951_pt1 | contig 16530 bp, 16 predicted proteins | sample SaaInl3SG_22_DNA_FD_184645 | JGI IMG/M metagenome (GOLD analysis project Ga0209138, IMG submission 184645) | Marine microbial communities from expanding oxygen minimum zones in the Saanich Inlet - ESP_153SG_22_DNA (SPAdes) (version 2) | ecosystem: Environmental > Aquatic > Marine > Intertidal...
GTCGAGGTCGTCAAAGCCGGTGGTAACACCGGTCAGCGAATCTGAGTTACCGAAGAGTTCGTCAATGCGCTCCACCGCCTCTTTGAGCAGCGGGTTGACCCCCTGAGGACCACCCTGATTCGGACGATCTTCCGCGATCTGGAAGATCTTGCTTTCGGCTTCGTTTAGAATCTCTTCAGCACCGCGACCTTCTGGGAAGAAGGCGGAGTCGTTGATCTCATTCGATACCGAGATCATCTGACGCAACAGCGCGCGATCGCGAACGATCTCGGAGTAGGCGCGAATGTTTGAAGCGCTTGGCGTGTTGCTAGCCAGGTCGACCAGATACTCGAGGCCGCCACAGGCTTCCAGCTCGCCCGTACGGTCTAACTCTTCAGAGAGCGTAACTACATCGATCGGGCGTCCCAGATCGATCAGCTTCTGCATAGTACGGAAGATATTGCGGTGATTGCCGCTGTAGAAGTGCGAATCAACAACAATCTCCGAGACCACGTCCCAAGCGTTGTTATCTAGCATCATGCCGCCCAGTACAGACTGCTCCGCCTCCATCGAGTGCGGGGGTACCTTGGCACGCTCTACTTCACGGTCGTAATCAGCTCTTTCCACGCGTAACTAACTCAAATAAATCAGAAATATATTCGGCCGCTCACTATACCACAGGCACTCCATAGTAGGAGCGCAGTTTACTGCGCAACGCACTACTCCCTCTTTTCTGACTCAGGTTTAACCATGCGGTTCTCAAGCCGTACCTCCTGCAGAAATAGCGCAGCGATAAGGCCCAGCACACAGAAACTACCAGCAACCCAGAAGATCGGATGCATTGCATCAACCACCACAGCGCCAATGGTCTGCTGCACCTCAGGTGAAAATAAAGCAAGCATGGCTGGGCTGATGACGAACTCACCGCTCTCACTGAATATGCCGTCAATTTCAGCAGTCTCAAACTGCGCCAACATACGCGCAGTGAAGATCGCACCAAGCACGGCAACACCCAGGGAACCGCCAACCTGACGAAACATCACGCCTGCGGCCGTTGCTGTACCCAGCTGTTGGCGCGGCACGACATTCTGTACAGACGAGGTGACCACGGGAAAGATACATCCCATGCCCAGACCAACCGTCAGCAAGTAAACAGAAAACGTTACTAAGCCGGTGGTCACATGCAACTGCGATAGCAACACCATACTCAGTGTTAGAAAGGCCATACCAATAATGGTGATGTAGTAGTAGCGCCCCGTTTTACCCATGTAACGCCCAGCGAGGGTAGACGAGGTGACGATACCGAGCGTCATCGGAATCATCGCTAAGCCCGACTCAGTGGGCGATATACCTAAAGCGATCTGAAGATAGAGCGGCAAAAAGGTGATTGAGCTGAACATCGCCATACCCGAGATAAAACCTATGACACTGGTCAGCGTGAAGATATTCATTTTGAACAGACTCAGCGGCAAAATGGGTTCCGCAGCGCGGCGCTCAATCCAGACAAACAGTAGCAACGCACCAATCGAGATCAAGATTAACGCCTGAGCCTCGAGTGACGACCAGGGAAAGGAGCGTCCACCCAAACTAGAAACGAGAGTCAGCGCCGCCAATGTGATGCTCAAAAACAGAGCACCCGCCCAGTCGATTTTATGTTTTACCCTTTGGCCAGTGGGGTGAAAACCTGCGATAAAGCCTGCAATAGCCAAAAGCCCTACGGGAATATTGATAAAGAATATCCAGTGCCAGCTCGCCACATCGACCAGCCAACCACCTGCCAACGGGCCCACGACGCTGGCGAGCGAAAATATCGCCGCGAAGACTCCCTGCATCTTGCCGCGATCTTTGGGCGGCAACACATCAGCAACAACTGAGAGCGCTAGCACAAACAACCCACCACCACCGAAGCCTTGTATGACGCGAGCAATAATTAGCGCATTCATGCTGTATGCAAGACCACAGAGCACCGAACCAATGAGAAACAAGCTGACGGAAACCATCACCATAGCGCGGCGTCCGAACAGATCGCCAAGCTTGCCATAGAGAGGGGCTGAAACCGTTGAGGAGAGTATGTAGGCGGTAACCACCCAAGATAGCTGATCTATCCCTTTTAGATCCGCAACGATGGTCGGAAGTGCCGTGGAGACAATCGTTTGATCGAGAGCTGCCAACATCAGCAACATGCCGATCGAGAGTATAACCAGAGGAACCGATTTTGCCGGCGACGCTAAAGCTGTATTCGAATCAGACATGGGGACCTCGATTGGAATCCGGGAGTTTGCGTCTCCGGCGATCGCCGCGCTCGGCCACCCGGGCCTTCGCGGCATACGTTACATCCCTGGACAAAAAAAACCGCGCCGAAGCGCGGTTTTCTTATAACAACAAACTAATTACTCTGCTTCAACAGTCAGAGTAATAGATGCTGTAACTTCTGCGTGCAGCTGAACGTCAACTTCGAACTGGCCAGTTGTACGGATAACACCGTTTGGCAGACGAACTTCTGACTTCTCAACTTCAGTACCGGCAGCAGTGATCGCATCAGCGATATCTTTGCTACCGATAGAGCCGAACAGTTTACCTTCGTCACCAGCGTTGGCAGCGATAGTAATTGCCAGACCTTCCAGAGCTTCACCGCGAGCTGTAGCAGAAGCCAGCTTGTCAGCAGCCTCTTTTTCCAGTTCAGCGCGACGCTCTTCGAAGCGAGCCATGTTTGCTTCAGTTGCAGAAACTGCTTTGCCCTGAGGGATCAGGTAGTTACGGCCGAAACCAGCCTTAACATTAACCTTATCACCCAGACCACCCAGTTTGCCGATCTTCTCGAGGAGGATAACTTCCATCTCTCAAAACCTCATTTAGGCTGCAGGTATACCTGCAGTAAATACTTATGTTTCACTCAAAGCGCGATCAGATCGCGCTTAAAAGCAGTCTTACAGATCGTGACCGTCTGTGTACGGCAGCAGCGCTACGTAACGAGCGCGCTTGATCGCAGTTGCCAGCTGACGCTGGTACTTAGCTTTAGTACCAGTGATACGGCTAGGAACGATCTTGCCAGTTTCAGTGATGTAACCTTTCAGTACATCCAGGTCTTTGTAATCGATCTCAGTAACGCCTTCTGCAGTGAAACGGCAGAACTTACGACGACGGAAAAAACGTGCCATCTGATCTATCTCCTAATCTTAATTACTCTTCAGAAGCCGCTTCTTCAGACTTTTCAGCCTGAGGTGCTGGCTTCTCGCTGCGGTCTTCACGGCGTGGCTTGCGCTCTTCACGTGCTTCAGCAGCTTTGATTGGAGATGGTTCAGTGATCGCTTCTTTAGTGCGAAGAACCATGTTACGCAGAACAGCATCGTTGTAGCGGAACAGGTTTTCGATCTCGTCCATCACAGCCTGAGTAGCTTCCACGTTCATCAGAACGTAGTGTGCTTTGTGAACGTTGTTGATTGGGTATGCCAGGTGACGACGGCCCCAGTCTTCCAGACGGTGGATCTTGCCGTTATCGCCTTCAATCAGGGCAGTGTAACGTTCGATCATCGCTGGAACCTGCTCGCTCTGGTTCGGGTGAACCAGGAACAGTACTTCGTAGTGACGCATTGTAGCTCCTTACGGTTTTGCAGCCTCCGAGGTATGTAACTTCCAGCACCTTTTGAACTGGAAACCCCGAAAGCAAGGAGGTTGATATAAAAAAGGAGGCGTAATTATAGAGAGATTGTTTAAAAAAACAACAGTTAGTTGAGGCGTCGCGTCATCGCCCTTTGGGCGATAACCCTCGTACAATTACCGACCGTCGCGGCATCGCCTAGTCGGCGAAAACCCTCCTACAAAGGTTCTGTACGAGGCTTATGCGCGCAGCGCATGAGGCGACCCTGAAAGGTGGTTATTCAGCCTCGAGAATCTCAACGCTGTGAGTGATCTCTACACCACCGCCCTCGAGCATCTTCGAAACCGAGCAGTACTGCTCAGCAGAGAGCTTTGCGGCGCGCTCTACAGCAGATGGTTTGAGGTTACGGCCGGTTACTTTGAAAATCAGGTGAATTTTGGTGAATACAGCAGGTACGGCATCGGCACGTTCAGCATCGATAACAGCGGCACAGTCGGTTACATCCTGACGACTCTTTTTGAGCATGCTCATCACATCGACGCTAGCACAGCCGCCCAATCCAACTAGGATGTACTCCATAGGACGCGGACCCTGCTCTAGGTCGCGATCGATTACGGCTTCAAACTTTGAGTCGGTGGTCGCTTTGAAGCGCTCATCACCATCCCACTTAACTTCTACGTGCATCTTAATTTTCCTTAATTCATTCGCTCAGGTTCAGCGCTTATCCAAATAGTTCCGCCAAACGCTGGCCCGGATCATCAGCCCTCATAAAGGCCTCACCCACCAAAAAGGCATTTACCTGATTCTGACGCATCAAAGCAACATCATCCTGCGCCAGAATGCCACTCTCGGTAACCACTAAGTAGTCATCAGGAATACGCGCAAGCAGATCCAATGTAGTCTGCAGCGTCACTTCAAAATTGTGCAGGTTACGGTTGTTGATACCGAGGAGGCGATTGCCCAACGGCAAGGTACGCTCCAGCTCATCACCATCGTGCACCTCAATCAACACATCCATCCCCAGCTCTTGTGCTAGTCCATTGAGATCGGCCATCTGCTGATCCTCCAGGCAAGCGGCAATCAGCAGGATACAGTCAGCGCCGATCGCACGGGCTTCATAAACTTGATAGGGATCTACAATAAAATCTTTGCGGATTACCGGCAGTGAGCAGGCGGCTCGTGCCTGCTGCAGGTAAGTTTCGTGCCCTTGGAAAAAATCGGCATCGGTCAGAATGGAGAGACAGCTCGCGCCGCCTTGCTCATAGGAAGCCGCGATCTCAGCAGGATGGAACGGATCACGCAGCACCCCCTTGCTCGGGCTCGCTTTTTTGATCTCAGCAATTACTCCAGCGCGACCCGCTGCGATGTTTGTCTCGAGTGAGCGCACAAAACCACGCGGATCAGTCTCTCCGCCTTTTTGCGACTCAATCTGCTGCTTCAACTGTTCAACGCTGACTGAAGGAGTACGCTCAGCAATCTCTTCGAACTTACGCTTTACGATACGCTCTAGTACTGTCGGGATTTTGGCCATCACTGAGCTCCCGCCGCAAAGTTCTGCGAGAAACTCGCCAGCTCTTCCATCTTCGCCTTAGCGGCGCCACTTGCTATCACTTCAAGAGCTTTGGCAACGGCCCCCTCAAGCGAGTCGTATATATCGGCCGCGTAGAGTGCAGCACCTGCATTAAGCGCAATCATGTCGGCGGCTTTAGGGTTCTCGCCACTGAAGGCTGCGCGTATAACCTGCAGCGATTCGCTCGAATCGGCCACTTGCAGACCTTCGAGTGTCTGCGCCTCTAGTCCGGCCGTCTCTGCCGTAATGTCATACTCGGCGATCATGCCATCCTTAAGTTCAGCTACGTGCGTAGTCGCAGCAAGACTGATCTCGTCCAGCCCATCTTCAGCGTGAACGACCAGTGCGTGCTTGGCACCCAGTTCCAACAGCGCTTCAGCCATTGGCCAGCAGAGCTCTTTATCAAACACACCAAGCAGGTAGTGCTTGGCACCTGCCGGGTTAGTCAGCGGACCAAGAACATTAAACAGCGTGCGCATGCCCATTTCACGGCGTGGACCAATCGCGTGCTTCATTGCACTGTGGTGCTGCGGCGCGAACATAAAACCAACGCCCACCTCATCAATACAGCGTGCCACCTGCTCAGCATTCAGACCCAGGAATATACCGGCCTCCTCAAGCAGATCCGCAGCGCCAGACTTAGAACTTACCGAGCGGTTACCGTGCTTCGCTACCGTACCGCCCGCTGCAGCGACAACAAAAGAGGCTGCGCTGGAGACGTTGAAAAGGTTAGAGCCATCACCGCCGGTGCCCACAATATCAACCGCGTTATCAGTGGAGAGTTTCACGCCGATCGCCAATTCGCGCATAACCTGAGCCGCAGCGGTAATCTCGTCAACTGACTCACCCTTGATGCGCATAGCGGTGAGGAAAGCGCCGATCTGTGAATCCGTCGCCTGCCCCGTCATAATTTGCATCATCACCGCATGCATCTCATCACGGCTCAGATGTTCACCAGCAACGGCGTGCGCCAGTGCCTGTTTGATATCCATGGTTGTTCCTTCGTTCTTATCCTTGGGGAGAGAAATTAACTGCTCCAAAAATCATCTGCGCAGAGTGCCTGAAGCCATCTAGCACTTCAAGCTAACTCAATGTCCGCTCGGCTGCGGTTCCGTATCGTCGCCCTCTTCGGGCAAGTCTGCCACCAACGTGAGGTCAAGCTGATCTAGGCGATCAACTAACAGGTCCGGCTGTGAGTCAGCGATGTTCTCACCGTGGTTGTAGCCATAGGTTACAGCCGCAACCTTACAGTCGGCAGCACGTCCCGCCTGTACATCATTCTTTGAGTCACCGACGATCCAACAGGCCTGCGGCTCAGCGTCTAGCTGTTCGATTACGTGCAGCAGCGGTGCCGGATCAGGTTTTTTCTGCGCCAGCGTGTCGCCACCAACAACGAAATGGAAGTAGCGTGAAAGGCGCAGGGATTTGAGTAGCGCTCTGGTAAACAGCATCGGCTTATTGGTCACAACGGCCAGCGGTACCCTCTGCTGCGTCCACTTCTCTAGCGCGGCTTCAACGCCCGGGTATATTTGAGCAAAACGCCCATTGGATTCAGCATAGGCTTTTAAGAAAGCCAGATAGGCAGCTTCATAAAGCTCACCCTCTTTATGACAATCCTGTGGATCCATTGAGTCAGAGAGCGCACGCGCCACCAACATAGAGGCACCGTTTCCGACCCAGTCACGCACTTTAGCTTCGCCGGCTTTCGGGCGATCAAGCTCGGTTAGCATCTGGTCAACGGCAACGGCCAGATCCGGCACTGAGTCCACCAGCGTGCCATCCAAGTCCAGCATAATGAGTTGCGGCAACTGCGCCATCGATTAAACCCCTGCCAATTCGGCGCGCATCTTGTCGATGGTCGCTTTGTAGTCGTCGGTGTTGAAGATCGCTGATCCGGCAACAAAGGTATCTGCGCCTGCAGCAGCGATCTCAGCGATATTATTGATGCCTACACCACCATCGATCTCAAGGCGAATGTCCAACCCTGAATCATCTATGCGCTTGCGTGCTTCACGCAGTTTATCCAAGGTACCGGGAATAAATTTCTGGCCACCAAAACCGGGGTTAACCGACATCAGTAGGATCATATCGACCTTATCCATCACGTGATCAAGGTAGTGCAGTGGCGTGGCTGGATTGAATACTAGTCCTGACTTACAGCCGCCATCGCGCACCATCTGCAACGAACGATCGATATGTTCAGACGCTTCAGGATGGAAAGTGATGTAGCTGGCACCTGCCTCGATAAAGTCACCGATCATACGATCGACCGGTTTAACCATCAGGTGCACATCGATCGGAGCCGTAATACCGTGTTTACGCAGTGCTTTACAAACCATCGGGCCGATTGTCAGGTTAGGGACGTAATGGTTGTCCATCACATCGAAGTGAACGATATCTGCACCTGCATCGAGCACCGCATTAACGTCGTCACCCAAACGAGCAAAATCTGCCGAGAGAATCGACGGTGCAATCTTGTAATCAGCCATTTCCAGATCCTTAGCGTTAAATCGGGCGCTATTGTACCCTGCAGTTTTCGAGAAAACAGCCGATAACCCGATTTCAACGGGAGATGCTGCGATGTACCGGATACTGCCACTTCTACTCTGCCTCTGGACACCGGCGCTGATCGCCGGAATCAGCACGTCTGCGCCAAAGCCGCTGGACTACCGTGCCCAGCTCAGCGAATTCACCGACCTGCTTACCGTCGAATCGAGCGGTGGCTTTCGTGCCTTGCAGAATCAAACACTATCACCCGCTCTTTTAGGCGGCGCCGTGCTCCTGACCGACCAACGACCCGACTGGATTGAAACGACCCGCAACCTGCGCCTGGGACTTGCGCGTCAGGGGTGGGATACGATGACCCCCGAACCAAGCAACGATACTGAGCAGGTCCGCAGTCGTGCGCAAGCCCTGATCGATAACCTACGCGAAGCGGGAAACAGAAGAATTCTCGTGATCGCCCTCGAAAACCAAGCGGCGAACGCGATCGAACTGGTCAAAGAGGCCGGTGACCTGCGACTGGTGATGTACAACGCTAGCAGCGATACACGCCTCACCGAGGATCTAAACACTCAAATAGAAACCCTAGGCCGAGCGCTCACCATCGAACTCTACACCCGCTCACCCGAACCCTCGGAAGCCTCACGTCGACACATCTTGGCCAAAAAGAACAACCTAGCCACCTACAGAGCCCGCCCGCTTCTGGGCCCACCGGCAATGCCAGGCGAACTAAACCCTGCCCACACAAAACGCATCCTAGGCGCCATCAAAACCCTAATCATCGAATTCGAGCAACAGAAATCCTAACCACCTGAGTGAGACTAGACGCAACAAAATCGCAGGCTGCGCCCGCTCCTACTCAGGCTTAGCTGCACACGCAGGAACCGAACCCCTCAACATAAGTAAGCGAGCGGTGTTAGGTAGGGCTTGGAGGGGAGTACCCATCTAGGGCGTTGAAGGCCAGGGAAGGCAGGAACCGAGCGACATGGAGGTGTATAGCGTTCCTAGAGGGGTACTCCCCTCCAAGTCCGATCTGTACTAACCCCGGACCTGACGAATCAGATCGTATGCCGCCTGTATCTCCTGCGTCTTCTCCTTAGCGATCTGCATCATCTCCTCCGGCAGACCCTTGGATACCAACTTATCGGGATGATGCTGCGACATAAGCTTGCGCCAAGCGCGTTTCACTTCACCATCTGAGGCGCTCTCACCGACACCCAGTACCCCATAGGCTTGGCTAATCTGCGCCGCAGTCGGCGCTCCGCCCTGCCCGCGATGGAAGGCACGTTCAGCTTGCATGCGCGCCAGCAGTGCCTCTATCTGATCAGCAGGCAGACCCAGTTTAATACAGACATCTGTGATGACCTTGCGTTCTGGGTCACTCATTTCTCCGTCAGCAAGTGCCGCCTGCAGCTGAATCTCCAGGAATATTAGGCGAAGATTTGGTTGGTATTTGAACAGTGTTGTGAGTGGCTGTAGCACCGGATCTAAATCGAGGCCCGCGTCCTTGCCCTCGGTAAAGAACTGAATCGCCTCACGGCGCTTCTCTTCACTGAGGCGCATCTGCCCCATGATCGCTCGAGCGAAGTCGATCTCATTTTCGGTGACTTGACCGTCCGCCTTGGCGATACGCCCCATAACCGTAAAGGTCGCCTTAAAAAAGATCTGCTGCGGCGCGACGGTCGCTGCTTTGCGGAAAATACGCTCCACGCTAAAGCCAAGAATGCCTCCAAAAATAAGTCCGGGGAAGCCACCCGAAAAGAGACCAATTGCGGCACCCAGCAAAATGCCGGTGCGAAATTTATAAAGGTCGGCGCCAAACGATTGCATCAGTTAGGATCCTTGTGCGAAAGAAAACGTTCCACCTGTTCTAAACGCTCAGGCGTACCTACATCATTCCAGTATCCGCTGAGAATTTCACCCTGAGCTCGATCATCGGCTATCAATTTTCTCAGCAAAGGTGCCAAAGGTTCTGGCCGATCCAAGGCAAAATGGGCGAACAGGGAGGGACGAAGCAGACTGATGCCTGCAAAGGTAAAACGCAAACCTGTATCGGGACTCAAGCGGCCGTCCACACGCAGATGAAAGTCACCTTCCCGATGCCAGCTGGGGTTAGCCACCAGCCAAAGCCGGGCATCAATAGTGTCAGGCAGCGCGAGATTGAAGCTAGCGTACTCGACATCGGTAAACACATCGCCGTTCACTAACAGGAAGGGAGCATCGCTCTGGGCTGCAAGCCAGGGTAGCGCTTTGCGCACTCCACCCGCAGTCTCAAGCGGCTCGTCCTCGGCAGAATAGAATAGCTGCACCCCAAGGGCGCTACCGTCGCCAAGCTCCGCTTCGATCTGCTCTCCCAACCACGCATGGTTAATAACAATCTCGCTTATACCGGCGCGCTTGAGATTGTTGATCTGATATTCAATCAAACTGCACCCAGCCACTTTTAAAAGCGGCTTTGGAGTTTTCAGAGTTAATGGCCGCAGCCGCGTGCCGAGGCCAGCTGCTAAAATCATTGCACGCATCAGTCAGCATCTCCGAAATGCTGTCCAAGCAGTGGATGAGCCTGCAATAGCGGACGCATCGCACTCAACGCCAGATCTAACTGCGCAAACTCGGGATATTTAGCGGCAGCACGGTGGAGGTAGTTGAACGTGCGAGGGATATCTTTGAGGTATCCCTGCTTACCATCGCGCAGCCAAAGACGGCAGAATATGCCGACAACCTTCAATTGACGCTGCATCCCCATCAGGTAGAAGTCCTTTAAAAACTCACTTGAATGAGGCATTTCAAACCCAGCATGCAGTAGCTGTTGGCGGTACTCTTCAACCCAATCCTCAACCTGCTCATCAGGCCAGTCGATATAACTATCGCGCAGCAACGAGACGAGGTCGTAGGTGATCGGGCCGAACAGAGCGTCTTGGTAATCGATAACTCCGAGTGAGCCATCGGCACAGAGCATCAAGTTGCGCGAGTGATAATCGCGGTGAACCGGCACCTGTATCTGCCCTTCAGCACGCTCTATTAATTTAGCGTAGACAGGGTCTAAAAGCGGCAACCAGTCCTTTACATCCAGTCCCAAACAGCGACTGAGAAACCACTCATCAAATAGTCCCATCTCGCGCTGCAGCACTTCAGCGTCGTAGGGTGGGAGTTCGTTATCTTTGACTTGTTGCAGTTGCAATAGTGTCGCCAGCGCAGCTGAGTATGGAGATGAGGACTCCGCCTCTAACGTCGGCAGCAACATCCGATCACCAAAATCCTCCAGCAGCATAAACCCGAGTTCTAAGTCCGCCAGCAAGATCTTTGGCACTTTGATGCCCGCTGCTCGCCAGCGCTGACCTATAGCCACAAACGGGGCGGAATCCTCTTTATCAGGGGGTGCATCTACCGCTATGAACTGGCCGCCTGCTGTGCGCGCACGAAAATAACGTCTGAAGCTGGCGTCGCCAGAGACTACTTCCAACTCAATGGGTGCTGCCTCGGTTGATTCTGTTACCGCCCAATGAGTCTGCACCCACTGTGTTAACTGCGCTAAGCGCTGCCCCATTCTGTTCTATCCTCTGGCACTTAGTGGCCGTAATGCTTATCATGCTGGCACAGAATGTTACTCGACTTTGCTAGCCGGCGGAAACGGACGCATGCCTCTAAACAATAAGAGCCACAAAAAGCTTCTTCTCAGTGTAATTATTGCAGGCACCTTGCCGTCGGCTCAGGCAGCTGACGGGTGGAACTGCGTTCAGGCAGCTGACGGGTGGAACTGCACTGCAGCCGCTATTCCGCAGCAGCCATCTCAGCCTGTAGCGCAGGCGCAGCCCAAACCCGCGGTTACACCAAAAGCCGTTGAAACACCAAAGACAGAAGAGGCTCCTACCGCTGTTGCAACCGAGGAGCCTGAGGTTGTTGAAGCACCCACATCGGCTGTTGAGAGCCAGCCCGAAAACAGCGCTGCGCAAGAAAGCCCAGCGAGCGAGCTGCCAGCTGCTGCGCTTGGAGAGCCTCAGCCCGCAGAAGAGCCTGTGCTAGCAGAAGAGCCAAAATCTCAGCAACAGTCACAGCTCGTTGCTCCGCCTAAACGCGAAGTCGCTGCCGTCGCTGAAGCACCAGCAGAGGCACCTAAGCCACCTCTCCCCGCTGGCTCTTACCTTAACCTCGATTGGGTTATTCGCTCTCCATTGGAGACAGCGAACGAGGTCTGTAAAGGTGCGTACGCAGAGCCACAGATTTGGAACGGACTGCTGACGCCAGGCAACAGTAACTCGGCAACAACAATAGATGCTGATAAGTCCTCATCACTGATCGGCGGCATCACAGAACTTGAAGGCGACGTCATCATTCAGCAGTCTGGCCGTCAAATGGAGTCTGGATACGCCGAATTTGATAGTGCCAACCGCCAAGCTCTGCTGCGCTCCAACGTGCGTTACCGCGAACCTGGCTTCTTGCTGCGCTCTGATGCCATTTCGGCAGATCTGGATCGAAGTATCGCCATCGCAAACGAGTCGAGCTATGTACTGCACGAGAACGAACTGCGTGGTGAAGCCTTAGCATTAACCCGCTACGCCGACAAATCGATCGAAACTCAACAGTCGCGCATCACCTATTGTGAGCCGGGCAATGATGATTGGGCCATTCGCGCGCAGGAGATGACCCTGTACCCTGCTGAGGGTTATGGTGAAAGCTGGCACACCCGTTTTGAGGTGGCCGGTGTTCCTGTGTTCTACCTGCCCTACTTCTACTTCCCCTTGGATGATACCCGTCGCTCCGGCCTGCTCTACCCAACATTGAGCAGCAGTGAGACCGATGGCTATGACCTGGCGATTCCGTACTACTTTAATATCGCTCCGAATGTCGATGACACGCTCACCGCACGTCTGATTGAGCATCGTGGCTTGCTGCTCGAGAACGAAGCGCGCTACCTCAACCGTTATTCAATGAATACACTGAATACTGGCTGGATAAGCGATGACGATATCTACGGGGATGAGCGCTGGCTGCTCAACTTCAACCACAGTGGTAATCCTGCCCCCGGCTTCAGCAGTGCAATTGAGTACTCACGTGTCAGTGACAACGACTACTTCGACGATCTGATGCCGGTTGAGATTCGCGTACCGACCAGCGACGATCTAAACCAGCGCGCGAGCCTGAGCTACAGCGCAGCCACTTGGAATGCGTCGGTATTAGTGAATGACTACCAGACCATTGATGGCGGCGCTGAGCCCTACGCGCGTATGCCTCAACTTACGCTCAATGGAGCCGAGAGCTACAGCGATCTGCGCTTGGGCTACATCGGACAGTTCACTGAGTTTAAGCACGACAGCAGCATCGACGGGCAGAGGCTGCACCTGCGTCCAACGTTGAGCTACGACTGGAGCCGAACTTGGGGCTACTTGCGCCCAGAGCTAGGGCTATGGAACTCAAGTTACGACCTGTCCAACAACACCTCACCAAGTGCAACAGCTAACTTTGCATCACTCGACTCGGGTCTAATCTTTGAACGCCAAGGCGAACTGGCAACCCAAACGATTGAACCACGGATGAAGTTGATCAGTGTTGGAGGCGACGACACAGCGACACTGCAGAATTTCGATTCAAGCCGTTTGGGCTTCAGTGCAGGCAACCTGTTCAACACACTTGGCTATTCCGGTAACGACCGTGTTGCTCAAACTGACCAAGCCACTCTAGGACTCACTAGCCGTGTATTCAGCCTCTCAGGCCGTGAAATGGTGACCGCCAGTATCGCGCAAGCACACTACTTCAACGATCATGATGCGCGCCCAGGTGATGCTAGCGGTACCGAGGACTCATCGGACTACGCAGTCAGTGCAAGCTGGAAACCCTCTGATGTACTCAAGCTGAGCCATGACAGCCGCATCGACAAAGATGACGGCACACTGCTGTCGCAGAACTACGGGCTAATGTACAACCCTGATGATGCCAAACTTGTCTACGCTAGCTTCCGTCAAGCGAAGAGCAATGCCGACACAGTTACCAAAGAGCAGATTGACCTCGCGGCGAAATGGCCACTGAGCCCCGCCTGGAGTGTTGTCGGTCGCTACACTGAAGATTTGAAAGAGAGCGAAAACCTCGAGACACTGCTGGGCCTTGAATATGGCAGCTGCTGCTGGAAGATACGCTTAACCGGCCAGCGCGCTGTGAAAGATGGCAGCAGCGACTACGAGCGTGAAAACGCCTTATACCTACAATTTGTACTCAAAGGTCTGGGAACACTCGGCGGCGCTGAAGGCCGCGAATTCCTGAAAGATTTGACCGGTTTTGATGAGGATAAGAATGAGAACTTTTAAGCGTCTGCTAGCCACTGCTCTGCTACTGACTCCGCTCTACGCCCAGGCGCTAGAGCCGATCAACAGTGTTGCCGCGGTCGTTAACGATGGCATCGTGATGGCTTCTGAAGTGGATCGCCGCGTCGCGCAGATAACCCAGCAGCTGCAAGCTCGCCAAGCCAATATGCCACCGGCTGATGTGTTGCGCTCGCAGGTACTGGAACAACTGATACTCGAGAGCTTGCAGCAGCAAGTTGCCAAAAAACAGGGGATCCGCGTTAGCGATCAGGAACTGAACCAGGCGATGCAGCGTGTCGCGCAGCAGAACAATCTGAGCTTGCCGCAGTTTCGTGAAGCGGTAATTGCCCAAGGTGGCTCATACGCTGAAGTACGTGACCAGATCCGTCGTGAGCTGCTGTTACAGCGGGTACAGGAGACCAACGTTAACCGTCGCATAAGCGTGACCGACCTGGAAGTTCAGAACTACCTTAACTCTGAGCTCGCCAAAGGCAATGACAACTCAGAACTTCTACTGAGCAATATTCTCGTTGCGCTGCCCTCACCGGCCTCTCCACAGCAGATTCAGGCCGCTCAGGCGAGAGCACAAGAGCTCGTAGATCAACTGCGACAGGGTGCTAACTTCGCCGATCTTGCGGTTAGCTCATCCGACGCTCCGAATGCGTTGAGCGGTGGTGACCTCGGCTGGCGTAAACTCGCGGAGCTACCCACCAATATTGCGATGGCCGCCAACAAGCTGGAGAACGGCCAATTTACCCAGCCTATCCGAACACCTTCGGGATTCAACATCATCTCGTTACGTGATCGCCGTGGTAACCAGCAAACGCTGGTTGAGCAGTCGCGCACGCGTCACATCCTTGTACGTCCAACCGAGATCCGTACCCAAGAGCAAGCAAAAGCCTTTGCAGACGAGCTCTACACCCGTCTACAAGAGGGTGAACCTTTTGCTGAGCTCGCCCGTCGCTACAGTGATGACCCTGCGAGTGGCTCACTCGGTGGAGAACTCGGCTGGGTGCAGCCGGGGCAGATGGTTCCAGAGTTCGAGCAGCAGATGAACAGCCTCGCGGTCGGTCAGGTCAGTGCTCCGTTTGAGTCACGCTTTGGCTGGCACATCGTTGAAGTTGAGGAGCGTCGCACTGAGGACTTCTCATCTGAAATGCGTGAAAGCGCCGCGCGTACCGAGATCCGCAAGCGCAAAGCAAGTGAAGAGCTACAGAACTGGCTCCGCGAACTGCGCTCTGAAGCTTATGTCGATATAAAGGCGCGTTGATGCAACCTCTGCGCCTAGCCCTCACACCCGGTGAGCCGGCCGGTATTGGTCCCGATCTGTGCGTGCAGATCGCCCAGCAGGGCAGCCCGCACCAACTGGTGCTGGTCTGCGACCCCGACCTGATTGTTGATCGCGCTCGCCTGCTAAACCTGCCCATCAAACTCCTTGAGTTTGATCCGGACCAGCCGGTTCAAGCGTGCAATCCCTCAGAGCTATACTACCTCGGCACGCCGCTGGTCGAAGATGTGATCCCCGGGCAGCTAGACAAAACTAACGCACGCTACGTACTCAACGCGCTGCGTATGGCGACCGATGCGACCCTAGCGGGAATGTTCGATGCACTGGTAACAGCACCCATGCATAAAGGCGTAATCAATGACGCCGGCATCCCCTTCAGTGGTCACACCGAATTCCTCGAAGAGCGCTGCGGTGCTGACAAAGTCGTGATGATGCTGGCAACTGAAGGGTTGCGAGTGGCGCTGGCTACGACACATCTGCCGCTCAAAGATGTCTCAGCGGCGATTACTCCAGAGCTACTTGAATCGGTAATTCAGATTACACTCGACGAGCTGCGCCTCAATTTTGGTCTGCAGCAACCGCGCATTTTAGTTGCCGGATTGAACCCACACGCTGGCGAGGGTGGCCATATGGGTACTGAGGAGATCGATACGATTATTCCCGTGCTCGAGCAGTTCCGGGCACGTGGTGAGCAGCTAATCGGACCGCTACCGGCAGATACCCTCTTTACCGAACACCACCTCAAAGATGCCGACGCTGTGCTGGCGATGTATCATGACCAGGGTCTTCCGGTCCTCAAGTACAAAGGTTTCGGACAGGCCGTCAATATTACGCTGGGTCTACCCATCATCCGTACATCGGTTGATCACGGTACCGCCCTTGATCTAGTTGGCACCGGTGAGGCTGACTCTGGATCCCTGCTTACTGCTATCAACTGCGCAGCAGAGATGGCCGCTCACCGCGCTCAAAAAAAGCAGTCTTAATGAGTAAAAAACATCTAGGGCACGTTGCCCGCAAGCGCTTCGGCCAGAACTTCTTACACGATCCAAGCATTATAGGACGCATCATCACAGCGATTCGTCCGCGCCCCGCAGATCATCTCATCGAGATCGGTCCCGGCCTCGGTGCACTGACTGAGGAGCTTCTCGAGGGCGCCGGTGCACTTGAAGCGGTCGAGCTCGATCGCGACCTTATCCCAGTGCTGCGTACTAAATTCTTCATGTACGGCGACAAGTTTCAGATTCATGAAGCTGATGCGCTGAAATTCGACTTCAGTTCCATACAGAACGATGATCGT
>Ga0209138_1001953_pt1 | contig 16506 bp, 14 predicted proteins | sample SaaInl3SG_22_DNA_FD_184645 | JGI IMG/M metagenome (GOLD analysis project Ga0209138, IMG submission 184645) | Marine microbial communities from expanding oxygen minimum zones in the Saanich Inlet - ESP_153SG_22_DNA (SPAdes) (version 2) | ecosystem: Environmental > Aquatic > Marine > Intertidal...
CGTGGTAATTATGCCCGCTATAACCACTCCCTTAAAAATCTCAACCACTACATTCCTGCCAAGGCAGATTAACACAAGAAGATATCCCGTACTCATCAGCATAAGGGATCCGATTATAGAATAAATTATCCCGAGGAGACCGAACGAGTTGACCGCCCAAGAACTTGAAATGACTAATGACGACATTCCCATCAACGAAACCCAAGCAATCACTCTAGTTTCCTTACGGGCATTAAACTGCGCCATCGCCATTAAGATAAAAGCCTGCATCGGCAGGATCAAAACTGAAAACTTTGTCAAAAGAGATATTAGTTGTAAAGAATCTACATCTAGCCTTGATGATAATCCGTATATATTGTCAACAAAGGTCTCTGGTAGAAGAAAAATAGGGATCATAAAGACCATGGAACATGAGATGGACCAGAATACCCCAGACTTGAAGAGCGATTGTATATCAGCCTCCTTCGCTGCTGCGGCCAAACTAGACATCCTGGGAAACAGTACGATAGAAAATGCAGCTAGCACCACTCCCACCGGTAACTCGATGAGTTTCCACGCATAGTTGAAAGCTGCTATACCTCCTTCGCCAGAATAAGATGCAAACGCACGCCCTACAACAGGCAACAAGCTGGTCAACCCGATTGCGAGAACAGCTTGCCCGTAACGTCGGAGCAAATTGCGACTGAGGCATAACGCTTTATCAAACTGAGACCACTGAACTTCATTACTCAAGGTCAGTAGCTGTGAGACCCATCGTAATAAACCTGCTACAAGAATAAACCATACTAATTGCTCGAGATTACGCGAGATATCCACAACTAACCATAGTCCGATAAGGATTATCGAATTAAAGATGAATGTCCCGAGTGCCGGTATTAAAAAATGCTCTTGTGCCTGTAAAAAGGCAGTAGTGACGCTAGCCGCGATAATCAACGGTATCAACCACAAAGATCCAGATATAAGCTTTTGGGCTACCAAAGAAACATCGTTGTTCAGTCCGGGAGCGAGAAAAATGATTAATTCCGCCACGAAGTGGTTCAGAAACATAACCACACATATCGACATGACTCCAAATGCTAAACTTGCCTGATAAAAAAGTGCATTCGCGTAGCGAGGAGCCGAGTTCTTAAACTCAGGAATCAAAGCCGCGGACAAACCGCCCGCGACCAACAGATTAACTAGCACTTCTGGAATGGTTAACATCAAAATCGCGACGTCAGCCTCCGAGGAAACACCAAAAACTGAGGAAATTCCTATCTCCCTAAGGAAACCGGTGATACGTCCAAGCAACATCCCAATCGAAACGGTTATCCCAGATATAATAAGCCGTCGATCAATTGTAAACATATGAGCCACTCTCCAAATATTTCGAATACCGGCATATCATAATTCAAGATTGAAAAATAAGGTCCGTTCAAAAAATGCTCTCCACAAAAATTTTACGGAGACGCTCACTTTAATTTTGGACTTGAAAAACGGAATATTTATCCGTTTAAGATTCACCTTTCTGTTTGAAACATATATTCGAATTCTTGATTCCATAAACCTCGAATCCAAAAAGAGACTCAGAATAATAACCCAAATCTGATTGTCGGTACTTGCTCGCTTAAGAAATTATAAAAATATTAGAATAGGGTTCCTTTCGATAAAAAATCCGTAAAGCCTTTAACACGCAAGCATTATGAAGCCAAATTTATTAAACGACGATGGTTTATTGATAAAACCCCCTCATGGGTTAAATCCAAAAAATAAACGAGCCAGAAAAAACCGATTAGTCCCGCTCTCGAGCGCTTGGCCTCGAAAAATCCAACTCCGGACGACGCCCGAGTAATCCGGTCACTACGGAGAGAATACAAATCATTAGATGCTTCTCCCCAAAGTCTTTCAGCGATGAATTAAAAACGCAACCAATTATAAATATAGTTGGCAAAACCATAAGAAAATAACTACTCAATGATTGGTTTCTCACGTACAGCCGGAACCCCTCGAAAAACATAACAGCGAAGTATAAAAAAAGCAGTAGGAATCCAAATATGCCGGTGCCTAAGAACATGGTTAAAAACTCTGAGTGTAGATTATCGGTCGGAACCTTTATCAAATCGCTTTTGTGTCCTAAATTTAAATACATGGGTATTTCTGATAAACCAATACCCGTCACCCAGTTATCTTTTATTAGGGTCAAGCTATAAAACCACCAATCTAGCCTGAGAGCGGAGGATCTATCTGCCGATTCACTTGGCGGTTTAATGTCCATAGTGCCGCTCAGGGTCCGATTAAGCACGGCTTCGAAGTCTGAACTGATGACGAAGGAGAAGACCAAACAACCCAAAAGAAAAAAGACAATTCGCCAGGTTTTGAGTGATTTGGGGTCGGTAATGATAAATAATGCCAAGCAACCGATTATTTGAAGATAAGCTGTTCGCCCAACTTCGATGCCGAAAACAGAAAACACTACTAGAGCTGCAAGAATTAACCAGCCTAAGCCAGCTAACCCGCTGGATTTCCGTGAAAAGAAGAGCGCGACCGACACCAATACACTCATTGAAAAACCGTGAAATATACTATTACCTAAACTCCTAGACTCACCCGCGAAATCAACAAGCCCAATGGCACCTAAGAATGATGCGAATAGTGCAGTAGATGCGCCAACGACCATGGTGTGCGAAAACGCCTTCGGTTTGAATTCAGTCGCGCTAACAATGCAGGCAAACAGAGGGCAAATCAGAAAAACTCGGTACTCAAACGTTGCGTTGAGGGCGTCACTCAGTGTGGTGGATGAAAACAAAGAAGAGAGCGCTATCCAAAAAAATAAAATCAACCCAATCTTTTCATAATTCATACCAAACAAGCGATATGATTTATTTTGCAGAAAAAAATAAAAAATAATTATAATTGCTGAAATTAACGAGAGGTAAAAAAAAGTTGATTTAAAGCCTGTTGGGAGTATAGAAGATAAAATTAGAAATAAACTCGAATACAGGTTGATATAAAAAAAATTTTGTAAAAATATCATTTTTTATTCCGAATTTAAGTTTTTTAAATAAATTTTATTTTAGAAGGCCTGAATTCTGATGGTTTCCTACTGGATATATCTGATCTAAATGACACTGGGCCAACGTTTTCCAAGACCACGGTATGTTTTCTGGCAACCCATGAATCGCCGGCTGACTGACTAACTTGGAGAGTAGCAAACGAGATAACGAATCAAGGTACTTTTCAGTCAGTCGCTGGGGCAGATCCAAATCATACAACGGTAAGTCAGGAAATAAGTTTTTGAGCCCTAGGGCACCCGTATTCTTCGAGACCAGGCACAAAACATTGGCGCTCAGTGCTTCTGCGATACACATCCCGTAGGGCTCTATTTTAGCTGGGTGAATCAATACCTTGTAGTTATGATACGGAATTTCGCGAATCCAGCCGTGGTATATCACAAACGTGCGCCTCATATGGGCGGGCACCTCTCCAACCGAGACTCCAAAAACATGCAGTTCAGTATCAGGTGATTGTCGACGCAAGACATCCACGATTTTTATGGCCGCGTCGAGACCCTTGCGTTTAAAGTCCCGGCCCACAAAGAGAATATGATCGTTGCGTTTACTTAAATCATCAACGTCTCCGTCGCGGCTCACTCCGTTACCCATCGCGGGCCACACCGTCGGACCGATTAAGGATTCTGGGTATTCAGATGAAATAGATCTCCCTATCAGATCAGAGACTGGCAACACTATGACTCGGTCGAGCTCTTCCTTCTCGAATATCAGCCAGTTTCTTACTCTCCGAGAGAACATCGCCATGAAATTCGAGACCCGCCCTGACATCAGAGGACCGTGTTGGGTCGTAATATGGTGGCCTCTGATTCGTTCGTGGGAATGGATTAAGTAACCGTCATTCTTTAAGTCTATAAGCGCAGTTTGTACCTGGTCCCTAAACCATTGCATGGCCTTCCAGCGAGGCCTACGCATAGGAGCGACACCTATCGCGTGGACTTTAAGGTTATGAGGATGATCCGCGGCCGACAAGTCTTCCTCGCATAAGATGACAATATCAATTTGGAGATCAGCTAGGGCCCTTGTCAAATAAAATACGTAGGACTCCATTCCCCCAACAGGACCGTAGCGCCTAACGACATGGCAGACTTTCATAGAACTCGACTAATCCAGTGGGGTATAGTGCTTCTTGGAAATCTCGACTCCCAGATTCTCTTCGAGCCAGAACTTTATCCTGTTCTTCCGGTCTCGTCTCGACAGCTTGTATCCGGGGTCCTGCTCGAAACGCCACTCTGCGTCTGTGTCTAGCCAGTCTTGCATCACGCGGGGGTGAGATCCGATAAATGGCCGCAGCTCAGCGGTATCAATACAGCCATAGGACTCCATAAGTTTTGGCGGGTTCCCGTCCCAAAACGCAGATACCTGCTTAATTTTCTCGTTCATCTTCTCAATCTTACGGACGTGGCCATAGTGATAGACATGGCCACCCGCGTGTCGCGCCTTGGGGTACCGGCCCCTCTTGTTCTTCGCCTGAACAACGAAATAGAGCCCCCCTGGTGCGATAGCCCGGATCGTGTTCCTGATGATCCTGGGCGCACGACGGTAGCCGCCGATACCGACCTGGTCTGGGGTCCCATAGAAATGATAGTAGTCAAAGTAGAACGCCTCGGTCTCACGGTCGTGGAGGTACCGCTCCATGTTTCCTCTGATCGTAGGCAGGTCTTCCTCATGCAAAACCTCATCACCCTCTAGGTAAATAGCCCAGTCACCGGTACAGCTGAACATCCCGATCATCTTCTGCTGGCCGTAAATGAAACCGCGGTCCTTCATGTTCTCGTTCCAAACCGTCTCCACGATCCGGATTTTAGGGTCCCCGATCGCGCGGACCCTATCCAGCGTCTCGTCCTGTCCCTCGCCGATCACGGCGATGTATTCGTCGCAAATCGGCAGCACGGACTTGATACTCTCCTCGAAAGGGAACCCATTCAGGACGGCGTTACGGAGAAAGGTAAAAGCGCTAACCTTCATCATAAATTGACCTCAAGCATGATTTTTTCGGCTTCCATGAAGATGCAGCGATAACTTCGGCGAGGGCCACCTCGTTGGCCTCTAGGGCGCTGCGGGGTTGTTCTTTATGGAACAGGTGCGAGACACAGGCGGCGAAGCGACCTGACACAATTTTTACCCCAAATTTTTCCAACCTAGCAGCGAGATCGCTGTCTTCTTTACCCCAACCGGTGTAGGCCTCGTCGAAACCTTCAACCGCGAGCACATCTTGCCTCGGGACCGAAATATTACAGGTTCTTACCGCTTTCCACGATAGAGGGATCCGGTTTCGCAAAGGTAGCCACCAGAGGCTGAGATGTTTGGGGGCCGTAAAAACCTCTGAGTAGCTCTCAGCATGATTACTTAGCAAGGTATCTGTTTGATCACCGGTCAAAAGAACCCTGCCGCCTGATATCAAGCTCCCGGGCCGGGTGAGTCGCCGATGGTTCTCGACAAAGTGCGGCGGAAGCAAGCAGTCACCATCGATAAATATCAGGTGATCGCCCGAAGCCTTGGTTACGGCCAAATTCCGAGCTCGTGCCGCACGAAACCCAGCATCAGCTTGCCAGACATGGATAAGTACACAACCCAAACGAGGCAGCCACTTGTCAATTAATTTTCTCGTCTCTGGCAAAGACCCATCATCCGCAACGATAACCTCGTCCGGCAACCTAGTCTGTTCTGCGACCGTCCTCAGAACCGCATCGAGGGCCGAGATCCAGTTATATGTCGTGATGATGAGAGTCGTCTTCATGTCAACAACGGCTTACCGATAGCCATGAGTTTTGCGGTCATGTCGCCACTTCCTCAGCCGCTTGAATGGTGCACCAAGTACATACTTCTTGAATAACTGTAGCCGGCCCCAAACGCTCACCGGAAACTCCGCTTGAACAGGGACATACCAGGAATTGAACCCAGTGCGCCTGACTCGTTTGTATCCCTTACCTCTCAGCAGCCGATGCAGCTGAAAATCACGGCCCCAGTCCTCCACAAGTAGGAGACCGACCCGGAAACGTCTCAAATCAAACCCACCGAGGACGTCGATTTCGGCGCCCTCCACATCGACCGACAGAAAATCCAGCTGTTGAATGTTTTGGTCCTCCAGCAGCTGGTCAAGGGTAGTTATTCGGACGGTCACCGTGTCGCTGATTACCTCTCGGTTCATTAATTTCTCAGGGACCAGTGTGGACTGTTTGCCGGCGATTGAAAATATCGCCCTCTCCTCAGCCGCTTTCTCGGCAGAAGTCAAAGCAACCTCCGCAACCTTCAGCCCCGGTATTTTTCTAAACTTCTCGGCCTGGCGGGGAAGAGGTTCGACGACGACTCCGTCCCAGTCACCCCATAAAAAACGTGAGACAGCATTCTCGGGATCGTTTGCCCCAACGTCCAGGAACGAACCGCTGGTTTTTTTCTCGAAATACTGTCTAAGGAGTGACTCCTCAAACAACCCGCTGTAAACGGCCCGCCAAAACAGCATCGAGCCGATTAAACTACCAAACTGCACCAATTCAAATTACCCCTATGATCAACTAGTCCAGGGCATGGCTGTCCTAGCATTGTCGTCATTATAACCATCAGATCCAGCCGTTTTGAATGGATGCCTTGCTTCCTCTGATGTATAGTTCATAGCCATCGGCAAGGTCGAGACAAACAAGAGGGCGAGGGCAAAGGTTCCATGAAGGATCATCCACTGAGAGCGACAGCCTATCATTTTTCACTTGTCATCGCCGGGATTTTTGCGGTCGGGGTTCAGGCGGCCGACATCACAGGGCGCGAGGAAATTATCGAGGCCACGCTGAACGAATGCGCCAAAAATACGTTTGATCAACTCAGCGGCTGGCAGCGGATACAGATGGTCCTGGCGTCCAGAGATGATTGGGTTGAGATATGCGGTGAGCAAATTCAATCAGACCTGAGAGCGGGGGCTGAACGAGACTACAAGTCCGGGAACGCTACCGACCAGAGTTTTAGGCAGCAAATGGATGAAATAAGCAAACATGTTTCAAGTCCAACAGCTGCGGACGTCGGCGGAGGCGAATACGGTAGATCATCAGCGGAACGATTTGTGGTGGTCGACGGTGACGGAAGGTCGCAGCGCTCGGTTGAATTAGCTAGGGAGCCAGCCGTAGAGACAATTCCCGGCTACGAGACCATCTCTAAATAAAAAAACCCGGCCCGCGAAAGCGGACCGGGTTCTTTTTTATGCAGATCTTAGAACGCGAACGTTACACCGATAGCAGTAGTCTCTGCCGTAGCGTCTTGCTCGTCGTCTGTGTTCTCAACGAAAGCAGTCACACCACCACCAAGACCATAGTGGATACCCATGGTTGTGATGTCAGCGCTGGTTGCACCAGCAGAAGACTCTTTCTGAGTCTCGACCGCGAGAGTGATGTCGCCTGTAGAATAAGTCAAAGACATTGAATCGGTGTCCGTGTCTACACCGGCGGCATCAGTCGAAACGTATTGCTCCGCAGCGAGACCGACGCCTGCAAATGAGTATGTTACCCCGACATAGTTCTGCTCGGTCGCGTCCTTATTATCGTTGACACCCATGCGAACAGATAAATCGCCAACAGAGTACTTACCAGCGAAGCCGTTGCTCTCTGTAGTGGCATCTGAGGATGAGTTTGCGGCAGTGTTAGTCTCAGCGCTGAACGATGCGTAAAGTGACAAACCTTCCATCATTGATGGCAGAGTCCACAGGATAGCGGCGTCCTCGTTAGGTGTGCCGTTGGTCAACACATATCCCCAGTCAGTAACGTCATCGACCGCGTCGAGCGCGCTCGAGGTGTCACCCGCGTCAATTGAACCGAAAGGACCTGCGATAGTCAGTGAAGCAGATCCATCATCACCTGCAGCTGCAGATACGTTGATGTCTGCAGACACAGTTAACCCGTTAGCTGTCTCAGTCGTCGCCTTGATGTTGAAGTCCCCATCCAGGGCGGTTTCAGATGCGCCGTTACTGTCCTGCCAAGTAAACTCTTGGTCACCAGAGATGGTGATATCGGCAGCCAATACTGGTGCAGCAAATGCTACTGCAACTGCAGATGCGATAATTTTTTTCATTTGAGATTCCCTCATTTAATGATTTTAAAGGTTACTTAAGTATCCTCTTTTTCTGGATTTCCCAGAGACAGGAAAGCTAGACCTGCCGAGATGTGTCATCCATTTGGATTTTCACTCGACATAAGGTACCCAAACGTTCGAGATTCGACAACCCATAAATAAAACTCCCGTAGTCCGGCATAGCACCCACCGACCACACACCACATAAATTTTTCTATGAGGATTGTTGGAGCTTTTTGGATCAAATCGCGCCACCAGATTCAATGGAACATTCGCGAGCTTTTTTCCTCTCAAAAAAATAATTTAAATTCATTATAAATCATAGGCTTATATATTTTTACTGAAAGCAATTTTTACGCACCGACGTGTTATTGTTGCGTAAAGCTTGAGCGTAGCTGTCTTGTTTTCGATTGACGCCCAAGTTTTTTGCCCGAGTTTTATACAAATACCCGAAACACATATTAGACCAATGTCTAATAAAAAAATTGGAACTTTTCCGGAGGGAGCCACCCCACGCGGCATCATTCCGCCAAAACAGCCTAGCCAGCCAACGCCGCTCCAAAAAAGCGAACAAAACAACAAAATATGATTCCGCCAACGCTTCAAGCTCATGATCTCTTGACGCAACGTTCCCAAATCAACACATAGGAGTCGGAGCAACCCGATCACAATTTCGGCCGATGAACTTAATGGACGCACAAGATCTTGGGTCGATCCACGAGACTTGACGGGCTCCGGCACACTGTTTCCTATCCAGTCGCTGAGATGCTAGAGAGGAATGCATCTACGTATATACAAACTCAGGGTGAGGTCCCGTCGACTGACTTCATGCGAAGAGATAGCTCCCTGCAACTTAACCAAGAGACTTAGGGGCGGTCGTCGATCTCTTGGTCTTTCTCTGGAGCCAGTAGGTCGTCCCGCGAAATACCCATCATGTGGAGTACCAATGTCACGACGTATATCGACGAGTAGGTTCCGACGGCGACACCGATGGTTAAGGCGAGTGCAAAGTTATGAATCAACTCTCCCCCCAAGAACAAGAGCGCTAACAACACCAACAAGGTCGTCGTCGATGTCGCCAATGTCCGGCTCAGTGTTTGGTTGATTGAGTCGTTCATGACCTTGAACGAGTCGTTGGTGCGCATGATCCGGAAATTCTCTCGAATACGATCTGAAACAACAATTGAGTCGTTCAGCGAGTAACCAATCACCGCAAGGACCGCAGCCAACACCGTCAAATCAAAGTCGAGCCCAGATAATGCGAAGATCCCTAGAACGATCAAGACATCGTGAACCAGTGCAACCACCGCGCCCACAGAGAATTTGACCTGGAAGCGGAACGCAACGTAGAGCATCACAATACCGAGCGCGAGCAAAAGACCAAGCCCACCCTGCTCTCTCAATTCTTCACCGACGGCTGAGCCTACAAACTCAGAGCGCTGCAGTTCTAATTGAAATCCAGCTCCCTGTAGAGCCGAAAAAACGTCGTCACCCGCCTTCGGCGCATTATCTTGAGCAAGGCGTATGACCACATCAGTGGGCGCCCCAAAGGCTTGTACAACCGCATCTGGGAACCCAGAGTTAACCAAAATCTCACGAACTGACTCGAGCGCGGGTGCCTCAGCGAACTCAAGCTCAACGAGTGAACCACCCGTAAAATCAAGTCCAAAACTCAGACCGTTCATCGCAAGCAAGACAATCGACGCCAAGACCGCGAATATAGAGAGAATGCCCGCGATTTTTCGGCCTGACATAAAATCAATTGAAGGAGTCGCCGTACGCATAATTACAAAGCCCACTTTGGGAGGTGACGATGCCCGAAGAGGCCTTCAACCGATAAACGTGTGACGAGTGTTGCCGTGAAGAGTGACGTACAAATACCAATCGCTAGGGTAATCGCAAACCCTTTCACAGGCCCAGACCCAATGCCCGCAAGAATAATAGCAACAAGCAAGGTGGTGATATTCGAGTCCAGAATGGTCACAAAGGCTCGTTCAAAACCAACACGAATCGCTTGCGGATCAGCAAGACCACGCATCCGCTCTTCACGAATTCTTGAGAAAATCAAGACATTAGCATCAACAGCCATCCCCACGGTAAGCACGATCCCCGCAATCCCAGGTAGTGTCAAAACCGCCTGGAACAGACTCATGATAGCAATTAAAAAAACGAGGTTAACGGCTAATGCGACATTGGCGATCACACCAAATCCGCGATAAAACGCGACCATAAAAGCCATCACCAAAACAAATCCGATGATCACCGAATTGAGGCCGCGCTCGATGTTCTCAGCACCCAGACTGGGACCAATGGTGCGCTCTTCAACAAAATAGATGGGAGCAGCCAGTGCGCCAGCTCTCAACAACAAGGCGAGTTCCGACGCTTCACGGGAATTATCTAAGCCCGTGATACGGAACTGATTCCCCAGCACCGCCTGAATCGTTGCTAATGAGATAATCCCTTGCTCTTTATAGCGAATTTGTTTCTGTTCACCGGTTTGGCGGTCGACTTCAGTCCGCGTTCGTGACTCGATAAAAATCACTGCCATCCGACGACCGACCGAAGTTTTGGTCACTTCAGCCATACGACGACCACCAGACGCATCAAGGTTGATATTGACCTGCGGCATGCCGTTTTCATCAAAGCTCGATCGCGCATCGCTGACGGAATTACCCGTCGTGATAATGTCGCGCTCAAGCTGAGAAATTCGCTCATTGGCTCGGAATTGGAACGGCTGTGTCTCACGGACCGGCGCATCCGGCAGCGCTTCTAACCGGAATTCCAAATTCGCTGTGGCACCCAACACGCGCTTCGCAGTCGCGGTATCCTGTACGCCCGGTAATTCCACCACAATGCGGTTTCTACCCTGACGTTGCACCAATGGCTCGGAAACTCCGAGCTCGTTTACCCGATTTCTGAGCGTGGTTAGGTTTTGACTGACGGCGTAATCTTCGATGTTGGCCTGCTCACCTTCAGCCAGCAATAGGTTCACAAACGCCGCCTCATCTCGATCGTCTTCCCGATAGGCAAACACCCCAGTATATTCTGATCGAACTCGATCGATCCCCTCCGCTCGGGTCTCTGCATTTAAAAACCGAATTTCGATTTCACCACCGGGTTTGACATCCACTGACCGAAAACGGATTCGTTCTTTTCTGAGCGTTTGTTTGATTTCAGAAGCGTAGGCGTCCAAGCGCTGTGAGACCGCAGCTTCAAGATCGACTTCCATCAAAAAATGCACACCACCGCGAAGGTCGAGGCCCAACTTCATCGGATTCCCACCAATAGACTGTAGCCACTCAGGTGTCGTCGGTGCGAGGTTTAAAGCGACAATAAAATCAGAACCCAAGGCTTTCTGGACAACACTTTTGGCCTTGATCTGCGTTTCTACAGAATCAAACCGAATCAACGCTTGAGCACCTTCAAATTCCCGCGCCAGTGGCAGAATTCCGGCGTCTTTCAAGGCCTCTTCGGCGCGAATCACATCAAGCTCACCTAAAAGCTCAGTTGAGCGATTGGATGTGATCTGCACTGCTGGATCGTCTGGGAAGCCATTGGGCAGACCATAGAGCGCACCGAGAACGAGAGAGACGACCACGACGATCGTCTTCCAAAGTGAGAACCGTTGAATCACAAGTTATCCAATTATGCGTTTGAGTCTTTCAAAGTGCCTTTCGGGAGAAGGACAGCCACTGCAGGCTTTTGCACCAAAACTTCGACGCCACTTGCGATTTCGACATTTAGTACGTCATCAGTCACCTTGGTGATGCGACCCATCAAACCACCACCTGTGGCGATTTCGTCGCCTTTTGCCAGGTTTTCAATCAAATTTCTGTGCTCCTTGGCGCGCTTTTGCTGGGGACGCCAGAGCAAGAAGTAGAAGATAGCAATAAAGCCAACCAACATCAGAATTTGGAACATTGGATCGGGGCCAGCAGGCGCCGTGTTCGCGTATGCGCTTGAAATCATGTCAACATCATCCAGTGAAGTTTTGAAAGTCGCGTAAAATTACAGGGTGCGAGACTCTTAGGCAACCTTGATCAGCTTCAATAAGTGATAAAACGACCGATTTATCAAGAACAACGGGATGGGGCGACCTCTTGGCGTCGAATGATGCGCTCGAGTCACGGTAAAAAACCATTTTTCAAACTTTGTGAGGCTCTGCGACAGTCCCGCTAATTCATATCAATCCATTCAAATACAGAAAAAATCCCTTTGATTCTGGTCGTTCAACTTCCTGCAAGACGGCGATTTGGCAAAATAATCACGCCGCTGAGTAAATCGTGATTCACGGACAAATATACCGACCAGATGCCACTTAAATAATTGTTATAGTGAATTTTTATCAAACATTGATCATTAGACGACAGAGCAACAATAACCTAAGAAATCGTTTAGATGTTTAGCGGAGTCATTCTACGTTTTGCATAAAATTCAGTGACAAACTGATCGAGCTGCCCCACCTCTATTGCACCCCTCAATCCTTCCATCACACGCTGATAGTGCCGGAGGTTATGAATCGTGTTGAGTGTTGCGCCGAGGATCTCACCACATTTATCGAGGTGATGAAGATAGGCTCTACTGTAGTTTTGACAGGTGTAGCAATCGCAGGCTTCATCAATTGGGCCCTCATCCGTCCGGTTCGCCGCATTACGTAATTTCAATACGCCAGTATCGATGAATAAGTGGCTATTCCGTGCATTTCGAGTTGGCATCACGCAGTCGAACATATCCACACCGCGTCGTACGCCTTCGACGAGATCCTCTGGCTTACCAACTCCCATTACATAGCGTGGCTGGTTGTCAGGCAACAAAGGAGCGGTGTGACGCATGACTTTGAACATCTCATCTTTTGGCTCACCCACTGACAAGCCACCAATGGCATAGCCATCAAAGCCCATTTCAACGAGTGCTTCTAAACTTTGATCTCGCTGATCCAAAAACATCGAACCCTGGACGATTCCAAAAAGAGCTGACGGCGAATCACCATGCGCGATTAACGAACGCTTCGCCCAACGAAGACTCAACTCCATCGATTTCTTCGAGTCGTCGTAAGAGACCGGGTAAGGCGTACATTCATCGAAGATCATAACGATGTCAGACCCAAGTTGACGCTGGACATCCATGGAACGCTCAGGATCTAACCAGACTTCAGAACCATCAACCGGGCTTCTGAATTTCACGCCCTCTTCGGTGATTTTTCGCATTTTGCCGAGACTGAACACCTGAAAGCCACCAGAGTCCGTCAAAATTGGTCGATCCCAATGAATCATCTGATGAAGTCCGCCAAGCTTCGCCACTCGTTCAGCGCCCGGCCGCAACATCAAATGAAACGTGTTCCCTAAAAGAATCTCAGCACCACTGTCTCTGACTTGATCTGTTGTGACTCCCTTTACAGTGCCATAGGTACCGACAGGCATAAACGCAGGCGTTTGAATCGCCCCTCGCAGGAATGTCATTTCACCGCGACGTGCAAGACCATCTGTCGCTTTCACTGTAAAACTCATCTGGCATTCAGGACGCATGGCTAGCCTCTAGATCTCGCGTGATTAAACAAGCATCACCGTAACTAAAGAATCGATACCGTTCACGAACCGCTTCCTGGTAAGCAGCCATCAAGCGATCAAACCCGCCAAACGCGGAGACCAACATCAAAAGTGTCGATTCCGGTAAATGGAAGTTGGTAAATAGGACGTCAACAACATTGAATTGATAACCCGGCGTAATAAATATTGAGGTTTCATCAGAGCCTGCGCGGATTTGACCGCCATTGGCTGCAGCCGAGCCTTCCAGGCATCGCATCGTAGTCGTTCCAATCGCGATCACGCGGCGTCCTTCTGCTTTCGCGGATTGAATGATCTCTACAACATCATCTGAAATGTTGTACCACTCACCGTGCATTTCATGTTCACTCAGATCGTCAACGCGGACGGGGTTAAATGTGCCGGCTCCAACATGCAGGGTAACCTCACACCAAGTCGCACCTTGCGCTTTGATTGCTTCGATTAATGATTCGTCCACGTGAAGACCAGCAGTGGGCGCTGCAACTGCCCCTGCATCTTTCGCAAATACCGTCTGATACCGCTTCTTATCCGCGTCAGTATCCTCCCGCTTGATATACGGCGGCAGCGGGATATGCCCATGCACCTCAGCCATATCCAATATACGGATCCCAGGGTCTGATTCGAGCAAAAATAGATCACCATCTCGACCCGTAATCGTCAGTTCAAACTCGCCATCCATCGATAACACAGCACCTTCTTTGGGTGACTTCGATGCCTTGACAAAGGCGCGCACTTGATTATCCGACAACAGCCTCTCAATCATGACTTCAATTCGACCGCCAGATACTTTTGCACCAAATAACCGTGCTGGAAATACGCGCGTGTTGTTTGCGACGACAACATCACCTGACTGGATCGTAAAGGGTAGATCAGAGACAAGCTTGTGCATGATCGGTTGTGACGGATCAATCACCATCAGTCGGCTGTCTGTGCGATTCTTCAAAGGCGCACTCGCAATCAAATCTTCCGGTAATTGATATGCAAAATCTTGACGTTTCAAAGGCGATCTCTTGGTTTGGCGATAGTGAGTCTAAATTCTTTGAAAAAATAAAAAAGGGACTGCTTTGGTTTTTTAACGAAAAATCCATTAGGGACGCTCTTTCTAAATCAGAGTATGTTGTACGACTCGATTGCTCCCTAAGCCACGACATAGTTAGCTTGATGATTCATTAATTTAGCATGAGGTGACTCATTAGGTGACAACTATTCATAAGGCGCGACGCGCAAATCATTGATGTTCAAGCTAGGCTGACAATTCACTACAACTCGATCGCGAGTATCCCGCAGAGCTTGGGAATGCGGAAAGCAGATGACAACAACCTCATGTTTGTTTAACATTCTCCACCCATTGCCGAAGTGGTGGAACTGGTAGACACGACGGATTCAAAATCCGTTGCCTTTGCGGGCTTGGGGGTTCGAGTCCCCCCTTCGGTACCAACTTCCCAACAGCCAAAAGATGCACCCGTGTCAAAAGTCAGCTGCTACATCATCGCGTATAACGAAGCCAACAAAATCCGCCCAGCCATCGAAAGCGTGATCGAGTGGGCCGACGACGTGATTCTTTGTGATTCGCACTCGACCGACGACACGCCGAAAATTGCTGAGGAGCTTGGCGCTCGCGTTGTTCAAATCGACTTTAATGGCTTTGGGCAATTACGTAATGACGCGATCGCTGCTTGTCAGCATGAGTGGATTTTCTCATTGGATTCCGATGAACGCTGCACGCCCGAGGCCCGCGATGAAATCCTCTCGATTGTTCGGAAGAATGAAGCAGACGGTCCGGTTGCCTATTTTATGCCGCGACAAAATTATCTGCTGGGTCGCTGGGTGAAATACTCAGGCTGGAATCCCGATTATCGGCAGCCTCAATTATTTCGACGAGGTCATTTGAGCTACACCCTTGAAGAGGTCCACGAAGGTTTTACCTGTGACGGTCCAATTGGACATCTCTCACAACCCATTTGGCAGTTCCCTTTCGAGAATCTTGAGCAGATGCTTCATAAAGCACAGCGATACTCCACACTCGGTGCGCAAAAACTCCTCCGAAACCAGAAAAAGGGTGGCATGGGACCTGCGTTGATCCATGGGCTTTCGATGTTTTTGAAAATCTATCTGCTGAAAAGTGGCTGGCGTGATGGACGCGCAGGGTTTGCAATTGCCATTGGTGGATTTATCGGTGCTTTCTATAAGTATGCGAAACTAGCAGAACTACAAAACGATTGGACGGAACCAAACATGCCTAAAGTCGGAAAGCCCAAGTCATGATCAAACACGCGGCACTGGTCACAGTCGTCGCGACCGCCGGGTTACTTTACACAGCGCTAACCCGAGAAACCGATTTAGCCGAATTTGACCGAAAAGAACTTGAGGCGTTGATTGAATCACCCCGCCCTGCCTTGACTGTCAATCCTCTAGTTGAAGACCATCGCCAACAATTTGCGCGACTGATGATGGACTATGCCGAACAAGAAAATGAACGACTTCGAGCAGCGCGTGCCTTTATCCCTGGGATCATCGAACGCCAGACGAAGAGTATCGAGCCAGATCCAGCGCTTGAACTGTTGATGACCCACTTTGAAATCGATCCGGATACCTCGCTCGATTACATCGAATCGGAGCTCTATCTGCGAGTCGACGGCTTACCACCCGCTTTGGTCGCAACCCAAGCAGCCATCGAGTCGGCTTGGGGCGAATCGCGATTTGCGATCGAAGGCAACAACTACTTCGGTCACCAATGCTATGAACAAGGCTGTGGCATCAAACCCAAAAATAGTACAAAAAAAGCGCTTGAAGTCAGACGCTTTGAGACCATCGGTGACTCTGTCGCCGCTTATTATCAGAAC
>Ga0209138_1001959_pt1 | contig 16470 bp, 15 predicted proteins | sample SaaInl3SG_22_DNA_FD_184645 | JGI IMG/M metagenome (GOLD analysis project Ga0209138, IMG submission 184645) | Marine microbial communities from expanding oxygen minimum zones in the Saanich Inlet - ESP_153SG_22_DNA (SPAdes) (version 2) | ecosystem: Environmental > Aquatic > Marine > Intertidal...
AGGATGATGCCAAGGTTTCAGACTCGGGTGTTTCATACTTCTGCTCCCCTAGAATCGGCATATTGGCATGTCGACAATGCACCCGAATCTGATGCGTGCGGCCAGTTACAGGCTTAGCTTCGACCAGGGTTGCCTGCGTCCAACGCCTTAGTACGCGAAATTCCGTGAGAGATCTGCGCCCTTCCCCCGACACTTTCACCCTACGCTCGCCCGAAGGCAGTGAAAATTTCTCTAACGGCGCGTCAATGCGCTTGAGGTGCGCCGGCCAACGACCAATAACCAGCGCCTGATAGCGCTTATCAATGCGACCACCTCGCAATTGCGCATGCAAATCTCGGAGCAAGCTTGCACGCTTAGCGATCATAATAAGCCCCGAGGTATCTCGGTCAAGACGATGGACTAACTCCATGTATCGCTGCTCGGGATACATCAAGCGCAAGGTCTCAATCAGGCCGGCATTAACACCGCTACCCCCGTGCACTGCCAACCCGGACGGTTTATTAATGACCAGCAGCTGGTCGGTCTCCAGCACTACCGAGGCTCCCAATCGCGCGACCCAGTGATGAGACGCGGCTTTTGGTGCTGACTTGACCGCCTCTTGGAAAGGAGGAATACGCACAGTGTCGCCCGCCTGCAGTTTTGTCTCAGGCTTTGCTCGACCCTTATTGATTCTTACTTCGCCCTTGCGGACGGCTCTGTAGATGCGTGTTTTGGGCACACCGTTTAAAACACGCAATAAATAGTTGTCTAGCCGCTGCCCAGACTCGGCGTCTGAAACCTCGATCAGACGAACCCCATGGTTAATGCCTTTTGGATCCTTTACATCTATCAATTGAATTACTTCGCTTTTAGTGGTACGTTCGGCGCCGGCTGAGGGCAGTTCGCCCGGGCGACAGGGTTAATCCTGACAGAGAGATGAACGCAATAACCTACCCCGTCACCACACTTTAGCATTCTGGTTTTGTACCGGCTCAATATGGCATTACTAAGCCATCAAAGGAAGTGAGCTAACCGGTAATCCCAAGACAGAATACCCCACAGCCCGATGAATGGACGCCTAGGAGCGTCACCGAACCACTCCGTGTAGAAACAACGAACATTACACGTCAGAGAGGAGGTGATGTAAGTAGGCAGTGAAATATAACCCGCGATAATACGAACGCGGTGCGAATTTTAGGTAGTCGACCTGATGTCTGGCTGCTAAAACAAGGAAGGACATAGTGGCAAGGTATGCCACTGGGCCACAGGACTGATTTGTGGTGACAACTTGATATTAGAAGCCCTGTGCTTCTGCGCACCCGTTCAGTGTTTACGCAAACTGGACGTATATCATGAAGAAGATGTTAATCAATGCAACACAACCCGAAGAGGTCCGTGTTGCTCTTGTCGACGGTCAACGACTGTATGATCTCGATATTGAAAACCGCGCTCGCGTTTCTACCAAAGCTAACGTTTACAAAGCAAAAGTCACTCGAGTAGAGCCCAGCCTCGAGGCCGCCTTTGTCGACTTCGGTGCTGACCGCCATGGCTTTTTGCCCCTGAAAGAAATATCGCCTGAGTACTATCGTAGCTCTGCTCCCGATGGCGAGGGCAAGACACGCATAAAAGATGTATTGAAGGAAGGGACTGAGATTATTGTTCAGGTCGATAAAGAAGAGCGTGGCACCAAGGGCGCGGCTTTAACGACATTTGTAAGTCTCGCTGGTCGGTACATGGTGTTAATGCCCAACAATCCGCGTGCCGGTGGGATCTCGCGCCGTATCGAAGGCGAGAACCGCAGTGAATTACGAGAAGCCCTGGCTGAATTGAATATCCCTGATGGCATGGGCGTTATTATTCGTACCGCAGGTGTTGGTCGCAGTGCAGAGGAATTGCAGTGGGATCTCGACTATCTCTTACAACTATGGGACGCCATTTCGACTGCCTCCGCTGAAAATAAAGGCCCAGTCCTCCTCTATCAAGAAAGTGACGTTGTTATTCGCGCTATCCGGGACTACCTTCGCGACGATATTGATCAGGTGCTCATTGACGATGATGGCGCCTTTAAACAGGCAAATGACTTCGTCTCGATGGTGATGCCACGCTTTAGCCAGCGCGTCAAAAAGTATGAAGATACCGTACCTCTTTTTAACCGTTTTCAAGTAGAGGGCCAGATCGAAACAGCCTTCCAACGCGAAGTACGCCTGCCCTCTGGTGGTTCGATCGTAATCGACCCTACCGAGGCGCTTGTATCCATTGATATCAACTCGGCACGCGCGACCAAGGGTTCCGATATCGAGCAAACAGCACTGCAAACCAATCTCGAAGCGGCTGAGGAAATTGCTCGCCAACTGCGTCTGCGAGACATGGGCGGATTAATAGTTATCGATTTTATCGACATGAGTTCGAGCAAGAACCAGCGTGCGGTCGAAAATCGCGTACGTGATGCTCTAGAAATTGACAGAGCTCGTGTACAGGTCGGACGCATATCGCGCTTTGGTCTCCTCGAAATGTCTCGGCAGAGGCTGCGCCCGTCGCTCGGTGAGACGAGTGGCATGGTATGTCCCCGTTGTACCGGCCAAGGCACAATCCGCGACACGAAATCCCTAGGCTTGGCAATCTTGCGACTTCTTCAAGAGGAAGCCGCGAAAGAGCGTACCGGCGAAGTACGCACCGTGGTGCCAGTCGATGTGGCAGCCTTCCTACTCAATGAAAAACGTGCTGCGATTAACACAATTGAAAGCAGCAATGGCGTTCGCTTGCTCGTCATCCCGAACCCGCATATGGAAACGCCACACTTTGAGGTGACCCGCTTACGCGATGATGAAGTTGAAGAAGAGGAAGTGATCAGCTTCGAAGTCGAGCTAGACGTTCCCAGCCCCGTTTTGATTCGCGATGAGGACAACGAGAGTCCAGCAGTGCCAAAGCCATTGGTTCGCGGTATTAAGCGTCAAGCGCCCGCCCCCATTAGTGAAGAAGAGCCTGCGACGGAAACGACTGCACAAATAGCACCACAGGCGCCAGAGCGTAAGGCAGCACCGAAGGCAACAAAGTCAGGATTTCTCAGCAAGGTGTGGGGCGCTTTGTTTGCGCCTGTACCGTCTAGCGAGGATGAAACGAGTGAATCCTCGACCAACAGTGCTGGCAGCGCAGAACCCGCAAGCACTGGGTCTGACGAAGATAATACGAAAACCCGCGGCGCCCGAAATCGCAAGCGGCCACAAAGCAAGCGCGACAGAGCGAGCGACGAAACCGTTGACGGCGATGCTAGCGATCAGCAACTTGCAGAAGGCGAGCTGGATAACGACACCTATGGTGATGATGAAAACGGCGATAAGCCGAAGCGACGTCGTCGTCGTGGTCGACGCGGAGGCCAGCGACGCACCGGTACGGATGACCCAGCGAGCCCGCAGATGTCAATGGATATGGATGCTGCTGACGCCGATGCCGAAAATGATGCAGAGGATGATGTCAACGAGTCTGCTACGCAGGATATCGACAATCGCAACGCTGCCCGCCACCGTCCCAGCGGACAAAAAAGTGAAGGTCGCCGTCGACGTCGAGGCCCACGTCCAGACGTTACGACTGATGCCTCACCTGAGCTGACTACGGAGGTCTCTGCAGAGAGCTCTGATGACGCCAACACTGCCGCACCGCTCGCTGAGGATGCTGCAGCCGTTACTGCACAACCTTTAAGCGATGCTGGTGACAGTGAGACCGCCATTGCGACAGACGACACTCAGGCCTCGACTCCCGAAAACAACCAAGCGGTTGTTGTCGATGAAGCACCTGTCGACGCTGCTGATACCCCAGCGGCTCAAGCTGTCGTCGCCGCCGAAGAAGTAAGTTCAGCGACAATCGTGCAACCCGCACGCGATGAGGCCACGGCAGATGAGTCTGCTACTGTCGCCGAATCATCCGTCGCTGAAACATCGACGGATACCGTTACCACTGACGGCGCCGGCCTGTCAGATGAGCTATCAGTTGATACTCACGCTGACACTTCCGACGAGCCTAAAGCGGCATTAAAAGCGGCATCAGAAGCGCCCGCCATGTCACCAACTGCCGCGCCTGATCTGCCTGTCAGTAGCGCTTCAGCCACAACTTCTCTAGAAGTTACGGTTGACCTATCTGGTTTGACAGCAGAAGGACGCGCTGTTAACGATCCGAGAGTGGATCCTAAGCCCGTCGCCGACGTTGCGGTTGTTACGGAGCGTGGTGAGCTGTTTACGATACAAGAGGCTCCACCCGTGAGCGTTATTCATCGAAACGCGCCCCGGGCCAGCAATGACCCGAGAGGGCCGAAAGCCACTGGCACCGACACCCCAGGAGCACTGGGTACAAGCGACCTTTTTGAGGATACCGCTGAGGGCTGAAGCGCCTGATCCAACGAGGCCGCCACAGTGAACGCTACGGTGGCCTTCGGATAAAGCCAAAAAGATCAAATACTAAGCACTTAGATACGATTCATAGCACTTAGCCCTTGCGAGCGGCGCCGGCATCGTTATAATGCGCGCTTCCCTCGCAAGAAGCAGTTGCTGTAGGGATTTTGGTGGGCTGGCTGAGTGGTCGAAAGCGGCGGTCTTGAAAACCGTTGAGGGGAAACCCTCCGTAGGTTCGAATCCTACGCCCACCGCCATTATTCTAGTGTCTCAACCATCCATCAACGCCTCCCTCTAAGCCCTGTTCGTCGCTTTCAAGGCCGTGAATATCGAGTACACGGAAACACTATGAGTAAACCAGCACCTAGAACACTTACTGTCATAGGCTCAAAGTACGTCACCCCTAATATGTTCCGAGTAACTCTAGGCGGTCCGGGACTTGAGGACTTTCCCAAAGACCAGGAAAGCGCCTACGTAAAACTTAACCTTCCCCTGCCAGGCGTAGAACAATCACTGAGGCGAACGTACACCATTAGTGTGCAACGTGACGATGAGATTGACCTCGATTTTGTATTGCATGCAGGCAGCAGCCCTGCCACGTCGTGGGCACTTGCGGCAAAGCCCGGCGATCAAGTTCTTGTAGGTGGGCCCGGCCCAAAAAAACTTATTAACAAAGAAGTAGACTGGTTTTTCCTAGTCGGTGATATGACAGCCTTGCCCGCTATTGCCGTTAATCTTGCTTCCCTAGAAGAGAACGCTCAGGGCTATGCGGTGATTCAAATCAAAGATGAGTCTGACATTCAGACACTTCAGTGCCCCACTGGTATTGCCTTGCACTGGGTTATCAAGAGCGTCCCTGACAGCAGTGACAGCTCACTACTTGCAAAAGTCAAAGAGCTCCCATGGCTTCCGGGCGATGTCGCGGTCTGGGCTGCCTGCGAGTTCCACAGCATGCGTATGCTAAGAAAATACTTTAAGTTGGAGCGTCAGATTCCCAAAGACAATCTGTACGTATCTAGCTACTGGAAAATCGGCAGCACTGAAGACCAGCATAAGATTGCGAAACAAAATGATGCCCGCACGGAGCAAGCCGAGAGCAAAACCTGAACCGACGGCCAGGCACTACCACCTTACGCTTCTCACAGCAGCAGACTAAAGCTTTCAGCAGGTCACATTTGACCAAATTGCCACGCCATACTCGTGAGATTGCCTAGCTCGTAAGCGGGCCAAACAGGGCTAATTAGCGCCTTAATGCGAGCCAACTTTAGACGGGTTTGCTCTGACTCCCTCAAATTACCCGTAAGTACACAGGTAAGCCGTGTCCCCCGCCACTTTAACCTCGAAGCTATTGTTTGCAGAGACGTTAAACGACTCCCCAGCATGAAATAGTTTCCAGTCTGACTGCGCCGGAAGTAACACCTTCATTACACCGCTGACCACGGTCATTTCTTCATCTTGACTGGTTGCAAACTCGTACTCGCCGGACGTCATCACACCCATCGTAGCCGGCCCTGCTGGAGTCTGAAACGCAATTGATTTAACGTGGCCATTGAAATATTCATTAACGTCTAGCATTGATAACACCCTTATTTGCAGAGTTTGAGCAGCCCGAAGCCACCCTATGAATTTGACGGCGAGTTTGAGCGCAATGATCCACTCTCGCTCTCTAGCGTAAGATCTATATACTCCAAAACAGAACACCGAGATCATGAAGAAAGTGCCTTTCCTCGTATCGCTAGCCATTTTAATGGGGCTTTTGACGTCTACCGTGAATGCCATCGAAGAACCCGCCTATGAAGTACTGCGATCATGGGATGAGAGAAACATTCAAATTAGGCTGTACGCACCACGCGTTTTAGCGCGAACACCAATGGTCGAGGGAGAAAACTCGGGGTTTCGCGTGCTGGCGTCTTACATTTTTGGCGGCAATGAGGCCGAACAAGAAATAGCGATGACAGCGCCCGTCCAACGGAGTATGGCCGAGAGCCCCAACCCGAGTATGGCGTTCGTCATGCCCTCGGAATTCACAATCGAAAGCCTCCCTGCGCCCAATGATGAGCGTGTTCAATTTAGCGAAGAGCCCGCCTACCACGCTGCGGTTATACAATTTAGCGGGCGTGCAACCGAAGAGCGTGTCGAGGAACATTGGCTTGCGCTATCCGCCTTTCTTGAAAGCGAATCCATTGAGACCTCGGGGCAACCCACACTCAACCAATACAATCCGCCTTGGACACTACCTTTTATGCGGCGCAATGAGATTATCGTGCCCGTAGCACAACAGCGATCAGACCCCACGAGTCGCGTCACGACGAAAAATGATTTGTAAGGTTCTGAGCGCCTAGCGCCCGAGCAGTGTTAGATTAGCGGTGTTAGCGCTTCACACAATGTCTCAACAGTGATTCGGGCACTGAAATTATGTCTTCAGCAAGTCAAATCCCCTACAACTTCATTGAAACTTACACCGTTGGCCACGATGTCTGTGATCGCATATGCGCTTTTTTTAAAGAGCATGAGCATCTCGCACAGCCAGGTCGACTCGGTGAAGTACCGCGGGTTAACAAAGCGATGAAGGACTCTTCTGATTTGAGTCTTCCTATTCGCATGTATGGCCAAGTTGATCCTTTCTTCGAGTTATTAACAGGCTTCGTGAAGCAATACATCGATAAGTACTATTACGATTCTGGTGCAGAAGGCTTGGGCCCTCTCGGATTTTCAGAGTGGTCTAACATTCAGCACTACCCTGTGGGCGGTGGCTACCCAGCGATTCACTGTGAGCGCGATCGCATCGAGTATTGTCGCAGGGCCCTAGTCTGGATGCTGTACCTTACAGACACGCCCGGTGGTGGTACTGAATTCCCCCATCAAGGCGTGACCACTGAGTGCATTAAGGGCCACGTCATTCTTTGGCCCAGTGACATGACACATATGCACCGTGGCGTTGTTTCTCAGACCCACGAAAAAATGATTTTTACAGGTTGGATCGATTTTATAACAAAGGAGCGAAGCCAAAAGGGGCAGACCTAGCCGCGCGTAATGTATGAGGCTAGAGTGAGCCAGAACATGACGCTTCATACGACTATCTTGAACGCTATATCTACTATTAGGACGTTTACGGATGACCGCTAACGCAAAGAAAATAAGCACCAAGCCCGATCCTTTCGAAGCTTTCTTGATCTCACAAGCATTCCGCGTGGGCGATTTAGTTATCACTTCGGGGCAGGCAGCCATCGCTCCAACGGGCGAATTGGTTGGTGTGGGTGACTTTGATCGACAAGTGGAACAGACAATGGCAAATCTGTCGGCGGTGTTGAACGCCGCCAATTCCAGTCTCGCACAAATTATCAAAGTCACGATTTACCTGCGTGATATGTCCAAGTTTGACAAGATAATGGCGCTACGCGAGACGTATTTCACCGCACCGTATCCTGCAGACACTATTGTCGAGGTGACCTCTCTAGCGTTACCTGAGCTGGAAATTGAAATTGAAGCGATCGCTCTCAGTGGTGATGGCACCGTTTGCCCGTAGCGCTCCCACACGCAAATGCCATAAACACAAAGAATAGGCCCCATGAAAAAAAACCATGTGAAATAACTCTTTCTTCGGAGTTCGGGTGCGGCTCGTTTGCTAAACTCCGCGCGAGCTGAAAGGAGCCCTCCATGGAAATCGATCCGTTTGTTCTCTCGCGCATCCAGTTTGCCGCGAACATCACATTTCACATTCTGTTTCCAACTATCACCATAGGCCTTGGGTGGTTTCTGCTCTTCTTCCGTGTTCGCTTCACTCAGACCGGTAACATCTACTGGGAGCACGCCTACAACTTTTGGGTAAAGGTATACGCGCTCACCTTTGCGCTGGGAGTCGTCTCTGGGATAACAATGAGCTTTCAGTTTGGCACGAATTGGCCCGGCTTTATGGAGCGGGCGGGAAACATCGCGGGGCCCCTACTCGGCTACGAAGTGCTCACAGCTTTTTTCCTAGAGGCCTCTTTTCTTGGGATTATGCTGTTCGGTAAGCAGCGAGTTTCCAATCGCACTCACTTGCTCGCGACCTTTCTAGTTGCCTTCGGCACCTCACTGTCGGCATTCTGGATTCTAGCGCTCAACTCATGGATGCACACCCCTGCAGGTTATGTGATCCGCGAGGGGCAGTTTTTTGCCGAGAGCTGGTCGGCAATCATTTTCAACCCGTCCTTTCCCTACCGCTTCACACACATGATGCTGGCGAGTTTGCTGACATCGGCGTTTTTAGTGGCAGGCATCAGTGCTTGGCGGATGCTTCAGGGCGTGGATGGCCCTGCGACCAAGATGGTGCTCAAAGCCAGTATTTTTACAGCGGCCGTCATCATACCGTTGCAGATACTAGCGGGGGACCTACACGGGCTTAACACGCTCCAGCATCAGCCAGCCAAAGTTGCGGCGATGGAGGCGGTTTGGGAGACCGAAAAAGGCGCAGGTTTTACGCTCTTTGGCCTGCCTGACCAAGAGGCACGAGAGACTCATTTTGCAGTGAAGATCCCTTACGCCGCTAGTCTTATTCTGACTCACGAGCTTGACGGCGAGGTGAAAGGTCTCAACGATTTTGATGCCCACCCCCCAGTAGCACCGGTGTTCTGGTCTTTCCGCGTGATGACCGGTGTGGGCACCCTCATGCTGCTGGTCTCATGGTGGGCGGCATGGCAGTTGTTCCGCCGAGGCACGCTGACTAAGTACGCCTTACAAGCGGTGTCCCTGATGACATTTTCAGGCTGGGTTGCCAGCGTTGCTGGATGGTATGTGACCGAAATTGGTCGTCAGCCTTGGATCGTACAAGGCTTGGTGTCGACTGCCGATGTAGTGGCACAGCACCCTACAGCCACCCTTTCGGGAACCCTGTTTGGCTATGTAGGCCTCTATATCGCCTTAATGATTGCCTACATGAAAGCATTGCGCATTATGGCTGTGAAGCCCGCTAAATCTCTAGAACAGGATTCCAACCCGGTGGGCACACCACTAATGGGGGCGCCAACATGAGTGAGGCGCTACCACTCTTTTTCGTCTCAGCGATGGGCCTATCACTGCTTTTGTACGTGATTCTTGATGGTTTCGATCTCGGCGTGGGGTTGTTGTTGCCCTTTGCTTCGGCTGCCGAGAAAGATGTGATGATCGCCTCCATTGGGCCGTTTTGGGACGCCAACGAAACCTGGATAGTCATGGGGGTTGGCGTGCTGCTAATCGCTTTCCCCCAAGCCCACGGTATTATTCTCACCGCACTCTACATTCCTGTGACTATCATGTTGGTCGGGCTAATCCTGCGTGGAGCCGCTTTTGATTTCCGAGTGAAGTCCGCAGACCATCGTCAGCCCATGTGGAACAAGCTTTTTACCCTTGGCTCGCTGATGGCATCGATGGCTCAGGGCTGGATGCTGGGTGCCTACATAACGGGCTTAACCGGAGATGCTATGAGCGTCGCCTTTTCCGCTCTCATTTCGCTGACACTGCCCGCGCTCTACGTCATGCTGGGTGGCGCATGGCTGCTTATCAAGACCGAAGGCGAGTTATTTGATAAAGCGGCCCGCTGGTGTCGGCTGGCGCTGCCACCGATGACCGTTGCACTTCTCCTCGTGTCGATTGCCACGCCTCTGGTAAGCCAAGAGATCGCCGACCGTTGGTTCAAACTGCCTGATGCAATAGGGCTACTGCCGATCCCCATGAGTTGCGGCCTGGCCATTCTCGGAATGGCGTGGATGCTGCGCCGACCGGAGGTTCTTCGCGCAGGATACGGCTGGTTTATCTTTGTCGCCTTGATGGTTATTTGTCTGATGGCAGCGATAGGCCTCGCGTACAGCATTTACCCCGACATCGTGATCGGTCGCTTAACGCTTTGGGAGGCGGCGGCAGCCACGGCGTCGTTGCAATTCATTTTCTGGGGGACGGTAGTCACGCTCCCTGTCATTCTGGGCTATACCCTCTACGTGCACCGCGTGTTTGCTGGTAAGGCCACTCCACTGTCCTACGACTAAGATTAATCCAAAACATACCGGTACGCCTTCGATGCGAAGGCGTACTGTGTCCGCAGTTTTACCGTGCACAGAAGGTCCCTAAGCGAGTAATCTAGAGCCTTGGAACGCTACTGCTGGGGCAGCGACCACAATACGCCGACTAGAGGGCCTCCCAGCGCCCGGACTATGGGACTTTCGTGAAAATTCCTAAACGCCTGCAGCCACTCATGGAAGATGGCTTGATCAGCGAGGTCATCTGCCCACTCATGAGTGGTAAAGAAGCAGATGTATTTGTCGTTAGATGCGGCAGTGAGCTGCGCTGCGCAAAGATCTACAAAGACTCCATCAAACGCAGCTTTAAAAAAGCGGCGCAATACACAGAAGGACGAAAAGTCCGCAACAGCCGGCGCGCCCGTGCCATGGAAAAAGGGTCACGCTTCGGCCGGCAGCAGCAAGAAGAAACCTGGCAAAATGCCGAGGTCGATGCCCTTTATCGTGTGAGTAATGCAGGCGTTCGCGTGCCGACACCCTATGGCTGCACCGAAGGTGTACTGCTGATGGAGTTAATTACCGATGATGCAGGTGATGTCGCGCCACGCTTAAACGATGTCAGCATGTCCGCGGAGCAAGCTCGCGAAGACCACGCATTGATGATGCATTACGTGATGCGGATGCTCTGTGTGGGTATCGTTCACGGCGACCTTTCAGAATTTAACGTCTTAGTGAATAACGACGGCCCCGTGATTATTGACTTACCGCAGGCTGTCGATGCGGCTTCGAATAACAATGCTCGCGCAATGTTTGAGCGCGATGTGCGCAATATGACCGAGTATTACGGACAATACGCCCCAGAGCTTTTAGACACCCGCTATGCGTTAGAGATGTGGGCGCTTTTCGAAGAAGGCGACTTGCATGAGAACTATGAGCTCACAGGATACGCCGAGCTCGATACGCACGAAGCCGATCTCGACTCCGTGATCAAGGAAATACAAGCCGCTTTAGAGGAAGAAGAAGAGCGTATAGAGCGGCTTAAGCTGGCCGACGAAGAATGAAAAATAAATCCGCAGATACCCTCGCCTGGCGAGTTACTATTTAGGCGCAGCATCCATCGACAAAACCAGCTCGCCAAGCTCATTCGCAACACCGTTGGGCACCAAAAACGTCAGGGAATAATGGGCTATTTTCCAGTCGCCCTCGTCGTCCTGCTTCACCACACCCGTGCCACGGCAGTACCCATATTTCTGGTTATAAAGAACTTCATCAAACCAATAAATACCCTCTTCGCCAGAAAGATTTCGTTCGACAACCTCGTAGCGCCACCCCTGACCCGAATCAAAAATGGGTTTTGCATAGGCCTTGAATTCTTCTATCGACCAGCGCTCAGTACGGTCAGTCCCGAGAAACACAGCATCGGGCGCGAAGCGGTCAAAGTAACTAGTAAAAAGGGCTCCAGCGGCATCCGCATGAAGTCCATCAACGACCCGATTGATCACCTCCTCGGGTTGTTCATGGTGATGTTCTTCAGCATATGTGGAACCAGCGGCTAACAGTAAGGCCGATAGGAGTAGGCAACACCAAGAAAATTGAGTCATGAGATAGCTCCCTCGAATGAGTGTTCGATAATAAACAGGTATCTCCACAAAAAGCTGCACGACGCTTATTTAGGCCCGCGCATACAGAATCATCTGCGTACAGCGAAACAGCGCAATGGTTTTCCCAGTCTGCTGATGAACCACCTGAGCGTCCCACACTTGCGTTGTTCTCCCTTTATGAACAGCTCTTGCGGTACATGTGATTGTTCCGTCTCGGGCCGTTCCTAAATGGTTGGATTTTAACTCCACGGTCGTAAAGCTCTCTGCGCCCTCAGGCAGACTGGAGAGGCAGCCGTGGCCACAGGCAGAATCGGCAAGCGAAATCACGGCTGCTGCATGAAGAAACCCATTAGGCGCCATATGTTTAGCACCTAATTCAATTTCAGCATCGACCTCACCATCGGCCAACCGGGTCACTACAACGCCCATAAACCCGGGCAACAGATCGGCAGACCTTGCATTAAAGCTTTCTGGGGTATTCACAACAGACTCCTTTTCTGACAACGATGACTCCCTAGGAGTCAGACCTAGATCAGCGGTTATAGAGCTCTGAAGCCACTGGGGAGAGAAACCGCTCGGCGGCGGAAGTGTAGCTCAGATCTTCAGAAATGACGCCCAGCAATTTTACACTCGCACACTCGAAGGTCATATCAGCACCATCTAACAGCGCACTGTCCGCTAACGGTTTAGCCGCCTCATACCGCTTCCAGTCAACAGCACCTTCAGGACACGCAGTGATTCCAACTGACAGCACACCTTGGGCGGCTAGATCATTGATGAGACCGGCCCACCGCTGCGCTTCGGGTGCGGTTCCGACCCCAAACAGTTCCAGAAGCAATGCATCGGGTGGCGATGCGAGTAGCATTCTTTGCAATGGGTCGAATTGCGTACCGGGCGTCACGCGTAAATTGACGACGTTGCCTTCGAAGTTCTTAAAGGGATGAGCATCTCGGCTATCTTGTCGCGATGCCTGCCAACTCGCCAATAGTGCCTCGTGACCCATGTGTGGTGCACGCACGTCAATCTCGGGGCTTGCCCAACTCCTGAAGCCACGCATTGACACTGTCGAATGTTTCGTAGCTCGAATACCTCGCATTAGCAAATCGCCAAAGCCAACCACGGTATCCCCCGAAAGATCACCATAGCGACCTGCCGCAGCATCAAGTGCCACCTTGAGATTAGCTGCTGCGTCAGACCCAACGGCAACGGCTGGAATCTGCGCACCGGTAATGAGAACAGGGCCTTTTCGTCGGGGTGCTTGTAACGCCAAGGCCGAAGCGGTGTAAGCCAGGGTATCGGTGCCATGAAGTACAACGACTCCCTCACAGCATTCCAACAACCTGTCAATGTGCTCGGACAGTGCCAACCAATGCGTGGGAGAAACGTCACAGGAATCGAGTAACGGCAAGCACTCTCCGTCAGCCTGCCAGTGCTCCACAACGACTTCGAAGCCTCGTTCTCGACCAATATTCTCTGTAAGCGCCATAAGCTCCGATCCGCACTGAGGTGCGTATAACCCCTCAGAGTGCGGATCAGCTGTGGCGGCAATGGTGCCCCCCGTTACAATAACCCCAAGTTTCATGGCCTTCGATACTCTTTAATCATACTCACATACTCTTATCGTCAATGAGAACGCGCAATGCAGGAAAGCGAAATTAGCCGAATTATTGAAATGGCCTGGGAAGACCGCACGCCCTTTGAGGTTATAGAGGCCACCTATGGGTTGAGTGAAGCTCAGGTTATTGCGCTGATGCGCACTAATATGAAGCCCTCCTCATTTCGTATGTGGCGCAAACGCGTCTCGGGGCGAAAAACCAAACACCGTAGCTTAAGAGGCTACGGCGTCGGCCGGTTTCGCTGCGCTACGCAAAAGATGCGCTAGCGCAATCGGCTTTGACAGCCATGGTTACCAACCCCAATCACTGACGGCACTGTTTGCAGCGATCCATGTGAACACGACGTAAGCTGCAACGTTCTGATCCATATTGCTTGGGTCGATTTTATCCAATGTATCATCAGGCGTGTGGTGGAGATCAAAATAGTCATCACCATCCTGCAAAAATCGAAACGCGGGCATTCCCTCTTGAATCATGGGGGTTAGATCAGGGCCAGCATTTGCGACGTCACGCGCTCCCGGAGCAATGCCTAACGGCTCCACGAGCTCGGCAATAAGGTCGACTACTGGCAATGCTTGTTGGCCTACACGCGAGGTAATCTGCCAGATTTTGCCCGCGCCAAAGTCACTCTCTGTGGCTGCAACATGATTTTTCAGCGTGCCCTTGTGACGGCGAACATATTCATATCCGCCGAGTAGCCCCACTTCCTCCGCACCCCAGAAAATAACGCGAATGGTTCGCTTGGGTCGCTTCCCAGAGGCTTTAATAAGCCTCGCTGCTTCAAGGGTAATAGCAACACCCGCGCCATCATCGATTGCCCCAGTAGCTAGATCCCAAGCGTCTAAGTGTCCACCAATCACTACGATCTGCTCGGGGAACTCACTGCCAGTAATCTCACCGATAACGTTGCCACTGGGTACTTTCCCCGTGAACCTTGGGGTCAGGGTCATTGTGACCACGACCGGCCGTTGTCTTTTCGCAATGCGTTCTATTTGATCGGCATCGGGGTTGGATATTGCCGCTGCGGGAATCTTGGGGTGCTCTGCGTCGTAACGCATACTGCCGGTGTGTGGCATTCGATGACTGTCGGTTCCAATGGATCGAATAAGCAAGCCGACCGCGCCCTTGCTAGCAGCAATGCTCGCACCCGTTCGGCGTAACGCACCGAAATAACCGTAGTGAGAACCATCTTGTGTGGCACGCATTGCATGACCTACGTACGCTATTTTGCCGTTCAAACTGCCCGCTGGCGCGCGTTTCAGTGACGCTAGACTGTTAAACACAGCGACTTCAGCAGTTAAACCATCGGCCTTTGTCGCAACTGAGCCACCCAGCGCCGTTAACGCCAGGGGTTGCGGGAAGGGCTCGACGATTGCGCCCTCTTCCACGCCGCGTTCCCACCCATCGATAGAGAAAGGCTCCACGCGAACATGTTCAAATCCCAGACTGGTTAGCTTTTCAACCGCCCAATCCCGCGCCCGTGCCTCACCCGCTGTACCTGCGAGTCTCGGGCCCACTTCCGTTGTGAGTGCCTCGACCCACTCAAATGCTCTAGATCCGCCCATCGCCTGATCGCGCAATGCAACGGCTTCACTCACCGTCCCGGCTGGTACAAGGTCCGTTAACGAATTGTTATCACCGCTTTGCGCTGACGACGCGCAGCTCGCGCCGAGGGCGCAGCCGATGATACTCGCTCGCGCGATCGAATAGAGGTACTTCATAGTGACACTTCCTGTGTTACATTTCGGGGATAGGTAAGAGGCGCAGTTTAGAGAATCTACACTAACAGGTCACGCGTCTATGACGCGGATCTTAAGGTCGAACTACGACAGAAGTCGGGTCATTACCGCTCACGTAAATACAACTGTGAGTGTAGGTGGGGAAAAGCAGCAGATCGTAAATAGAAAGTGTAAAAGGGACCAAGTGATGACACGCCATGAATAGCCATGCCATAAAGAGAATCGCTCTAGGTTTAGTGACAGTACTGGCGATGGCATTGGCGATGGCATCGGCGCAGGCGCAGGCGGCTACGAGCGAATCCCGTGTGACTGTCTTGGGCTACGGTGAGGAGAAAGTCAGCGCTGACCGTGCGGCACTGTCCCTCACAATCAGTCAGAACGGCGCTAACGTTACCGACATTGAGCAACAGATTAGCCGCCAAGTCAGCGATGTGATTAACGCCCTCACCGCACTGAACATTGGCATGCAGGATATCGACTCCACAGGCATTCAAATAAGTCCCAGAAGCCGCTATGACCAGGTAAGCAAGCGCTCCGTCGACGATGGATTCCATGCTCAGCGACAAATCGACGTGACGCTCAAAGACTTATCTCAGCTCGGTGCCGTGATCCAGCGTGTTACAGCGCTCGGTGTGAATCGTGTGGCTCAACCTCGGCTGTACAGCTCCGAGCATGAGGAAGCCTACTTAAAAGCCCTCAGGACAGCCGTCGCACAGGCAAAAAATAGAGCAGCGGTGATCGCTGATGCTTCAGGTACCGAGTTAGGCGGCATTTATCAGATCAATGCGGCGGGTAATAACCCTCCCCTGCCTGTTGGTAATGCCCGCATAGCGATGGCCGCTGACATTGAGAGCAATAATTTCAACCCAGGTGAGCTAACGGTGCGTGCAACCGTTACGGCCACCTTTAACCTAATAGCCCGATAATAATCTAATAGGCCGATAAGCGTCGGAAGGCCTTGGAAATCGACGCTTACGCCTCTATTATAGAGAGTGACCATGGTCAATTACTGCGTGTTTTGTCAGGCAAGTAACAGGAGAAAAAAATGAGCAATAAACCGGTATTCACTTCCGCTGATGCCAGCTTTGGCGCGAGCGGCATTGTCAGCACTAACAAAGTATTAAAGAATACGTACATGCTGCTGGGTATGACCCTGGCATTTAGTGCTGCAACCGCGGGCGTTG
>Ga0209138_1001960_pt1 | contig 16468 bp, 15 predicted proteins | sample SaaInl3SG_22_DNA_FD_184645 | JGI IMG/M metagenome (GOLD analysis project Ga0209138, IMG submission 184645) | Marine microbial communities from expanding oxygen minimum zones in the Saanich Inlet - ESP_153SG_22_DNA (SPAdes) (version 2) | ecosystem: Environmental > Aquatic > Marine > Intertidal...
CAATCAGCCGCGATACCAATGTTTCTTTTTCGCTCGGGCGACCTTCGCGCTTGAAAAAGCCACCGGGGATTTTGCCAGCAGCGAATGTTTTTTCCTGATAATTCACTGTCAGCGGAAAGAAATCCTGCCCGGGTCTTGGGCTTGATGCGGCAACTGCCGTACATAATACTGTTGTTTCGCCAAGGGTTGCCATAACAGCACCATCAGCTTGTCTGGCTACTTTGCCAGTTTCGAGGGACAATGTCTTACCGCCCCATTCAATGTCTTTCTTGAATACTTCGAACATGTTGATTTATATCTCCATAAATCCGGTTATCATGGCCTTATTGCCTGAACCGGGTTGCAATCAACATTCATGAAATCTGGGAAGGATGGGATCGGTCGGAACCATTGTCTGGATCATGTCGCCACATATTCAAGGGCATCTGCATTTACTTGCATCACCGGGGGCTTTCCCCGTCGGCATCAGCATATCCTGATACCCGTTTCCTTTGTTTCATCAATGTCTAACCGATGAATAGTGAAAATGGGGCATCATGTCAAGAGAACTAAATGCCATAAAAAAACACCGCCTCAAATCCGCGCCATAAGGAAGAACCATTAGGGCGCATGAGGCGGTGCTTATATGATATTTTTTGCGGCGTTTAAATTAACGGCGCAGACCAAGTCGCTTAATCAGATCAGCATATTCCTGTTCATTTCTGCGCTTAATGTAGTCCAGCAAATGACGACGCTTACCAACCATGGTCAACAAACCACGGCGTGAGCCAAAATCATGTTTGTGGGTTTTCATATGTTCGGTCAGATTAACAACCCGTTCGGTCAGAATAGCCACCTGCACCGCTGGATTACCACTGTCTTTGTCTGTGCCGCCGAATTCGGCAATGAGTTCAGCCTTACGGCTTTTTGTAATCGACATCATCCATCTCCTGTGTCTGGATCGGTTTCATGTTGATACAGATTAAAAACCCTGATCGGCTGACCCTTGCCATGACTGGCCTGAATCAAAGCGATAGGTACTTCACCGGACATGCCGAGAAACACCTGATCTTCCGATGCCATAGGGACATCAATCTGCTGGCCGTGTAACAGCCGTTTTGCTTCATCATCACTAAGAATCAAACCCGGGATGTCGTCCAGCGCCGATTCCAGCGGAAGCAAGCTCTTCATAAGCGCCGCACTATGCGCGATATCTTTTAAGAAATCCAGTGAAATCGCCTTATTTTCATCAAATGGCCCCACCCGAAGTCGCCGCAACGCCGAAATATGGGCGGCACCACCCATAGCACGCGCCAGATCACGGCCAAGGGCGCGAATATAGGCGCCTTTTCCTGTTGTGGCGTGAAAATGACTGACATCACCATCATGGCTGACCAATGTAAAATCATGAATATCAACCGGCCGCGATTTAATCTCAACGTCCTGATTCTGTCTGGCCAGATCATAGGCACGCTTGCCATCCAGTTTTATGGCTGAAAACTTTGGCGGCACCTGCATGATACGGCCACGGAATGCTGGCAGATGCGCGCGGATAGCATCCGCATCTGGCCGGAATGGTGACGTTACCGTTTCATCACCTTCTTTATCATCCGTGGTGGTTTCCGCGCCCCATGTTATGCTAAACGCATAATCTTTTGTGGCATCCATCAGATAGGCAACTGTTTTTGTCGCCTCACCAAAAGCGATAGGCAAAATGCCGGTAGCTAACGGATCAAGCGTTCCGCCATGACCGACTTTTTGTGGATTGAACAGACGGCGCAATGCACCAACCGCTTGTGAGGATGTCATCTCAAGCGGTTTATCTAGTGCTAGCCAGCCAGTAATAGGATTTTTATTTTTCCGTTTCTTCATCCGGCTCAACAGGGTCAGGTAGTGATGTACGGTTTTCTTCAATCAATTGGCCGACTCTGCCAGCGGTTTCAAAACTGATGTCTTGAAAAAACTTCAGCTTCGGGCAACGTCTGGTGGTCAATTTGCGCGATAGTTCATGTTGCATAATATGGGCAACTCTGCCTAATGCGGCCTTAACCAAATCCGGATTAGTTCCGCCAAGCGGCGTAAAATATACTCTGGCATTGCTGAAATCCGGACTGATGGACACTTCGGACAGAATAACAGACACGCCCTCAAGGTCAGGGTCATGCAAATCACCCCTGATCAGAATATTAGACAGAATATGCCTGATCTCTTCGCCAACTTTCAGCTGACGTTGCGACTTGCTGCCCTTTGTCGAAGATGGTGAGCGGCTCATACTGGCACTCCTCTCAATACCTAGAGGGTTCTTGCTATTTCCTCAATCTCGAAACATTCGATCATATCGCCTGCTTCCAGATCAGTGTAATTTTCAAATGCCATGCCGCATTCCTGCCCTTCACGCGCTTCTTTTACTTCGTCTTTGAAGCGTTTGAGCGTTTTCAGGCTACCTTCATGCACCACCACATTATCCCGCAACAACCGAACCTTACAGCCACGCTTGATCACGCCTTCGGTCACTTTACAACCAGCAATCTTGCCGACTTTGGTGATGTTGAATACTTCCTGAATCTCAGCATAACCGATGAAGTTTTCCTGACGATCCGGTGATAGTAATCCACTCATGGCGGCTTTAACGTCATCAATCAATTCATAAATGATGGAATGGTAACGTATTTCCACCGCATCACGCTTGGCCTGCATCCGGGCTTGCGGATTAGCGCGCACATTAAATGCCAGCACAATGCCGTTAGAAGCGGCGGCTAGGCTGATATCAGATTCGCTAATAGCGCCAACTCCGGATGATAGAATACGCGCTTGAACCTGATCCGTGGATATTTTGTTCAAGGCGGCCTTAATCGCTTCTAGCGAACCATGCACATCAGTTTTGATAACCAGCGGCAATTCCATGGCTTCACCACTGGCAATCGCGGAAAGCATCTGTTCAACGGTTCCGCGCGCACCCGCGGTGGCTTCATTCTGGCGCAGAACGCGTGTCCGGTATTCGGATACTTCGCGTGCCCGTGCCTCATTCTCAACGACTGATAATCTGTCACCTGCCATTGGCGTGCCGTTCAATCCCAGCACTTCAATCGCATCACCCGGCTTGGCGATTTCGATATTATTACCACGATCATCAACCATTGCCCGAACACGGCCGGTTTCTGCACCAACAACAAAGACCTGACCAATTTGCATCGTGCCTTTAAGGATTAATACAGATGCTACCGATCCTCTGCCGCGTTCAACTTTTGCTTCGATAACGGCGGCTTCGGCGGCGCGATCCGGATTGGCCTTTAGCTCAAGCAATTCTGCCTGAAGCATGATGGCTTCTTCCAGTTTGTCCAGTCCGGCTTTCGTATGTGCAGATACATCAACGCAAAGCACATCCCCACCAAAATCTTCGGTGACAATTTCATGTGATAGCAATTCATTGCGGACACGTTGTGGGTCTGCTTCGGGTTTATCGCATTTATTAACAGCGATAATAACCGGACAGCCAGCGGCTTTGGCGTGATTAATAGCCTCAATCGTCTGTTCCATCACGCCATCATCAGCGGCCACCACCAGAATCACGATATCGGTAATGGTCGCCCCGCGCATACGCATTTCGGTAAATGCCTCATGTCCGGGGGTATCAATAAACGTAATCCGGTTACCAGCGGCGGTTCGCACCTGATAAGCTCCGATATGCTGGGTAATGCCGCCAGATTCGCCAAGCGCAACATCTGTACTACGGATAGCATCCAGCAATGACGTTTTGCCGTGATCAACATGTCCCATAATGGTAACAACCGGCGGACGCGGTTTTAATGTTGCCGGATCATCTTCGTCATCATCAATGGAAATATCGATATCGGCTTCTGATACGCGGTTCGGCTTATGCCCGAACTCAAGCACAACCAGCTCAGCGGTTTCCGCATCAATCGTCTGTGTTACGGTTGCCATGATACCAAGCTTCATCAGCTCTTTGACCACATCACCCGCCCGTTCTGCCATCCGGTTGGAAAGCTCCTGCACGGTAATGGCTTCCGGGATGGTTACGTCACGGCTTTGTTTAACATTTGGCAATAATTGCGCGTCACGCAATCTGGCCTTTTCCTTTTCCCGTGCGCGGCGAACAGAGGCAAGCGACCGCTGGCGGTTTCTTGCATCGCCGTCCAGTGCTTCGGTAATTGTCATCTTACCGCGGCGTCTTTCCTGTTCCTGACCACGTTTGGCCATGGTGCGCTTCGGGGCTTCTGGTTGTTCTTTTTTGCGCGCGGCAGGACGCGTGAATGTAGCCGTTTTATTATTGGCCGTATCAGCAGAAGTGCTATTATCAGCAGATGTTCTAGTAAATTTCTGCGCCGGATTAGGGTTTCTTTTTGCTTCTTCGGCGCGGCGCGATTCTTCGGCATCTGCAATATTTTGCAATTCCTGCATTTCCCGTTCACGCCGGCTCATCGCCGTTTCAGGGGTATCATTGCCTTCGGCTACGGCATCATCTGCCCCCGGCTGTGATTTAGCAACAGGTGCAGGTGGTGGTGATTTAGGCTTAAAGCCCTCAATCAGCGCACGGTTTCGCGCGGCTCTTTCTTCTTGAGTTAAGCTGGATGTATCTTCAATCGTTGATGCAGGTGGCGGCGATTGCGGTTTCGGTGCAGCAGACCGTTTATTAGCGGTACGATTGCGCACAACTTCAACCTGCACAGGACGTGCATTACTACGCGAGGCGCCTGACCGTGCCGCTGGCGTTCCACCAGACGCAGGGGCGCCACCACCAAGGGAAAGTTTACCGCCGCCTAAGCTAAGCGTTTTCTTTTTATCTTGATCACTCATTTCCTTGTGATCCTCTCAATCTACCAGAGCAACAACCAATTGTGCATCTGCCAAGGTTTACAACGCCTGCACCCGTGATGGCAAGCGATTGCTCACCAAAAACATGCATCAGGCCTCTGCTTCTTTCACTCTTATGCCCTTTAACCGGCATAATTCACTATGTAGCGATGCTTGAAATCCATCGCTTTCCTCAAGACAGGCCACGAAAGCGAGGGATGCTCGCCCAAACACCTGCCCTAGTTCTTCCCCAGCCAGATATCCTTTATGGATATCAGCACCGGTAGCGGCGATTAGCCCTCTGGCTTCGCGTTCAGACGCATCTGAAGCCGCCAGAAGCATGGTTACCGCATCTTTACTTGCGCTGATTTTACCAGCACCGCCAATAACAACCCCGGCTTTGCGTCCCATGCCAAGCATGTGCTGAACTCTTTTCAGCAATTGCTGATCCACATAAGGTATCAAATCAGAAACTACGGCATCAGCTTTCAGTGCTTTTTCCAGTCGTTTAGCTTTCAACGCCTGTTCTAGCACTTGCCGGCTGGCCAGCAACCATGCCCCGCGGCCATCCAGTTTATGGCCAATATCGGGGAAAATCATCCCGTCAGGGCTTACCACAAAACGGATCAGCTGATCTGACGGGCCTGTTTGCCCGGTAACAATGCACGTTCTGATGGGGATAGATTTAATCAGCGCTACCCTCACTCTCAGCTGTTTCACCGGTATCAGCTGTTTCATTGGCGGTATTTTCTTCTTCTTCTTCTTCTTCGTCATCAAACCAATGCTTGCGCGCTTCCATAATGATCTCACCTGCTTTTTCTTCGCTGGTGATACCATGTTCATTCAAAAACCCGACTAATTCTTCGGTATCCAGATCAGCCAGATCATCAAGTGTCAGAATGCTGTTCTTGGCAAGCGTCAGGATCATGGCCGGATTAAGCATCGCGAAAGCCATCAGATCATCGGCAACTGTGAATTGCCCCATTTCTTCGGTGATCCGATTTGTTTCACGGTTAACAAAATCAATTGCACGGTTGCGCAATTCAGTGGCAATGCCTTCGTCAAATCCCTGAATGCTGATCAGCTCATCGACTTCTGATTCGGCAATATCTTCGGTTCCGACAAATCCTTCGGCGACCAGAAGACTGGCAATAACATCATCAATATCGAGATGTTCCATAAACCGCTCAGACCGTTCCTGAAAACGCTCATATTCATCTGATTGTGACAGAATATCAATATACCAGCCGGTCAATTGTGAAGCTAGACGAACATTCTGTCCACGGCGGCCAATAGCAAGGCTGAGCTGATCATTCGGGACAATCACCTCTAGTCTGCCTTCGTCCTGATGCACCACTACTTTTGCTACTTCGGCAGGGGCTAGAGCATTAATGGCAAATGTTACGATATCTTCTGACCATGGGATAATTTCGATTTTCTCCCCATGCAGTTCATTAACAACTGCCTGCACTCTGCTTCCGCGCATCCCGACACATGAACCAACCGGATGAATGCTGGGATCATGGGAATAGACCGACATTTTAGCCCGGCTACCCGGTTCACGGACAACACCTTTAATTTCAATAATGCCGTCATATATTTCTGGCACTTCCTGTGTAAACAGGGCGGCCATGAACTGATCACCGGCACGCGTCAGAAAAATCTGCGGGCCTTTTGGCTCTTCGCGTACTTCTTTGATTTGCGCTCTGATCCGGTCACCTTGCTTGATGATTTCTTTCGGGATCATGTCTTCGCGTCTGATCACGGCTTCGGCGCGACCCATATCAACGGTAATCATGTAACTTTCAGCACGTTTCACGGTACCGAGAACAATTTCGCCTTCACGACCCTGATATTCTGCGAATTGTCTTGCCCGTTCTGCTTCGCGTACCCGTTGAGAGATCACTTGCTTCGCTGTCTGGGCGGCGATGCGACCGAATTCAAGCGGCGGCAGGGATTCGCGGATAAAGGCGCCAATTTCTAGTGCAGGATCAATTTTTTTGGCCGCGTCCAGCGTAATCTGTGTCACTTCGTCTTCGATTTCTTCTACGACTTCTGTGAATTGTTCCAGTGTAATCTGACCCGATTTACGATCAATCATGGCGCGAATATCGCGATCCTGCCCATAGCGCGACCGACCGGCTTTCTGAATGGCCATTTCCATTGCTGTCAGCACTTCTTCGCGATCAATGGCTTTCTCCCGTGCAACAACGTCTGCTACCTGAAGCAGTTCATTGTTTGTGAAAATTGAAGAATCCATAATTTATCCTTTCCGTCTTGATTTTAGCCGCCGTTCCATAATTTCTGTTGGGTCTAGTTTAGCGGCTTCCACCAACCCATAATCCAGTGATACAGGCCCAAAGCTTGTATCCAGTTCAATTTTATCATCATCACTAATCCCGATCAGGCGGCCATGAAACCGGCGGCGGCCATCAATCTGGGCGCTTATCGTTACTTTCACCAGCTCACCTTGAAACCGGTCATAATCTTCGCGCTTGATCAGCGGACGTGATACCCCCGGTGACGTGACCTCAAGCCGGTATTGCGATGTAATCGGGTCTTGTTCGTCAAGAATTCTTGCCGCCGCACGTGATATGCTGGCGCAATGTTCCACTGTCATTTCAAGATCACGGTCTTTAGGCTCGGCCATGATTTGCAGGACACCATCACGATAGCTGATACGAACAAGCTCAAAGCCTTTTTCGGTAATCATGTCGCTGAACAACATCTCAAGCTGATTTTCTAGGGGTGACGACGCCATAATATGCTTTTATCCCATGCCCTTAAACTGTTTATCCAAACTCATCATATCAAGCCATCATATCAAGCCATCATTCCGGCTCATTATTCAGACCCATCATTCCGGCTCATTATTCAGGCAAAGAAAAATGGGCCACTTCCTTGCGGAAGGCCCATCATCAAATTTCCGATAATGTTTGTTCTATATACCAACCAAACAAGAGGATTGCAAGCCTTAGCGGCTAAACCCGGGAAAAACGGAACCATGCCGATTTGCGGCCGGCTTTTTCAGCTTTACGCATATAGCGGGTACCCGGCCAGTCGGCGGGGGGCTGGCGCCAATCAGCGGCTGATCTAGCCTGCCATGCGAAACGGTCATGCCGCACAGCATTTGCCAATAGCCATGATTTAGCCGTGGGATCATCAGACGCCAGCAACAATTCGCCATCCGGACAAATATGATCAGCCAGCAGATCAAGCATAGCCGGTTGTACAATACGTCTGGCTTCATGCCGTTGCTTTGGCCATGGATCAGGAAACAGAATATAGACCGCTTGCAAAGAGTGCTTAGCCAGAAGCGGCAATAATAGCCGGATGTCATCTGGCCAGATACGAACATTATTCAGATCATTTTCAGCAATATGCCGGCAAAGGCTAGCTACTCCGTTTATAAACGGTTCTGCCCCGATAAAGCCGGTTTTCGGAAATTGTGCCGCCCGTGCCGCTAGATGCTCACCCCCGCCGAAACCGATTTCAAGACATATCCGGTCAACATCATGATCAAACCATTGCCGTGGATCAATCGGCGCATCAGCCAGCATTGCTGACGTGATGCTATATTCAGAAAGCCCATGATTAAGAACGGCATCCTGTTTCGGCCGGAGCTTTCTTCCACGCCGGCGACCATAAAATTGTGGCCGATCATATGGGTCGGGCATAGGGGATCAATCCTGATTATACCGCTTTTAAAATAGCATCGGTCAGATTAGTGGCTTCCCAGCTGAAACTACCGGGGCCTGCCTCACCGGGGATGCGTCCAAAATGCCCATAAGCCGATGTTGCGGCATAGATTGGCGCGTTCAGCCCTAATGTTTCACGAATACCGCGCGGGGTTAAATCCATGACCACCGGCAAAATATCTTCTAGTCGGCTATCTTCGATCTTGCCTGTTCCGGCTGTATTCACATAAACCGATAATGGTTTGGAAATGCCGATAGCATAGGATAGCTGAATGGTGCATTTTTCGGCTAATCCGGCGGCAACAACATTTTTAGCCAGATATCGGGCGGCATAAGCGGCTGACCGGTCAACTTTTGTCGGGTCTTTACCACTAAACGCGCCGCCACCATGTGGTGCCGCACCGCCATAGGTATCAACAATGATCTTACGGCCAGTCAAACCCGCATCACCATCTGGCCCGCCAATAACAAAATTGCCCGTTGGATTGACATAAAAATCATCATCATGACACATCCAGCCTTCGGGCAGAATATTCAACACATGGGCGCGAACCAGATCACGAACCTTGCTTTCACTGCCTTCGATATGCTGGGTGGATACAACAACGCTAGATGTGCGGACAGGTTTACCGTTTTCATAAACACAAGTAATTTGGGATTTGCTATCTGGCCCCAGAATATCCGCCGCGCCAGAATGTCTGGCTTCTGCTAGTGATTTGAGGATTTGATGCGAGTATAAAATCGGAGCAGGCATTAACACGTCTGTTTCGTTACAGGCATAGCCGAACATAATCCCCTGATCACCGGCGCCTTCATCCTTATCTTTACCATCTTTATCTTTACCGGCATCAACCCCTTGGGCAATATCGCTGGATTGTTCATGCAGATAATAATCCACTGTCATGTTCTGCCAGTGATAGCCATCCTGCTCATAACCGATATTTTTAACAGCTTGTCTGGCAAGGGCGATAATTTCTTCTTTTTCTACTTTCTGGTTACAACGTATCTCACCGCCAATAATGGTACGGTTGGTCGTGGCAAAGGTTTCGCATGCAACACGGCTTTCCCTGTCTTTGCTAATCAGCAAATCAACCACTTCATCAGAAATCCGGTCGCATACTTTATCAGGATGCCCTTCGGACACGGATTCGCTTGTAAACAGATGTGACATTATAAATCCTTTTGTTTTTCAAAATACATTCTAATCATCGTTTTTTATGCGTCAAGATCATCAATATCAACCCATATTCATATCGCAACATTATATTTGGATTCGGTGGCGGAATGCTATTCCCGTGCCTAGGCAAAATAGCAAAAGCAATACAAAACCAAGCTCACCATATTGGGCATATAAAGTATGGGTGCGGCCGGAAATAACAGCGTCCTGCCATTTTGATGACTGATAATTAATTTTTGATGTCACTTGCCCATAGCCATCAATCACCGCTGAGATACCTGTTGTTGCGACCCGAACCATGGGTACGCCCAGTTCTGCTGATCGCATCTGTGCCATGGCCAGATGTTGACGGGGCCCCAGACTGTCGCCAAACCATGCATCATTCGTCAGATTAATGATCATATCCGCACCAAGAACAGCACGGCGCGTACTAACCGGAAAAATGACTTCATAACAAATCAGCGGGGCGATATTGACAATCCTGCCATCCGGACGTTCAAGCGATAGCATCACCGCGCTTGATCCAGCAGAAAAATCAACCCCGCCAGCCAGATGATCAACAAAAGAAAACACCTGACGCAAAGGCACATATTCCCCCCACGGCACCAGATAGCGTTTGTCATACACTCCGGCGATGGTTGCATCTGGCCTTACTAGAAAAATACTGTTGAAATATTCAGACTGATCTGCTGATTTCTGTTGCCGCAATCCGCCAAGCACAAACCATGCGCTATCCGCCGCCGCCGCGCGAATATCCGGTGCTAGCTCTGGCCAGTCATGTTCCAGAAAACCGGCATAGCTGACTTCCCCCCAGACAATCAGATCAGGCTTTACCCCATTTTCGGATAGCGCCCGACTTTGTTCCAGATGCACGGCCAGATGCTGATCTTTTAGCTCGGATTTCCATTTATCCTGTTGCGGGATCGCCGGTTGCACCATACGCACCGTCAGCCCTTTTGCGGCATGATCGACTAATGGCCGGCCTGATACTGCCAATGCCAGCACCATTAATACGGCTAGCCCTGCCAATACCGTTTGCCCCAGCCGTTTGTCCAGCCGGATAGCCAATGGCAAGCTAGCCAGCATGAGAGCTACAACCCCACAGCCAAAAACACCAATGACAGAAACCAGATCAAAGCCCAGATCAATACCCAGTGGCCGCATGGCAAAAACCATCCCCGGTGTTTGCCACGGAAAGCCGGTAAAGATATGGGCGCGCAACCATTCCATCACCATCAGCCAGAATATGACCGCCCCCCAGCGGACAGCCGGTGAAGTGCCAGAACGCCAGGCAAGGGCAAAAGCCACCCCCCAGAATATCGCCAGAAACGATGGCAGAAAAAACATGGCAAAGGGGATCATCCAGTAAAATTGCGACCCGCCAGTTAGCATGGCATTACTGATCCAGTATAATGACACCAGAAACCAGCCTAGCCCACAACCCCAACCCACCCAGAACGCTGAACGCATATTCTGGCATGAAAGCATGCGGGCAATAGGATAGGATAGCGCAACCAGAAACGGCAGAATATGGATTGGCGGCAAAGCAAAGCTGGCCAGAATACCAGATATTGGAACAGCTAATGCCAGACTACGGCTGATCATAGAACCGGTTTTTCCGCCGATTTGGTCAGCCGGCGGATTTTCACCATGGATACATGGCGCGGATCGCTTTCAATAATTTCAAACTCAAGCCCTGATGGATGGCGTACAATCTCACCCCGACCGGGGACTCGACCGGCAAGTGAAATGACAAGCCCACCAACCGTATCAATTTCATCCTGATTGTCTTCATCCAGCAATGATCCGGTGACGGCTTCCAGCATTTCTATTTCCAGTCGGGCATCTGCCATTGCAGTTCCGTCATTGGCGATATCAAATAATGGCGTGGTATCTTCGTCATGCTCATCATTAATTTCACCAATAATTTCTTCGACCAAATCCTCAATCGTTATTAATCCGTCCGTGCCGCCATATTCATCAACAACAAGCGCCAGATGCAATCGGCGAAGCCGCATTTCCTGTAATAAATCCAGCAAACGCATCGTCGGAGAGATAAATATCGGCTGGCGTAAAAGCGTGCTGATATTTACTTTTTCATTGGTCTGCATCATGCGCAAGAGGTCTTTGATATGTAAAATGCCCTCAACCCGATCCAGATTTTCATTAACCACCGGAACTCTGGAATGGCTAGCGGCAGTCATTTTTTCAATGATCTGTTCCATGCTATCCGATTGATCAACATAAAAAATATCCGCCCGTGGAACCATAACATCCAGCGCATTAATATCGCGCAGCCCCAGCATGTTGCGCAAAAGCGTGCTTTCATGACTATCAAAATGTATTGTGTCACGAATGGATTCTTCCAGAAGCTCAGTGATTTCTTCGCGTGCCAGTGGCGATGAGCTCCCCGGAAGAAGTTTCTTCAGCCCGTATCTTATTTTTTTCCAGAAACCCGTTTTTGACGAATGTGTCGGTGTCATGGCTAGCCCTTATCTCTATATTCGTAAGGATCAGCAATGCCAATACTGGCTAGAATCTGTTTTTCTGCTGTTTCCATGACATGCGCCTCAGCATCATCAATATGATCAAAATCTAACAGATGCAATATCCCATGAACAAGCAGATGCAGAAAATGATCACCAACCGGCGTGTCTGTTGCGGTTGCTTCTGTGATCATGATATCATATCCGATGGCGATATCACCCAGATAATGATCATCCTGATGGTCAGGAAAAGATAACACATTTGTTGGTACGGCTTTCTGGCGGAATTGCTGATTAAGAACAGCCATCTGCGCATCATTGGTAAGCATGACGGTAAACTCTGACGGTGAGGCCAAATGTTTAGCCTGTTTTATAGCCCGCTTCATGATAGAAACAAGTTTTGCATGTTCGGTCTGATCAAGAAAAGGATGCCAGCGCGCGTCTTCGATCACAATCATTGCCATAACGTCATCAGTTACGGCAATCTCGATACTGTCAGCATCGTCATCGTCTTCGGTTATAGATACGGGCTGCCTCTCGGCTGCATCAGTCATTGCTGGTCATGCCTATTTTGATTGATCTCTTTTATCATATGCTTTCAGAATACGCGCAACAATCGGGTGTCGCACCACATCTTCGCCTGTAAACGTCGTAATGTTAATTCCTTTTACATCATCAAGTAATGATACTGCGTCTGCTAATCCGGATGTTTGGCCAGATGGTAAATCAATCTGACCCAGATCACCGGTAATCACCATCTTGGAATCATCCCCAAGCCGCGTCAATACCATCTTCATCTGAACGGCGGTGGTATTTTGCGCTTCATCGATAATAACAAAGGATTGTGCCAGCGTCCGCCCCCGCATAAATGCCAATGGAGCAATTTCAATCTGTCCCGATGCCATCATGCGATCCATTTTATCCGGCGGCATCATATCATAGATAGCGTCGTATAAAGGCCGCAAATAGGGGTCGACTTTTTCTTTCATATCACCGGGCAGGAATCCCAATCTTTCACCGGCTTCGACCGCCGGACGTGATAGAATAATTCGCTCGACTTGCCCTGATTTGAGTGCCTCAACCGCACGGGCAACCGCCAGATAGGTTTTTCCTGTTCCAGCAGGCCCAACGCCAAATACCAGATCATTTGCCGCAATCGCATCCAGATAATCCTGTTGCGTTTTGCTCTTGGCCGTAATGGTTTTTTTCCAGGTTGATATCACGCTCGCGTTTTCGGCATAGCGGTTAATGGCTTCTTCGGATTGGCTGCTAGCCCATCGCAACGCATCATCAATCATGCCTTTAGGTGCTTCATCTGTTTGACCTTTGGTGTTCATTATACGTTTATATATCGCTTCCAGCGCATGCTTTGCCATTGTTGCATTGTCTGTTGTACCAGAAATCTGAATGATATTTCCAAACGAATCCAGCCGAACATCCAGTGCTTTTTCAATATGCGCCAAATTGCTATTGTGGTGGCCATAAAGAAGCGGAAGCACTTGATTATCATCAAACTCAAGAGTGATGGAATGATTAGAATTGGTTTCTGGCTTCACGCTATGCGTACCCTGCTTTATGGTTTCATAATAGTATAGTTAAATAACGGCCTGTCCAGCAAGACTGTTTTGCGTTGCCGACACAATTTTAAGCGGAACAATGTCACCAATCTGACCTACATCTTCGCTAAAATGTACCGCTTGCATCCATGGTGAGCGGCCTGCTTTCTGTCCGGCACGATTAGCCGGACGTTCAATCAGCACGTCCATCACCTGATCCAGCTTGGAATGATTAAACGCCTGTTGCTGGGATGTCAGCAATTGCTGCAATCCGGCTAGCCGTTCTGATTTCACGGCCTCATCTATTTGCATATCATCACTTGCCGCCGGCGTGCCGGGGCGGGGGCTGTATTTAAACGAATAAGCCGAGGCATATTTCACTTCATTGATCAAATTCAGGGTATCGGCAAAATCACGATCTGATTCCCCCGGAAATCCGACAATAAAATCGCCACTTACTGCCATATCAGCCCGGCCATGACGCAGGCGTTCGATAATTTTGAAATAGGCATCTCTATCATGCCGGCGGTTCATTGCTTCTAGGATGCGGTTTGATCCTGATTGCACCGGCAGATGCAGATATGGCATCAGTTGCGGAATCTCAACATGTGCATCAAAAAGCAAATCATGCATATCCAGCGGATGCGATGTCACATAGCGCAGACGTTTCAGACCATCCAGTTCTGCCAGCGCATAGAGCAAACGGCCAAAATTCCATGTTGACCCATCCACAGCCATGCCATGCCAGGCATTAACATTCTGACCAAGCAATGTTAGCTCAACTGTTCCGGTTGCAAGCAGCCGCTTGGCTTCGTCAATAATGCTTTTGACTGGCCGCGAAAATTCCGCGCCGCGTGTATAAGGCACGACGCAAAACGTACAGAACTTATCACAGCCTTCTTGCACCGACAGAAAAGCCGCAGGGCCACGCGGGGCATGTTCTTCGGGCAGGAAATCAAACTTATCTTCAACCGGAAAATCGGTATTCATAACAGCACCGCGGGACGATGGGTCAAGTTTGCTCACCAGTTCTGGCAAGGTGTGATAGGCTTGTGGGCCAACAATCACATCAACCCAAGGCGCGCGCCGTGCGATTTCTTCGCCTTCGGCTTGTGCCACGCATCCGGCAACCGCGATAGACATATCCCTATTCTGTTCGGATTGACGGGTTTCTTTCATCCGCCGCAACCGTCCTAATTCGGAAAACACTTTTTCTGATGCTTTTTCCCGAATATGGCAAGTATTGATGACAACCATATCGGCGTCATCCACCTTATCGGTTTCAACATAGCCAAGCGGTGCCAGCGTATCGGCCATACGCGCAGAATCATATACATTCATCTGGCATCCATAAGTTTTTATATATAGTTTTTTGGCCATGCCTAATTCTCAATAATCCGTGTTGTTAATCCAGTGTTATAAATTCGGTACTATTATTTATCATTCGGGCTAACCCATATCACGGCCGCGATTTCTGTCAAGATCACGGCTATGATTGCGCGCTGATTTCTAAACCAGTTTTGCGCATTAATACGGCATCATCTGTGCCGTCAGCGGTCTGATAATAGGCTTTTCTTATCCCATATTCAACAAAACCAGCCCCCTTATAGAGCTGATAAGCAGCTAAATTATTCCGCGCCACCTCAAGATAGGCCATCTGATCACAAAATCGATGACAAAACTGATCAATCAGCATATGCGCGATCCCTTGCCGGCGAGCATCAGACCGGACAACCAGATCAATAATCTCAGCTTCTCCATCAACCGAAAATCCCACCACATAACCCAGCATATCTGCATAATCCGGATCATGTTTCCCATGATAGGCGGCAAGACCGGCAAAGGCTTTCTGTTTTAGCCATCCGGCTAACCCGTCTGTCCGGTCGCCACCAACAGATTGCAATATCGCCAGATCATGCGGCGTGATAGGGCGGCAGATCAGATCCATCTAACGCCCCGCTTTTGCCGGACTTGCTTTTGCCAGACTCGCCTTTGCCGGACTCGCCTTTGCCGGCCCCAGTATAGGGGCTGAATGATAACGCGGGGTAGGCGGATAATCGGTTACAGACTTGCCTGAGTTAATAGCAGCATATGCAAACTGGGCAATCATCCCTGCGTCAACATCACCATCATCATAACCCTTGACCGGAACACCGGCGGCGGTGAGTGTGCCAGCTATATCTGTTGCCCCAAATCCCTTAATGTAGAGCGCATCACATGCGGTTGCCGCGTGATGCCGGATCATATGCTCAACCAACATATCCGCGTCCATATCCAGAACCGTGTCTTTAGTCGTCTGATCACCAGAATGTTGATCGAAGGCTGTGTTAACATCAAAACACTGACCAAAATAATGCCCGCGTCTGGTATCAATTAATGCTAACACCTGTTTGTTCTGGCTGGCTGGCAGATCAGCATTAACTGTTTGAAAAACCGAAAAGCCGAGCGCATCCAGCGATGGGATTCCCAAAACCGGCTTTGCCAGTGCAATACCATAACCTTGTGCCGCGGCAAGACCAACACGAATACCGGTAAATGAACCGGGACCCGCACCAGCGGCTATATGCGTGATGGCGTGGAAATCTGTTTTTTCCTGTTGCATCAGATCATCAACCATTTCGGTAATCCATGCCGCATGGCCATGTCGGTCAGCACGGGTGATCATGGCCGGCATGGCGGCTTTTGTCATGGACGCATCATAAAGCGCGACCGATGCCGCCGCGCCACTTGCTTCTATGGAAAGAATCTTAATGTTCTGAA
>Ga0209138_1001965_pt1 | contig 16449 bp, 12 predicted proteins | sample SaaInl3SG_22_DNA_FD_184645 | JGI IMG/M metagenome (GOLD analysis project Ga0209138, IMG submission 184645) | Marine microbial communities from expanding oxygen minimum zones in the Saanich Inlet - ESP_153SG_22_DNA (SPAdes) (version 2) | ecosystem: Environmental > Aquatic > Marine > Intertidal...
CAATTGGCTCTGTTTTGATTGGCAATGAGGCGATTATGGAAAAAGCGTTGCGTGTTCGAAAAATGCTTGGAGGTGGTATGCGACAAGTGGGTGTACTGGCAGCAGCCGGATTATATGCTTTGGACCATCACAGAGTACGTTTGGCTGATGATCACATTAAAGCAAAAGCGATTGGTGAAACACTTCAAAAATTAGATTATGTTGCTGAGGTTCAACCTATTGAAACTAATATTGTAATTTTTGAATTGGCATCACACATTGATTCTGACTCTTTTATTAAAAACCTTAAATCCAAAAACATATTGATAAGTAATATGGGTGGTGGAAAGTTGCGCATGGTCACCCACCTTGATTATACAGATGATATGCATGAAAAACTTCTTGAAACTTTAGTGAGAATTTCGTAATTTTTTTATTTTTACATTATCCTAAATTTTTTCACCATGAGAACTATTTTTTATTCATTTTCTATTTTTTTTCTAATTCTATCTTGTAAACAAAACGCAAGTCAATCCACTATGACAAATTCTATTGAAACTCCAAAACCAAAGCAAATTCATAAAGAGTTATCTAAACACGATGATGTAAGAATTGATGAGTTTTACTGGTTAAATGACAGAGAAAATACTGAAGTTATTGACTATTTGAATCAAGAAAACAAGTATTATGAGGCCAAAACTGCTCATACCAAAGAGTTTCAGGAAGATTTGTTTCAAGAAATGAAATCAAGAATCAAAGAAGATGATAGCTCCGTGCCTTACAAATATAATGGCTATTGGTACATCACTAAGTATAAAAAGGGAAAAGATTACCCTATTTATTCTCGTAAAAAAGAATCTTTAGACGCAAAAGAAGAATTACTTTTTGATTGTAATGAAATGGCCGAAGGTCATTCTTTTTTTAATTTAAGAAGCATAAACGTAAGTCCCGATAATTCTTTGGTTGCCTTCGCTCTTGATACCATTGGTCGTAGACAATATACATTGTATGTTAAGGATTTAGAAACAAATACAATTTTAGAAGATAAAGTTGATAACTGCACAGGAAGTAGCACTTGGGCCAATGACAATAAAACTTTGTTTTATACCCTGAAAAATGAAACAACATTACGCTCAGAAGCCATTTACAAACACAAACTTGGCGCAGATTCAAAAGATGATCAATTGGTTTTTGAAGAAAAAGATGAAACGTTTAGTGTTGGAGTGTATAAAACAAAATCAAAAGAGTATTTAGTGATTTCAAGTTACAGTACCCTAACTACAGAGTGCCAAATCTTGAATGCCAACACACCAGATAAAAAGTTTAAAGTATTTCAGCCTCGTACACGTGGATTGGAATATTCAATTTCACACTTTGACGATTCTTTTTATGTGCTTTCTAATGCTGATGATGCTCAAAATTTTAAATTGTCTAAAACATCTGAAAACAACACCGAAAAGCGTTACTGGGAAGATGTTATTCCACACCGAGATGATGTTATGTTAGAGGGAATAGATATTTTTAAAGACTTTTTAGTGGTATCAGAACGAAAAAATGGTTTGAATTTAATTAAAATTAAACGTTGGGACGGATCAAACAGTTATTATCTACCTTTTGATAGTGAAACCTACACTGCGTATACGACCACAAATATTGATTTTAATACTGACATTTTACGTTATGGCTATCAGTCCATGACAACACCTTCATCTGTGATTGATTTTAACATGGCTACAAAAGAGAAAACCATTAAAAAAGAGCAAGAAGTTTTGGGAGGAAAATTTAAAAAGGAAAACTATGTTTCTGAACGTCTATGGGCAACAGCAACAGACGGAACAAAAATTCCGATCTCATTAGTGCGTCATAAGGATACCCAAAAAAGTACTGAAACACCACTGCTTTTGTACGCCTATGGGTCTTATGGAGCAACAATTGATCCTTATTTTTCAACAGTACGTTTGAGTTTATTAGATCGTGGATTTATTTATGCCATTGCACACATTAGAGGTGGTCAATACCTTGGTCGTCAATGGTACGAGGATGGAAAATTATTAAAAAAGAAAAATACATTTACAGATTTTATTGACTGTTCAAAATATCTCATAAAAGCGGGATATACTTCCGCCAATCATCATTACGCAATGGGCGGAAGCGCAGGAGGATTATTAATGGGAGCAGTGGTTAATATGGCACCAGAACTCTACAATGGTGTCATAGCTTCAGTTCCTTTTGTTGATGTTGTGACCACTATGCTAGACGATTCTATTCCGCTAACCACCGGCGAATATGACGAATGGGGAAATCCCAATGATAAAATATATTACGACTATATGAAGTCGTATTCTCCGTATGATAATGTAACTAATCAGCTCTACCCAAATATGCTTATTACTGCTGGACTTCATGATTCTCAAGTACAATATTGGGAGCCCGCAAAATGGATAGCTAGGTTACGACTTCAATCTAAAAACACGTCAAATCTGTTCTTAAAAACCAATATGGATGCTGGACATGGGGGTGCATCAGGACGTTTTGAAGCAATCAAGGAGGTTGCATCCGAATATTCTTTTTTACTGGATCTAGAATCTGTAACTAATTAAAATTTGAAAAAAATGCTTATTTTTGTGATCTAAACTAATTGTATGCCATTAGACCAAGAATCTAAAATTTATAATAATGTTTTGGAACTTGTGGGAAATACACCACTTGTAAAGCTCAATCATATTACAAAAAACTTTCCTGGAACTTACATTGCAAAGTTAGAGGCTTTCAATCCTGGGCAGTCTTCCAAAGATCGTATTGCATTGCACATCATTGAGGAAGCCGAAAGAAAAGGTATTTTGAAGCCTGGCGACACAATTATTGAAACAACATCTGGAAACACAGGTTTTAGTATTGCAATGGTGAGTATTATCAAAGGCTACGAGTGTATTTTAGCGGTAAGTTCAAAATCTTCACCTGATAAGATTGATATGCTTAAAAGTATGGGTGCAAAAGTTTATGTTTGCCCAGCAAATGTAAAAGCAGACGACCCCCGTTCATATTATGAAGTTGCAAAACGTTTACATGAAGAAATTGAAGGATCAGTTTATATCAATCAATATTTTAATGCCTTAAATACTGAAGCACATTTTAGAACAACAGGTCCAGAGATTTGGGAGCAAACCAACGGAAAAATTACACATTTAGTAGCTTGTAGTGGAACAGGAGGGACAATTTCTGGTACAGCTCAGTATCTTAAATCTCAAAATCCAGATATTAAAATTATAGGCGTAGATGCTTATGGTTCGGTAATCAAAAAATACCACGAAACCCGTGAATTTGATGCCAATGAAATTTATCCATATCGCATTGAAGGATTAGGAAAAAATTTAATTCCAACTGCAACCGATTTTGATGCTATTGATGAATTTATAAAAGTTACAGACGAAGATAGTGCACATACTGCCCGAGAATTGGCCCACACCGAAGGTATTTTTGGAGGTTACACTTCTGGAGCTGTTGTCCAAGCCGTTAAGCAATTACAAGAGCAATCTTTATTTGTCGATCCCGATGTTGTAGTGATGATTTTTCCAGATCATGGCTCACGATATATGAGTAAGGTTTTTAGTGATAAATGGATGGAAGATCAAGGGTTTATGGACAAGACGTTAAAGCCCTCAGCCAAGCCCATCGAGTATATTAAATAACTCATTCATTTCATTAACCCCAACTCTAATTTCCATAGAACTTCATAAATTTAAAAATCATTATGTTTTAAGTAATTTATTGCATAATTTTGAAAACTGAACCAACAAAAAACTTAGATGAGAGATTTATTTGAGAAGATATATAAAGACAAAGGTCCATTAGGGAAGTGGGCAAGTCAAGCAGAGGGGTATTTTGTATTTCCAAAGTTAGAAGGACAGATTTCTAATCGAATGAAATTTCAAGGAAAAAATGTCATTACGTGGAGCATAAACGACTATTTGGGTCTTGCCAATCATCCAGAAGTGCGTAAGGTTGATGCCAACGCTTCAAGCGAGTATGGTTCTGCCTACCCAATGGGTGCTCGAATGATGTCTGGTCATACAGATCTACACGAGCAATTACAGCAAGAATTAGCAACATTTGTAAATAAAGAAGCAGCTTATGTCTTAAACTTTGGTTACCAAGGCATAATGTCAACAATTGACGCCCTTGTAGGTAAGGATGATATCATTGTGTATGATGTTGATGCTCATGCGTGCATCATTGATGGTGTGCGTTTACATATGGGAAAACGCTTTACATACAAGCATAATGATATTGAAAGTTTAGAAAAAAATCTGGAACGTGCTACTAAAATGGCAGAACAAACGGGTGGTGGTATTCTTGTAATATCAGAAGGTGTTTTTGGGATGCGTGGAGAACAAGGACGACTCAAAGAAATTGCAGCCTTGAAGAAAAAATTTAATTTCCGTTTTCTTGTAGATGATGCTCATGGTTTTGGAACATTAGGAGCAACTGGTGCAGGAGCAGGTGAGGAGCAAGGTGTACAAGATGACATAGATGTATATTTTGCAACTTTTGCAAAATCTATGGCGAGTACTGGTGCATTCATTGCAGCAGATCAAGAAATTATAGATTACTTAAAATATAATTTACGCTCACAAATGTTTGCAAAATCATTGCAAATGCAATTGGTAAAAGGCGCTCTAAAGCGTTTGGACATGATTAGAACTATGCCTGAGCTGAAGCAAAACCTTTGGAAAATTGTTAATGCACTTCAATCTGGCTTAAAGGATCGAGGGTTTGATATTGGAACAACTCAAAGTTGTGTTACTCCAGTATATCTCAAAGGTAGTATTCCTGAAGCAATGGCACTGGTAAAAGATTTACGAGAAAATTATGGCATTTTTTGTTCCATTGTTGTGTATCCTGTTATTCCTAAAGGATTAATTCTATTACGAATGATACCAACAGCAATGCATACACTAGAAGACGTAGAAGAAACCCTTGAAGCATTTTCAAGCATTAGAGAACGACTAACTTCTGGACTTTACAAAAGACTTTCTGCTGCAGTATCTGCAGCCATGGGAGAGTAATTTTATAAATTTTTTCTGAACGTACAACGTTTTTTAATCAATTCTGGATTAAAATCACGCCACAATTTATGGATTTCAAGATTATCTGAAAGTTCAGGAGTTCTTCGGCATTCTGTGACTCCCTTAGCTTCAAAAGTTTTGTGATACTCACTAAAAATAAGTGCATGAACCCCTTTGTTTTGGTAGTCTGGATGTACTCCAATTAAGAAGAAATTTACAGATTTAGCCTTTTTAGCTTTTAATATTTTTAGAAATCCAAACGGAAACAACTTTCCTTTTATTTGTTGTAGTGCTTTTGCAAAAGATGGCATCACAACCGCAAAGGCAATTAGTTCATCATTTGAATCAACAACAAACTTGATATATTCTGGGTTTATAAAATCCAAAAACTTCTTTTTCATATAGGTTTTTTGAAGCTCTGTAATTTTTACAAATGAAGATAGCCTCGAATAGCTCAAGTTGAATAAATCAAACATTTTATCGGCATAAGCCATAACCTCTTTTGTCGAAGTAAAATTTAGAGATTTAAGACCATATCGTTTTTTAATAACCTCACTTAAGCGCTTAAATTTTTCAATTTTTATATCAGAAAAAGCGTGTTTATATTCTAAGTATTCTTTTTCAATAGTAAAGTTGTTTGCTTCTAAATGCGAAGCGTAATAGGGATAATTATACCAAGAAATCATCGTTCCAATTTCATTAAAACCGTGTGTGAGTACACCAACTTTATCCAAATTTGAAAATCCAACAGGACCTTCCATATACTCAAGTTGATGTAGTTTTCCAATTTCTGAAACTTTATTTAACAACGCTTTACTAACTTCTTTATCGTCAATAAAATCAAACCATCCAAAACGCATTTTTTTTACGTTTTGCTCATGGATTTCGATCCAATTGATAATAGCCGCTACTCGTCCAACAATAACTTTGTTTTTGTATGCTAAAAAAAGACGAGCTTCTGCGTCTTGAAGAATTGGATTTTTAGCTTTATCAAAAATGTTGAGCTCCTCGCTAATAATAGGAGGTACCCAGAAAGGAGAATTCTTATATAATTCAAATGGAAATTTTACAAATGCTTTTCTTTCTTTTTTAGAAAAAACTTCTTTTATCTCAATCATAAAATTAATCCTTCTTCAAAATCTTCAACTTTTTTCTTTTTTGATTTCTTCTTTTTGGAGCGTGATTTTCTTTTCCTCTGATCTTTTGCAGAACTTCCGTTATCTATTTTAGGTTCATCCTTATGACGGTCTATTCTGTAGGAAACACCAAAATTTACTCCAAAAACAGATGGTGTGTCTTTAAAATTCAATGTGACTGCCGTATCAAATTGAAGATCTTTATTAAAGAGGTACCCACCACCAAAACGCACAAGATTATCAGCATAAAAATCACTTTTTATCCCATGCTTTTCTACAAAAATAGCCCATTTTGGATTGAAAGAATGCGTGAGCGTAACAATGTAGTGTAAGTCTTGTTGATCTGAACTGATACGATCCATCATCAAATTGGTTACAAAAACCCATCCACCATAAAAATTATTTTGAGTGATTAGTGCCGCTCTGTAACTCAACCCTTCCACCTCTGCCGCAGTGTAGGGGTTGTCTTTTGTATCATAATTTACACCAGCCGAAACGGCTACTGCTGGAACAAGTTGTCTCCACTTGAAACCACGATTTGCATGATAGCTGTAAAGATTTATTTTTTCTTCCCTATTTTTGTTGGGATCATAGACTAAGTATTTCGCTCCAAAGCTTAGATTCTTGAAGTTTGCTCTTTCGTTTTCATTTGGAGTTCCGAAAGTGTAGCTTTTTGTATCTCTTTGGTAAGTTCCTTGAAGATTTACTTCTAAGGCTTCTTTAAAAAATCCATAATGTGCAGCAAAATCAACACCAAATCCTTTAACTTCATACGAAGGATAGGGTGTTCTTTTTTCATTCAATAAAAAAGGGCCTATTTCAAATTGTAAAACTTTTTTACCCACAGAAAATGCTGTTTGTGAAGCGCCAGGACGATTGGAATTAATCACATCTGTATATTGTGCCTGAACTGATGTTATAAAGCACAAAAAAACAATGAGAGTATTTTTAATAGTTGAGGTCATCTTTGTTTTTGATTTTTTCAAATCTACATATTTTATGCAAATCATACATTAAATAAAACACATTTTAGAGTTTTTTGTTATTGATTAGTATATTATTTATTAAAAATAAATTAAAGAATTGTATTTTTGAAAAAACTTGTATAATATGTTTCAAACGGCATCAATTATAGGCTTGGCCAAAACAATTTTAATTATTTTGTTAGGGTATACTATATTTAAATATCTCATGCGTTTGCTGACTCCCTTTTTTTTACGTTCAATTGCTCGTAAAATGGAACGTCAATTTCATCAAAATGCTGGTACAAATCCAAATCAAAAAGAGGGTGAAATTTCTATCGATAAATCTACCAAAAAACAATCTTCAAATAAAGATATAGGAGAGTATGTTGATTATGAAGAGATAGATTAACGATATAATTATGACTCAATTACTCCAAAAACATATCAAACATTTCTTAGTTTTTATTGGATTTATACTTCTTTCCGTGGCGTATTTTAGTCCAATTTTACAAGGCAAAAAAATTTTACAAAGCGATATTGTACAACACAGCGGTATGGCCAAACAACATATCGATTTCAGAGCATCAAATGATGCTGAAACGTATTGGACCAACAGTGCTTTTGGTGGAATGCCAACCTATCAGTTGGGTGCAAATTATCCTCACAATTATATCAAAAAATTAGACTTAGCACTTCGTTTTTTGCCTCGTCCTGCCGACTATCTTTTTCTTTATTTTCTAGGATTTTATATTCTTCTTTTGGTTTTTGGTCAAGATTTTCGTGTGGCAGTACTTGGTGCACTTGCATTTGGTTTTTCGACCTATTTTATTATCATTCTAGGTGTAGGTCATAATGCCAAAGCACACGCCATAGCCTACATGCCATTTGTTTTGTCTGGTATATTGTTAGTTTTTCAAAAGCGCTATTTATTAGGTTTTGTTTTAACTACAATTGCTTCTGGTTTAGAAATTGTCACCAATCACCCTCAAATGACGTATTACTTGTTATTTGTCATTTTATTTTTAGGTTTTTCTTATTGCATTAAAGCCCATCGAGATAAAGAAATATCTTCATTTTTGAAATCTACCGTTGTACTGTGTTGTGCCGCTATTTTGGCCGTAGGAATGAATGCTACTAACTTACTTGCAACTAGCGAATACGCCAAAGAAAGCACTCGAAGCCAGAGTGAATTATCCATACTCCCCGATGGTACATTAAGACCTCAAACAACAGGCCTAGACAAAGAGTATATTACAGAATATAGCTATGGTATTTTGGAAAGCTTTAATTTGTTGATTCCTCGATTTATGGGTGGTGGATCTTATGAAGAATTAGATAAAGACTCTGAAACTTATCAAGCATATAAAGCTATGGGTGCCACTGCTTTACAAGCTCAAAATGAGATTAAACGTGCTCCAATGTACTGGGGCGAACAGCCTATTGTAGAAGCTCCAGCATATGTAGGAATAGTTATTATATTTTTATTTTTACTTGCACTAATTTTGTATAAAGGACAACATAGATGGTGGCTCATTTCAGCACTAATTTTATCTTTATTATTATCTTTTGGAAAAAACCTATCGGTCTTGACAGACTTTTTTATTGACTATGTACCAATGTACAATAAATTTCGAGCAGTTAGTTCTATTCAAGTTATTTTAGAGCTTTGTATACCTATTTTTGCTATGCTTGGCCTCAGTAAGTTTTTTACAGATGATACGTCAAAATTACAAAAACTAAAGGCTCTCAAATATGCTACATTTTCAATTCTTGGTTTAACAACAATGTTCTTATTATTCAAAACAAGCTTATTTGATTTTGTCGGGCTTCGGGATGGACAATATCAAGAATTTTATGGCGTTGATTTTGTAAAAGCATTGCGCAAAGATAGGATACAGCTTTTCACAAGCGATTCACTTCGTACTATCATGTTTGTTGTTGTAACTGCAGCAGCTTTATGGTTCTATCTTAACAAAAAAATCACCAAAAACATAACCTTTATTATCCTTGGTGTTTTGATTGTATTGGATTTAGTTGGCGTTGATCGACGTTATGTCAATAACGATAATTTTGTATCTGCTTTGAAAGTTGATAAGCCCTACAGCGCTACTCCAATCGATAAAGAAATTTTAAAAGATAAAGATATCTTTAGGGTGTATGATACTTCAGATGGGAGTACTCGTGCATCATATTTTCATAACTCCATTAGTGGATATCATGCGGCTAAGATGCGCCGTTTTAATGAGCTGTTATCTTTTCATATTGATACGGGGAATCCCGAGGTTTTCAATATGCTAAATACTAAATACATCATTTATAGAGATGATGACAATCAGTTACAATATGTTGAAAATGATCAAATTAATGGTAATGCTTGGTTTATAAAATCTCTAATAGCCGTAGCCAATGCCGATGCAGAAATTCGAGCGCTTGACACCATGAAAACTAAAGGTTCAGCTGTAATTAATAAAAAATATCATGAATCAAAAAGTTATACTTTAGATTCTGAGGCTTTTATTGAATTGATTGATTATGCGCCAAATAAACTTGTTTATTCTTCTTCTAATGTTAATGATGGCTTTGCTGTTTTTTCTGAAAACTATTACAAAAATGGGTGGCAGGTGACTATAGATGGAAAAGAAGTTCCTCATTACAATGTAAACTATGTTATAAGAGGTTTGGAAATTCCAAAAGGCAATCATACCATAAAGTTTGAGTTCAAACCTCAGGTTGTGCACACTGGCGCACAGATTTCTCTTGTAAGTTCTATTGTATTTTTGATTTTAATTTTAGGTGCTTTTATTTTAATTTATAAAATAAAATGAAAAAGGTACTTATAATTACATATTATTGGCCTCCTGCTGGTGGACCTGGTGTACAACGTTGGTTGAAGTTTGTTAAATATCTACCTGAGTTTAACATTCAACCTATTGTATATTGTCCAGAAAACCCTTCATATCCAACCTTAGATTCTTCCCTTTTGCATGAACTTGATTCTAAAATAACAGTGCTTAAACACCCTATAAAAGAACCACTACGTTTTTTGAAACTTTTATTTAAATCAAAAACAAATAAATTGTCAAAAGGAGGTATTCCAGATTCAAAAAAGCAAGGTCTTTTTGAGCGTTTTCTTCTTTTTATCAGGGGTAATTTTTTTATTCCAGATGCTCGTATTTTTTGGGTAAAACCTTCTGTAAGATATTTGTCGTCTTACATTTCAAAACATCAAATAGATACCATCATAACAACTGGTCCGCCGCACAGTGTTCACCTTATTGGAATGCAACTTAAAGCAAAATATCAACTTCAATGGTTGGCAGACTTTAGAGATCCTTGGACGGATATTAGTTATCATAATAACTTGAATTTAACTCGTAATGCCCAACAAAAACATTTAAAACTTGAGGGTCAAGTGTTAAATGCGACGGATCATATTATTGTAACTTCTTCACAAACAAAACAGTTGTTTTCTAAAATCACCCAAAAACCTATTTCTGTAATTACCAATGGTTTTGATGACGAAAATGTGCCTTCAATTACTTTAGATTCAAAATTTTCATTGACGCATATAGGTTCTCTTCTAAATCAAAGAAATCCCATACTATTATGGAACGTTCTATCTGAACTTGTTCAAGAAATTCCAAAGTTTAAGGCCAATTTTCAATTGGTTCTTGTAGGTAATATAAGTGCAGATGTTAGAAACTTAATTGACTCCACAGGGTTAACCTCTTTTCTAAAAACAGTAGGCTCAGTTACCCATAATGAAGCTGTTATGTATCAAAGAAAAACTCAAGTCTTATTGCTTTTAGAAGCTAATACAACAGAAGCGTCATATATCATTCCAGGGAAATTATTTGAATATATCAATGCCAATCGTCCAATTGTAGCTCTTGGGCCAAAGCACTCTGATATACCATCTATTTTAAAGTACACCAACACAGGAAGATACTTCGATTACGATAATGAAACTGCATTAAAAACACATATTTTACAGCTTTTTGAGGGCTACAAAACCAATTCACTTTCTGTTACTTCAAAAGATATTGAACGTTTTTCTCGTAAAAATTGTACAAAGCAGTTAGCAGAAGTATTGTATTCTAAATAAAAAACCACCCTAAAAAATTTTAGGATGGTTCTTGTTACTAATCAAACAAAAATAAAAAAACAGTGTAGGGTTTAGTTGTTTTTTCTTGAGCGGCTCGGTGTTCGTTTTTGTTGCGAACGTGTATTGTTTTGTGCTACAGAACGTGTTGTTGTTCTTCGATTCAGCTGTGCCACATTAGCGCTTCTTGTATTAGGTTTCCTGTTGTATTGTCCACGATTTGGTGTCTTTGTACGTACAGTCGTACTACGAGTGCGTGCGGTAGAGCGATTAGGTGTTTGGTTGCGCATATTAATATTATTATTTGTTCTATTTACAGAACGTCTTGTTGTTGACCTAGTCACAGAATTCTCATTGCGATTTCCATTGGTATATCCAAGCGAATGGTTAATTCTTGTTCTACTTCGTGTATTACCATCATACACTTCTGGCCTACGATTATTGTGGTATGGGCCATTGTAATGACGGCGAGTAGGGGTATAATACCTTCTGTAGGGTCGATCATATACAATAGCAGTTTTTGTGCTTGGCCTTCTGTATTGCACATGCCATGGTCGTTGTTTATAATAGCGGTTTCTGCTATTAATATATCCGTGGCAATAAAAACTCAAGTTTTGACGATAATTTACAAATAGCCTCCCGATTTGACGGACATAGCCCCTGTAATTGTAATAAATATGGATATTTCCAATTTGACGTACACGGCCATAAAAATCATAATAAACGGGAATATTTTGAATTTGAACTATAGCACCAAAATCATCATACTGAATATAGGCATCATAGCGGTAACCTGTATTAAAACTGACATATATATCATCATAAAATCCAACATCCAAGACGCTTACGTTTGAATCATAAACGCCATTGATTTGATTCAAAATATTAAAATCAAAATGTCCGTCAGGAAATACAGCAAATTCAATTCCCTGTTCATCAAAAATGAAAGCATTACTGTAATTGCGAGCATTTAGTGGCGCATTCGCAAACGAAAAACTAGAGTAAATAGCGGCACTTAAAATAATCAGTAACTTTTTCATAATATAAATTTTATAGATTCTTATAAGGAATAGACCAAACAGTATGCCATAATTTATATTATAATTTAACTAGCTGATTATTAATTGTTTAAAACATCTTTAAGATATTGTGCTGTGCTAGATTTTTTTGAATTTATAATAGTTTCAGGAGTACCTTCGGCCAAAAGATATCCACCGTTTTTTCCACCTTCTGGGCCTAAATCAATAATATAATCAGCAGATTTGATGAGTTCCAAATTGTGTTCTATTACAACGATGGAATGGCCATGATTGATCAGTGCATTAAATGATTTAAGCAGTTTTTTAATATCATGGAAATGCAAACCTGTTGTCGGTTCATCAAAAATAAAAAGCCCCGATTCGCTGTTAGTTCCTTTGCCCAAAAATGAAGCTAATTTGATACGCTGTGCTTCGCCACCTGAAAGGGTAGAAGAGCTTTGTCCAAGCGTTACATAGCCTAAACCAACATCTTGTAGAGGCTGTAGTTTCTTTTTTATTTTGGTGCAATTGTGTGTTTCAAAAAAAGTCAAAGATTCATCAATAGTCATATTCAAAATATCATCTATTGTTTTTTCATTGAATTTGACTTCTAAAACTTCTTTTTTGAACCGTTTTCCATGACAGCTTTCACATTTGAGTTGTACATCAGCCATAAACTGCATTTCAATGGTTTCAACACCTTCGCCTTTGCAACTAGGGCAGCGCCCGCCATCAACATTAAAAGAGAAATGTTTAGGTTGGTAATTCCTTAGCGTACTGAGTTTTTGTTTTGAAAACAACATTCGGATATCATCATACGCTTTGATGTAAGTTACGGGGTTGGAGCGCGAAGACCGGCCAATAGGGTTTTGATCTATAAATTCAATAAACTTTACAGAACTAAAGTTTCCAGAAATACTTGAAAAATCGCCAGGTTTTTCACCATATCCAACAAGGGCTTTATTTAGAGCAGGATATAAAATATTTTTAACTAATGTACTTTTTCCACTTCCAGAAACACCTGTGACCACAGTAAGCATATTTAATGGAAATTCTACATCTATATTCTTTAGATTATTGGCACGTGCTCCTTTAATTTTTACAGCATATTTTGATGTTCTACGGTTTTTTGGGAGTTCAATAGCCATTGTTCCATTGAGGTATTTTGCCGTTAGTGTGTTGTTTTTTAAAATAGAGGCATAATCACCTGTGGCCATAATTTCTCCACCAAAGCTACCAGCTTCTGGACCAATATCAATAATATAATCTGCGGCTTTCATGACGACTTCGTCGTGTTCTACCACAATAACTGTATTGCCCAAATCACGTAATGATTTTAGTACAGAAACGAGCTGTTCGGTGTCTTTGGAATGCAAACCTATGCTAGGTTCATCCAAAATATACATAGACCCAACAAGACTGCTCCCAAGAGAAGTTGCAAGATTTATACGTTGGCTTTCTCCACCAGAAAGTGTATTTGACTTCCTGTTTAAAGTTAAATAATCGAGTCCTACATTAGATAAAAAACGCAAGCGATTTCTGATTTCAACTAACAGTCTTTTTGCAATTTCGTTTTCATTTTCTGTAAGTGTCAATTGCTCAAAAAAAGTTTTAAGTTCCTTAATGGGTAACTCTACTAAATCTGTAATTGAACGCCCGCCAATTTTTACATAATTGGCTTCTTCACGTAGTCGTTTGCCTTCACATTTGCTACATTTTGTTTTTCCACGATAGCGAGAAAGCATTACTCTGTTTTGAACTTTATAGGCTTTGGCTTCTAATTCTTCAAAAAATGCATTAAGCCCTGTAAAATATGAATTCCCAGTCCAGAGCAACTTTTTTTGTTTTGCATTTAACTCAAAGTAGGGCTTGTGTATTGGAAAATCAAATTTATGACTGGTATTGACCAGTTCATTTCTAAAATAAGACATGCTTTCTCCACGCCAAGGGAAAATGGCATTTTCATAAATTGACAGAGTTGTATTGGGGATCACAAGACTTTCATCTATCCCTACAACATCACCATAACCTTCACATTTTGGACAAGCGCCATAGGGATTATTGAAGCTAAAAAGATGGGTTGTAGGTTCAAGAAATTTTTGTCCGTCTAGCGTAAAATTATTACTAAAAACTTGGGTTGAATTTTGGTCTAAATTTTCAATTTCACAATTGCCTTTTCCTTCGTAAAAAGCCATTTCAATAGCATCTGCGAGGCGATTAAAAAAATCCTCTTCATGACGTACAATAATACGATCCACAACAAGCTTTAGGTTAGAGACTTCTGCACCAATTCCGATACAATGTTCTATGCGCTCCACTTTATCCTCAATTTTTATTCGAGCATAACCTTGATTTTGAAGTGTTTTTAGTTTTTCGTCTAGTTGTCTCCCTTTCTCGAGATGAATTGGAACAACTAAAAGTAATTTTTGATTTTCATCCAAAGATTGAACATAATTTACAACATCTGTGGTGTTATCTTTTTTTACTACAACATTAGATATTGGAGAGTATGTAGTACCAATTCGGGCAAACAATAATTTTAAGTAGTCATAAATTTCAGTAGACGTCCCAACTGTAGAACGTGGATTTGTGGAATTGACTTTTTGTTCAATAGCAATAGCTGGTGCAATACCCTTTATGAAATCAACATTTGGTTTGTGTAAGCGTCCCAAAAACTGTCGAGCATAACTTGACAAACTTTCAACATATCGACGTTGTCCTTCGGCATAAAGGGTATCAAATGCTAAACTTGATTTTCCTGAGCCAGAAAGCCCCGTTATAACAACCAGTTTATTTCGAGGTATTGCTACATCTATATTCTTAAGATTGTGTAGTTTTGCACCTTTAATTAGAATATAATTCTTTGGGTGAAGTGTTGAAAATGTATCTGACATTGACCAAAAATAAGCTGTAAATATACTATTATTGCTAATAGAAATAAAACAGATTAACGTCTTATTAAGAATAAATAATTCAACAAAATTTGGAATTTTTAATTTAAACACTTTATATTTGAAAAATTAATTCTTAAAAAAATCGCTTATAAAATAACATTATTTTAAATTTTTAAACACTGCAACACATGTTGCCGTTAAATAGTAATGTTATGAATACAAAACCTCTCAGCGATGCTCAGCTCGTAAACAATTACATCACAGGACAGGAAAGTGCTCTTACTCAACTCATCAACAGACACCAACAGCGTTTGTATGGTTTTATATTTTCCAAAGTGTATGACCGTGATGTTACTGAAGATATATTTCAGGATACTTTTATCAAGGTCATCAAAACACTTAAAAAAGGTAAATACAACGAACAGGGTAAGTTTTTACCTTGGGTGATGCGAATTGCTCACAACCTTATCATCGATTTTTTTAGAAAAAATAATCGTATGCCTAAATTTAAAAACAAAGGCGATTTTGATATTTTTTCTCTAATATCAGATGGTAGTTCAAATGCAGAATATAAGCTCATAGATCAACAAATTTCCGATCATTTGTACTTATTACTAGAAGAACTACCCGAAGATCAGAGAACAGTTATTAAAATGCGTATGTATCAGGATATGAGTTTTAAAGAGATTTCAGAAAATACGGGTGTTAGTATTAATACCGCATTGGGTCGTATGCGTTATGGGTTGATAAACCTTCGTAAAATGATTGAAAAACACAATATCAGTCTTATAAACTAGATAAAGGTATAATAAATATAAAAGTTTTGCGTTGAATAATAAACCAATAAAAAATTAACGTGAATGGCAAAACTTTACACTCAAGAACCTTCAAATTCTGAACAACTTAAACCGAGGGAAGAAACGGTTAGTTTTCTTCTGAATTATTCTAAAGCGCTCAAAATTATGCCAATTGGCACAAAGAATTTTGAAACCTTTATCAACTAAACTTTGAAGTTAAAAAAATCCTGAAACATGTTTCAGGATTTTTTGTTTTTGGCTTTCAATACCGATTTTCTTCCAATGGTTTTGGTGATCAAATCATTTTCAAGGCTCCATCCACGAGCAGGAGAATACTCTCGGCCATACCAAATGATTTGTAAATGCAGCTCGTTCCAAAGTTCTATTGGGAATAATCGTTTGGCATCCTTTTCGGTTTGTGCTACACTTTTTCCATTAGATAAATTCCAGCGGTACATAAGACGATGAATATGTGTATCCACAGGAAACGC
>Ga0209138_1001980_pt1 | contig 16371 bp, 18 predicted proteins | sample SaaInl3SG_22_DNA_FD_184645 | JGI IMG/M metagenome (GOLD analysis project Ga0209138, IMG submission 184645) | Marine microbial communities from expanding oxygen minimum zones in the Saanich Inlet - ESP_153SG_22_DNA (SPAdes) (version 2) | ecosystem: Environmental > Aquatic > Marine > Intertidal...
GACGGTATAGACGGTATAGACGGTATAGACGGTATAGACGGTATAGACGGTATAGACGGTATAGACGGTATAGACGGTATAGACGGTATAGACGGTATAGACGGTACTGATGGCATAGATGGAATAGATGGAATAGATGGCATAGATGGAATAGATGGAATAGATGGCATAGATGGAATAGATGGAATAGATGGCATAGATGGCATAGATGGAATAGATGGAATAGATGGAATAGATGGAATAGATGGTATAGATGGCATAGATGGAATAGATGGCATAGATGGAATAGATGGAATAGATGGCATAGATGGAATAGATGGAGAGCAAGGAGAGCAAGGTGAGCAAGGAGAGCAAGGAGAGCAAGGAGAGCAAGGAGAGCAAGGCGTTCAAGGAATTAGAGGAAAAGCAGCCACACGTACCACAGACTTTCTATTTGGAGACATGCTGAAGATAGAAACACAAGTAGGCTCTACACAAAAGCTTGTACCGTTTAGCCTAGCACCTGTACCAGAGCTTATGCCTTATCAGTATCAGCAGCAACAGCCTCTACAGCAGTTTACACAGCCACGTATGCTAACAAACGAGAGTGGCTTAGAAATTAACATACCACCACGACAATTAACTCAAGAAGAAATACTACAACAGTGGCTAGAGTCACAGAAGGTTTCATTGTAATGACATACTTACAACTCGTAAACAGCGTATTGCGTAGACTCAGAGAAGACGAAGTAACATCAGTTTCTCAGAACAGCTACTCTAAACTTATTGGAGAGTTTGTTAATGACGCTAAACGCTCTGTAGAAGACTCCTACGACTGGACAGCTCTGCGTACTACACTGACTGTAACCACAGACGACACAACCTTTAACTATGTGTTGACTGGTTCACAGAACAGAATGAAGCTGCTGGACGTTATTAACGACACCTCAGACTTCTTCATGCAGTACCGTCCTTCTCGCTGGATGGACAACGCTTTCTTAATTGAGACACCACCTCTAGGCTCTCCACAGTTCTACAGCTTCAACGGTGTTAACGCTGCTGGTGACAACGCTGTAGACATCTATCCTAAGCCTGACGGTGTGTATCAGCTACGGTTTAATGTGGTGCTGCGTACAGCAGACTTCACAGAAGACACAGAAACTCTGGCAGTGCCTTCATCACCTGTTGTGCAGATTGCTACAGCACTGGGTGCTAGAGAGCGTGGTGAGACTGGAGGTACAAGCGCAGCAGAGTTGTTTGGACTTGCTGACAGAACATTGTCTGACGCTATTGCTATTGACGCGTCACAACATCCTGAAGAAACTATCTGGTATTCTTAATGGCACAACAACTACAGAACATTACAGTAGCTGCTCCAGGCTTTTTTGGTCTAAACACACAGGACTCACCTATTGGTGTTGATCCCTCGTTTGCTGCTGTTGCAGACAACTGTGTTATTGATCAGCTAGGTCGTATTGGTGCGCGTAAGGGCTGGGTAGAAGTTTCTACTAATGGCTCTTCTGTACTAGGTACTAGTCGTGGTATAGAGACTGTATACGAGTTTATTGATAACTCTGGCGATAAGGTTGTACTGTCAGCAGGTAACAATAAAATCTTTACAGGAACTACCACGTTAACAGACGCTACTCCTGCTGGGTACACGCCTACAGCTAACAACTGGAAGACAGTAACATTAAATAATCATGTTTACTTGTTCCAAAGAGACCACGAGTACGTGATAGGTACAGACCACGATGGTTCGTTTGTACTGGAAGAACATTCAGCACACTCTCACGCAACAGGTACACCACCAGAGGCTAACGAAGTTTTAGCAGCATACGGTCGTCTTTGGGCAGCAGACATTACAGGTAACAAGCACACTGTCTACTGGTCTGATCTACTTAATGGTCATCACTGGACAGGAGGCACATCAGGCTCGTTAGACGTTACTACTGTATGGCCTACAGGCTTTGACGAGATAACGGCTCTAGCGGCCCACAATGGCTTCCTAATCATCTTTGGCAAGAAGTCTATACTGGTGTACTCAGGAGCCTCCTCTCCAGCCTCTATGACGCTTACAGACACCATAGAAGGGGTTGGTTGCATAGCTCGTGACTCAGTACAGCACACAGGCACTGACATCATCTTCTTGTCTGAGACAGGTGTACGTAGCTTTGGTAGGACTATACAAGAGAAGTCCATGCCTATGCGTGACATTAGTAAGAATGTACGCACTGACTTAATAAACTTGGTGCAGCTCCAGACTAACCCCATCAAGTCACTGTACAGCTCTGAAGAAGCCTTCTACCTGTTAACACTACCTGACAGCAACACTGTGTACTGCTTTGACATGCGTAGGTCTTTAGAGGATGGTTCACACAGGGCTACTACATGGTCAGGTATGTATCCTCTGTCCTTTGCTGTACTGGAAGATGGTGAGATATACATAGGCATCTCTTCAGGTATTGTTAAGTACACAGGCTACATAGACGGTGCTAACAAGTACGAGATGCGTTACTTCAGTAACCCTATGGACTTTGGTAACACCTCTAATCTGAAGTTCCTAAAGAAGTTTAACTTGACTATCATTGGTGGTCAGAACACGCCTACTACACTTAACTGGGGCTATGACTACACAGCTAACTATACTAAGCAAGCCTTTACATTTGGCTCTGCTAACATTGCTGAGTATGGCATAGCTGAGTACAATACCACAGGCGAGTACACCTCTTCTATCCTCATCAACACTCCAAAGGTTAACACCAGCGGTAGCGGTGAGGTAGTAACCATTGGCATAGAAGCAGAGGTCAACGGTGCTCCATTCTCAATTCAAAAAATCGACATACATGCTCTACTAGGGAGACTTATCTAAATGTCTAATTACACTAAGACAACTAACTTTGCTACAAAGGATTCTCTCCCTTCAGGCAATGCTGCGAAGATTGTGAGAGGTACAGAGATCGACACTGAGTTTAACAACATACAGATAGCGAGTGCTACTAAGGCTGATTCAGCTAATGCTACGCTAACTGGAACAACTACCGCTGTAACCTTAGATGTGTCAGGTACATTAACGGCTGGTACAATTACTGGAGGTTCTTACTAATGAGTGATATGAGTGGCGGAACAACAAGCGAAGAAGGAGCAGCTGGAAGTATTTTTGGCGGTATATTTGATTTCTTAAGAAATCCTGGTGTTAACCAAGCACTACGCGCAGGTGGTGAGTATTTCTTAGGCAGAGAAGCCATAGGAGATGTACAAGCTCTAGGTCGTCAAGCCCAAGAAAGAGCAACAGCTTTAGCAGAGCAAGGCCGTGCAGGCGCAGAGTTTAAGCCATACACTGTTACAAGTGGTCTAGCTAACATTGCTACAGACCCTACTGGTGGGTTTGCTATAAACTTGTCACCAGAGCAACAAGCTCTACAGGCGCAGCTACAGGGCCAAGCAGCAGGTTTATTTGGACAGGTAGGTCAAGACCCAGCAGCACAGCAAGCGGCTATATTCGAGCAAATAAGAGCTACACAGCGTCCTGAAGAGGAACGTCAACGTCTAGCACTAGAAGAGCGTATGTTATCACAAGGTCGTCTAGGCTTAGGCTCTGCTGCTTACGGTGGTTCTTCTCCTGAGCTACTGGCACAAGAGACTGCTCGTCAGGAAGCTATGGCACGAGCTAATGTAGGAGCTAGGCAGCAAGCACTAGCAGAGCAGCAGCAGGCTCTAGCAGGTGCTACAGGACTACTGAGTTCTGGTTATACTCCTCAGAGAGAAGCTCTTAATCTTCTTGCTACTAGTCAAGTACCTGCTGGCTTTGCTGACATTGGTCGTAGGACTGGTGCTGAGCTACAGTCACAAGTAGGAAGAGTTGGTTTAGAGACTGGTTTGAACTACGAGAACCTAGCTAACCAGCTACGCCTTGCTCAACAGCAGCAACTACTGGGCGGTCTACTGGGTCAACAGCCTACGTATGCCGAGCAGTTGCAGGCTAAAGAGCTAGGCATTAAATTAGCACAAGGCAGTGGTCTGTTCGGTAACTTGGGCAGTCTATATGATGATGTAGGTGGGTTTTTTGGAAGACTATTTGGGGGTAAGGGCTAATGGCTAGGGATATTGCAGGATTATTAACAGGCATCAGCAGCACACAGCAGCCTGTACAACAAGCTGTGCCTGGCTCTCCTAACTTTTATGGCGAGTTTATGGCAGCTAGAGGCAGAGGTCTACAGCAAGGTCTAGGCCGCTTAGCGCGTGGTGGTGAGCCTTCTACGCAGGAGAGGATACAGGGTGCTATGTTTGAACTAAGCAGCCCTACAGATAAAGCAGGTGTAGCTAAAGACACAGCTACTCGTATAGCAGACCTAACTAAGCTGGCTAGAGTACAACAGGCACAAGGTAATACAGCGGCGGCTGCACAGACTGCGGCGCAGGTTCAGCAGTTGAAAGAGCAGGTACAAAAAGAAACTCAAAAAGAAGCAAATGTCAGTTATGTAGAAACTATGTTTCCAGATAAACCTGAATTAGTTAAGTTAGCTGAGAAAGGTATTAGTATTGCTGAAATTAAATCAATAGGCAGAGGAGAAAAAGATTACGCAGTAGTTGGTAATAGTGTATATATACCTAGTACAGGTAAATTTATACAAGGGCCAAAAACAAAATCAGGCGCTGCTATTAAACCTAATGAAGAATTTAATGAAGATACGCGTCAGAATGAGTTAGTTTGGAGAGACCCTACAGACCCTACAGTGGTGTTAAAAAGAGTAAAAGCTCCTGTAGACACAGCAGGAGTAACAGCTACTGTAGAAAAAATAATGAAAACAAATCGTGAACTAGAGCAAGCAGAAAGAGCAACAGAATTAGAAGCAACTACTTTAGCTAACGAATATGAAAAAATGTTAAGTGATGTAAACAGCGGTATTTTTAAAACTTTAGAAGAAGGTTATAAATCAATAACAGGTAGACAGGATAAGCTAACTTCTATGTACTTAGCGGCTGACAGGCTTAGAGTAGGTAGGGGCGTTAAAAACTTACCTGTTGGCCCTGCTTCTGATAAAGATGTTGCATTGGTTATGCAAGGCGAACTACCTGCTAACGCTGCTCCAGAAGAAATTGTTAGATACGCTAGAGGAATAGCTAAACTTGCTAGGATAGGTAGACAAGATGCTGCTTTAGAAAGCAGTTGGTATGATCGTTATGGTGACGCTAGAGGTTTAAGCTCACATCGAGAAAAAGAACGACTAGAAGAAAGTTTTGCAGGTTTTCCTGAAGGAGCTATAGCAGAACTAGAAGCAGATATGTCTGAGGATGCTATAAAAGAATTTAACGAGGCTTTTCAAGTAGACTATTTAGACATGCGTACTAAACTAGAAAGAGCCAATAAAACTCTTAAAGAACTTAAAAGAGGCTTTTAATAATGGCTAATCGTTTTGATAAATACACAAATCCTACTGACCAAACTGTAGAGCCTAATCTTGCTAACAACAGATTTGTTAAGTACATAGAAGACACAGACAAAACAGAAGAGCAAGCTCAAGTAGAAAGCGGAGAATGGTTAGAAACTGATAACTTCTCTACCGCTATGGCTTTTATGCAGGGTGTTTCTCTTGGTTGGTATGATGAGTACAGAGTAGGTATAACAGCTCTTGCTGAAAGTGCTTTTGGAGATGAGACATATCAACAGGCATACGACAGAAACAGGGCTGAATATGACGCAGTAGCTAAAAGTTTTGAAGAAAGACAGCCTGTTGTTGCTACGGGTGCTGAAATAGCAGGTGCTGTTGTCAGTCCAGTAGCTAAAGTAAAAACTGCCTCAACTATTGGGTCTTTAGTTACTAGAGGAGCAGTAGAAGGCGCTGTTTATGGTGCAGGCAAAGCAGAAGGAATTGAAGATATACCTCAGAAAGCCACAGAAGGGGCTGCTTTTGGAGCAATTGGTTCAGGAATTATAGGCTCAGGAGGTTGGTTGTTAAAACGTAAAGTAGCCGCACCTTTAGAAACAGACGGTGTGTTTACTCCTCTTACTTTAGCAGCTAAAAAAGACAAGCCTTCTGAAGCGTTGTTGCAGTCTTTTTACAGGGATGTTGTTGGGCCTAGCTTTGGCGGTAAAGGGATTATACGAGGACAAGAGGAAGTTATAGTTGCTCCTTTAGCTTTAAAACAAGCTGAAAGAAAGAAAGAACTTAAAAACTTTATTAGAGCTTCTAAAGCTGAAGGTGCTGAAGCGTCTGCTCAGTTAAGTAGAGCAGTAGCTGATATTAAAGAAGCAGGTAAAATAAAAGCAGCAGATGTAAAAGCTCAAGAAGAAATATCTAAAGAAGTTATTGGAGGCAAATATGATAAATTCTTAGGTAGAGACGGAGATATTATTTTCCGTAAAACAGAGCAGTTAAAAAGAAACGTAGAGACCAACAACGACATGTTGCGTTTAGCGGCTTTTGAAAACTCACTACCTACAGGAGCTAAGAAGTTAGACGTTTCTAACGTGTTAGAGTCCTCTACTCCTAATGTTGCTATGCACCGACTTGAAAAACTGTGGCAAAAAGAAGGATTCAGGTCTATTAAAGATATTTCGTTTAGGATGAAACCACAAGAGTTACTTACTCAAATAGAAAAAAGAGTGGCAGAGGACACTACTCTGTCTTTATTGGCAGGTAAGTCTAGTGTTCGTTCTTTAATTGAAGATGGTTTATCAACCTTAAACGCTAAAAGAAATCCTAAAACAGGCAGAGTTAAAGGAGAAGACTTATCAGCTATTAGAAACTCTTTTGGCATGGCTGCGTCTAAAATGTCTGATGAGGGTGGACAAGCCGCTTTAATGCAAGGTCTTTATAGAGAGATACAAAGCGTTATAGACGAAAACATGAAGAAGCAGTTAAGTGGTAAGAGACTAGCTTCTTTTGAAGCTGATTTAACTGGGTGGGCCTCACAGTCTGTTCTTAGAGACGCTGTAACTAAAGCCTCTACAAAAGCAGGAAGACAAGGTAGGTTTACTCCTGATGAGTGGATAACAGCGATTAAAAACAACTCCCCTAGACAAGCAAGAAGAGGAGAAGGGCCGTTACGCGAAGAAGCAGAGCAAATAGCCAATTTAACTAGAAAGCAAGAAGAAGCTGTTGTAACTAATGCTAATACGCTTTCTAAAAAGTTATCTGCTAGGAGAACAAACGAGCTGAAACGAGTTAGAAACAAAGCCATCGCGGAAAAAGCCGCTATATCAAAAGAAACAGCTAGTCTTGAAAGAAACTTACGCAGTAACCCAGAAGCTCCTGAGAAAATAGCAAGGAACATGAAGAGGGAAGACGAGCTAAACGATGCTATTGAAATGGCTAAACAAGAATTAAACGCAATAGCTAAAACAAGAACCTCAGAAACACCTACATGGTTTCAGCAAATGGCCGCTTCAGGTGTTATAGGAGCGTTGTCTGGTCTTAGTGGTTTTGCTACAGGAGGTGGTCTAACAGCCGCAGGTGCGGGATTAACTGGTATTGCAGGAACTGTAGGAACTGCTAGAGCTTTATCTACGCCTACTGCTCAGAAGTTCTTAGCGGGTCAGTTAGGTTTCCAACAAGCTGCTCAAAGAGAATTACAGAGAGAAATACCAATGACAGGTATGAAAGCTGTAGATGTTATAAAAGCATTCCCAAGAGCAGGAGCAGGAATGTTAACATCTGAGTAGTAACAAAAAGCCCTGTGCAGTCATCTACACAGGGCTTTTTAGTACCTACAGAGTCTAAACTATCTCACACGCACCACCTACACACGCTAACTCTTGACTTCCTGTCGTGTTATCCTCTTCCTCGTACTTCTCTAGGTCATTCCAATCCACCCCCTGCGGCATAGACGCTACTAGCTCATCATACTTCTCAGCGTCGATGTCCTCATAAGGAGCTTGTTGATATACATGGTCACTATATGGCAACAAACTAATCCCGCTACACAAGTCAAAGTTCTCCCATATCCACTGTGCTACTTGCAAGAACTCGTTATCAGTGTAATAAACAGTGATGCTTGGTTTATGTTCGCACCAGTGGTTCTGATATGCTTTCCAAAGTTCTAGCTGCTGCATAGCGCCCACCTGCTTAACTGTCACAGAGGACTCTGGAGCCTTCACAGGGAAGCTAAAGACTGCTGACGAGGGTGACATAACGTCCTGCTCTACGGGGAATCCTGACTGTGCCATGAAGACTGCAAGCGGGTCTTTGTGGTCGCTGCGTACTCTGCGAATGTAATGCTTAGAGAAGCGAGGATGGATACCAGAAGCAGAATCAACAAGTTGAGATACAGTGCCGCTAGGCTTAACGCACGTAATAGCCGCAGACTGGTTAATGCCAAGCTTCTCAGCCCACTTCTTATTTGTATCCACAGCAACATCTCGTACTTCCTCCAGCCACTTGCCTAAGTCCTTAGACTCTCCCTTACTTAGCAGGTAGTGATCCATGATGCCTGTCATGCTGACACCCAGTAGTGCTTCCTCTTCAGTGTTCTTCTTCCAGCAGTTACGCAGGTATCTGAAGTCTGTCAAGGTAGCCTGTAGTGTACCAATGATAGCAGCCATCTCTGCCTTCTTCTTGAGACTAGCCAGTGTGTCATCAGGACGTACAACAATCTCTGACAGGTTACAGAACTGGTTACTGCGCAGGATGATCTCTGAGCATGGGTTAGTGCCAAAGTCCTGGTCAGGGTCACGTCTACCGTTACGTGCTGCAATCTTCTGAGCTGCTACACGACTGAAGATACCACGCTCACCCGCCTTACTCTCGTACATGTTCTGCATCTCGCCTAAGAAGGATTCAAAGTCTGGCTTCTCAGTGTACGCTACGCTGTTGTTAGCAAGCCTACGGTGGCCTTCATGCCTCCACCAGTCTCCTGACTTAGCCTTCGCCATACGTGGATCAGACAGGTTAGAGAGGCTGATTAGAGCTGATCTACGCACACCACCTACCACTACAATGTCAGCTATCTTACACACTACATCGTGACACTCAATGCTTGTTAGCTTGCGTCCTCCTGCCTTCTGGAATATCTCTACACAGAAGTTGAACAGATCAATCAAAGGCTCTGGCCCTGAAGCTCTACCGCCAAAGGTCTTGAGTCTAGCTCCTGCTGGTCGTACCCTGCTCATGTCCCACGTAGGTATCTTACCAGCATACAGCATAGCTATAAGCTCACGGAATGCAGAGGCCCAGCCTATCTTGCTGTCACTAACAACAATAACACTGTCAGTCTTGTGGAAGGTCTCTGCAACCTCTGGTAGCTTGTTAATGAAGTTACGCTCTACGCTGAAGCCTACACCTGTACCACACATCAGCACGTACATCAGCTCGTCAAAGCTACGTGGTGAGTCAATGGCTAAGTAACTACAATTAAATCCAGCTACGTTATCCTTTGCCAGTGCATCTCCTGCTGTCATCATACAGCGCATGCTAGGCATGACTTCCATGTTGTGTATAGCGTCAAACATCTTAGCACTGGTCTTCTGATCTAACTGACCTCTGTCAACCCAGAAGGCGACATAGCGGTTGACTGTCTCTGCCCAAGTCTCTCTGCGCTTCTGTTCAGGTAGCCAACGTGCGTAGCGGCTCTTGTGTATAAACTGTTGGTACTGATCCATTATGTGTTCTCCTCTGTTACCATTGCTGTTAGCTTCTGTAAGTACCAGCCAGCTTTCTGTAGGTCTTCTACCTGCTTACCTTTGTAGTCATAGCGCCACAAATACTTCATGCAGTTGCCCTTGAGGTAGCCTTTGAATGCATGACTGGACATGGATTCCTCTATTGCATCAATACACTCTATGTTGCCAGTGTTGTAATGCTTAGGCGCGCCTACCATGTCTTCTTCCTCGTCTTGCCTAGCAATTATGTCCTCCAAAGACTCATCTTCCCAGAGGTCTGCATCTTCATCGTGTGCTTCTTTCATAGCCATGTCAACGTATGGTTCTATTGCTGGGTGTTTCTTACGTAGTGCATCCCACTGTGCTGGTGTTGCGTCATTGAGTCTCATGTTTGTTCTCCTGTTCTGCTTCTTCAAGAAGCGGTATCATGCAGTTTAATTCACCATAATAAGGGGAGTCAGGGTTGTTACAATAATTATAACCTTCTTTATCCTCACCTTGATATCTTTTTAATAGCCCTGTTGCTTCTAGTTTATCCATCTTCAAAGTCCTCAACTATTCTGTCAAAATCTCTGATTATCCTACGTTCAAATGCCTCTACTAAATCGTATGTCGTGATTGATAATAATTCACAAATCAACTCTTCATCCAGATGCAGTACCAGTCTTTCTTTAAGTTCCTCTAGTGTTAGTGCCATTATACTTTCTTCCTTTTAATATAACGTGTCAGTTCTTTAGCCGTTGCAACAGTGAAGTGTTTAAAGCCTTCCTTGTCACACCACTCACCCATTGTAATCTTACCACCCTTGCGTACCTTCTTGCTGGGGTTTGACAACACAAAGATTAACTCCCACTCAGGCATTGAGTCTCTAATGGCCGTGTACTTTTGAGTATCCCCTACCCTGAAGAAGCCTTTACACTCGATAAGTACTGCCTTGTCTTCGTGTACGAAGTCCGGTAAGTATTTCTTATGTATAGTGTAGGACAGTCCGTATGGCTCAAACAAGTACTGTCCGTCTAGCTTCTCTGATAAGTCCTTCTCTAGTCCTGATCTAAAAGCCCTCTTCATCTATTTTGATCTCCTGTACTCGTGGCTCGTTTACTACGTTTACTAAGTACTTTGGCCCGTAGGAGTACTTGAAGACTCTTAACTCTGGGTAACAGTGGTCTTTGAACTGACAATAAGAGCAACCAATAGAGAGCTTTGAGTTTCCTGATTTGCCGTCCGGCACAGGTTGGTAACACCACTCCTTCGGTTCTGGCTGCTCTACTAGCTTTTTTATGTGCTTGACTCTTTCAGTTATATCTCCTTTTAGAGCCGCATACACAGGAGCTTGAGTATCCTCTAGGTCATACTTGAGGTAAGTCAAGTGGCCGTTAGCCTTGTCCATAGCCAACCAGCCAAACTGTGTTTCGCCTTCTGAATGAGCGTATGCCTTGATCTGATCTATGTAACCAAAGGGATCGTCAAAGGCCAGTGATCCGTCCTTAAACTTCTTGAATCCAAAACTGCTAGCAGACTTGACATCGGTCACAACGCCGTCTATCTTGCAGTCCATGTGACCTACAATACCCTCTACCTTGCAGACCTTCTGCTCGTCAGTGACAGTGTGTCCTGCCATACGTGTCAGAAACAACAACATCTCTTCAATCAGGTGACCGTACATAAACTTAATGTAGGTGTGTGGTTGTAGTTTCTCACCTTCTGTACCATTGACATGATTCCAGAGATACTTGTCGGTGCGGCCAATATTTGACAAGCGTAGCTTGCGGTTATCCTCTCGCTTCTTCCGACCAAACTCAGTACGCATCAGGGCTTTAACGCCTTCCCCGAACTTCTCTATCTCTGCCTCTACATCTACAGATGGGTCAGCGTCCTTGCTTTCCATCAGCGCGTAGATGTCCTGTACTACATCTTCAACACGCTTCATCGTACTCTCCTATAATAGAATCAATCCATCGCTTGGCTATCTCCACGTCACACTTGAACCACTCATTCCTTTGTTCAAACATATCAGCTAACCGTTGATGCGCTTCTGCTTCCGTGGCTCGTCTGTCTGGCGTGTCTACTACATAAGCCAGTTCATAGTCCCTGTAAGGTGAAGACGTTTGATAGTTGTTAGCTCTATCTGAAGCGTCCACTGCCATCCCTACCTTGACCCAACCTTCCCACGCTGGGTTAGTTATGACATACACCTGACCTTGTGGGTTGGTCTGGTAGTTCTCTAGCGTACTAAAGGCTGCATCCTCAAACCCTTTGTAGCGTCCTGCTTTGTACAGTGGGTGTGTCTTCTTGACTTCCTTTCCGTTTACCCACATACGCTTTGCATCCCTTGCTTTCACAGCCTCTGGGTTATCCTTATAGTACTTAAGCTTCCCAGTGTTTGGATTAATGGGTGTCTGCCCAGCTTCGTCCGACTTTGTAATCTCCTGCAAGGGGACAGTTGAGTTTGAAGTGGACTCCTGCTGCTTCAACACAGCTGACTGCAAGTCTTCCGAAAACCTCTGATTTCTTTTGTTCGACCTCTGTCTGGATTTCATCGTGTATGTTTCCTATTATGTTGTAGTCTATACCCCATATTGTAGCATATTCATGCAACAAACACAAGGCTTTCTTCATCACAATGGCACCTGCTGATTGTAACAAACTGTTTAGTGCCGCATGTTCTGATCGTATAAAGACCCGTCTCCTATCCAAGCCAAGAACATAGCCTCTTGTAGCTGCCACTCCAACTCGTTCTCGTAGTGTTCCAAGAGCAGGCGTATTTGATAGGAACTTTTCCTTAAGTCTTCGACCGTCCTTTGCATTTCCTCCAACGATACTTCCGATCTTAGCGTCACCGGCTCCATATAAAAAAGCGTAGATGAAAGTCTTTGCTTGATCTCGAGTGTCAAGGCCCGCAGCCAGCTGGTTTGCCGTGTGAATATCTCCGTTGAGAATTTCATTAGTATAGTCCTCGTCGTTCATATAGTGTGCTAACATTCTTAATTCTAGTCCTGAAGCGTCCATACCTACTAGATCGTAACCCTCCGGTACTGTCCACACATCACGACATTCCTTGCCGTAAGGTGAATAGACTGCCGGGACTTGACCCATATTAGGGCTAGAGTGCGTCATACGTCCTGTAACAGCGCCGTTAGCGTTGACATAACCGTGTACCCTACCGTCGTCCTCGACTGCATCTAACCAGCTTTGAACCTGAGCAATACGCTTCTGTATCATCAAGTACTCACCAATCAATGCCGCCTCTGGTATGCCCTTCACTTTACTAAGCACCGCCTCGTCTACTATAGGCTGTCCTTTGTCCGTGAACTGCGAAGGCTTCCAGCCAAAGTACTGTAGGTAACGGCCTATCTGCTGCCGGGAACCCAAGTTAAACGCTGGAAAATCAACACGACTAAACTCACCGCCTACTGTATCCCAAAGGTCTCCTAAGAATTTGAGCCCAACAGTAGAGAGCGTACCATCCTTCTTAATCTTGGGGGTAATTTGTCGGACAAATGTCGGTAACGGTATGAAAGTCGCATGTACTTTGTCTTCAAGCTCATATTTCTTCTCCTTTAATTCTGCAAGTAATAAAAAAGCTTTCTCTTGATCTAGCGTCCAGCCTCTTTTAATTTGGCGCGATATAATAGATTGCACTCGATGTTCAAGACTAATGCTTTCACTTCCAAAACCGTCAAGGTCTCGAAGTAATCTCTTGTACACCAAGACATTGACCTTAACGTCCAGTACGCAATAGTCCACCATGTCCTGCGAATAGTTATCCCAATCATTATGTTCTCCTTTGGGTTGGTTTAGTCTGTCTCCCCAGCTTGCAAGCGAATGGCCTCCTTCGCGTGAAGGGTCTGCCAATCGAGACATGACTAGAGTATCAGACACTTTACAGTTGCTGAAGTCTGTGCCTAGTAGCTGCTCAAGTACTGGTATGTCATAGTCAATGATGTTGTGACCTATGATCTCACAGTTACCTAGTGCTGCAATGTAATCGTTAAAAGTAGGTAGCTTAGACCCTGAGAATATCTTAGTCTCACCGGTGTCTAGCTCCTGCACCACAATCACCCAGACCTTTGTAGGCTTCAAGCCGTTTGCTTCAATGTCAAATACTATCTGCTTCATTAGAACTCCGCTTTGTCATCTGGTATTGGACAGTTAGTCTCGATCATGCGACCGGACTCCTTATCGTAGTACAGGTAACATGCGGGGCCAGTTAGTCCAACAAATCTATTTTTCAATACACGCACACAAGTGGTGTTACGTATCTCTGGATCAGCGTGTTGTTGGTCACGCTCCAGACCAATAACTATGTCGCTAAGTTGCGCGATCGCCGCCGATCCTCTGAGTTCTCCCAAAGAAATCTTACCGCCGTCCTCGTGTGCCTTAGCGCCGCTGGGTCTGCGAAGGTGTGATACTAAGAATAGCCCTACACCTGTCTCCTGAACCAGCTTGCGGAGGTTGGTCATAATACTGTCGATAGCCTTACGTTCGTCACCATTGTCCTGATCCGACACTACAATACTGAGGTGGTCTAGGATAATCCACTTACAGTCAAGTCCTTTTGCCATGTAGCGTATGCGTCCCAACAAGTTATCCTCACTCGTACTGCCCCAGTGATCGAACATAAAAACACGACCGGAACCCATTGTTCTGTCCCAGTATCCCTTCTTCTCTTCCTGCGTCACTGTCTTGTCCAAGTGTAGTTGCTTGTTAGCTTCGATAGACATAATGCCTAACGCTGTCTTGGGGATGTCCTCTTCCAACGCTAGGATACCAATGTTGTCTTCCGTTGCTCCTAACAAGTAATGCTCTAGCTCCCTGACAATCTGAGACTTACCCATGCCAGAGCCTGAAGTAATAGTTACTAGTTCCTGTCTGCGGAAACCATGCGTGTACTCGTTAAGACAGGCCCAAGGGTAGTCAATGGACTTGACGTTGGACTGCTTGATGATCATGTCCCAAGTATCCTTACCAGCAACAATGCCATCCGGCTGATAGGTCTTGGCGTTCCACCACTCCTTAACAAAGTCCTGCACTTTACGTGCCTTAAGCATATCGCCTGCATCCTTCATAGGCAAGCAGACATTCTTAGCTTTGTTGGGGGTGAACAGGTCAAGCACTGAGCGTGCCGCTTCCTGTCCTACTTTGTCATTGTCAAAACAGATGACGACATTCTCAAAAGTCTCAAGCCATTCTAGGTTGGCCTTGATGTCTTTTGCTGCGCCGGCTGCTCCTGATCTGATGGACACGACGGGCCACTTTCCGTCGAACATTTCGTTGACCGCCAGTGCGTCTGCCTCGCCCTCTGTGACCGTAATGTATTTACCGCCACTCTTGAACGCCTGTTGGCCGAAGAGACCTGCATTGTCAAAACCTCCTGTTGCATAAAAAGACTTGTTATCTACGATCCGCACCTTGGTGCCTATCGCCACGCCTGTGTCCTTGTCGTGGTACGGGTAATGGTGCTTTACAATTTGTCCGTCTGTACCGTACTCAACCGTCACACCATAACGCTGTGCTGTGGCTAGGTTTATACGTCTATCCGGGATTGCCGCTACTACTCCTGTCATTTCTAATGACCTCGCTGGTCGTTGTTGGATGCGGGTAACTATGCCGTCTCCCCTTTCATAATGTGAACAGCCGCCTGAGAAACAGACGGCGTGCCCATCAGAGTACCTAGCCAAGTTATCCTTAGAGCCGCACGAAGGGCACGACTCGTGTTGGACAAAGGTAGACTCCACTGTCATCAGAAGTCCTCACCTTCCATCGGCTCTGCAACTTCCAGAACCTTAATCTTGTTGAGGTATGTCGCCGTTCCGTGTACAGGGTGAGGGTTACCTTCTGCCCAAAGCAGACGAACCTTAGAGCCTCGACCAATGCGGCCTGCAAAGGGTTTGCCCTCTTTATCCAATACTGGAACATCAAACTTGGTAGCGAATTTGCGCTGCTTGACACCCTCGTATTCACGAAGTTTGACCCCCATTCCTTCGAGAGCGTCCGCATCTGCGCCTTCCAAGCTAATGACTACTGAATATTTGCCTGTACACTGACCATTATAAACCTCGTAGGTATCTAGGTTTTCAAATGCAACTGTTCCTTCGATTACTGCCATAATTACTATCCTTCTAGGTTGTGGTTTTGCTACTTAAGTAGCACTTGGTTAATACTTTTAAGATTATTTCTAAACATTCTCTTAAACTACATAGGTAGTATACTAAAAATCCTCAGAGTTGTCAACCTCTAACCCTAATAAATCTAAATTATTATCACCAGCCCCGCTGTCCATGTCCAATATCGCATCATTGGAGTATGACAAACAGACAGAACATAGATCTAAATGGTGACCTGTCAATGGGTCTTTCTTTTTTAATTCACTGTCGTTTAATATAGTGTCGCAAGCTTTACATCTGCTCATTATTAAATACCTCGTCGTGTTTATTCTTCATCTCAGAGTAGGAATTGCTGTAGTATTCTTCTCTCATCTGCTGCGTGGCCCTAGCCATTAGCTCAGACAATGACATACAGTATACCTGATACTCTATAAGCTCGTCAACCATGACGTGGGTTTGTGGCTCTATCCAGTCACTAGGCTCATAGCCGATCAAATCTTCTTTTACTCTGCTCATTTCTACTCCTCCTCACTATTCTTTTTTAATGCTGAATCTTCTACAGACATTCCAGCATATAACAGCCAGCCAATAAAGGCAACGAATAAAACCGCACCAGCTACCAGAATCACAGTTCAACCTCCTCGTATACACGTCCGTAGGTGATTAGGATAAACGGTAGGCTCA
>Ga0209138_1001981_pt1 | contig 16365 bp, 17 predicted proteins | sample SaaInl3SG_22_DNA_FD_184645 | JGI IMG/M metagenome (GOLD analysis project Ga0209138, IMG submission 184645) | Marine microbial communities from expanding oxygen minimum zones in the Saanich Inlet - ESP_153SG_22_DNA (SPAdes) (version 2) | ecosystem: Environmental > Aquatic > Marine > Intertidal...
CGGTATATCGTAAATAAGGTAACTGCTTAGTTAAAAAGGATCTGAATTTATATTTCTCTTTTATTTTATCATTCTTATATGGAACTATGACATTATCTTAAAATTTTACCTAGATTTTTTCAAACTTTTGTCATATTTTTGAGATCAAATTTTCCATTTTTATAGATAGTGCAAAATTCCCCAATTGTCGAAAGTTTTGTAAAAAACATACAAATTTGAATACATCTTTAAAAAAGCACATGATAATTTCTCGAGTATGGTAACATCAAACCAAACTTAGACATTATTCTTCAAAAAAGGAGGTTACCATGACGTTTAAAGAAGCTGTCCCTAAGTTTTTAAACTATGTACGTGTCGTGCGTACAGAGGGAACCTATCATTACTATAAGTCCCATGCGAAAACAATTCTTCTTTTTCTTAAAGATCAAGAGGTTGAGGAAATGACACTAGATACTTGTCTTACGTTTGTTGATTTTCAACGGTCAAGAAATCCAAAGCTTAAAAACAACACCATCAATAAATATATGATCACGGTGAAGGGTGTCTATAAGTTTGTGACCAATAGAACACTGCATTTTCCAAAGTTAAAAGAATCCGTGCCTGTCACGGATATTGTTCCGGATCATGTGTATGCATCGATCCTAAGACATCTAGAATCGAAACTCCATCTAAAAACCTATCTTAGAAACTATGTCTTTATCAGACTCTTACGAGATACAGGGGCGAGACTGAATGAAATGCTTCATATCGAACTTCATAACATTGATCTTCATGAAAATGCCATATACTTAGAGGTCACCAAAAACCATGAAGCACGGTATGTCTTATTTACGAGAGAAACATCTGAATATCTTAAAGACTATATCCGGCAATGTGAGATCAAAGGACGACTCTTTATCGATTTTCTAACAGGCATACCGATGACCAAGTCGGCAGTCCAAAACATGTTTTATAAATTACGTACGACGTTGGGTATAAAAGAAAAAATAACGCCACATAAATGGCGTCATACATTTGCTACACAATACATGCGTTCATCAGGCAATACCGAGATGCTTAGACTCTTTCTGGGACATAAGTCTCATAAGACGGTTCAAAGGTATATTCACTATAACAGACAAGACATCTTTAAAGCATATCGGGCATATGAAAAAGATCTTAAAAATGCCTCAAATTTCAATCAAAAAAGAGGGTAAAGGACTCTTTACTAAGACAAATAAAAAAACCCTTAAAAAGGGTCTTAAAATGGCTTTGGTGGTGGCTCCGGGCAGAATCGAACTGCCGACACAAGGATTTTCAGTCCTTTGCTGCATGTTTTGGAAGTCCGTTACTCTGTTTTCGAGACTTATTTTTAGTTTTTTTTAAGCCTGATAATTTTAGACTATCACTGATTGTAATAATATGTAAAGATTCCCCAATCTATAGTAATGTTCTCTAAACTGACCAGATCACTTAACTTGACTGTAAATGATAAGGTAACGAACTTATTATTTGTTAATGTTGTAGAAAAATTATTTATCCCTTGTTGATTATATGTAGCCAACAATTGGTTGTTTTTAAAAATTTTAAAATTAAAATCTTCAATTGCTGTAATTTTACGATTTGATTAATTATATAAGGTTACACTAATATTTACTGTGTTTGTTACAGCTGAGTGTAATCCCTGTAAGATAGACTTTTTTCATGTTGAAATGGATATATGTTTCGTATGAATAACACGCTTATCAATGAAGTATTTCCATAATGCCATACTATGACCTTTACCAAGATCATAGGTTTCTTTCATATAAGATACGAATTGTGTTGCTTTTAAATCATCTTGAAATAAACCATCTAAAGATGCTTGTTCTTGAATGTCTAAAATTGTTTTTCCTGTATGTGTTTCAATGTTTTTTAAATATGCTTGAAATGACATGTGATTCTCCTTTTATAACACCTTTAAATGTTTAATTTCTATCTTTGTTTGGTTTTTTGAAATCCCTGTAAATCCAATGAGAACACCGGTGTGACTATCGTTTAAATCTGGCGAAATCACGCGACCATCAAAAGTGAATTGATGGTCATCTATTTTAAATGTATAATCCTGTGAGTCAAGTAGAATTTCAATGTGGTGTTTGTGTGTGGGATGAATCACGTGATGATGAATGTTAGGTTTCCCTTGGTACACTTCTTTAAAATGAATAAACGCTTTCGTTAGTTCAATCCCAATATATGTATCGGTGCTTAGCCATGCGACAATATTCAATTGATCTACATCGTCTATCTTAGAGCTGTCGATATCAAAACGAATGTTTTGTTTCCATGAGGTTTGACGAAAACCAATAAAGCTTGATACAAGTGTGTCTTGTAAGATCAATGTGAGGTGATCTTGTTTTTGTAGTTGAACATGATGTCTTTCAACATGATGAAGATGCACCCACTTCATCTTGAGTGATGCTTCACTAAGTTGAACCGGCGTATCAGTTTGTTTGTATTCAGGTAAGTCTAGGGTGTATGATTCTTCTAGTTTTCCAGTGTCCCCACATAATAAAGGGCCTTCTTGATCGGTCGGCCAAGAGACTGGAAATACAAACGTTTCGCGTCCTAAATTTCTATAATATCCTCCAAAAGAATATTGAAGGTTAAACCCATCATAAAATCCACCTTGAGGTCGACTTCCTAAACAAACCCCAATCCATGAACCATCTTTAAGTTCTACTAAATCCGCGTGACCCACATTTTGAATCGGATAGGTTCGATGTAAATGTCTGTGTGTTAATAAAGGATTTCTTTTGCTTGATACATAGGGTCCAAAAATATGATCTGAATATGCAACTGTGACTGCATGATGATGAAGTGTCCCACCTTCAGCAATCACTAAGTAGTATCTTCCTTCTTTTTTATAAAGATGGGGGCCTTCTGGAAACACACCACCAGTCCCTTGCCATAAGGCATGGATGTCGCCTTCTAATTGAAAAGTTTCAATGTTAAATTTAGAAATCCAAAGTTCTGTTTTTCCACCATCATGTTGATCTTTAATCATACGGTTTGCAAGAAAGTAACACGTACCATCTTCATCAAAAAATAAACTCGAGTCAATACCTTCTGCACCTTCAATAAAATGAAGTTTTGACCATGGACCTTCAATGTTTTTAGCATAAATAATAAAGTGATCGGAATGTGTGGGGTAGTCTTTAGAGATTACGGTTGATGTAATATAAAACATACCGTGATGGTATCTTAAAGTTGCCGCTTGAATGCCACCACTCGGATTGACGTTTGATAAATCAAGACCTTGTTCAATGCGATCAATTGCATGTCCAATTTGTTTTACGTGTTTAAAATCTCTTGTATGCCAAATAGGAATCGCAGGATAATATTCAAAACTACTATTGATAATATAAACATCATCTTCTATTCTTATCATTGAAGGATCTGGATAAAATCCAGAAATAATTGGATTTTTTATCATGATATCTCCTTAATACTATTGTATATGAAGTGACCTTACAAAACGAGTCTTTTTTTAGTTTGTTCAATTAAGAATGCACCAAGTGGTGCTGTCACAAGTATCGATAATACACCGATGGTTAACATCGTATTTCCGTTTGGTATTCCTAAAGATAAAGGAATGCTAGCAATCGATGCTTGTACCGTTGCTTTAGGAATATAACTGATGCCTACAAAGAGTTTTTCTTTTAAGGTTAAGTCTGAAAATAGGGTTGCAATCCAAACCCCTAAGATTCTAAAGAGCAGAAGTCCTAAAATAAGTAGGAGTCCATTTGCGCCTACTTCAAACACATTAGATACATCAAGTGCAGCTCCAATTAAAACAAACAATAATAACTCAAAGAGTATCCAAAGTTTTTCATATTTTAAAACAAGTCTTTTAGAGATTTCTGGAGATTTTAATAACATCGTCATCCCAAGTATCATGATGCCTATTAACCCTGAATAAGGGATGATATTTTCTCTTTCAAAGGTGATCATGAGAAAGCCTATAGCTAAAATCAATAACACTTTAATAGAATCTCGTAAGTGAAACTTTTTAAAAAATGCAACACATAATACTCCTAGTAATATGCCCGAAAGGATTCCCAATAATAAAGAGACGGGTAATGAAAGCATCGTTGATATCGTTAAGCTTTCACCAAGTGAAAGCTTAAGAAAGGAAGTAAATACTACAATCACAACAATATCATCAAGTGAGGCACTCGCAAGTATCATCTGAGGAATGGCACGTTTGGTGCCATGATGTTCTTTGATCATGTCTAACATCTTCGGAACAATCACTGCAGGTGAGACGGCGGCAAGTATACTTCCAAGAAGTAAAGATTCTAAAATAGTGAATCCTAATAGTAAGGGTCCCAGAAGTAATGCCCCAATGATTTCTATCATTGCAGGTAAAAAAGAGAGAACAATCACTTCTTTTTTTCTTATTTGTAACGCTTTGATTTGAAGAGATAGACCCGCTCTAAGTAAGATGACAGTAAGTGCCATATACCGAATATCAAGTGAGATACGATCAAGTTCTGGTGCGATGAGATCGAAAACAAAAGGACCTAATAAAATACCAGCAAGTAACATGCCGATGAGTTTAGGGAGTTTCAGTAAATCTGCAAGTTTAGAGAGACTCAGTCCTGTAAAAATGATGAGCGATATAGATAGTAACATGTAAATCCTTAATGATTCAAAAGTAATTATAGTATAGCATCATTATAAAAAGAAAACACGTTCTTTTGAACGTGTTTTCTTTAATTATGACGCTTGAACTTGTTCTTCTTTTACTTCTTCTTCGTGGTTATCTTTTTTTCATCATGTTTATTTACATATGTAAATCAGATTTTCCTAAGTTACATGTTTCACAAAGTGTTTGAAGATTATATAGTTTGGTTTCTCCACCTTTAGCAATCGGAATGATATGATCAACATGTTTGATGCTAGTTCGTCTTAATAAATAATCCATACATGGTATGGTTTTTTTTATCGGTGACATTCATCGGAAATGATGTTAGAAATGTTAGATCTTCATACCAACCAAGAAATGTATATCCTTCTATCACTGGATCTCTTAATTCTAATGGAAACGAAGATGCTTCTTTTACTTGTGTTTCTATCGTGAGTGCTTGATAGATTTCTAACATCGTAAGCTGGTTGGTAAGTTCAATACCGTGGATACCAAGTTGACCTTCGTTATTATATCCAAAAAGATATAATTCACCATTCTCTAGAGTAACTGCTGAATGATATACACCTAGAAAGACGTCTTTGATGTCGTGATCAAAAGAGAATTGCCATTCATAGGGAATGAGTTTGTTTTCGTTATCTTGTATTCCAAGTTGTCCGTATTGATTCCATCCCCATACAAATCTTCTATTTAAAGACGTTGATACATAAGCATGACTACTTCCAAGTTTAATGCTGATCACTTTTTCATCTGGGTTCATATTTAAAAATGAGGTAATCTCTATCGGTTGATGTTCATCTTCTAGTGTATCGTTTCCTAATTGTCCAAATGTATTAAATCCCCATGTAAATACGCGTCCATTTGAAGTGATTGCTGCACTATGACCCCAACCTAATGTAATGGCTGTTATTTTTTCATTGGTTGTTAAATTAAAGCTTGAGGTAATCTCTACTGGTGTGTGTTTACTTGTATTGGTTTGATCACCGACTTGACCATAAACGTTTCTGCCCCATAAAAAGAGACGTCCTTCTTTAGTAAGTAAGGCTGAATGACTACTTCCTGCTGCAATCGACATAATCATGTCATTGGGAGCAAGTCTTAATCTTGAAGTGATGTATTTAGGCGTAAACGCATTGATGTTAGAGCCATCTCCTAATTGGCCACTATCGTTTTTACCCCACGTAAACAGACGACCCGATGATGTTAATGCAAGTGAATGTCCCCATCCAAGTGCAACGTCTTCAATGGTTTCATTGGGTGAAAGTGAAAAAGATGGTGTGATATTGATGGGTTGGTTAGAGTGACGATTTGAATTTGTGCCAAGTTGACCAACATCATTTTTTCCAAACATATACAGTTGGTTAGAAGACGTTAAAACAGCTGAATGTTCCCACCCTAAAAAGACACGTTCTAATGTTTCAGACTCACTTAAAGGAAACAAGCTTGTAATGTTAGTAGGTATCTCTTGATCATGCCCGGTTTGACCGTAATCATGATTGCCCCACGTCCATAAATCTCCTGTTGATGTAATGGCTGCTGAATGGAATTCTCCTAGAGAAACGGTTTGAAATCCACCTTGCAACATGATGTCGTTTGTAATATTTTCGTATGTTTGATAAGTAATCGTATGTGTGATTGGGATCCACTTCGCGTATAACATGATGTCTGATCCATTAGACATACTGATTTGATCCATATTAAATGGATTTAAAAATGTGTCATTATCCACATACCACCCATCAAATGTGAAGTCTTCTTTTATTGGTGGCGTCGGGAGTTGGAATGTGTCTTCATCATACGTGATGGATGATATATTTGTGGGTGATCCATTAGTTTCAAAATAGATACGTAAAGAAGGTACTTCAGTTGTACAGGCACTTATAAATATGATCAACGATATCATGATGAAGACTTTGATTCTCATTCATACCTTCTTTTGTTTTTTTCAATTATAACATGCTCAATAAACTCCATGGTTTTATGGGATTATATGGATATAAAAAAAAGCTCATAAGAGCTTTTGTTTATTTACAACTGTTTTATGATTTGCTGATCTTCTTCTGTAAGCTCAAAATCAAAAACATCGATGTTCTCTTGTTGGTGTTTGGGGTTATGTGACTTAGGGATGACAACCATCCCTTGACTTACTTGATAATTTAAAACAACTTGACTCCATGATTTATTGTATTGCTTTCCTATTTGTGTCAGTATTTCTTTATGTTCTTCTGAAAGTTTCGCAATCGAGTGATAAGCTTCGGGGATGATGTCATTTTCTTTACAAAAATCGATAAGATGTTGTTGATGTTTTCCTGGATAAGACTGAAATTGATTGAGGACAGGTTTGATTCTAACGTGATCAATAAGATATTGCAATTGTTCGATATTAAAATTAGAAACACCAATCGATTTGATGACACCTTGATCGACAAACGATTCTAAGATGCGGTATACTCTTACGTTTTCTTCATTAGTTTCTAGTGGAAAGTGCATTAAATATAAATCAATATAATCTAAATCGATGTTTTGAAGTGATTGCTGAATATGTTGAGCTACACGTGCATCAGTGCTGCTAAATTCTACTTTTTCAGGAATTTTAGTTGTAATAAAAAACGCGTTTCTATCAACCTTTGATTCTTTGACAGCTTGACCAATGACGGCTTCATTTCTATAATAAATGGCAGTGTCGATTAATCTGTATCCTAGGTTGATTGCTGAACGTAGTTCTTTCGTATCAAAATTAATCTCTCCAAAGAAGTCTTTGTTTTCTTTTCCAAATGTATTTGTCCCTGTTCCTAAAGCGGGTATTTTTAAACCGTTATTTAAATGATGATAAATCATAAATGACCTACTTTCGATGATTAACTTTTTTATAAAATGATTATAACATGCGTTTCATTGTAATTTAATTATGATACAATGATAACAGTTCAAACAAAGGGGTTACGATGGCGACAATAGAATTAGAAACACTCGCTTTAAATAAAAAACTACTTTTTAATGATGAGACCGTTGAATTTATTTATGGTGTTGATGTAAATGATCCTTTACTTAAACGTTTTTTTCTACAAGATATGGTTGCAGCAGAGTTAGTCTCTAATGCTGATAATCAATCAAACGATGTTTGTGTGACGCTTAAAGATCAACAACACATGACGTTGTCTTGTTTAAATGAAGCTCAAGCAAAAGGCTTGTATGATAACTTCCAGCATATCTTGCATCCAAAACAACACGCTAAAGATGACGTTCTAGAATTTAATCTTGATTTAGATCAATAATAAAAACCCCAACTCACGTTGGGGTTTTATTTATATGATAACGTCAAACATCACGTGGTTTGTAATGGAAGTGACATTGATTTTACCTTCTAATTTTTCGACCATTTTTTTAGTGAGTGTCAGTCCTACTCCACTTGATTGCGAGGATCTTTGATCATCTTTAACATAAAATAATTGAAAAATATTTTTTAGTTTTAACATGATAATGCTCCTTTTTTTATATTTTATGCTTTCATTATATGGATGTTATGTGAACTGAATGTGAACAATCAATTGTTTTTTTAAACCATCTTATTCCATACTTCTTATATTTTTGACTTACGTCTTTAATTATGATAAATTGAGCATAAGGAGTTCTTATGAAAAAACTATTGATGCTTTTGACTTTATTTACCTTTTTATTTGTCCTTTCAAGTTGTGAGGATGCTTTAAAAGATGTGATCACGATTCCAGAAATTGAAGATATTTTAGAAGATCCAGTTGTAGATGATACTGAAGATGCTACTGAAGATGACGTTAATGATGAAACTGAGGTAAGGTTTAATGCCTCAGAAATGGTTCAAGTGTTATCAACTGGTAGGAGTAATTTTATGCCGGACATGGATCAAATTGAAAGTGATTTAGAAACTGGCGATTTTATGGATACAGACGATTTTGTGTTTTATGATGTTGGTTGTCAATATGGTAATGACTATGTTGATAATGGGGATGGTACGTATACACAGACGTTTTACTACTATGATTACGATTACAACTATTATTACATGGCTGAAGAAGTTCTCTATAACGGCATAGATGACGATGATGATGGTGAAATTGACGAAGATGATGAAGTCTTAGTCATGGTCACGGATGAAATGTCGGATGGCATCGATAACAATTACAACGGTGTCATTGATGAATATTTTGAAATGACGCCAGCTTACTTTGTAACCTATTCAATGACGTATGGTGAAGTAGAAACAACTGTCACGAATGATGATGGTGTAACAACCACCACCGGGTCCTACACGTATGAATGGGTAGAAGTAAGAGCACCCTTTAATAATCAAATCATTGAAACATCAAACTGTTATGTTGACGAAGAAACCGTTGATCCTAATGATGAAGTAGACTACAATGAACTAGAAGTCGTTTATGAGGCGTTATTATTAGAAGTTGAATCTATTATTGGTGATCTAAAAGATGTTGAACGTCAAACGATGTATCTTGAGTTAAGACTTGGTAGAACATTGACTACTGAAGAAATAGAAGCCATTGGCATTGTCATGGGTATTTATGAAGTATTAGAAGATACAGACGTGGATAATGATTTTGAAAACGAAGTCAAAACATTAGAGTTATATTTAGATAGACCACTCACAGATGAAGAAAGAAACGCGTTTGACATCTATTATAATTATGACTACACAGATGAAGAGATGACACCAGAAAATCAAGCAGCAATCGAACTTATTGACGCACTTTATGTTGTGGTGTACGAACGCTCTCAAATTGTCATGTATGAACTCATGTTAGGACGATCACTTACGGAAGATGAATTGCTTGCTTTCGAAATCGTAGAAGCAATTCAATACTATGACGATGAAGGAAACACCATTACATTAACGGATGCAGAAATTGCGGCACTTGATGTCGTCACTGCCTTAGAAGTTGAAGCGTCAAACAACAACACAAATGACGAGTATTTTTATGTAATGTTTTTCCTCGGAAGACCATTAACAGATGAAGAAACCGCTGCCTTTGAAATTGTGAATACGCTTATGCAAGCATCCTATGATGCAAACGATGTAACAATTGATACGTTTGTTGATTTTTATGAAGACATTCTAGGAAGACAACTTACTGAACTCGAAATTGAAGCACTCATGGTATTTGAACTTTACGATGGTTCTTATTTCAATTAACAAATATAGATGAAAAAACAAAAAAAGATGTGTGTATCCTTCGCATCTTTTTTTATAGTTTCATTTAATAAAAAAAGCCCCTAAAGGCTTTATTCAATGTTGAGTGGTGGCTCCGGACAGAATCGAACTGCTGACACAAGGATTTGAATCCTCAATCAGTTCGCCATCTAAGAGACGAATGACTCAGTCTGAATATTGTGAAGCAATATCATCATTATGTATTACCATGATGACAAGTCTGTCTTTTGAAATTTCTTTGTTGACTTATTACCATTAAGAAGATCACCTTCTGAATACTGGTCTAGGCCACCGATAATATTAAGTGTCATTGTCTTTCCCCATCCAGATGGGCCTAGAATTGATACAAATTCGTTTCTTCTGAAAGAAATATTAGTTCCTTTGAGCGCTTGAACTGTTTGTTCTCCAACAAAATAATTCTTTTTTTTATTTTTTAATTCTAACATGAAATTTCTCCTTAAATTAGATTTTATGAGTGTATTATATCCATTAATTATGAACTGAACATGAACTTTTTTAAATAATAATGTAAAACATGTTTGACATTTAGTAAAATATGTTTTACAATGGTGTTATAAAAATAAAAAAGAGGTGTGTTATGTCCTATCAAAGTAAAAAAAGTCTTTATTCTATTGTTTCAACAACATTGATGCTTGTTATTTATAGCTTTATCTTCTATTCAAGGTATCAAAATGGATTTTATGATAATATGTCTATTGTTCGCTTCTGGAGTATCTTTATCTTACTTCTAATTCCTCTTAGTGTATTAACTACTATTTTAAGTGAGGTTTTTATTGGAATTGCATTGGGTATTAAAAAAACACTTAGCCAAAACAAAGACGATCTTGTAGAAGTTATTGATGAAAGAGACCGATTGATTGAGTTAAAAGTATCTAAAATTTCTCAACATCTATTTGTATTTGGTTTTTCTGTTGCCTTATTATCTCAATATTTTGAACTGTCGCTTCATTACTTTTTTATCATCATTATTGTATTTGGATTTTTATCTGAAGTTTTTGAACATGTATTAAATATTCATTACCGTGAAAAAGGTATCCGATGAAAGAAGCTATCATTATAAAAAACAAAATAAGAACATATCGTTTTCTTAAAGGCGAATTAACACAACAAGATCTTGCCAATTTAGTACAAGTATCAAGACAAACAATTATTGCTATTGAAAATTTTCAATATTCACCATCACTAGAACTTGCTTTTAAATTATCTATTATCTTTGAATGTTCTTTAGATGAGTTGTTTTATGTAGATAAAGAAATACCTTCAATAAAATAAATTTTCATGAAACATTGATTATCACAAAGACCACATTATATCATTTTAAATAAGATCGCTCAGTCTCTAATAGGATTGGTCTTTTTTTTATACTGAATTTAAAATAAATAAAAAAAGCCCATAAGAGCTTTATTCAATGTTGAGTGGTGGCTCCGGGCAGAATCGAACTGCCGACACAAGGATTTTCAGTCCTTTGCTCTACCGACTGAGCTACAGAGCCTAATAATGGCGGTCCGGACGGGATTTGAACCCGCGATCTCCTGCGTGACAGGCAAGCATGTTAACCCCTACACCACCGGACCGAGTTTTTTTTGGTTGCGGGAGAAGGATTTGAACCTTCGACCTCCGGGTTATGAGCCCGACGAGCTACCAGACTGCTCTATCCCGCGATATAAAAAATATATTATTAGACAATGGCGGAGGAAGAGGGATTCGAACCCCCGCGCCTTTTACAGCCTGTCGGTTTTCAAGACCGATCCCTTCAGCCAGACTTGGGTATTCCTCCATAAATGTGACAAACAATAGTAGTGGTGGACCCGGTAGGACTCGAACCTACGGCCGACCGGTTATGAGCCGGTAGCTCTAACCAACTGAGCTACGGGTCCAAACTGGTAGCGGCGGGGGGAATCGAACCCTCGACCTCACGGGTATGAACCGTGCACTCTATCCAGCTGAGCTACGCCGCCAAATCAGGTATTGTTTGTTTTTAACTCAATCGTAAAACAAGGATGAGTGAAATTGGTGGAGCCTAGGGGGCTCGAACCCCTGACCTCCTGCGTGCAAGGCAGGCGCTCTCCCAGCTGAGCTAAGGCCCCATAAAATCATTGTATTGTAAAGTGGTACCTCGAGCCGGACTTGAACCGGCACGGATTCATCATCCATGGGATTTTAAGTCCCACGTGTCTACCATTTCCACCATCGAGGCAAATAAAGTGGTGTCCCGTAATGGACTCGAACCATTGACACCTTGATTAAAAGTCAAGTGCTCTACCACCTGAGCTAACGGGACATAAAGCGTGGTGCCGAAAACAGGACTTGAACCCGCAACCTACTGATTACAAATCAGTTGCTCTACCAGTTGAGCTATTTCGGCTTAATGGTGGGAGATAACGGGCTCGAACCGCTGACCCCCTGCTTGTAAGGCAGATGCTCTCCCAACTGAGCTAATCTCCCCATTAAAACAACCGACGTGTGTAGACAGGTGGTTGATAAATAAGTGGTGGGCCTAAATGGACTTGAACCATCGACCTCACGCTTATCAGGCGTGCGCTCTAACCACCTGAGCTATAGGCCCCAATCATGAGAAAATACATAAGTGCTTAAACATTGTATCACTTATTTAAGGCGATTGTCAATATAAACATGCACCTATGAAACATCAAGATGGTGGAGGGGGGCAGATTCGAACTGCCGAACCCTAAGGAAGAGATTTACAGTCTCCCGCGTTTAGCCACTTCGCTACCCCTCCAAAATCGGCTTGCTTATCTATTCTATAAGAAAATAATTAAAAATGCAACCATTTTTATTCTCTTTTTTTTAATGTTGAATCTTTCAAACAAAGTGAGACTTCTTTTTGTGTTTAATCTTTATGTTCTGTAAGAATAGAAATCAGTTTTTGAATAACCTTTTCATCGCCTGATATACTTAGTTTGCCCTCTTTAAGTGTGGCTTGAATCTCATATTTATTTTCTAAATTTGTAAGACGTGTTGCGGGGATGCCTTTTTGAGGATCTGTCTTTGTTTTCAAATTATGAATCATCGATTCTAATTTTCTCACACTTAAATGTTCATGAATCACTTTTTGAGAAAGTTTCAGTGCAAGTTTTTCATCTAATTTAGAGAGTGCACGCGCATGACCCATTGAAAGTTGTTGATGTTCGATTAATACTTGAATATCTTTATGAAGTTTAAGGATGCCAATCATATTAACAATGTGACTTCTTGATTTTCCTACTTTAAGAGCGAGTTCATGATGTTTGTAGCCTCTATTCTTTAGAATAACGTCGTATGCTCGGGCTTCTTCTAATGGGTTTAAGTCTTCACGTTGAATGTTTTCGATGAGTGCGAGTTCATCAATCTTTTTATCTTCATACGCTCTGATAACCGCTGGAATTGTTTTTAGATTTAATGTTTTGTATGCTCGGAATCGTCGTTCACCAGAAATGATCATGAAATAGTCTTTGACTGGCTTTAAGATGATCGGTTGAATAAGTCCGTGTTGAGAAATAGAAATCGCCAAGGCTTCTATTTGGTCATCATTAAAATATTGTCTTGGTTGGTGAGGGTTTGGCTTAATTTTAGAAAGTTCAACATCTTCAATCAGTTCGCCTTCTAACACATCGGATACTTGATGTTCTTCAAGTAAATCTTTAAATTGTTTTGGATTCATTTTGTTTTATAATCTCCTTTGCTAAGGATTTATAAAGCTTGGATGCCATGGATGTTGGTGCATATTGTAAAACAGGCACACCGTGTGTTGGCGCATTTTGAACTGCAACATTGGTTGTAATAATGGTATCAAAGACACCGTCTTGAAAATATTCTTTGAGTTCATGGACAATTTGCCAACCAGCTTTAGATCGTTTATCTAACATGGTGATTAAAACACCTTCGATGGTCAATTGATAGTTGTTTACTTTTAAATTCTTTTGAACTGTATGTACTGTATTTAATAGTTGTGTGAGTCCATCAATTGCTAAATATTGACATTGTACCGGCACTAAAACTGAATCTGCAGCATGAAGTGCTGATAGGGTTAGAAATCCTAATGATGGTGGACAATCAATAAAAATATAATCATAGTCCGCTTTGATGGTCTCTATTCTTTGTCTTAATATATAAAACTCATCAAGTTCGGATGATCTTACTTTCATCCCTAAATGTGAAAGTTCAATCGTCGTTGGAATGATATGTAATGATGTATTGGTGATATTGAATACAGCTTTTTCAATTTGAACATCACCCATCACAACTTTTTCAATCGTATGTTTTAAGGATTGTCGATGGATACCTAATGAGGTCGTTGTTGAGGCTTGTGGGTCATAATCAATGAGTAAAACTTTTTTATTCATTGCTGCAAGTGATGCTGAAAGATTGACGCTTGTTGTCGTCTTTCCTACACCACCTTTTTGGTTTGCGATTGCAATGACTTTTCCCATGTTATAATCCTTTTTTTAATATGATTGCATAGGGTCTTGGATACCCAATGACATGCTTTTGTTTTTTAAATACTATGATGCTACGTTTCCCGTAATGAAGCGGTAATTCGTAATCATGTTTGTTAAACGTTGTTGTTTTTAAAATCTTTAACGCGTTCATAATGTTTTCAGAAGCAATTTGTTGTGGGGTCACATAAAGATATAGTAATCCATTTTCTCTTAACATTGGAATACATAGTTCTAAGAGTGTTGACATATTCGCTGTTGCTCTTGAAACAATGATATCATAATGATTTAAATTCTTTTTTGCGTGATCTTCAGCACGCTCATATGCAAATGTTGTATGTGTGAGTTCAAGTTGTTCTGAAACGTGTTTTAAATATTGAATCTTTTTTAAATTACTATCCAGTAATGTTAATTTAAGCGTGGGTTCGATGATTTTTAGGGGAAGCCCAGGATATCCTGGTCCTGTTCCAACATCTAAGATGGTTGCATGTTTTGGAAAAGGATGTTCTTTAAAAACCCAATAACTATCGATGAAATGCTTCACAATCACATCTGTTTCTTTTGTAATTGAGGTGAGATTGGTATGTTCGTTATAAAGGATCATCTCTTCGTATAGTTTTTGAAACAATTCAAGCTGTTTCTCTGTAAGTTCAACAGGGGATAATGCTTTTAATTGCTTCATGCGTTTGCTTGTCCTGACTCAATATAGACCACAAGCATCGAAATATCAACAGGACTCACTCCTGAAATCCTAGACGCTTGTCCTACGGTTTCTGGTTTGATTTTTGAAAGTTTTTCACGCGCTTCTAAACTCATATTGCTAATTTTATCATAGGCAATCAAATCTGGGATTTTTTTATGTTCTAATCGCGACATTTTTTGAGCTTCACGTAAAGATTTTTGAATATATCCGTCGTATTTAATAAATGTTTCTACTTCAGTTTCAACATCCAGATCCTGTCGTTCATACCCAAATAAAGAAAGATTAGAACTTGTAATTTCAGGTCTTTTCAATAGTTTTTCAAAACTCATCGATTCATAAATTGGTGCAGAATGAATCGATGTTAATTTCGCATTGTTTTCTGCATTTGGTAAAATAACATGTTCTTTAAAGTACGTTAAAAGCTGTTGATACATCTTTTGTTTATTCATGTATGTTTGATAACTCGGTAAATCAACCAACCCTATTTCATAACCTTTTTGTGTCAATCTAGATTGTGCATTATCGTGACGTAAAAGTAATCTAAACTCAGCTAAACTCGTGAGTAACCGATAAGGTTCTTTTGCACCTTTTGTCACAAGATCATCAATGAGGACACCGATATACGCTTCATGTCGCTCTAATACAAATGCGTCTTTCCCTTGGTTTTTTAATGCAGCATTGATTCCCGCCATCAATCCTTGGCCCGCTGCTTCTTCATATCCAGAAGTTCCATTAATTTGACCTGCACAAAATAAGTTATTTAACTTTTTTGTTTCTAAAGAGTGTTTTAGTTGAATCGGATTAATCGCATCATACTCGATCGCATAAGCATAGCGTATGATTCGAGCATGTTCTAACCCTGGTATCGTATGTAAGATTTTTTCTTGCATCTCTTTAGGAAACGATGTCGATAACCCTTGAACATAATACTCGTCTAATTCCATACTTTCGGGTTCGATAAAAATTTGGTGTTCATCTTTATCTTGAAACTTGACAATTTTATCTTCAATGGATGGGCAGTATCTTGGGCCAACACCTTCAACAGCACCACCATACATTGCGGATGCTGTTAAATCACTTAAGATGATATTTTTAGTTTCGTTGGTTGTTCTTGTTAAATAACATGGTTCTGTTGGATTATCATAAATATGATTCTCATGAGAAAAACTTTTAACAACATCATCACCTGGTTGAATCGTCATTTTTGATAACTCAACTGAGTCTTTTGCAATTCTTGGTGGTGTTCCAGTTTTAAGTCTTATGATTTCAAATCCTAACGCTTTGAGTTGTTTCGAAATGCCAAACGTTGTAGGCTCTCCAATAGGACCACTTTTGGTTT
>Ga0209138_1001985_pt1 | contig 16354 bp, 9 predicted proteins | sample SaaInl3SG_22_DNA_FD_184645 | JGI IMG/M metagenome (GOLD analysis project Ga0209138, IMG submission 184645) | Marine microbial communities from expanding oxygen minimum zones in the Saanich Inlet - ESP_153SG_22_DNA (SPAdes) (version 2) | ecosystem: Environmental > Aquatic > Marine > Intertidal...
AATAGGGAGTATCCAGGCGTATTCCATTCAGTTCCATTTGTGCTAATACTCGAAGTAGTGGAATTTCGATTTCTTCAAAAAGTACTTTTAAGTTATCCTTTTGAAGCTCCAACTTAAAATGATGGTAGAGTTGTAATCCGATATCTGCGTCTTCGCACAAGACTTTGATTTTAGTTTCTTCAGGCCATTCGCTGAAGGTTCCTTTCGGGTGTAACTCTAATCTTTTTCCTAAATACGTTTCGCTTAGAACTCTACGATCATGCCTCATGTCGGGGTTTATAAGGTAGTGGGCTAGCAAGGTGTCAAAAAGATCTCCATTTAAATCGATGCCTTCGCGAATGAGACTTTTCAGTGCTGTTTTTAATTCCTGACCAATGAATTTTTTATCGGATGCGAAAATCGATCGAAGCTTTTCTAGTTTAAGTTCTCGCTCTTCTGACAGATCGAGATAGTATCCTTTCTGTGACTCCCACGAGAATCCGATCGCTATGATTTGAGGTTCGAACCCGTCGATATCATCATAAGAAAAGCTCAAGCTGATCTCGTCTTTGGTTTCTAAAACTTTAATGAATCGACTAAAAGTTCCTGGGCTATTGATTACCTGATAAAACGAGGAGTCACTCGGTACCTTCGACTCATCTGGAGCTTGATTGGTGTCGAAAAGAGAAAATTGACCTGAACCTGGAACAGCAGTTTTTTCTTCTTTGACGGGTGCTGAGGTATTTTCTTCATCTGAATCGTTCTTTGAGAAAGTTTTGATAAACTGGTCTTTCATTCGACGAAACTCCAGTACCTCAAAGAGTTCGGTTACCTTTTCAATATCTGGTTCAGATAATTCAAAGCTTGTTGGGTCAAAGTGTACCTCACAATCGATTTTGATCGTCGCTAACTCTTTTGATAGCAACCCAAGTTCTGCATTCTCTTCAATACGTTCTTTAAGTTTTCCTTTTAATTCGTGGGTATTCTTGAGTAGATTTTCTAGGCTGCCATACTGCTCGATAAGTTTCTTTGCAGTTTTATCTCCCACTCCGGGAAAACCAGGAATATTGTCACTGGCATCACCCATCATGCCGAGATAATCGATCACTTGTTTGGGTTCTTTCACGCCGAATCGTTCTTGAATCTCTGGTATACCCCAGATCTCAATATCACCTCCTCCTCGTGCCGGGCGATACATGAAAATGTTTTCACTTACCAGTTGTCCGAAGTCTTTGTCCGGAGTAACCATGTAAACCGTAAAATCTTCTTTCTCGGCTTGTTTTGAAAGGGTGCCTATTAAATCATCTGCCTCGTAGCCTTCCTTTACAATCACAGGGATGTGCATCGCCCGTAAAAGGGCCTCAATGTGTGGAACAGCAAATTTGATTGCTTCAGGAGTACTTTCTCTATTTGCTTTATAATCTTCGAATAGTTCGGTTCTTTCTACACTACCGCCTTTATCGAAACAAACCGCCAGGTATTCAGGGTTTTCTTTTCGAATCAGATCAAGAAGGGAATTCATAAAACCCATAACCGCTGAGGTGTCTTCACCCTTTGAATTGATTCTAGGGTTTTTAATCAGGGCGTAGTAACCTCTAAATATTAGTGCGTAGGCATCGACAAGAAATAAACGTTTGTTGGGTGTATTCGACATGTTTTACTGAAATAAAAACGAGAAAGCAAGATAACCGATTTTAATGGTAACCGGCCTCTTTTAGCTGTATTTTTGCCAAACACAATATCGTACATGGGCTATTTTGCATTTGTTTTTACCACCCTCTATTTAGGGCTTTCGATCTATCTTTTTTATCACTTGAGGAGAATGAAAATCTCAAAGGGTTTGTTCTGGTCCTTGGTTGTATTTTTCACAAGTAGTTTTTTGTTAGGAGCTGCTGCGAATTGGATTGAAATTCCTCTTTCAAAGATTACAGAATCGTGGTTTAGAGCTTTCGTATTTGCCTGTTTTGTAGCTCTTTTAATGAGTACCCCGATTTTGTTAATAAGAGATATCGTTAGTGCAGTTAAAAAAGGGTATATCCGACTCACCTCTAAAGAAGAGGTCTCGGTAAAAGCTTTTCGGTCGCGTAGGGATTTCTTGTCTTCTGCGGCCGTTACCGTAGGAGCGGTACCCTTTACCTCCTTACTTGCTGGAATTGGTGGTAAATACAACTATAAAATTCACAATTACGATTTGACCTTCTCCAACCTTCCTGAAACTTTTAACGGCTTCAAGGTGGTACAGCTATCTGATTTGCACCTAGGAAGCTTTGATGATTTGGATGCGGTTGCTGAGGGTTTAGATTTGGTTAATGAGCAGCAACCCGACTTGTTGTTGTTTACTGGTGACATGGTTAATAATAAATCTTACGAAGCCGACCCTTTTATTTCGATGCTGGGTAAACTCAAGGCTCCGTACGGTAAATACAGCGTCTTGGGAAATCATGACTACGCTACGTATAATGATGATTTTGATTCTGAACAAGCACGTGCGGATGTTGAGCGTTTGATCGGTCTTCAAGAGGAGATGGGTTTTAGAAACCTTAGAAATGAATCGATTAAAATAACCTCTGGAGATGATTACTTTCAACTTGTCGGGGTAGAGAACTGGGGATCTGGGCGTTTTTTAAAGGCCGGTGATTTGAACCGAGCTTCGAAGGGGTTGAATCCAGATGTATTTACGCTACTTATGTCTCATGATCCGTCCCATTGGGAGGCCGAGGTAATTGGTCACAACCATCGTTTTGATTTAACGCTCAGCGGACATACTCATGGATTTCAATATGGTATCGAAGTAGCAGGCTTACAATGGAGTCCTTCTAAATTTCGTTATCCACAGTGGGCGGGTATGTATGAAAAGAATGAACGTCTAATAAATGTCAATAGAGGTTTTGGATTTTTAGGTTATCCAGGGAGGTTTGGAATATGGCCTGAGATTACCGTAATTACCTTAAAATCTGTATAGAAGAATGTTAGAATTTGCAATTTTACTAACTTGCAACTCCAATTAAACCTGATATGTCAAAATTTGGCGAGCTTATAGACCTAAGTGTCCCGGTGTTATTTAACTTCTACGCAGAGTGGAATGATGATTCTGTTGCCATGGCTCCCGTGCTCAATGATGTTGCAGCCGCATCGGGTGACCGCGCAAAGGTGATTAAAATTGATGTCGATAAGAATCAAGAATTAGCTCAAGCACTTCGTATTAAAAGTTTACCTACGCTTGTTATTTACAAGCGAGGTGAAATGGTGTGGCGACAGAGCGGAGAGTTAGATGCTAATACGCTTCTTGGTATTCTAAACGAATACGTTTAATTCACTAAATAGTCTCCAGAGCTTTCGAGTACTTCAATTAGCTGTTCTAATTGAGTATTAAATTCGTCAGTATACGGGTCGATAAATTCGTTGTCTCCCATATCACTTGATATATCGATAACTCTTCTGCAAGCTTCCAAGTCTCTGTATATTTCCTCGATTCTGAGGTAACTTTCGTCTGCATCCAAACTCGCATAATACCTTAGGCGATCCAAGTAAATAGCCAGTAGTTCTTTACTCAGTTCCTGCGCTTTTTCGTCTTTTTGAATACTGTAATATCCTTGAATAAAAGGTTCGACGAAGGTGTAGAATTTAAAGGTCTTAAGAGGCATTTTAGTTACACCTAGGTCTAATACTTTTTCTGCCATTTCGATGCGATCCTCAACAATAAGTTGCTCTGCCAATCGTGCAAGATTACTTCTAAAGGTGATTCCTTGCGCTCTGGTTTGAGTATCAATATAGATAGATTCATCTTCGCTGTTTCCCCAATCCCAGCTCATAACGATGTTATACATGAGTTGGCTGTCTATTCTTCCAATATCAAACCCTCCGTTATCGGGTGTAAGGATAGGCACTAGTTTAAATACAAGGCCATCGAGCTGAAGGTAATCTTTCATGTATAGGTATTCGGCAGAATCTAAACTTCCTCCGGAGAAATAGATGGGCCTAGACCAATCATTGGTGTTTAGAATATCTAGCATCAGCAACCGGTTCTTTGCCAGGGCCGATTGTGGAAGATCAATATCGATATAGTCGACGATAAGCTCTGAGTCCTGAGGTTTGACGATTCCGCTTTTGAGAACCGCTTCTTTATTCACAGGCACTCTGATTTTATGCGTTGGATAATAAACAATATCTAACTGCTCAGGTTCAAATTGACTCAAGTCTGCTCCTTGTTTTTCTAGGAGGTAGCTGATTTTTGTTTCTTTTCGATCACTGCTTACCCAATCCATGAAATCAGCCAATAACCAGCGCTCCTCTTGAATTTCAGGGACAGGTTGATAGTACAGTAAATCTCTTGTTCCGTAACGATACTTTTGGTGGGTTAGTTTTGATGGAATAGGGCTGCTTTCATAAGCCTGACGCTTCATTTGATCGATGTACCAGTCAGTAGCTAGAAGGCTTGAGTTTACGATTCGAACATCGGTACGGTAACCTTCAATTTCTTGAAGATACCAGAGCGGGAAGGTGTCATTATCTCCGATAGTAAATAGCAAAGCGTCCTTATCTTCTATACAAGAGTCTAAATAAGCTTTTGCGGTAGCTCGGGCAGTATAGCGATTAGATCGGTCGTGGTCATCCCAATTCTCAAAGGCCATAAGTAGAGGAATGAACATTAGAAGACTTCCCAGTGCTAGCTGTTTTTGCGGTTGCTGTACAATGCCTCTTAATTTCTCAAAGACCGCATAGGCGCCAAGTCCTATCCAAATACAGAAAATGAAGAAGGATCCAACGAGCGAATAATCTCTTTCTCGTGGTTGAAATAGGGTTGGATTCGTATAGAATTGAATAGCTAAACCGGTGAATACGAAGAAAATCAGTAACGACCAAAAAGATTTCCAGTCTCGTTTGGCGTGAAAATAGACTCCGAATAACCCTAGAATTAAGGGTAGAAAGTAATAGGTGTTACGAGCTTTGTTCTCTTTTAAATCTTTAGGTAGATCGTTTTGATTGCCAAGACGAACACTGTCGATAAACGGTATTCCACTCAACCATTCACCTTGTGCATTAAAACGTCCCTGTTCGTCAGAGGCTCTACCTGCAAAATTCCACATGAAATACCTCCAATACATGTACCCAAACTGAAAATCGAATAGGTAGGTAAGGTTTTGTGCGATCGTCGGAGGCTTAATTTCAATATAGTCAGAGAAGTTTTTCAAGAAGTCTAGGTATTGTGCTGTCTCAATTTCTCCTTGAGCACTCCTTGTTTTAAATTCAGTGACCGCCTTTCTCAGTTCGGTATTGCCTAGGTATTCGGGTCTAATAGAAAAGTCTAATCGACCGTAAAACTTCATGTAGTTTTCGGCCGAAGATGGGCTCCACATTCTCGGGAGAAGTCCAATGTGATTTGGATTGGGTCCTTGAATAGCGCCCTTGTAATTGTTTACAATTTCATAGCGACCCAGCTTGTGATTCTTTTCGTATTTCGGTTTTCCGTCCTGGTCTGGGCCAGCCTCAGCGAAATAATCTGAGTAGTACGAACCATAAAAAGGACTTTCTGGGGCCGGATATTGCTCGCGGTTATAATAAGCCAGAAGCGCTCTAGCATCTTCAGGATTATTTTCATTTACCACCGTACCTGCATTAGCTCGTAAAGGTAGCATTAGCCAGGTAGAGAGGCCTAAAAAGAAAAAGAATACGCTGTGTGTAAGTAAAGACCAGATCGGGCTACTTGCTTTATTCGAGCGCTTAATGGCATACAGGAACCCCGCAGTCAAAACAATACCGAGAAAAATACTTCCTGAGTTAAAGGGTAATCCTATACTGTTTACCATAAAGATTTCTACCGCTCCAAATAGCTTTAATATATAGGTAAGGGAAAATTTAAATACCAAAAATAGAAGGGCTACCACGCTGACATGAGCGACGATAAAGTTTTTAACCGTAATCTGATGATACTTTTTGAAATAGTAGAGTAGACCAATCGATGGAATCGCTAGGAATCCCATGAATTGAATTCCAAAGACCAATCCGACAACGAAACTTATAAGCAACACCCATCGATCCGCCTTCTCGTCTTTGAGTTCATCGGTCCATCGAATTCCTAAATAAAGTAGTAGGGCCATCATTAGACTTGCCATGGCATAAACTTCAGTTTCAACTGCGTTAAACCAAAAGCTGTCTGAGAAGCAAAGGGCGAGTGCTCCGATCGTGCTCGCTGTTACCAGTTTTAATTCTTCAGCTGATGTTTTAAGATTTCCGATAATTCTCCGAATTAATCGATGAATAATTTGATAGGTAAGTAAAATGGTTAGCGCGCTAGAAAGTACCGACACTGAGTTGACCATGAGTGCTATTCTTTCTGGGTCACCAAAGGCGAATAGCGCCGCAAAGGCTCCAATGATTTGAAAAAGGGGGGCTCCAGGGGGGTGACCTACCTGTAATTTTGCGGAGGTAGCGATGTATTCCCCGGCATCCCAAAAGCTAACAGTGGGTTCAACCGTAAGCCCATAAGTTAAAAGAGCAACCGTAAATACTAGCCATGCACCTATATTTTGATAGCTCATTTTCTTAATTATTTCCCTCATTGTAAAAATCTTTTTGGAACGAAGACGAAATTACCATTTTTAATTTTTGCTAATTCTAAGAATATTCTAAATTTGCACCCTCGATTGAGTCTTGGCCTATGGTGTAATTGGTAACACAGCTGATTTTGGTTCAGTCGTTCAAGGTTCGAGTCCTTGTAGGCCAACCAACTTTCTTCAAGCTTAGCTTGAACGTTTAGTAAGAGACATGAAGAGGGGACATTAGTCCCCTCTTTTATTAGGTAGTATGGAATTTAAAGAACAAGTATTAACGCTTCTAAATCAAGCCTTTGAGAAAAGGCCAGATCTCTTTTTGATCGATTTTTCAATGGATGCCAAGAGCCACATTGAAATTATTATCGATGGGGATAGAGGGGTAAGTATTAATGACTGTGTAGAGGTTTCAAGAGCTATCGAGCATCAATTAGATCGTGAAGTTCATGATTTTTCGCTGAGCGTTCAGTCTTCTGGGGCTACTGCGCCACTTAAATTAGCACGTCAATATCCGCAGCATAAGGGTAGAACGCTGAAGGTGAAATCTGAAGGTTCTGAGTTTAAAGGAAAACTGATTGAAGTAACCGATAATGAAATTACCTTAGAATGGAGTGAAAGAGTTCCTAAAGAGGTAGGTAAAGGAAAACAAACGGTGGTTCGAAAAGAAACCATTGCTTACAATATTATTGATCAAGCACAAATTGTGTTAACGTTTTAATCGCTAATTATGGAGAATTTAGCACTTATTGAGTCGTTTTCTGAATTCAAAGACGACAAGTTCATCGACAGAGTAACCCTTATGGCTATACTTGAAGAAGTATTCAGAAACGCTTTAAAGAGAAAGTTTGGCTCAGATGATAACTTTGACATCATCATCAACCCAGATAAAGGTGACTTAGAGATTTGGAGAAACCGAATCGTAGTTGAGGATGATATGGTTGAGGATGAGAACGAACAGATTTCATTGTCTGAAGCTCGCAAAATTGAGCCTGACTTTGAGGTAGGTGAGGACGTATCTGAAGAGGTGAAGCTTATTGATCTTGGAAGACGTTCGATCTTGGCGCTACGTCAAAACTTAGTCGCAAAGATTCAAGAGCACGATAATACCACCATCTATAAACAATTCAAGGATCTTGAAGGTGAGATTTATACTGCGGAGGTACACCATATTCGCCATAAAGCGGTAATCCTATTAGATGATGAAGGAAATGAGATCATTCTACCGAAGGATCGTCAAATTCCTTCTGACTTCTTTAGAAAAGGGGATAATGTTCGTGGAATTATCGAGAGCGTTGAGCTTAAGGGAGTAAAACCTTCGATTATTTTATCTAGAACCTCTCCTAAATTCTTAGAGCAGCTCTTTCATCAAGAGATTCCTGAGGTTTTCGACGGCTTGATTACCATTAAAAAAGTGGTTCGTATCCCTGGAGAAAAGGCCAAAGTGGCTGTAGATTCTTATGACGATCGTATTGATCCAGTAGGTGCATGTGTGGGAATGAAAGGTTCTCGTATTCATGGTATTGTGAGAGAACTAGGAAACGAGAATATCGATGTAATTAATTGGACGAATAATAAGCAACTCCTTGTTACACGCGCATTAAGCCCAGCCCGTGTAAGTTCGGTTAAGCTGAATGATGAAGATATGACTGCTCAGGTTTATCTGAAGCCTGAAGAGGTTTCTAAGGCAATTGGACGCAGTGGTCATAACATTAGACTAGCTGGTCAACTTACCGGTTATGAAATCGATGTGTTTAGAGAAGGCGTTGAGGAAGATGTTGAGTTAACTGAATTCTCTGATGAAATTGATGCGTGGATCATTCAAGAATTCAAGAAGATTGGTCTAGATACAGCTAGAAGTGTATTAGAAGTAGATATTGAGGATCTTATTAAACGAACCGACCTTGAAGAGGAGACTGTTCAAGAAGTTGTTAAAATACTAAAAGCAGAGTTTGAGGACTAACCTCTTATATTTGTAAACCCGACCCCTAAAAAGGTAATAGCATTATTTATGTCTGAAGAAAAGACCATTAGAATTAATAAAGTACTCCGAGAACTTAATATTTCTCTCGATCGTGCTGTAGAGCATTTGAAAGAGAAGGGACATGAGATCGAAGCTCGTCCTACTACCAAAATTAGTACTGTGGAGTACCAAGTTTTGCTTGATGAGTTTCAGACGGACATGTCTAAAAAAGTTGCTTCTATCGAGGTAGGGGAAGAGAAGAGAAAAGAAAAAGAAGCGCTACTTCAGCAAATTGAAAAAGAGCAGGAGGAGAAGAAGGCAATCAAAGAAAAGGAGCCAACCGTTATTAGAGGAAAAGCCACGCTCTCTGGCCCTAAAACTGTAGGTAAGATTGATTTAAATCCCAAGACAGAAGTTGCTGTAGAGCCTGAGAAGGTCGAAGAAAAGGAAAAAGCACCCCTTGTAGAAGAGGTTAAAGAGCCTGCAAAAGAAGAGCAACCGGTTGAGGTAAAAAAAGTTGCAGCGGCCGAAGCACCTAAAAAAGAAGAGGCTAAAGAAGAAAAGCCTGTTGTAGAAGCGGACAGTGATCAAATTAAGACCCAATATCAGACCTTATCAGGGCCTAAGATCGTTGGTGCTAAGATTGATCTCACTCAGTTTGAAAAGAAAAAGAAGCCTGCAGAGTCAAATGCTGATAATGATCGCAAGCGTAAGCGTAAGAGAATTGTTAGCGATAAGAATGCACCAAAAGGTGGAAATAAAAAAGGAGGAAGAAATCAACCTCAAGTTCAACGTGCCGAACCCACTGAAGAAGAGGTTCAAAGACAGGTTCGCGAAACCTTAGAAAAGCTTCAAGGAAAGTCTTCTAAAGGTAAAGGAGCGCGCTACAGAAAAGAAAAGAGAGATCTCCACGAGCAACAAAGAGAGCGCGAGCAAGAACAGCAAGAGCTTGAAAGCAAGGTTCTCAAAGTGACAGAGTTTGTTACTGTTAATGAAGTTGCTACCATGATGGATGTATCTTCAACCCAAGTGATTTCTGCATGTATGTCGTTAGGAATCATGGTTACCATGAATCAGAGATTGGATGCTGAAACCTTAACGATCGTTGCTGATGAATTCGGCTATCAGGTGGAGTTCATGCAAGCAGAGCTCGAAGAGACGGTAATAGAGGAAATCACAGATAGCGAAGACGATCTTCAGCCTAGAGCACCGATTGTTACGGTGATGGGTCACGTAGATCACGGTAAAACTTCGTTACTTGACTATATCAGAAAAGAGAATGTAATCGCTGGTGAGAGTGGGGGAATTACCCAGCACATCGGTGCCTACGGTGTAACCCTTGAAAGTGGTCAGAAAATATCGTTTTTAGATACCCCTGGTCACGAAGCCTTTACGGCGATGCGTGCTAGAGGTGCCCAGGTTACAGATATCGCGATTATCGTTGTTGCGGCAGATGATGATATCATGCCTCAGACGAAAGAAGCTATTGCCCACGCACAAGCTGCTGGAGTACCGATGGTATTTGCAATTAACAAAATAGATCGTCCAACCGCTAATCCGGATAAGATTAAAGAAGGTCTTGCTGCTATGAATCTCTTAGTAGAAGACTGGGGTGGTAAAATTCAATCCCATGACATCTCGGCTAAAACAGGTCAGGGGGTGAATGAACTTCTCGAGAAGGTTCTTTTAGAAGCTGAACTTTTAGAACTGAAGGCTAATCCGAATCGTGAGGCTTCAGGTACAGTAGTTGAGGCTTTCCTAGACAAGGGTAGAGGTTATGTTTCTACCGTTCTTGTGCAAAATGGAACCCTCCGAATTGGAGATTATGTTCTAGCAGGAACCTCGAGTGGTAAGATACGTGCCATGCAAGATGAGCGTGGTAAAAATATTAAAGAAGCAGGTCCTGCTACACCGATATCGATCTTAGGACTTGATGGAGCTCCTCAGGCCGGTGATCGTTTCAATGTGTTAAAGGATGAGCGAGAAGCGAAGCAAATCGCTCAGAAGCGATCTCAGTTACAAAGAGAGCAAAGTGTTCGAGCGCAACGTCAGCTTACTTTAGATGAGATTGGTAGACGTATTGCCGTTGGAGATTTCCAAGAACTTAATATTATCCTTAAAGGTGACGTAGATGGTTCAGTTGAAGCTCTAACTGATTCGTTCCAGAAACTTTCAACTGAGGAAATTCAAGTCAATATTATCCATAAAGGTGTTGGTGCTATCACCGAGTCTGATGTGTTACTCGCAAGTGCTTCATCAGCGGTAGTGATCGGATTTAACGTACGCCCTATGGCTAACGCTCGTACCGTTGCTGAGAAGGAAGAAGTTGATATCCGTACCTACTCAATTATCTACGATGCTATTGATGATATCAAGAAGGCAATGGAGGGTATGTTGAGTCCTGAAATGAAAGAAGAAGTAACCGGTACTGCAGAAATCCGTGAAACCTTTAAGATTTCTAAGATTGGAACCATTGCAGGTTGTATGGTTCTTTCAGGAAAAATCTTCAGAAACTCTAAGATTCGTGTAATTCGTGATGGTGTTGTGGTATTCGATGGTGAACTCGCTTCACTTAAACGATTCAAAGACGACGTTAAAGAGGTTTCAAAGGGTTATGATTGTGGTCTTCAGGTGAAGAATTACAACGACATTAGAGTGGACGATCAGATAGAAGCTTACCAAGAAGTAGCGGTACAGAAAAAACTTTAATTGTTTTTTCCGGGTTCTAAAATCATGATCCCTCTAAAATAAGGACGAAGCCTCTTTGAGGCTTTTTCTGTTTCTAGACGTGTTCTAAAGTGTTCTAGGCGAAGCCGATAGGTAGGTGAATTGAAAGAGAGTTTTAGTGGGTGTTTTTGATGAAAAATCGTATCCTCAACAAATAGAGCGTTATAACGTTCTTTTAATTTCTCCATTTCGGCAAGTGAGCCGAAACCTAATTGGATTTGGTAGTCACCCTTCTCAACCTTCATTAGCCTGTAAATATCACTCAATTGTGAGATACGGAATTCGCTAGATGGGGTAGAGTCTAAAACCAATTTTTCCTCTTGGGAATATCCGAAAGAAGTCATTAAAAGACTAATAATAAGACAGTTAAAAAGATTGTTTTTCATTGTTCAATGACTGTTTGCTCTATTGCATCCGCAAGGTAATCAATTCCTTCAGGACAAAACCTTTATTTAGAACGATTACAAATTACAAGAACCTCAAACTTAACTTTTTTAATACCCCCTTCAGTATTATTTTTGTGGCAATTTGAGACGATTATGCCGTTTTATTAAAACGGTTATTTTTCATAACTAAGTTATATGAAAGGATTTCCTAACCTCCTAAAACAAGCGCTTCTCTCCTTAGTGCTTGTTGTTAGTGCTACTTCTCTCTCTTTTGGGCAAGATGGTGGTGACCCGACAAAGGGTAAGCAATTGTTCAATCAAAATTGTGCTGCTTGTCACGCGCTAAACCGCAAAATGACAGGTCCTGCTTTAGCAAACGTTGAATCTCGACTTGCTGAAGATGAAGGCCTTGATCGTGAATGGTTGTACGCATGGATTAAAAACAGCTCGGGGGTTATTAATTCTGGAGACGATTACGCCAATCGTATCTACAACGAGTACAATAAAGCGGCAATGACTGCTTTTCCTACTTTATCGAATGAGGATATAGATAATATCTTAGCATATACAGCTGCTCCACCACCGGCACCTGTTGCTCCTGCTGCTACAGCTGCTGCAGCAACTTCTTCATCAGAAGGAAATGGAGCGAACAGTGATTTAGTTCTCGCGGTGCTATCATTTGTTTTGCTGGTTCTAGTAGCAATGCTTGTTTTAGTTAATCGAACACTACGTCAAATTGCGGTTGCTAATGGTATTGATGTTGAAAAGGAAAAAGTGCAACGTTTACCGCTTTGGAAGGCTTTTGCACAAAATCAATTTTTAGTATTTGTTTCGGTTGTAATTCTCCTTTTAAGTAGTGCCTATTTTGCGTATGCATATATGATGCAGGTAGGTATTGATCAAGGATATGCTCCAGTTCAACCCATCCATTATTCACATAAGATTCACGCTGGAGATAATAAAATTGAATGTACTTACTGCCACAGTTCTGCTAGAGTTTCTAAGCATTCGGGAATTCCTTCGTTAAACGTTTGTATGAATTGTCACAAGTCGATCTATGAGTACACAGGTAATCCTGAAGGTCCTTCTGCTGAAGATCTAGCAAATGGTTACACGAATGAATTCTATACTGGTGAAATTAAGAAGCTGTACAAGGCCGTAGGTTGGGACGAAGAAAACCAACGTTACACCGGAGAGAGCTATCCTGTAGAATGGGTTCGTATTCACAATCTCCCAGACTTTGTTTACTTCAACCACTCTCAGCACTACAGTGTTGCTGGTGTTGAATGTCAAACTTGTCACGGTCCAGTTGAAGAAATGGAAGTAATGTATCAATATGCACCGCTAACTATGGGATGGTGTATTAATTGTCACCGTGAAACCAACGTTCAACTAACTTCGAATCCTTATTACGAAAAGATTCACGAAGAATTGTCTAAAAAATATGGGGTCGATGAGCTAACTGCAGCTCAAATGGGTGGCCTTGAATGTGGTAAGTGCCACTATTAATCTGGAATTCTACAATTTATGGCATCACATAAACAATATTGGAAAAGTGAAGCGGAGCTTACAAACGACCCTGTGGTTGAACAATTAGCTCAAAACGAATTCACCGAAACGTTACCTGTAAATGATTTCTTTGAGCAAGAATCGTCGCTAAAGGATTCTCAATCGTCACGTAGAGATTTTCTTAAGTTTTTAGGTTTTAGTACTGCAGCTGCAACACTTGCCGCTTGCGAAGGGCCTGTTAAGAAATCAATTCCTTACGTGATTCAACCAGACGAAATCGTACCTGGTGTTGCAAATTATTATGCAACCACGATAGCAGATGGTTATGACTTTGCAAGTGTCTTAGTAAAGACTCGTGAAGGTCGTCCTATTAAGATAGAGAATAATGATCGTGCTACTCTTTTCGGAGGAGCTAATGCTCGTGTTCAAGCATCTGTCTTAAATCTTTACGACAAGAATAGATTACAGGGTCCTGAGGCTTCTGGATCTGCAATTTCTTGGAGTGATTTAGACGCAGCGGTTATTGCAAGATTAGAAAGCGCGAAGAGTACAGGAAAAAAAGTGGTGGTTCTTTCAGGTACTAAGGCTAGCCCTTCATACTCAAAAGCCATTGAAGCTTTAAAGGCTAAGTATCCGAATGTTGAGTATCATACCTATGATGCTATTTCATCGGCTTCTGCTCTAGATGCTTTTGAACAGGCCTATGGCGAAAGAGCCTTGGCTGACTATAACCTTTCTTCTGCGGATATCATCGTATCGTTCGATGCTGATTTCTTGGGTGATTGGCAAGGTGGTGGTTATTCTAAAGGATATGCAAAAAATCGTGTACCTCATCACGGACACATGTCGCACCATGTACAATTAGAGTCTAACATGACTTTAAGTGGGGCTAATGCTGATAAACGTATACCTCTAACAACGGTAGAGCAAAAGAGAGCACTTGCCGCATTATATAATGCGCTTAAAGGAGTTTCAGCGTCAGAATCAAATACAGTGATCGCTGGTCATGTTAACGCGATTGCTCAAAAGCTTAAAGCTGCTGGTTCTAAAGCGGTTGTTCTTTGCGGTATTGATGATAAGGACGCACAACTGATCACGCTAGCTATTAATGAATTGCTGAAAAGTGATGCTTTTGATGTTGCTGAGCCAAAATATGTTCGTTCAGCTTCGGCTTCGGTTCTTGAAGATATAATTGCTGCCGCTAATAAAAATGAAGTTGCAGCTATCTTAATCGATGGTGTTAACCCACTATACAGTGCTCCTAATGCAGAAGCTTTTTCTTCTGCCTTAGCGCAAATCGGTTTTTCTGTAACCTCTTCTTTTTCATTAACTGAGACTGCAGCTGCCTCTACTTTTGTTGCATCTGCTTCTCATTTCCTTGAATCATGGGGTGATGTTGAGATTAAGAAAGGTCATTATGGAATTACTCAGCCGGTGATTCGAAATCTTTTTGACACTCGTCAATTTGAACAATCATTGCTAGTTTGGGCAGGAGTTTCTGAAACCTATCACGATTTTGTTCAAAAGAACTGGAGAAGTACTGTTTTAAAAGGTAGTTCATGGAGTCAAGCGGTTCAAGATGGAGTTTTCTACAGCTCTTCTAAAGGATCTCGTAACTTCGGAATCAGCGAAGGTGATTTACAATTGTCTTCGAATAAACTTTCTAATTCATCATCAAATGGTGTTGAATTAGTTCTTTATGCAAAAACCGGAATGGGTGACGGTCAAATGGCCAACAACCCTTGGTTACAAGAATTTCCAGATCCTATTTCAAGAGCATCATGGGATAACTACCTGACGATCTCTAAGGCTGATGCATTAGCCTACGGTTTTGAAAATATTAATGTTGCCAACGGTGGTCTTGATGGCAGCTATGCTACTCTAAAGGTTGGTGATGTAACTTTAAATAGAGTTCCTGTTCTTATTCAGCCAGGTCAGGCTAAAGGTACGGTTGGTTTAGCACTAGGTTACGGCCGTAAATCAGGTATTCAGGAAGATATGCAAACCGGAGTGAATGCTTATTCGCTATACCTTGGTCAATCTAAAGTACAATCGGTTACCCTAGAAAAGGAACGCGGAATGCATGAATTTGCATGCGTTCAGCTTCATAAAACTTTAATGGGTCGTGGTGATATTATCAAAGAAACTACCCTAGAAGATTTTATAAACAAGCCTTCAGAGGAATGGAATCCTACCCCAATGGTGTCTTTAGATCACCAAGAAGTTCCAGCAACTTCTGTAGATCTTTGGGAATCATTTGATCGTACAGTAGGTCATCATTTTAATCTATCGATTGATCTAAATGCATGTACAGGATGTGGTGCTTGTGTTATTGCATGTCACGCCGAAAATAATGTGCCCGTTGTTGGTAAGCATGAAATAAGAGTATCAAGAGATATGCACTGGTTGCGCATTGATAGATATTATTCTTCAGAGGAAACTTTTGCTGAGGATACTGAGAAGAAAGAGAATCTAGATGGTTTATTCGGTGATAACGGTAGTCTAAGTGGATTTGGGTCTATGGAAGATCCTTCAGAAAATCCTCAAGTAGCCTTTCAGCCAGTAATGTGTCAGCACTGTAATCATGCCCCTTGTGAGACCGTATGTCCTGTTGCTGCTACTTCGCACTCGCGTCAAGGTCAAAACCATATGGCATACAACCGTTGTATTGGTACAAGATATTGTGCAAACAACTGTCCTTATAAAGTTCGTCGCTTTAACTGGTTCTTATACAACCAAAATGATGAATTTGATTTCCACATGAACAATGACCTTGGTCGTATGGTTCTTAACCCAGATGTGAATGTTCGTTCTAGAGGGGTGATGGAAAAATGCTCAATGTGTATTCAACGCACCCAGAAGACTATACTAGATGCTAAAGCTGAAGGACGCTCAATTAAGGATGGTGAATTCCAGACGGCTTGTTCTGCGGCTTGTGACACAGGAGCTTTAGTGTTTGGTGATATTAACGACAAAGAAAGTCGTGTTGCTAAACTTAAAGAGAGTGAGCGCATGTACCATCTATTAGAACATGTAGGCACTCAGCCTAATGTGTTCTATCATGTCAAAGTAAGAAATACCGAAAAGGCCTAATCATTAATAATACAATCTATTATGGCATCGCATTATGAAGCTCCGATACGTAAACCGCTAGTAACTGGCTCAAAAAGTTACAGCGATGTATCGAATGATATTGCTCGACCTGTTGAGGGAAAGGCAAATAAACAATGGTGGATCGTTTT
>Ga0209138_1001988_pt1 | contig 16329 bp, 8 predicted proteins | sample SaaInl3SG_22_DNA_FD_184645 | JGI IMG/M metagenome (GOLD analysis project Ga0209138, IMG submission 184645) | Marine microbial communities from expanding oxygen minimum zones in the Saanich Inlet - ESP_153SG_22_DNA (SPAdes) (version 2) | ecosystem: Environmental > Aquatic > Marine > Intertidal...
ACATTTAGTGCCAAACTTGGGTATTCAGAGAATTACTCGCATGATAAAGTATCCATGCAAGATGTCAATGGAGACGGACTTCAGGATATCATTATTGCTAATAGAGGGAATACGAGCTATGCGTATCGCCCTATGCAGATCGATGACAATGGAAAAATCACTTTTGGCGCGCCTCGAGAAATTGTCGGTTCCAAGTTATATAAAAGTACTTCGCAATCAATCAATTCAGGGATTGATTACGTTACGGGGTTCGGGCTATTTAACTTTGGATTGAACTGGAATCACTCCACGAGCAAAGTTAAAAGGTATTTACTCGATTATAACGGTGATGGAATTCTAGATCGCACTGTACCTGTATCTGGTGGAGGGCTAAAAGTTCAGTTTGGGATGTTGGCAGAAGACGGAACGCTAAGTTTCACTAACTCATCTATATACACTTTGAACCCGGTTATGAAAGGAGCTGCATTACAATCCTACAGCAATCCAGATGTTAAATCATTCGAAGTAGTAAAGGTTTGGACGGCACCGGTAAGTGGAACCATTAACATCAATTCGAATCCAACCATCGCGGATCTTAGCTTAACAGGCAATGCTGTTGTTTCTATTCAGCATGATGGAGTATTCCTTCAGAATCCTGTGCCCGCTAATGGAGCGTCCTTTAATCAATCGGTGGGAGTAACGAAAGGAGATCAGTTGATTTTCCGTTTGTCACCAGGTGTAGATGGACAGCAGGATTTATTTACCTGGAATCCTCAAGTGACCTATGCCCAAAGCTTACCTTCAGACGGAAATGGTTCAAAATATACTTCTTCAACGTACGATTCGGACTTTGTATTGTCGGGAAAAGAAGGGGTAACATTCACTGGAGACAAAGAAATCAAAGTGACCTTGAACCGTGATGGGTTTGATTTTTCGGATGATATCTATTATCGAATTACAGTAACAGAGAATGACACGGTCAATCAGACCACCACAGATCATGTGTACTACGATCGCCTGGACCAAAACGCTACCTCTTATGGGACCATGTCAGCTCCTTTTATGGGGAGCTTTGCGACAGTTCCTGGAGTCGTTGCCTCTGATTATTGTCAGTTGAGTATTGAAGTCATGTCACACTCCAACGTGGATTGGAAGGATGTTGAAATCCGCCCCACTGTGGAGATTCGCTCCAATTGTGACGATGGCCCAATTGTATTCTATCCAAATGTTGGCTATCGTTTTTTTAATGGTGTGAAGGCTCTCAAGGGCCCGACCGCACTAAACCTTCCTAGCGGCTCTTACGAAATACTTCCAGAGGTAAGCGAAAATAAATCGGCCATTGATAATGTGTTTTCAGGAGTTAGCGGAGTAGATGTTGACCAAACGATTTATTTTGTGGTAAAGAGTGGTGGCAAATACATTTGTAAAAAAGCGCTGATCCTACATAAAGACGTTGCGGGAACGGGATCTAATACCTATCGATTATATACGCTAGCACAGAACGAAGGTACACCTGTAAATACGACCTCGGCCTATATATATACCGGAACTGCTACAGGAACCTTTAGTCATAGTGAAGTGATTAATGGAACTGTGACGCTTGAATTTTTTGCTGAGAACACTCCTTTTGCCGAGGCGGCGCTGGAGTATATCACTCAGAATTTAAATGGATTCAATGTAGTGAATAGCTCCAGTAGTATCGTGCAGGTATTCCCGCCAACAGCACCGCAAAACTTATTCTACGCCTATTCAGATCAAATAGGAACGATGCAAAAAGGATGGGGGCATTTTGCATGGAGCGGAGAAGCGAATGACCCTATTGATCCGGCTCAAATGCAAATAGCAGGAACGGCTGAAGCCCTAGCTCTAACATCACCAGCTCAGGAAGTTACAAAGGCAGATGTTGAACATATGAATCCGTGGGACAATTCATTCTTTTCTTTGACCCCAGTGCGTAGTGAGAACGCCCGTGGGTTAAGGACTTATCAAGATACACATCTATCTAGTTTGAAAGACAAGGATCATTATGCTGTGTTTGGGAGTTATATGGGACATTACCGAAAAACGGGAGTGATGTCACCTGGGTATTTTGGTGAAGAGGAAGAGTCAACACCTACTCAAAGCGCCTTTGCAGGTGTGTATGGTGCAACGGCGGCTCCAAGAATCAACAAATCGAACTCACTAAGCCAAAATGTAGGGGCAAGTTTAGGGTGGTTTGGGACCAGCGTAAGCACTTCAACTAGTGATCCACTGGTGTTCTTTGGAAATTCTCCTAGTGCATTTCAAGATATGAATGGCGATGGAATGCCTGATTTAGTTCTACAAGATGGTAAAGATGTAAAAATTCAATATACACTTCCTGGCGGTGGGCATAAGAACGCTGTGGTAGCAGTTTCAGGAGAGCGAAATTCAAAAAGTCTATCCTCAGGGTATGGGATTACCGCCAGCGGAAACTATAAGAATGACGACTTGCGCTACATTGATAAGGGTAGTCTTGGATTAAGTGCTGGCGTGAATTTCGGTGAGACGGTTCAAGACATTGAATATGTGGATGTGAACGGTGATGGTTTGGTTGATCGAGTGTATGGAAACCGAGGTACGGATCAAGTGGCGCTAAATACGGGCACTTCGTTTGAGACCAAGAAGAATTACGCGCTTCCTGCCGGAATATCCTCTGTCAATGAATCCACTCAATCTCCAGCAGATTTGTCTTCAGGACTCAAAGGCGCTATTCAAGGGGCTTCAGTAAGTATCGGGTACCTAGCCAGAAGCTTTAATGCTGGAGTAAATATTAACAACTCCGGTTCGCGTTCAAAAACAGTGGGCATGGACTTGAACGGTGATGGACTTTCTGATATCATTAAAACTGACGGTAGTCAGCATTCGGTGTACTTAAACACAGGAACGGGATATGTCCTTCATAAAGATGGAGGAACTACAGTTGATCTTGATCTCTCTCAAGAACTCAGCCAGAGTCAAAGTTTTGGCATGTCTGGAAATGCAGGAGCTACTATTGGTATACCGATATTTTTAAATGGTAAGCTCTCTATAAGTATGAACGGCGGTGCTAACTACTCTATCAACAAACTTCGTTCAAGCTTTATGGACATCAATGGTGATGGTGCTGTTGATTTTGTAGATGCCCAAGAGAATGGTGATCTACACGTCTATTATTCTAACGTCGTTAAATCAAACTACCTCACCAGTGTTAGCAATCCACTTGGTGGTTCCTTTGATATCGATTACAAGCTAGTAGGACACCGCCGTGGCGCCTACGATACAGAAGTAAAGACTCATAGAGCTGATGAAAAGGTGCTATGGGATATGCCAAGCGGCAAGTGGGTGCTCGCTCAGGTGACCATTCACGATGGCGTGAACATCGCAACGGACGGTGGTGTTGACCTCGATGGCGACGATTCCATGCAAATCTTCTTCGACTATGATGGGGGTATCCAGAACCGCCGAGAGAAAGCATTTGCGGGCTTTACTAGAGTTGAGACAAGACAGCAAAATCAAGCGGGAAGCGAATCCAGTTATCCCAAAAAATACCTGACTGAAGTAGTGGAATACCTCGCTCCTAATGCGTTAAGCTTTTCTGATTTGGTAAAGCATGATTATCAAAAAGGATTGGTTCGTGGAACCTATGCATTGTATCACGAGGAGTCCAACGCAACAAGCCATACCGTGGCATTAATTTCCGCGCAAAATTCGACCTATGACTTTAGAGTGGTGGATATTGCTGATGGTTCTGCCACCCTTGGACAGGTGAAGAAATCAGGTACGAGTTTTGAAACAGTTGATTGGGGAACAATAGGTGAATCAGCAACGGTATTTCCAGCAGTCACAAATTCTGAAGCATTGAACATTCCACAACTATCACAGAATACATTGTACCACAGCCAAGAGTTTGAGTTGGCTTACGATTCGTATTTTAACGTTACCCGATATCAAGATAAAGCTGAAATGACAGCCAATGGAATTTCAGAAACCATAGAGGAAACTATATTCTCAACTAGGGTGGAGTATCATAGGCAAACCAATACCTGCAGTACTCTTGTTGGCAATACTCCGGTATATCAAGATGAATTCGTGAAGAAGTATGTGATCCAACCAGAATCAGGGTATTCTGGATACAGTGTGGATACTTTGTGGCTGATGGATTTCTCTGGAAACTGCCCACCCTCAAATATCTATGGCATGAATGTATGTGGGTCAGACCTGGGTGTTTTCGTCACGCACCATTACAAGGAAACACCAGAAACGACCTATGTGAAGAAAACCAGTACGAATGCGGTCTACAATTCCGATCGCATTGCGGTGATGGACTATTTCACTCCTTCCCAAGCAGGAGGACGAACGGGAGTGTTGAAGAAACACAGTATTCACCTTGGCTCCACAGCTTCAAACCCCGTGCGCGAAAGTGAAGTGACGGCGCTAACAACAGATAAGAAGAGCGTTGCTACGATGCGAACGACTTTAAATAGTACCGAATATGCCGTCAATGACCTGCGATACGATGGATACGGAAATGTTACCCAAATTCAAGGTCCGAAGAATCATGCCAATCAACGTTCGTTGTTAAAATACACCTACGATGCGACGCTTCACCAATATGTTACGGGAATATCCAATCAGTTTAATGAAAGCGTTTGTAATACGTACGATTATCACACCGGACAGTTGCTCCAAACTATTGGCATCAATGGGCATCCGATGGTCTATGAATACGATGCATTCAACCGATTAGAAAAGGTGTGGGCCCCTCGTGAGATTTACATTGGGAATAGCGCACCGACCATTCAATACGATTATCGCTTATACGCTGTGAGTTCCGGCAAGGTGGTTCCTGCGCGGGCCATTACGACTCACAATTTAGCCAACCTTACGAATAAGAGTGTTTCCTTCACCCCAGAACTTTGTGGGACCGCGTATGATTTTTCTACTCGTCCAGAACTTACTTCTGGAGTACGTACAGCCACTTTTGTAGATGGAAACGCTAAAGCAGTTCAATTGCAAACCGAGCAATCCACAACTTCTAATGGCTTCAACGGCTCAAGCTTTATGATTTCGGGTCCGGAATCCGTAGACAAGTTTGGGCGCACTTCGCAGGTGTATGCAGATTTCAGCAGTATCGGCAATTCATCAGGGGTAGGCAGCTTTGGGACGTTCGCAGGAGTGATCAATCTCTCTACGGTAGATTTGATGCAAAAGGATGTGTTGTACGATTACAACAACCGGGTAACATCATCGGATACTTGGACGGCAGAATCCGGAACTACCGCAGGCCAATGGGTAACTACCCAAATGCAGTACGACTGGAACGATGATCTAATCTCAGGTAAGGATCAATACTTTGAAAAGACCTCGGTTCTTAGCCAGGCGAGTGGTCTTACCAACTCGACGCCTAACATCATCAACGCCACCTACACCGATGCTCGAGGACACAAAGTAGGGACCATTACCTATGGCGCCACAGCCAGCGACGATATCACCACGCAGTTTAACTACAACCCCATAGGAGAATTAATTGAAGTAGTTGACCCAATAGGGCTTTCCACTTTTTACGAATATGATCTTGCCGGTCGTGTGACTCGGGAAAAGCATCCCGACCGTGGTGTGACGCGCACAGTGTATGATCCAGCCAGCAATGTCATTCAGTTGGAAACTCCCGGGACGCTGACCTTTGGCGGTTCCGTGACCATGGAGTACGATTACAATCGATTGGTGCATAAATACATGCCGCTGTCCTCTGGTGCGGATTTGTACGACATGGCCTATACCTATGGTACCAAGGGCGATGGACGCAACGGCGCGGGACGCATCACCCAGGTAATTCAGGGGCAAGGCTTCAAAACCGATCTGCTGCGATACGACGAACTAGGAAATGTAGTAGAAGAAAACACAACCATGGATGTACCGCTTTACGGGTACAAAAGTTTTACCACGACAAAGCGCTACGATTCCTTTGGGCGTATCCTTCAGGCTACTTATCCCGACGGGGACCAGGTTACCTATGGCTACACAGCCCTTGGGGAGCTCCATACGATAGATTCAAAAGTTGGCGGAACAACACAGTCCATTGTAAGTGGGATCCTCTACAACGGTTACGGACAAATCTCCAAGCTATCCTACGGCAACGGTACCTATACGGACTATGATTATAACGTGACAGGTTCAGGAGCTTCTACCCTTAAAAAGAACACCCTGTTTAAGACCACAACCACAGCCAAGGAGCAGGGCACAACTTCGCAGTCGACAGTACTGGAAAGAAAGTACACCTACAATACCCAAGGGATGGTCACGCAGTTAGATCGTGATGTGGCCGGTACTTTAATGAATTCCTCCGCAGGTACAACGGTCCCTTTGTCCGATAAGTACAGCTACGATGCCTTTGGGCGTTTTGATACGCATCAGCATGCAATAGGCGGGAGTACCGAATACACCCTAGATATGACCTACAACAAGGCCGGGGGAATAGTAAAGAAGGACGCACTAGCAACGGGTATTACGAATTTCCAAGACTTGAACTATACGCTGAACTACAACTACAGCGCGAGCAATCCGCATCAGTTAGCCGATGTTATAGACTCTAAATCAGGTGCTCAAAGTCATTACCAGTACAATTCCTCGGGAAGTATTCAGGAAATTCAGGATCATGCCGCAGGCGGCCCACAATCCTTCTTCTGGAACGAGGAGCAGTGGCTCAGCGGGGTAAGCAATTACCTGGGAGTACATCACTACGTGTATGACTACAAAGGGGAGCGGGTGATGAAGAGCTCCGTGATGCAATCTTCTGTTCAAGTCAACGATAAGAATATCGACGATGTTCAGTATCTTGAACCCTATACCCTATACATCAACCCGTATTACGTGGTTACAGAACTACAAGGTGGAGATAAGGTCAGCAAACACTACTACATGAACACACAACGGGTCGCTACAGACATCAGCATCAACTACCAGGCCCAGGAGTCTATGGCAGGGCCGCAGCAGCCGAATGCACGTGATCCTAAAAAGCCAAGCGAAGACACCGCTTCAGTGAACTACAATGCGGCTTTTGCAGACCTTCAATCAACTTTAACTGCCCTTGGGCATCAGAAATTAGAAGTAAATGGATTGGGCCAGCAGCCTACGCTAGAGGAGTACTACCCCGAGTTGGTGAGAGAAACAGCATTCAACGCTACTGCTGCTAAAAACGCTCCGGAGTCCACTACCCGAGTATTGTTTTGGTACCATCCCGATTACCTCGGAAATGTGGACCTAGTAACCGAGCGCGACGGAAAAACCTATGAATTCTTCACCTACAACCCGTGGGGTGAAGAAATGCACCAGTACAATGCCAATACCTTTAGCTTTAGCTCGCCCTATAGATTCAACAGTAAGGAAAAAGATGCGGAAACCGGACTGCACTACTATGGCGCGAGGTACTATCAATCTAAACTCAGCATGTGGTTGAGTGTGGATCCGCTGGCGCATGAGACACTTGAACCTTATATTTTTACTGGGAATAATCCTGTGATGTTTGTTGATCCAGACGGAAGAGATTTCTACTTAACCGGACCGAATCAGAAAAAAGCAATATCTCAACTTAAAGACGCCCTTAGTACTTACGGCATTAGTATTGAACATGATAATGAAACTGGTAAAGTTGATTACAGCCTGGATAGCTCCAATAAAAGAGAGGAATTACCTGAATCAATTCAATCTTTATTGAATGCTATGGATGACCCATCTCTAAAAGTTACAATTATTGCGGATAACTCTGAGGAAAGGACAAATGAACTCACAGGTGAACAATATGGTAGTTATGTGGGCAGTCATTTGGGCAGTAGGTATGATAGAAAAAATGGAGTGGCTAGTTCAACCAACTCATATCGACCTGAGAGAGGAGGAAGTGCAGAGGAAAAGGGTGGCTATAAGTCTGGTATTTTTATATTACATGAAGCAACTGAAGCATCAATAATCGCGAATATTACAAAGAAGAAAAAATTCAACGGGTATCAAGAAGGTTTTAGGTTCAAGCAAGCTCATAAGCAGGCTACGCCTCATCCTGAAGTACTTGTACAAAGTGCTTATGAGATAGGTAGTTACGGTGAAAAATATCAGGTAAAAATAACACTGATAAAGCAAAATAAAACAGGGAAATGGGTATCTTTTTAACATGAAGATTAGACGTATAAGCACATTTTTAATTCCTTTATTGTCACTATTTGTTTATAGTTTCAAATCGGATAAAGATAAGTTTGATGTCGTAGTTTATCGACAGAGGGAGGTTAACACCTGTCTAGAAAGTCAGGGTTCTATGAGTTCTAATTATTTGGAATCTATACCAACGCTTAGCCCTTTTGTACTTACGGAACGATTCGTCAATTGTAGCCTAAGCTATAAAACGCTAAATAGGAATGGATACCTAGTAGACATGAATTTAGTTCCAATTGATAGTTACAAGGCTGATAAAGTATGGAACAAAATTGATTTACACCTCCGCAAGGAGAATAGGAAGTTGAAAAGCAGTAATAATTGGAATTACATTGATGTTGGTAAAATCAAAAGGTTGCATCTTGTCCTAGTAATTAAAGACGGATCGATCATAAGTAGGCACATAGTATTCATGTCTATAAACCAATTAAGAAAGGAAATTAAATGAATAAAGTCTTAGTGTTTTGTTTTGCTTTAGTTCTGAATAAGACTTATTCACAGAATTGCAACTTTGAGCTAGTAAAACTTCGGAATGCAGTTATATCTCAAGATTCATTGTCTCTTATGAGTCATATTCAATTGCCATGGGTTGGCACTTGTCATATTGATTCAAAAACACCTCTATCGTGGAACAGTAATGAATTTGGCATACACTACAAAAAAGTTTTTACTGAACCATTGAGTGTAGTATTCTATGCGCTGCAGGGTATTTCGAATGATACTATACTAGATGGAAGTGTTCTAGTTGGTAATGTGGTTAAACACTTTACCTTCAATGCTTGCACTAGTTGGATGTACATATGTATAAGGGATGATTTGAATATCAAGCCTACTGGTGATTCGGAGTCTTCACTGTACATTTTTAAGCTGACAGATTCTACTTGGATCCTAGTAGATTACTTAACAAATGACTGCCTTATACGGACAAATCTCTAAGCTGACCTCCTCCCGCTAAACCGTACTGATCTAAACTAGAGGGGGTTGAGCAAATGAAGGAATATTAATGTTAACTTATTTGCTATGAAAAAGTCAAAATTCACGGAATCCCAGATCGTATTTGCGATCAAACAATCAGAAACAGGCACGCCACGCAGACTTTGTTATGCCTGGTGTCTAGTAGGCTAGTTTTAAAGCAATGATTTTCACAGAAATATCGGAGGATCTATTTTCTTTCGATAGTCAGGAACGAATTAAATCATAGGGCTATAGTTCTATTCCCTACGTTCAACGATATTTCTGGCTATAACGTAAGCTATGTAAGGTATTTAGCGTACATGGCTTACACGATAACCACCAATCGGTCGAAGGCCTTGAAAGTAAAATATTGTGGATCGACAACAATGAGGAATAGCTCGTTGGTTACGTGGCTATTCAACTCACGATTAAATTCAATTTTTGGTTCAATTGTTCAACATTCGAATTATTCCAGGACGCGATACCCCATCACCGCAACCGCCTATACAATAGGGCGGTTGCGGTGGTGGTGGTACGTCCATGCGGTGTATTGAATAAATTGAGTGTAAGGGGTTGTAAACAAGTGATTTATAGCCAGTCTAATGGAATTGATGATTGCACTTAAAGAAAATTGTATAACTTGCACTTACCTGCGAAGGCCTGCATAATGGGTAAGTTCTCGTCCCTTGGAAAATGCGGTGTCCAAACTGGTGACCACACCTGCAATGGGGTGGTTTTGTGATTGATTATCAGTGAGATATATAGTTAGGTTCAAGTTTTGTCATCCAGGGCAGGATTTTACCTGAAAACCCAAACACATCCTTTCCAAATTAGCGGGAAAGTAGACAGTAGCTGTGCATGATCCGCAGCGGAGGATCTCTTTTCTATAGATAGTCAGGAACCATCTAAATCACAGGGCTCTAGGTTTATTCCTTACTTTAAACGATATCTCCGGCTAACTCACAAGACGTGTTCGGAATATCACGTACAAAGCTTCGGTGATTTCCAGGGGTTGTGAAGCTAATGCTCAATCCTCAAATGGCTCGCTTATAATAACCCCAATATCCTTACTAAATTTAGAATCCACTTCTTTAGAATAATGCTGTGTAGATGTTTGTTTGTCTAAGCATCTTATGAATCGTTTCTATCGTATGTTTTAGCTTCATGTAAAGAAATGTGTTCAAGTTTCAATTGCCAAATTGTAACAATTACCTAGATGTAAATCGAAATATTTTTCTGCTAGCCATGACTGTAAATAAATATTAATTGAGCGATAAAAGAAAAGGGTTGACAACGTCAACCCCTTAAATGATCCAATTAAATACTATAACAATTAAAGATCGTCATTGGTTAGTGTTAAAATGAAATTGTGAGAAACCAAATCAATACAGTTAGGAAGTTTGTCATGCCCTTCGCTCAAGAAGTACTTAGATAAGTCACTTTTATCAAGTGAATGAGTGGTGCCATCTATAGACAATACACATGAATATAAATTGTTTAAGGCATTAAAAGAAATTGAATCATCTGAATTAAATCTATATGCGCACATATTGATTTGATTCGTTTCGTTCTTAGCAATTGCGTTTGAGGAATCACCATCATATACGTATTCAACCGAAACGTCATAGCTTGTTTCATTCACAATTGTGAACGAGTATTCGTGTAAGGTTGAGGCTTGCTTTTCGCAAGAAATTAAACTAAAAGCGATTAGGACTGCACTAATAAAATAGCTTTTCATAAGAGTATTGTTTTTAAGGTTTAATATAAATGTACTTATATTTTGGTATAATGTTTTTTCGGTAGGTTTTGATTTGAGTACATTCTAGGATTTCCGAATCTGAACTATTATCTACCCATATGTTGCCACCCACAAAGTATTCATTACTACTATTTTGAACATAATCATAGACGTTTGCGCTCCATTTTTTCCATGCCCATGGATTGGTGCCGGTGATATCTCTAAATGTCCAGTATTTGGATTGTCGGCCGACATAGTTGTTGTGAAAATCCATTTGTTTAGAACAGCACCGGTTATTTCCGCAAAATTCATTTGCAGCTGAAGTTACGAATGCAACAGTTATACCTGTGTATCTTCTCATCAGCATATTCCAAGTAATATGTCTGTATGCATCGGACTTAGTATCTGTGTAATTTCCACCATAATAGTGGAACTCTCTAGAATTCGCTCTTTTTCCAGATTGCCATACACGAAATGCTACCCATGGGTTTGTAACTGAAGTAAGGAACATTCCGTAATATACTTTGCACCAATTAATTTCAGTTTTATTACTTCCAAGGAGACTATCTAATTCAAGGATTTGTGACAACTCTGCTGGATTACTTGGATACATAACGGCTAAAGAGTCGAACATTCTCCATTCTAGTTGTTCTATCGAATCTAAGTTCATATGTTGAATCTCCGAAAAGTAATTGGGTATTGTATCAGCTTCTATGTATTCAACAGAATCCGTGTAAGTGGGTAATGATGCTATTACGTTATTTATAATGTAGTCAGCACTATCCATCATTCCAGAAAATGCTGTCAGTGGAAACATTTGAATCAGGCGTGTTTCCATGTGGTTTACGTAATCTGGATCCAACAGTTCTGATTTCAATACAATTCCAGGATGACTGAGTATGTATTCTCTATGAATTACATGAATAACAGATGCTGGAAATGACGGTAGTCCGCTCATTTGTAATGTATCGGAGTAAGTGTCTATAGCAAACTCCGGATTGTTGACTTTCTGCTTCTCACAACTAGAGGTGAGAATGCCTACAAGAAATAGGCACACTAGTGAAAATTTGATTTTGTTCATGATTTAGGAATTAATTATAGAACAAAACTAAAATGACCAACGATTGAACTAAATGGTGAATTCTTATCAATTCATCTATGAGTTGAACTTTGTTTCTCTCCCGCTGATTTTGTTATGCCCATTGTCTAATAGGCTTGTTTTTAAGCAATGATTTTCACAGAAATATCGTAGGATCTATTTTCTTTCGATAGTCAGGAACGAATTAAATCATAGGGCTCTAGTTCTATTCCTTACGTTCAACGATATTTCCGGAATTAATACAAGCCATGTATTGTATTTACCGTACATGGCTTGCGCGATTGCCGGAATAGTGGCAGATAGTTCGTAACCCTTGATTTCACTTATATTCACCGTATGATTGGAACTAGGATTGTTGTAAGTATTAGACACCTGACTCATAATCAGGTGGTCGCAGGTTCGAGCCCTGCTGTGCCGGGCTACCGATATATGAAATGGTAATTTATTACCAATTGGTTCTGCGTTAAATGTGATATCCCGCCAGGAATTACATTCAAGGATATTCTGGCCTTTAGGAATAGACAAAGTTAAATAAGTGGTCGCTTCTACAATGAGATAGTCCTAATTCTCTTGCTAGGGAAGCCTACATATGATACCTATAACTTCTCTTTTTACGGCCATAATAATATCGTGCATTTAGCGAGAAGTAGTACTGTCGTTTTTTATATACATCTGCGTAATTGCGCAAATCTAAAGGAATAGAATCCGGGTTGTCGGAATAGGTGGTGGCAAGAAAATAGAAATCATTCTTTAGGTATTTTACTCTGAAGTTTAGCTCCCAATTATAGCGCGTTAGTCCTAGCTGCAATCCCCCAGTATACTTACTTTGATCTTCTGGTTCGTGGTAGTGAAGCATTAGGTATTTCCAAGTTCCGTCGGTTGACCCTCTGCTGCTACTCCAGTACATACTTTCATTTCTATAGCCATCAATTCCGCCAAATATTCCGATGTTAAAATCAGTCGCGTTATTTATGTGTATCCTTCTAGAAATCTCAACAGAATAAACTGGTCTAGGTGCCCATCCTATTTGGTTCTCTAAATAGTAGGATAAGGGGTAGGAACCGATGAAGGGAAACATGCCTACTTCAGCAAATTCTTCTTGTAGCTCTGTTCCAAATTGTGCTCCTAAGACATATTTTCCGTTTTTAAACTCATATACGCCACAGATTAATTCATTTCCAAATCCGTAATAGGGTAAACGCATAAACAAGTCTGGACGTTTTACATCAAACTCTATTAGTCTTGGAAAATATTGTAGAGATGATCCATTATAGAAGAAGAATCTTCTTGGTTTAACGTCTTGGCTATGGCTTGGTGAGGAAAAGACTAGAAGAAGTAAAAGAATAGTTTTTTTCATTTGTAGTGAAAAATCTGTCACCTTTCAAGAGCATGAAAGGTGACAGATGGTGTTTACCATTTGTTATATAAGGTGAGAATTACATTCCCTTCAAAGTAAAACTTAGTATACCTAGTGTTATTTCTAATTTTAGTGTCATTGTTGTTGGATGCACTATTTCCATTAGCAACATGGGTTGGGTCCATTGGCATTTTTGTTCTGTGGCTGTATTTCTTTTTGAAATCAGACCCATAACAGTTAGTGTTTGAAGGAGAACAAAAGCTCGGAAAATCTTTATCTGTTTTTATTTGCCCTGATGTGCAATCATCAGATTCATAAAGGTATGGATTGACTGTTTTTAGACCTAGATCAGCTTTTGCTTTTTTTCTTTTTCCGTTCTTAATTTCATGGTGAACGATTTTGGCACGTGAATTATGGCCAAAATATAGATGCCTTCCAAATCGTGTGACACATTTAAACTCGTGACCTGGAATATCAGATACTACCTCTTTTGCCTTATGTTTTGTTCTGCAATCTGTAGAATTTGACCCATTTGCCCAGTCATTTAATTTCATAAAGAAAATCACTAAGCCAAGTGATGGTCCATCACTGCCATGCATCCTGAGGGTAACAATGTTGTGATTTTTGATCAAGATATAATGAAATGTGTGAAGGTGACATTGCAAAAGGTAAGTCTAGTAAGTCTTGGTGCCACAGAACTTAAGTAAAAACACGAAAGCTGGATAGAGGGGTTTTATAATTGATTACCATTGAATTATATAGTTAGGTTTAAGTCCTGTAATTCAAAGTAAAACTCTATGAATTATTTCGAATGATCTCCCGGTGATTAGGCTATATATTTTTTATGTCAATGTTGTATCCTTGAGCTGTCATTTCTTTAACTAAAGACAAACTAGTTTCTGATACGGAATCTATATATGAATGGTAAATGAGACCTTGAATATCTGAAGGTCTTTCCATTTCAGACTGTGACTTTAAAAGTATTGCTACCTTTTCTCTTCCAAGTTTAGCCAATAACATACCTAACTCTAATACTACGTTCTGTCGAGCTCTAAAAGCTTTTTCCTCCTCATGTTCCCTTCTATACCCAACATCATCAGGAGTTGCTAATACTATCCCGAAATGTGCTTGACCAGTATAGTTTTCTAATTTTTCAATAATTGTTTGACCGCCTGACGGTATTTGGTCTAAAATGAGTGGATCAAGTCTCCATCTCCTTAGCATGGCCTCGAGTTGATCACGAGATTCTTTATCATGTCCGTATACAACGAATACTTTATTATGAGGTCTTCTGCTATCAATATTAGTTGGTTCCACCGGTTCTGTAGCTCTTAATGCTAGTTCCACTTCTTTTTTTATATTTTCTTTTCCTTGTACTTGGATTCTACCATTATCAAAGCAAGTTACAGTGGCCCCATTTAGTAGCTTGTAACTTATTCCATGCGGGACGTTTTTTTGACTCAGTAATGTGTACCCATTATGCTTAAGTAGAGTATTAAATTCTATTGAGTTCATATTTTTGTGATACTTTTAGTAATTAAATAGGCTCGCTAAATCTGCAGCACAGACTTTGTTAAGCCTGGTGTCTAATAGAATTGTTTTTGAGAAATAATTTCGCCAAAAAACATTGGATTTGTTTTTTATCTATAGTCAGGAACCATTGAAAACACATGTGTCTATGTCTTTTTATAAACGATATTTCTAGCTATAACGCAATCCATATACGGTTTTTACCGTACATGGATGCACGATAACCCCATTCGGTTGAAGTCTTGTCATCCCAGGAGTAATTGCTAGTGGGGCAGCACTTATTGTCCTGTTGAAGTTTTGTTACACCCCCCATTTGTATAAAGGCACTCTGGATTGCCTTTAATCATGTCCTCTTCCTCATTCAGTCTGTCAGTTTCACTTGTGTTAACTTTAACGTGATAATGAGTAAATCCTTTCTGATTGGCACAGTCTAGATGTGTTTCGTCTTGTGTTCTAGTTTTAAGATCACCTTGGCCTATATATACTGCTAACCAAAGTCCCGGGAGCTTTTTAGCAAAAATGTAATTACCGTCATAATCTTCTGGAAATTTTGTGCTTTTTGGGTAAACACTATAAGAATATATTTTTCCGCTTTTTCCTTTCCATGTTACAGTTTCTGGAATAGTCATAGTTAATTTAAGTTGGTTACTAAGGGTAAATTTCATTGGTTTCTTGATAGAATGAAATGATAACCTTTACTCATCAAGTTCAAGTTTTATTGCCTCTACCACTATAACCAGTAGGCTTGTATTGAAGCAATGATTTTCACACAAATATCGGAGGATCTATTTTCTTTCGATAGTCAGGAACCATTTAAATCACAGGGCTCCAGGTCTATACCTTACGTTAAACGATATTTCTGGCAATAACGCAAGCCATGTACGGTATTTACCGTACATGGCTTACACGATAACCACCAATCGGTCGAAGGCCTTGAAAGTAAAATATTGTGGATCGACAACAATGAGGAATAGCTCGTTGGTTACGTGGCTATTCAACTCACGATTAAATTCAATCTTTGGTTCAATTGTTCAACATTCGAATTATTCCAGGACGCGAACCCCATCACCGCAACCGCCTATACAATAGGGCGGTTGCGGTGGTGGAGGTACGTCCATGCGGTGTATTGAATAAATTGAGTGTAAGGGGTTGTAAACAAGTGATTTATAGCTGGTCTAATGGAATTGATGTTTGCACTTAAAGAAAATTGTATAACTTGCACTTACCTGCGAAGGCCTGCATAATGGGTAAGTTCTCGTCCCTTGGAAAATGCGGTGTCCAAACTGGTGACCACACCTGCAATAGGGTGGTTTTGTAGTTGATTATCAGTGAATTATACAGTTAGGTTCAAGTCTTGTCATCCCTAGTAGAAGAGAGTATCAAGATGAGTATCCTCAAGATCATTACACGCTAAAGCTCTATCCCAATTGATATGTGTAGGATTGGTTGATTAATCTTTCTTTCAATATTAAT
>Ga0209138_1001993_pt1 | contig 16309 bp, 40 predicted proteins | sample SaaInl3SG_22_DNA_FD_184645 | JGI IMG/M metagenome (GOLD analysis project Ga0209138, IMG submission 184645) | Marine microbial communities from expanding oxygen minimum zones in the Saanich Inlet - ESP_153SG_22_DNA (SPAdes) (version 2) | ecosystem: Environmental > Aquatic > Marine > Intertidal...
TCTCGGGGATAATCGCTAGAGTTCTACCATTATCCCATTTAACATGTAGTTGGTTGAGGTCATCCACGAATTGAACCACCCCGCATTGACCCGGTTGGATCGGATCCACATCCTCCATGGAAATCATCCGAACTCTTTTACCTTTTAAATATTTCATTGTTTGATTATTTAACTACAATATACTAAACCCCAACGCACAAAAAAAATGGATTCACTAAGCGAATCCATAGGTGTAATCAAACAACAACACGGGAGGGGGCTTAGTCCCCTGATTATGACACCCGGTTATTTTTGGTCCCCTTCTAGTTTTTCAATAGCATTCTTTAGATGCATTGCATAGAAGGGTCTGTCGAAGTCTTCCGACTTCCAGTAAACTTTTATAGACCTCATCACATAATCAAGTGACCACATGATGTCATCCTTTTCTTCTTTGGTTAGTGCTTTTTTCTCTCCAGCCATTTGATGTACATTTTAGCAGCGATTGCTCTTCGCTGAGGTTTAAACTTGTATCTTGACATTAGCATTGCTTCTGCAAGACGAACGAATTGATCTCTGTCTCCCATCTCGGGCATGTCAAGGAGATCCTTTTTTTGTTGTGTTATATAAATAGCCATAATAGTTAATAGTAATCAGCGTCAAACTCACATTGGCCTTTTTCTTCCACGCAGGCCTTAATCTTTTCACCAAGTCCCAATCGGGCATACAACATTAGCATTGCGAGGGTGAGCATCTTTACCTCTTTTTCTTCTCCCTCTATTTCCAAATGCTCTGCTATCTGTTTGTCATTGTAACCCGTACACCCATCAAAAAACTTATCCAGTTTTTCTTTGTTGTCTCCTAATCCCGTAATACACCTGTCTAGGGCATCCTGAATGTCGGGGAGATCTTCTTTGGTGAACAAGTAATGAGACCCAACGACATCACCACTTTCATCGTCAACGATCGGGGATTCATCTCCTCCGAAGTGGGAAGCATCTGTACTGTCCTGGACAGCAAACCAAAACTTCCCTTCAATGTCTCCACTATAATATCTTCCCATTACGCTTCTTCTTTTAATACTGACTGAACTGGTAAAAAGTTGGTTCCACCTCCATAGGTTTGGCAGTATTCCCATTCCCCATCTTTATAGAGGTAAGCGAACTCTCCCCAAGAATCCTCACAGTCTTTTCGGTAAACTGCTGGGGTTTCAGATATGATTGCTACTGCATCTTCCTCTGCACGAGTTTCTCTATAATGCTCGTTGTCTTGCGGATTGTCATTTAAAAATCGAAGATCTCCTCTTTCGATAAGGTTGTTGACCTCAACTGGAGATGTATAATTTTCAACAAGTGTTTTACCTGTGTGTTCTGGGTAACCGTCGTAGTGACAGTAGATTGACTTTACTGATCCATCTTCTTGAAGGATTCCGATTCTTGATCTTGTGCTCATAATTGTTATTGTTATTTGATTACTTAGCTAATATAGGAAATGGGATCGGATAAAAAAACTGAGAACAAGAAAAAAGTGCGAAGAAAAACTCCACGCACTTTTTATGTGTTTTTACAGTGGTTTCTCGTCGAGTTATAGGTTGTCGAGAATGTCCTGTATAATATCGTCTTGATCTATGTAGTCTGTTACATAATCATTATCAACAGATGCTTCTGCTTCTATTTCAACCTCATTGTCTTGGGTAGATGTACTAACTTCTACCTCAACATCATCTAATGCATTATCCTCTGCTGTACCTGCTTCTCTCTCCCAATTAACTGAGTCAAATGCGGATTCTAGTTCTTCTAGTGTATATCTGTCATCATCATCCTCATAGTCCCTTATATTTAGGGAACTAACTTCAGACTCGATTTCACTCCATAAAGAAGATGTATCCCAAGTGCCACTTACTCCACCTTGAAAGAAAGCTTTAACAGTTGCATTACTTCCAAATGACTGGTCAAGGTCAAAATTGAAATCATCACCCGCTTCAAGTGTTAAATACTCTGCAAAGTCTACACCATCCATTGCATCCTTTAGCATTTCTTTGGTGTATGTCTTCTCGTTCATTCCTATGTCTTCTAAATCCCTTAGAAGATCCGAATCGTTTTCCTCGTGGATTTTACTGTCATCAGACTGGTAGAATTCGTGGAATTTTTTAATGTGTCCCATTTGGATGTATTATTTGTTTATATATTCAACAGAACACAAAAAAGGCCAAGAATCTCTCCTTGGCCCGACCTCATAATAATAAATTAACCAAATTTAACCAATGCACTAATGAGTGGCTAATTTTTTTCTATTTAGGATGACTAAGTTCTTGAAATCGGAATCTTCCATATCATCCTTTAATTGCCTTAGAAGAACTTTGAGAAGCATTTGTTTTTCCCATTTCTCTAAAGCATCCTTTGATTCCTTTAGTGCCGAAGACACTTCTAGAATTCTGTTCCATAGGAAAGATTGCTTATTTGACATAACCTTTTAAGTTGGTTTATTCTACAAATATAAGACTTAACCTTGAGGTAAAAAAATTTATTAACATGTTTTGTTTAATAAAATATATTAAACATTAAACAGCAGGACGTGGAGTTTTTAATCCTTACTCTCATAGAATCTGCATTCTTCTAACCATGTTGGGTCGAAGTTACTTGGCCATTCAGCCCAACCATTGCTAATCCCGTGTTGGTGGAACTTTACTCCAGGAACTTTAATTTTACCTGCAGTTATTAGTAGATTTATAGTTTCTGGGTTGAGGTTGCTTATACCCTTAAGTGTTTCCAAAGCTTTACATTGGGAATGTGCAGACCACCCAAGAACCTTCCTATGCTTACAGTTGTAACAATTGGGTTTTTGAAAACCAAGATCTCTTAAATCTTGTGCTAGATTGTTTAGTTCGTCAATTTCCATCTTACTCCTGTACTAGGATAATCTCATTACCAACAACTACTTCTTGACCAATGAGATCGTCGATTGAACATATTCCCCTTTCTCCATTCATCTCATATGTGAATGTGATATCGTCGGTCCAACACTCTGGATCCTGTAGGGTTTGCTTGATTTCTTTGGTTGAAGATTCATATTGCACTTCACCATAGTTATCTATTACTTCTGATACTTGTATAATCCTTTTCATACTCTTCCTGAAATTATAGCGTCAAACCAAAGTGCTGCATACAGGAAAGCGAATAACAATATTACTACTACTAAACTTCCTATTGCTTCCTTTGGATCTTCTTTAAAATGTTTAACTAATTCTTTAAATTCATTTACCATATACTTAATGTATTGATTTCTACTCAAAGATAATAATCATCTACGCTAATAAAAAATGGGAATCTAAAAAAAAGACGATCCGAAGATCGTCTTTTCCTGTGTAAGCGAGTGAGGGATTAACCAATAACCTCGTTCACCAATTTGTCTGTTGTGTAGAAAGTACGGGTTGAACCATCTTTTCTCACACGAACAATTTGCTCACCTGTTGGTGCAGTTGCTTCTAAGAAGTCTAAAATAACTTCTGCACCTGGGCGCATACGTGAAGAGGAGTTTTCCTCAATTGACTTTTTACTGTAGACTTGCAAGTGCTTGTCTGTTTTGACCTTCAAGGTCTTCTTTCCTAATGAAGCCATAGCTTCTGCTTTTGTTGATTTACTCATAAAACGTCCTGTTTTTGGATCTCTAAAAATTGTATTCATCTTTTGAATAACTTTGCTAAATTAAACATAGTTTCCCAGATAAAAAAATCTCCAGTTAAAAATTCTGGAGATTTATGGGAATTAATTAAGTGTATGGATTCCTGCATTCTTTAAAATGTCAGCAAGTTCTTCTTGAACCTCCCTTTCTTGAACCTCCTCTTTTGAAAGCTGAAATGCTACGAAAGCAGCTAAGAGTGATAATAATTCATCGTCGTGTCCCTGTTGTGTAGCAGTAACTGCGAGAAGGGTTGCGTGTGCAATACATTCTAACTGAGGATCATTTGAATCCTTTGCAAAAGAAAGTGTTGCTTGAGCGTTGTGGATAATTGCCTTAATAAGTTGTTCTTTGTCCATGGTGATATTGTTTGATTACTTAGCTAATATAGACAACCTCAGCGCTAAGAAAAAATGGGAACACAAAAAATCCCAGAATTTCTTCTGGGATTTCTACCAAGGGAATTAGGAAATGGCTGGTCCGGTAATTTCTTGACCGGACTTTCTGACTCTTAGGATTGAGTCAAGTGCAAATGTACGAATAATAACTTTATCTTTTAAACCTCCTTGGTCACCTTCTTTTTTCTCAGGTAAACCGATGATGTCTTTCTTTTCAATCTGTTGTCCGTCTAGGTAGTAGGTAGATTTACCTGGCTTAAGAAAAATGCACTCGAGGTATAATTTGTCCTTGTGTTCTACAAAAGGGGTTTCGTTAATTCTCTTTCCCCATTGTCTGGGTCCTGGTACAAATTCCTTATTAGCTATAGCCTCGAATAATTCGATGGTAGTGAGATCGCCAGCGTTCTGAACTTTAAGACGACGGTTAACCATGTTCTTATAACCTTTGGCTGAAGAAAAGATCATTACCTTTGATTTCTCGGTAATCTTGGTGATCTTACCTTGCATCGGGTTTTTTTGACCTCCCTTGAGTTTTACCTCTGTTACAGTATCAAGTCCGATGATCCTTGATCCTTTGAAGTCCTGTAATTGTTGTTGAATTGTCATGCTGTATATTGGTTTGATTACACAGCTAATATAAGGCTTAACCTCGAGAATTAAAAATGTATGAGGATAAAAACTTAGAAACTTCCAAATAGGTATTGATACACCACCTGAGGAATCTGAGTACATGTCATCGGATTTCCTGCAGCATCTGTGCATCGAATCTCGGGGAGTTTGCTAATGTAAGATTTCATATAAGCGGGTGCTTTCTGTAACCTCTTAATGATAGCATCTCTATTATACAGACGATTCTCGTCGTAATAGGATTCGTTGAGTTGTTCGTATGATTTAATATTATCCATTATCCAAAAGTTACTTCTCCCATGACGGTTAATTGGAAGATGACATCCGCATCTCCAGAATCTATTTCATTCTGTGTAAATAGTTGGAAAACCTCTGGGTAATCCTTTGCACATAACTCTAAGCCCCTGCGAAGATTCTTCTGTGAGAGATATCCAAGTACATCATCCTCGTCTTCCACATCGTAGACTGGCATCTTGAAAGCGGGGTTTTTATATACAGCTTCTGAGATCCTTTCTGTCAGTGCAAGATTTCCCTTTGGTGGAAGATCGTCTTCAAAATCTGCAACATCTACGAAGTACCAATAGTTCGATCCACCCTCAAGGGCAGAGACAATTACATTCTCTATCATGTCTTGGGTTACTTCGTATTCGATTTGTATTTTCATATATTTAATTTCTTTATCCCCTCGCGTGCGGAGTATGTTACTCACATAGTATGTTATGGGTGATTAGATTTATATATCCTCACAAAAAACCCGAGATGTTAATCCCGGGTCTATATCTAATGTTACCTAATTACCACCAGGAGTCGTAGTAGACTGTGTATCCTTCTTCGATGGCTTTGAGTGAATCTTTTACAAACTGAAGATCGTCTTCTCTTTCCTCTTCGTTGTCATAGGATTCGCCAAAGAAGAATCCTGAAGTGTGTGGTAGCTCATTATCGATGATACAAGCTGCCAGCTGGTGAAGATCATCTTCGGATATCATAACTGGATCACAGTTAAACTGTTCCCTTTCACCACCTTTGCTTCGGTAAAGACTTTCCATCCAACCATGGAGGTTAGGATGCTTTCTCCAGTAATGTACTTCTGATGTTTCAACATCTTGAATCTCTTCTTGGAAGTCAACCTCTTTGGAAGGTTTGAACTTCATCTTATAAGCGAACATATCTAATCCCATGTCTTGTTGTTTTTAATTACAATTCAAATATAAGGATTGTGTACGCTAAGAAAAAATGTTTAGATGATGAAAGACCTAAAGAAGAAAGGGTCTCCAGTGAGGTTACCTCGAACCACGTTCTTCCTGATCTGTTCCTCCCCTTCCTCCATTGAATCTACAACAGATGGTGGAGATTCTAGATCTTCTGTTAACTTCATAGGAAGAGCCATAGCTCTAGATGATATTAGGGTTTCTCCCCAAATCTCATCTATGGTTTCATTGGGCTGGTTCTCCAGATATGCCTTTATCTTTTCTATGGAGTTTCCTTTTACTATAAAGTTTAATCCTCTTAGAGGTCCAAAATGATGATTAACAAAACTAATTAATGTTCCATCTTCTTCGATAAACGTTTCCTGCGTTGACTGTGTTTCTTTTATCATTTTAGTAGTACTTTTTATTTTTGGACTTCAAAATTAACTACTCCACCCGGTTCAAAAAAATGCTTGCATAAAAAAAGCCGGGAATTATACCCGGCTTTTTAGTTGTACAAATACTGAAGACTTACTTCTTCATCATTTGTTCGTTAGTCTTACGACCTCTAACCATATTGTAAGCAACATTGATTACTCTTTCGTTGGGACAAGATCCTGAAAGAACAGCTGAAACGAATCCATTGGTGAATCCTGTTTTTTCTGATACTTTGCTTACATCTCCACGACGTAATCTTCGGTTGATTTGTGCTAATTTAGCAGATTGAGAAAGACGTCCTTTTTCTACCTTAGTCTCAGCAACTTGCTTAGTCTTGGCTTTCGGGGTCTTTTTCACCTTAGCTGGTTTAGCCGGGGTTTCCTCCGGGGTGAACTCGATAGTGAACTGAGGTTCTTTAGATCTGGACTTTGTGCCAAAAGAGATGGGATCAGCCTTTCCCTTAGGAGTTCTTTTAATCTTACCTTCGATCCCAAGCTGGTGCTTACGATTAAAGATGGATGCACGTGTTCTTCCTAGTGCACGAGAAATAGAGGTGCCATCTGCTCCTCTTTCGATCAAGTCTTTAAGCATTTGATCATCTGCTTCACTCCAACGGAGATTTAAAAAATCTGGTTTTTTCTTCATTTTCCCTGACATACCTTAAATGTATTTTAAATTGTTAATCTATTATTATACAGCTAATATAATAAATATTTCCCATTTAAAAAAAATATTATATGGTCTATTTAAAATATTATATGAAACAAGATATAAATTATATAACTTAGTTCTCTTCTGGTGTCATGGACTCAGCAATAGATTCTAATGTTAATGTCAAACTCTTTAGGTTGCTAACTTCTTCGGTATTGACCTCATCTCCTCTCTTTTGTCTTTCTTCTAATTCTCTTACTAGTGTAAAGAGCCCATCAATTTCATTCTTTAATCCCTTCATCATTTACTCCTTTCTTTTTCAATACATTAAGAAGATTGCTTAGATAAGCTAACACCTCTTCTATGCATAATTGTTCCTGCCTATCCGTTGTAGCTATAATCTGTAGAGAATATTTTTGTATCTTCTCTTTGACCTCTTCTTCTACAAAAGAAATTTCCCTGAGGTCTTCCAATACTGCTTCTTCCCACTCCGGGTGAAAAAATATAACATGTGCTGCGTCCTCTATATTAACTGTTTTCATTTTCATATAATGTCTTTCTTTATTTTATAAATATATTATCCTGTGTCGTTCATTAAAAACGAAAAAGGTGAACCCTTACAGATTCACCCTTTCCAAAACAACAATTGAGATATTTAGAAGTCTCCAGGTGCTACCTGGAAACAGTGTATTCCGTTTCTTCTCCACATGTCTACGACTTTATTTCTATCATCGAATACGCAGAGTATCTTCTTCTTCTCTTCTCCTGGGAATTCCTCATTCAACCACATCTCTTTTAACTCGTCATCTTTCATGAAGAGAAGTGGTGGTTTGTTGGGTCTCATCAAGAGACGATCGAAATCTACATCGTACTCTTTTAGCCAGGTAAGTGTAGCATCTTTAGTTGCATCCGATCTTCCACTGAAGATAATCATTTCGTGGCCTTGTCCTTTTAGAGCTTTGAAAGCCTCAAGAACTGGCCAGTTTGGTGCATCCAATTTTACATTCTGTGGATCGAAAAATTTAGACCAATTGATCTTCTCTCCATCCATTGTTGCGAGAGATCTTCTTTCGCTAATGTCTGCCAACGTACCGTCTAGGTCAAAAATTACTGTTTTTTTATTATCCATTGCTTTTACTTTTCGAAGTACCTCCTGCTCTGAGTGCTAGAATTACCAATGCTGCTCCGAGGAAGGTCTTCATACTATACTCAATCTCAAATCCCATTAAATTTAATCCCCACAGCATCATTGCAGGCCCGATTAAAAAAACCAAGATGAGTGTCAGAGAAATCAGTGCAAAGGCACCTCCAACTCCCAAATACTTAAATAACTTTTTAAATGACTCCATTTACTCTACAAATTTATTTAGAAAATCCGATTTAAAAAAATGCAGAACTACATTTCCCAGAATTTTACTCCTGGTTCTTTTGAAGTCCATGCAACCTCACCGTTGATATCAATTCTAACAATCTCCTCCTTGAAAGCGAGTCCTGAGATGTACTTTTGTGGAGATTTTATCTTATCATAGGTTCTTATTGTACCATCTTTTACATAGATAGTAACCTCATCCCCTCCTGGTTGGGTGCTAAGTGGGTTTGTCCTATATTCGTCCTGAACCCTTATGTGTTTTGCTTGCATAATATATTTTGTCTTTCTAGTTCTCTTTCTGTAAAGTATTTCAACTTTTCCGATGCATAAACCATGGAATTAATATCTCCATCGTCCTTGAACTTATTAAATTTGTACTGCCAATATTCAATCTTGGGCATATAGCCATCTGGATATCTTTCTTTCCTCATAACTTAAGTTGTTTTTGCTCTTCCGAGTCCGTAGATGAATAAAAATCCTAATGCGAACATCAAAGGATGCTGGTCAATTAATGCTAATGCGTATCCTCCTACCGCTTGGAAGAGTAATACAAATACATCGATGATTCCTGGGAACTGACTCAGTACGAACAGGAATAAAAGAATAACGAATAATCTGGTTGCTAACTTAATCATATCTCTTTTTGTTGTTTGATATATCAAATATAGCTAAATTCCACGTTTTGAAAAAATGAAACTTAGAAAATCGACTTCAGCTCTTCAAGATAATGAGCTTCTCTAACCGTGTGTAGATTCTTTGATGAGTTAGTGTTCTTACCACCGAATATAATAAGATCTCCTTCTATTTCTTCCACTTCTTCAATCTCAAAGATTGTTTTGGTTAAGATGTTAACAGCATATCTCTGTTTTTTCCACTTATCAAATTCCTTCATATTATGTCATAAAAAAAGGAGCAGATTCATAAGAATACATACTCCTTTGGGTTGTCGGGGAAACGTATGTATATATCACCCAAGATATCCTAATTCGTTACCCCTATATCTTTTATAAATTTCACTTAGTTTTTTAACAGTTGGATTTACTTCAGATTTAATGAAGACCTCAAGATCTGGGTTTTGCATTGTAAAGTCACCAACATTATGACCGACCATTAGATCGTGCATCATTCGATTCTTCCAGTTTTTGATACCTTCTTTTCTAATCTCTCTGGATAGGGTACGTGACAGTTTGCCACCTCTTCTGTAGGTGTACCACCAAACAATGAGTCTTCTTTTCATTATTGGTTTGGATTGGTTGGCTTATTGGTTACCATTCTGATGAGGTGAAGTCGGATTGCATCCTTATCCTCCTCCTTGATATTAGACTCGTTGAGGTCTCTTGTAACCTCTTGCATTTTGAGATAGACGTTTCTAGCAACATTTGTAACCACTTGGCTATACTGTGCTTTCAATTCCCTAGTTCTTTGGTCTTCCATTGTTTTTTAATTTATTAAAGAATTCTGATAATTCTTTGGTGCTCATATCAGATAGTATAACAGAGTTTGGGTTTAATCCCTTGCAAACACACCTCCAACAGGTAACCGCTACAGTTGTTTCGTCTACGTTGGGTACATCCCTATTGCAATTTTTACATGCTAATGTTTTAATCCCACCTTGTCTGCTACTGAATTTTGCTTTTTTCATATTTCTCTATAATCAAAAAGAGGTAAAGTGTTATGACTGAAGTTTTTTTCGAGAATGTCTTTTATTAATATACACTTCTCATACTCTTCCTCTTCTATAAATAGGCCGAGCATTCTACGAAGTGCAAGATTTGCCTGCTCTTTATCCTTTTCGGTATTAACCTTTAAGCCCTCTTCCTTCAATAGGGAGTAAGCCTCGTTACACCAACCAATAAGAGTAGATTGTATTACCTCTGCGGTGGGTTCTTCTTCGTGTCCTAAATATTCTCTGTCCATAGTTAATCTCAAGATTAAATTTTTGGTACGTTTTAAAAAAAAGAAGTTAAGATTCTTCCTCCTGAGTTAGTAATACAAGAGTCTTGCACAATCCAGATTCCTTTAATTCTCTATACAGAGATCTACCGTGAGATAGAACATCAAATTCACAGAAAAACTCATTCTTCAAATCCCTTTGCCTTTCCCTGATAGGAGTAGCTCTATGGAATGAGATTTTTCTTTTTATCTCGTAATAGTTCTTCTTGTCATCCGTTGTGCAATTGAACTTAACTATCATAACTATTCTAGAATAAAGTGGTAGAGGTTGTTTCGTCGTTACCTCTGACAAATGGTGAATGGGCTTTAACCCTTAGATCATGAAGGTATCCTTTGAAAAGAATTCTTTCCCTAGAATCCATTCCATTATAGAATTCTTCAAAATTTCCTGCTGACTGTTCGAAGTCTTTGATTAGTTGTTCCAAAGGCCTTGGTGTAGTAAATAAAAACATATATTATAGTTTAGAAAATGTGTTCTGTTTCATTAAACGATTTCTCCCTCTAGGTTGAATTCATAATCTCCAGCAATTAAAATATCTGCTACTGCTTCATCCTCCTGAAGTTCTTCGTAGTATTTGTATAATCTTTGGTAGAGTTCTCTGGATTCATCTCTTGCCCAGTCTGTAACCATTGATTCCATTTCATCCTGAAATTTATCCCAGTCTCTATCATCGTCTTCAACATCTAACTCCTCAATTTCTACGGATGCCGCGATAGTATTTTCGTGGTGGTAACGACTTGAGATCCTTTCTATGTTAATGTAGAGATCCTCGGGTTTTAATTTTTCCCTGGTATCGTAGCCTATGTTTCTTAGATCCCCCATGAGTTGTCTGAGATCATCATCCTCCTTAGAGGTGTCTTCGTCATCTCCCATATCTAAAAATTCTGTAGAAGATTTAATGTCGAGTGCATTCATTAAGAACTTTTCCTCGTCATCTACTCTTGCGGTAAAGGATGCTCCATCTCCTTGGGAATAAAAACCTGAATATTCAACGATAACATCTTCTAGTCCTAGCTCTTTCATATCTTCTTCAAAACCCTCTATGACGGGATCGTGCCAGTCCTGATAGTCCACATTGATGTCCCGGTTTTTCTCTATTGCTTCCTTCTTGGATTCCTCTGGAAGATCCTCAAACGAATAAGTTTTTTCTTCTTCGTTCTCTAGTATGAATTCGTTGAATTTCTTTAGGGACATGTCGAATATTAGTTTTACTATATATCCAACAAAAAAAGAAGGAGATCCTAAGACCTCCTTCTCTGCTGTTTACCAAACCAATAAACCGAGCCAGCTACTCGAAATAAATTTCTTCTACACATTGGGAATGTTCTTCCATTCCCTGAGATTCAAACAAAGACCAAGCTCCGTCTGGATCAGACAAATATACGATAGACAAAACAAAATCAACTATATCTGACCCGAAATTTTTAACAGCTGTTTCTATTTTTTCCTCCTTGCTAAGCATAAAGATAATGTTCTTCTATCTTATTACCAAACCTTTTTTTATACTCGAAATATAAGATGAGATGGGTTTCGTTTTTGATCTCCCCGTGTATGGTGTAGATCAACTGATTTATCACGAAGTCTCTGTATTCTTCTTCACTACCAAAATAAAGTGGATTGTTAGATTCCAAAGAACCGTCTAATCTTTTTTTAACTTCCCTTATTTTGAGTGATAGTCTCATTTCATTTCATTAGTGAGTCAAATATAGCAAACCATTCCGGTAATAAAAAATGAATCCTAACAAAACATGAGTGCTCCAGAACCTGCAGCACTTTGGAAAGCATTCATGAAGTCATCGTAAACAGAAAGAAATTCACTTTCATCCTGCTGCTCGTCGTATCCAAGCTTTATGATATCTTCCAACAGTTCCCATGATTCTTCAGATTCAAGGTTTGCTATAGATTTTTCGTTTTTTAGGTAATAGATAAACTTCCATCTATTAGTTGTGTTGAAGTCCTTGCTTAACTTGTAACATGCTTGTGGACCAAAAACTCCATCACAATCTGAAAATTCTATTAGTTCGTAAAAAGGTTTACCGATGTAAGAATTACTGTTAAGCCAAAATTCCTGTGAGGAGACTCCGTGAATAGCATAGCATAGAGCATCCCTAAATTTGTTGTAATATGAATAAGGACCAACCCTGAATGAGCTTGACTCCCCTTCTGTATTAAACCATCCTGGCTCTATGTCTGGATTTTGGTGGAAGTTATTGTCGATGTGGATTCTTCCGTCTTCATACTCTTGTATGTCAGATTTTTCGACTTTTTCAAATACCATGATATCTAATCCCATAATTAACCTTTTTATCTGAGAGTAAATATACTGGAACTATACGTTAAGAAAAAACGTGTTATTAGAATTTAAATAGTAATCTGAACAGACCGTACATGGAAAGAGCAAAACCAACTGTGATTGCGGTAATCATCACAAATTCAATAACAGCCATATTGCTTTTCATTTGTTTATATGTTCTCCCCTGATGATTCATCCTATCCCAGCGAACAGCATCTACAAGCTCCTCTGGTGTTTTAGCAACATCAGTAACATGATTCTCAAACTTCTCATAAAGTTCGTTGATGCACTTCTTCTTTTTGCAGACTACAAAAAAACTGTTATCGAGGTTGCTTACTAGCTTCTTGTAAGCTTCTCTCTTTTTACAAACTTGACAGAGTGTTTTATTTTCCATGGTGGTTGTATTTAGTACGCCCGACAGGATTCGAACCTGTGACCGTCTGCTTAGAAGGCAGATGCTCTATCCAGCTGAGCTACGAGCGCAAGTTAAAGGAATTATCTATACATGATGATATAATCTCCAAAGTAGTTTTCCATTGTCTGTAGTAGATCCTCGTAGTTTCCGAGCATCATCTCTTTGTTGATCATCTCACCATCAAGCTTGAGTTGCTTGGCTAGATTCTTAGCAATACCCATTAGAACAAATGCATTACCATCGGGTCCGGTTAGATCGATCTCGATACGTTTTTCTTGTCTTGATTCTCTTGGTAGTATTGCCATGATTCCTTATATATCTGCTAATTTAAATAAAGGTTGTGTTTAAAAAAAAAGTAATTACAAATTTCTGACAACTTCCCTCACATGCTTATATAGTGTTGGGTTTTCTTTCTTTAACCTCATCCTTACTTTTTCGGTGTACTTGGGTTGATACTTCGAATTACCCCATAGGTGTACAAATCCTATCTTTGATGCACTGCCGAATAAATCATACTTTTGCATATCCCTTACTGTGATGAGCTCCTTCACATGAAGGTTTGAAGTTTCTGTTATGGTTGTTAAGAGCGACTGCTCTAATGCAACGTTTGGATCTGCATCTGCAGGGAATTCTACTCCTAAAAGTTCCAGTAAGTGTATAAGATCAAAATATTCGTTGGAGTATTCCTTAAGTAAGTCCATGTTCTGGAATCCGATTATCCCGTGGTTATACACAAAATTAAAGATGTTAATGCTGTGGATTCCTTTATGTACCTTACTTAAATTATCAAAAACCTTTGGGTATGTAGAATAATAGTGATTACCAGCCTCTCTCATTTGAACTATAGCATCCCATTTACCAGACATTCGCTTTTTGATCTTCTTATCAACTAAGAAAACATCTCCGTCTAAGTGTATGAAAGGTTCATCCTGTACCCTCATAGTGTGGACTTTTCCTGCTGTCCAGAATCTTCCGTCGATGTGACTAAGATCTTCTAGGTCTGTGCCTATATTGCTATACGGGAGGCCCTCCAACAAAGAAGCACCAATCTCATCAGTGACGAGATCGATGTTCTTAAAAGTCTTACGGGCAAAATGGCAGGATAGAGCAAAATTGTATATGTCATGCTCTATCTTGGATTCTTCACCCCACCTTCCTTCAAAATAAGCTTTGGACCAGAAAGAGTGTACTGCTTTCATTTACAGGAGATCACCGCCCAATGGCTTGTGATCTTGATAGGATGATGATTGTTGTTTCTTACCAAATAGTCTTCGGAAAAATGCTATGATTCTTTTCATTTTGTTAGATAGTTGATTATTTATTATAGTCCCCAATAATGGTTTTTCTCCACCACTTTCTGAATTTATTTTCTTCTTCAAGGTTGGAAGCAATAAATTCCCCCACAATTATTATAGCTAATACAATTAGCATGATGAAGTAAATGAATTTTAAAACAGTAATCATAATTAATTTTTATTTTCCAAATATGTCCTTGGTGTCTATGCCCATAGATCTAGCGGCAAGTCTCAACTTCTTGATTGCCTTCGAGTTTATGAGTCTTGTCATTTCCGAGGAGATTTCAAGATCGTCTCCAATCTGAAGAAAGCTCCTTGAAAATTTTCCTTGGTTTAATCCATAATATTCCTTTACCACATATCGTTCTCTCTCACTCAACCGGGAGAACAACTTGTTGAGGTAGTAAGCTTTGCTATCCGAAGAAAGATCTGTATCGAAGATATCTTTATCATCCCAGATAACGTCAAGAAGGGTCGAACCAGAATCTTCACCGATACTTACGTCGAGCGATGAATGTTTCTGGTCAGCATCTATGACCAATGCTAATGTATCCAGATCTAACGTCCTTGCAATTTTGACTTCTCTTTTTTGGAGATCCTCGAGAATCTCTTCGTTAATTGGATCCCTACCCAATTTTCCGGCCAATGTAGAAATGGATTCTCTAATGTGCTTTAGTAGTTGTCCTTTGTTCATGGGAAGTCTAACCATCCTGCTGTGTTCTCCAAGATGACTAATCATCTCTTTCCTGATATGCCACACTGCAAATGATATGAACTTAAATCCCATGCTGGGATCGAATTTCTGTGATGCCTCGATAAGACCGATGTTACCAACCTGTATTAATTCTTCTATAGTAACAGGATCCATGGAATACATCTTAGCAACAGACATTACGAATCTGAGGTTACCCTCCACCAGTCTGTCCTGAGCTTCCTTATCTCCCTCTGCGGCCTTTTTTGCAACCTCCAATTCTTCTTGTGGAGTCATGATTTCCCTCCTGTTTAAATCTTGTGTGTATAGAATGGAAGCTCTTCCATTCCTGGTTGTGATTCTATCTGTTACTTTGAACTGTCTCACTTGATAAGATTTATTTTTCTGGTTGTGTTTACCTTTTACTTTTTTAGTATGTCTGGGTTTCCACAAAGATTCACATTTTGTAATATTTACATTTTACTGCGATTTATGCGGACCAATCTATTTCTGTGATCTTTTAAAGCTTCATTCATAAAAGATTCACTTTCCCTGATCATCTTGATATAAGAATCTCGATAGTTACTATGACTATCATTCACAGATTTCACGTGGAAGTTTATAGCAATTATACAATACTTCCTTGCCACATCTAGCTGATCCAGGGTTTCACAACTAAGTATCACTTTGATTGCTTTATTGTGGTGTTCATGTAATTTATGTAGGTGATTCATTACTTTCTATGATTCATTACTTTCTATATAACAAAGGATACTATTTGTTCTCTTAAAGGAGGTATATCGTTTTTTCATTACGGGGGTTAACACTATATTTGTATAGTACCTGGAACGGGTAAGGGCGGGAGTAACACTTCGGGAGAGTAGACTCCAACCTGCGCTGGGGTTTCGTATAGGACCCAAAACCCTAAACCTCATCGGGAGTATCATGTGGATTCTTGACAACCGAACTCCACGAAAAAAATCCTCGCTGCTACAGAGAAAATACGTCGAACCAAAACTCCACGTGAAAAATTTTTGGATCGACCTTTCGACCCTTTGGCGACCTTTATGTCCACTTGGGTTTCGAAAACCCACCAACTATGCAGTCTATCTGCACAGTTGTTTTCGTGGACTCCATAAAAGTTCGTCCCACCTGGGATGTACTTCTGAGTGAACACAAAACATTAGACCACAAAAAAATCCCGGACCAAGTGTCTCAAATGAGATCTTTAAAGTACCGGGATTCCGACGGGGGCGTCGCGTATGGAGAGTATGTTACTCACATACTATGTTTACTTCTTCTTCTTAGGTCTTCCCCTTTTCTTTGCTGCGGGTTTT
>Ga0209138_1001994_pt1 | contig 16294 bp, 34 predicted proteins | sample SaaInl3SG_22_DNA_FD_184645 | JGI IMG/M metagenome (GOLD analysis project Ga0209138, IMG submission 184645) | Marine microbial communities from expanding oxygen minimum zones in the Saanich Inlet - ESP_153SG_22_DNA (SPAdes) (version 2) | ecosystem: Environmental > Aquatic > Marine > Intertidal...
AATAAAAAAAGTTATGAACATTATTGAGTTATGGTACACATTAAAATTGTTAATAACTTTTTATAAATTGTCCCTGTCTGTATGTCAGGGGATATTTTGTTGAAAACTTTATGTCATTTTATTTGGATTTGTCAGAATGTCAGGGGGACGATGCAAACGGCACAATCCCTTTCCCCACTTTTTACCACCCTTCCCTATTACTCTAAAACAAGAAAATCCTTGATTTCACCGATGAAATCGAAGAAAAAGTGTTGTTTTGGGTTAATTAGAGGGTATTAATTTACTAGGTATAAATTCTAGCAAATTATATACCATTAATCCCATAAGCGGGGGAGACGTAGTCTTATGGATTTAAATAAGTTAACCTCAACGTATCTGTAGGACTAATTTTCTTATATGACCCCATAAAATGACCTCAACGAATAAGGTCTTAATTAGACTTAGTATGGTGGGAGAAAGTGGTAGAAGTATTGTTTATTTACACGAAGTGTATTGTATAAATACTATGAGTATATTCTCCATAAAGGATATTGTATATATGAACTTAAATAAACCCCTATGGGGTTCTTATCTATTCATTGTGGTTATATCCCCTTAACTATATGAGATAAGTCTGTAATGACCTTCTTAAATAGGAATGGGGAATGGATTTATTTCAGACACTGAAAGTGAACGATAGTGAACGTCCCTTTAGGGTGAGGGGGATGGAATTAATCCATTACCTAATTCCTTACATTCTTATAATAATATTAGTGATTTAATTATGTAATTTCGTATATATATAGTATATGGATAAATTAGAACCTGAAATAGTTAAAACATTATTAAATGCTTTGGTTAGTCCGAGATACCCTGAGTTGATTCATGACTATGTGGTAAAGACATCTGAGGTAAATGGATTTAAAGTCGTTGGTGTTGGAGTTATTGTGGACCCTGAAAAGTATGAGGAGATGGAAACTTATACAGGAAACCCATTCTCAGGATTGGACAGTAAGGTAGAGAGAGATGTTAAAGATACTTTGAAGTATGTTGGATTGGGACCCACTAATTCTACAGTAAGTTTATTCGTATTAGAAGATTAATTATGAAAATTAGCGACAACGCACTTAACTTAATTATTAAATACTCTTACGATTTAGGGTAATCTCTCTGATGGTGGCAGGTATAAAAAACCCCCACATTTCTGTGAGGGTCTTATATTAATTTCTTAGTTCCTTTATTTTCTCGTCTCGAAGTTTCTTTAAATATAAATCTTCTACCCATCCTGGCTCTTCTTCTTCTCGTTTTAATATCTCATCTTTTCTGTAAGCCGTTGTCTTATATACAAACTCAATCATTTCATCCTGTGTAACATCCTCAGGTTTTTCTACAGGTGGGACACATACTTCAGCTACTTTAGGGTATTCACTAATTTCATCAATACGTATACCATTTATACTCATTTCTTCATTCACACTTTGTATTAAGTTATCCTCGAACCATTCCTCTATCCTGTATTTTACGTAATTTCTTCTTACAGGAAAATACAAAGTTAAATCATTAATAATATTTTTTGGTAACATTAACTGACCTTTTTTAAACTCTCTATCTTTTGCCAGCCTTTTATCACTATAAACGTTTTCATTATTATCGAGATAAATTATTAGATGTGCTATCTCTAACCCATTATTACACCACGTAAAATCATGTCTGAATTCATATAGTTTATCGTAATACATTTTAGAACCTGAAAAAAGTCTATCTAACCAACTATTGATTAAATTGTCAATCTTTTCGGTTGGTTTGTGATAAGACTCGCTTATCTGTTCCCTTAATACTTTTTTTATTATCCCTTTTAAATCCATACCTATAAATACGTCATTACCATATTTAATTGCGAAAGTTGTGTAATATATATTTAATCGTTATATTTATGTTTATATGAATATAGCGACACCTAAAATAATAAGAAACCTATTAGATACTTTGGTAACACCTAAGTTCGATGATGTTGTTGATTATGATATAAAAACTAAACTGAGTGATGATGGTAAAGTGGCTGTAGCTATTGATGTCATTATGAAACCTAAACTTGATGACTCCCTATACATTAAACAAAGGGAAGTGGAGGTTGAAGGTAGAATTAGGGACGTGATGAAATATCTCTCACCTTTGTTTACAGTGGTGGAGTTTTATGTTACTGACGATTATTAAAAACACAGTGGAGTGAAAGACTTAATTAAGAAAATATTATTAGAATACGATAACGACATTAACCCTAAGATTGCTAACTTCTTAAAGAGAAGAGTTATGGTTAATTCGTTAAGTGATAGTCTTATAGATTTGGATATTAAAGTTTATTCATTTAATGGTTTCCCCGATTATGCTTTTACAAGTATTATGACTCGTAAAGATGTTGAATCTGAAATATTTAAACTACTATACGAAAATGAGTTCATTAGTGATGAAATATACAATATTAGATTTGACCACCCGTCCGAAATAAATGATGAATACCGTAGTATCGTTCGTACGATTAGAAAGTTTTTGAATTTTATAGACTTTAATTAATTAAACCCTCTTCCCTTTCTCTTTTTATTTTATTATCCTTATCGTATGAGAGACGCCATTAAATTAATAATGGATAGGATTATAAAAGACTACCCGTTTATTGTTGATTATGACATCACAGAATGTGATGACAATCGATATTCTTTACACGTGACTTACAACAATCTTGAATGTGAGGGTACTATTGGTAATATCGGAATAGACTTTAATAAGTACTTCATGTTGTTAGGTAAGGACCTATCTAAGTTTTCGGTACGTCTTGAACCTCTGTTCTATCCTTCTGAATTTATAGATATAAAATAATGTTATGAGTAGATACGTTGTTGACACTTTTTTTAGTGAAGAAGAGTGTAATTTAATACTTGAAGAATTACAAGGTGATTCTGATTTTTTTAGAGTTACTGACGAGTTCGGTATCTTAGACCTTTCCGTGTATGAAATGCCCGTTAGTGATATGGTTGAATCCCCTATTAAAAATTTAATTAATAGTAGAATCGGTACCCTAAAAAATAAATTCGGTATTAGTCCGAGAGAAGGGTTTTTTATTAAATACTGTGACGATAAAGTTAAAATGGACCCACACTACGATGGTGGAACTTCTACCACTTTAATTTATCTTAATAATGACTTTGTCGGTGGTGGTACGAAATTCGTATTTACAGGTGAAGTCCATAACCCTCAGGATTATGAGCCAGGTCATATGATACATTATAAATCTAACTCCCTCGCTTCTTACCATACAGGTCTAACCGTGGAGGAAGGGACTAAATGGGTGTTGGTGGTTAAGAGTTTGGAACTAAATCTTCTTAGTATATTTACACTTATACCTTATCGTTTATTTAGGGACATATTCTTAGAGAGATTCCTATTTGGAAAAGTATTTAAAAAATATATTAATGTGGATAATAGATAACATATTAAGAGGACTTCAGATTATGATGAAATTAACTTTATTTATATACGCGTTTATACACCTATATTTTAGTATTAAATCACGTTATGAAAGTAGAAAAAAATGGTGATGATATATTGGAATTTATCGACATTCTATTTGAATATATTATCTACGATAAACACCCTGAGATTGAGAGTTATTCCGTTTACTCGAAAGAATTAAAGAACGGTATAACTAATCACAATATCACATTATACGTAGATTTGAATATGGTGGATATGTCTATGACCGATAACATAGTAATTGAAGATTATTATCTTTTAGATAATGAATATGACGATATCACCTCAGAACACATAATGGAAATGATTACCGATAATATTAAAGAAACTGTTAGAAAATCACTTAGATTGATTAATAACGAAAAACGTATTGGAATAGATACTGTATTAAAGTTCTAATATCTTTCTGGTAGTGGCAAGCTTCGCAAACCCCCGACCCCCTTTTTTAGTAAACAACGTCAGAATCTAATTCTCTTGTGTCTATAATATTATCTTCAATTATTTGAACTTCAGGGATGTATTTTCCCATTTCATACTCCATTGAACTGATAGTATCGTCAAAATTATCTCTATCACTATTCACATATAAATCAACATAAAGAGTAGGAACCTCATCGTTTACATATCTAGTAATTTTAATCTTTTCTAAAGAATTAAGTTCATTTAATGCGTCCATCTCACCTAAACCCATCTCGAATGATTCGTCATGAAATTTTTGTAGGGTGGCGTCCATAATTTTCTGAAGACCCATTTGAAGATTGGACTCAGTTATCCCCATAATGGATTTCATTCGTGATATTTCAGTTATTAATTTCATACATATAAATATATCTTTTAAAGTATTTATTATAAAACAATACAACATGAAAGATAATCTATTAAATGAAGAGCTAAGTATTATGAAATCACTATTCACCTATCAGAGAGGTGTGGTTATTTCAGAACAAGTCAGTAACGATTCTGATGAACTAAATAAAATTTTATCACCTGTAGGAATAAAACTAACACCTGAGGAGTCAGAAGAAGCACATCAAGAATGTCCTATCGATATACCTTCTGATGAGAAGGAAGCCGGTTTTGTTGAGCAGATATTAAATAACTTAAAAGGAATGAGTATACCTGAATTAGTTAAAGAATTAAAAGGTGTACTAAGAATTAAGGATAAACCCATCGAAGAACAATCAGGTGCATTGGCAACAATTATGATTGCAGGCGTTGCCGTTCCAACTGTCATTGCTGTTGGTATTGCAACCATCATAGTAATTGCTATTATCACCGCAATTGCCAGTAAGATAAAAAGTAAAGGTAAGAAACCTAAAAAGTCATCGTGTGGTAAAAGAAGAAAATTAGTCGATAAGTTTGGTATGAGTGGTAACTTTATGAAACTATAAATTAAAATATATTTATTGAAACACAAAACCCCTCGATTGAGGGGTTTTTTTATTTAGAGTCCTGTGTGGATAACGTTTCCATATTATTAACCACACAACGTTTCTTTTAAATCAGTATTTTTTATTAATTTTCTAATTATTGTAAAATACCATAGTGTCACTAATAACCAATATCTTTTCCATGTTAAAAATTATAATTAAAAATCTTACAATCAGGATTTAGATTCTTTAAGTTAGGAAATGTCACATCCCCAATCTGATTGTCATTTATGTGTGAAATATGTAACTCTGTAAACAGGTGGGAAAACTTCTCGTACGTTTTCTTTCCACCAATACACCACTCAGCTTCTTCATAGTGATGTGTTGAACTGTCTCTACGGTCCACTCTTATTAGTGTTCTGTTTGGTAGTGGAGGTAAACCCTCCGCAGTTCTATACCCTACTAATAATGTGGAGTATTTTGTCATCTTTTTAAAGTGTTTTAAATCTTCTGAGTTGTACCATAATAGTTGGTCACCTTTTCCGATAAATCCAAGGTTGTTAACCGCAACGATTGCCTTCATATATTTTCTTTTATTTATAACTTCTTTTATAGTTACTCAGGACTAAAACATCCGTTTTCTTTCATAACACCGTCCTTAACTAATTGAAGTTTTAAATTACTTAACTTAAGAACGAATGAATCTTTATCTTTATTTAAGTGGTAACTATACATCATCAAACATTCAAATTGTTTTTCAATGTCATCTTCTTTGAGTGTTCTCTCAATTATTTCTATCGCCTCATCGACGCAATCATTATCAACCATATCATAAAGAATGGGTTTTAAATCAATCATTTCATTTTCGGAAATATGTATAGTAGTACTATTCATCTTTCAAAAATACAAAAAATAATTTAATAGACAACTATATTTATAACTATAAATCACTTAATATGGAAACGATAAAAAAATTATTGAGTCAATTGGTCTTCAACCCAAAAAGTATAAGTTTTGACGTTACACCATCAGAAAAAATGCGTAAAGGTATTCCTGATGAAATTACAAAAGATTGGTTCGACCTAACTATTTATGTTGACTCTGAAAAATATCATAAATTCAACGACAAATATAACGAACAGTACTACAATTCATTTTCATATCTTGATGACCGTATACATCCGGCATTAGACTACATTCAAAAGTCAAGTGATTTAAGAAACATCGAATATAAACACATCAATACGGATTTTATTTTTAATGAACTTAAAAATAAATTAGACGATAAGATGAGAGATTATCTTTTAAAAGCATCTAAAGAAACCAACAGCGAATACAAAGGAGAAGTTGAGATATTCTTTGATAAATTTCAACCTTACCCAACTATACTCTTAACTAATGACATGCCAAAAGAATATAGTGACTCATTATGGACTGATGTAGTAGATACCTATAACTTAGAAGATTTCTACATTGCAACTAATGATTATGATGAGGATTAAACTCATTCTTTTTTTTATAGACATCTTACATATCTAACATATCTTTATCTAAAAAGATATTATGGCACATCCAATAGACCACGCAAAATCCTCAGCAAAAAAATGGGGAGGACAACCCGAAGATTATTTACATATACACAAATGGTTCGATGAAAGTAAAGGTTGGCTCGGAACTTCACTTCATCGAGTATTTCGTCACCACTCAGAAGGTATATTTGAGTGTGAAAGAGTATTTGGTGAGTCTTTTACTAACTCAGACGGTAAACAAGTATTTGTAAGATATGTGGGTGAACAACACGTTAAAGAAGACTGCAATAACTACATTCCGTCAGCAAAAGAATGGGTAGACGCCCTTCAATCAGAAAAAAAACCTGTATGGATGATGAGAACAATGAAATTAAACTTTACAGACTAATATTTATTAAATAAAAAATTATGGAACAGAAATATAAAGTATTATTTAACATTTTTAATCAATTTTTAATAAAAAGTGGTTGTGACGAAGCCTCATTTGAAATAGGTGATGTGTTTGATGTGTGGTCAGGCGATAAATTTTATTGTAGAAAAGATTTAAAACCTACAAGAATGATTCCTTTACCTATACCTATGTTAAGGGAAATAAGTGAATATGTTGAACATGCAGTAGAGGATGGAAATACATATTATAGTGATACAGGTGAAGAATTCTACTCTTTTGAATTGGTATTTAAATCTAAAGAAAGACTTGCTGAAGTACATGGTACTTATTCTGTTTATGACACTGAAGATAATCAAGAACAAGTAATTGAAGCTAAAGAAGAGCCAGATGTTTTTGACCCAATATTCGATTATTTAGATGAAGTAGGTGCTGACATACTAGAGGTTAATGTTGACGCTGGCGGAGATAGTGGATGGATTGAAGACGAATCTTATGACGTTAACGGAAAAAAAATAACAGTATCTAAAGAAATGCAAGATGTCGGTTATCGACTTTTAAATGACCACCCAGGTTGGGAAATAAATGAAGGTTCAACCTCTAAATTTATTTGGGACCGTCACAGAAGAATTCTTATTTTTGAATTCGCATATAACGTAGAAACACAAACCACTGAATTAATAAGTAGTGAGAAATATTAATCGTACAGACCTAACTTTTGGTCCATTTCCATAATATTCGTTAACGTAACTTCTCGTTTTGACCTGATTTCTTTTGACATATAATTTAAATATGTTTCAACACCACTGGTTATTGCATCATCATAAGTGTCATAATCAACATATGAAGTACCTAAATGTGTTTCGTTACACAATATGTCATCTTCATCGTTAAAGTCGTTTAAATCAATTACAGAGTAGTAATAAGATAATTCAGGACCTTCTTCTGAATCTCGAAAAGGAAGTGCTGTGATGAAAGTATTACTTTTTCGTAACCAAGAAAGAACATCTTCCATTGATGGGTAGTCTTTTAATACTCTTTCGTTTTGAACTTTAACCACCTCGAATGGGTAGTGACACATTTGTAAAAGTGTGAAAATTTTTTCAGTTATCTTCATTAGTTGATTAATTTTAAACAAACTTACAAATAAAAGATTTTACTGTCAACTACTTTACTATCTTATTTTGAAATTCTTTAGAATTTACTACATTGTAATCTACCATGTCACCTAACGCACCATACTTGTCAGTAATTTTATCAAAATATTCTCTGATAACATCTGAAATCTCGTATCTTATTTCCTCGATGGTACCACTATCTAAATCCACATTACCCTTAAATAAATCACCAATATTATAGGTATTACCATCCGTCATCAACTCAACATAAGACGTTTCACCGTTTATTGAACCATTGATTTCGTAATATATCTCACCATCAGACGAACCATAAGGATGCTCATCAGGATTGTTTATTTCAATATTAAAATCAGTGACAATATAATCAAGGTCATAACCCCCAATATCTATCTTAACAGGTTTACCTATAGTAATTTCCGTTAAAATCTTTTCCCTAACACCTTCAAGACCACCTAAATAATCTACTTTATAATTAAAGATTTTTTTCCTATCATCTCTATTTTTAGGGTCAAGCCCTAAATAATGATATATTGGTGTAGATTTTAACCCTTTATTATCCCAAAAATCATAAAGCAATTTCTGTTTATGGTCCAAATCAGTTAGATTTTCTCCTAACACATTCCTAAGTAGTTTGACTAATTTCATCACATATAAATATATCTAAAATGTTGTTTGCCACTCTTTAAATTCTTTTCGGTCTTCTTTACTAATCCATAGTGGGTGACCCTCTAAACTTTGGTGGTTAATTTCAACCCAATTAGGTATAAGTTCTCTTTGGTGATTCTCCCATATGTGATATGTGAGTTGCTCCATAGACTTTCTAAGGTAAGGTGCACTTTCAGGGAAATCTTCCATAACCATTTGTCTGTATACATCCCACTCATATTTATGACTCTCATTCTTAACGAATGGATTTCTCTCAGAGTACCTTTCAATCGTATTTAAATCTTTATACATGAAAACAACTAACACGTCCTCTAAATAAGGTATAATACGATGTAAATGACCCGATTGTGATGGTCCAAAAGCTACATAACTACTTTTCATATTGTTCTCGTGAAAAGTTATTAAACCGTCTTCACTATAATAATCATCTAAACCCCACGCATATTCACCTCTAATTTCTTTAACATCGAAATCGTGAGCAATAACTTTAGTTGTAATCTTATTTCCAGCACCGTGTGGTCCTGTCACAATAATTTTACTGTACTGACCTATGATTGGTTTTAATTCCTTATAAGAACCTTTTATTTTTGAATCTACCATATTAACTATTTATGTTATGAACAGATATTGATTTATCACCCAAATTTATATACTTAGAAATTACTAGTAACTCTTCCATCAATAATTCATTTAATACTTCATTCGATAATTTAATTTTTTCCTGATGAGTGTCAATATTATAATTAACGCCTACAGAAAAAAAGTTATCAGATATCATAAAAGAATAATATTCAATACGATAAATGACTTCTGAACTTTTAGGTAAGTTAATCTTTATCTTTGGTAGTATTTTCTGAAATAATTCTTTGTAATTGTTCTCCATATAAATTTGGGAATTCGTCTTTTACATCCTTTAATTGTAAAATTATATCATCTTTTTGATTTTTAGTCAAGAAATTATAAAAGTCTATGGTTTGAATATCTCTAAAAACTTTTCGAATAATATTAAGTAGATGACTATAATCTTTACTATATAAATTAATGCCAGTAATTTTCTTTGCTCTACCCCAAAAAAATTTAACTCTTGGTGTAATATCAATCATGTCGGTATCTAAGTCACTACCCTCAAAAATATCTCTAATATAAATGTCATTAACTCTTTTTTCAATAACATAATACCTACTTATAAAATCCATGACATGACTCTCCATTATAATATTCTTTAACTATATGTATTTTACATCATTTGACTTGAAAGTAAATATGCCATCTCGTAACCAGTAAAAGCACCTAATGCCGTTGGTACAGGAAATACTATAAATTTACCTAAACTTGTCACATACTTAGGTCTATTAATAACTTTACCAACATAAAAGTAATAAGTCATATATCCAATAAGAACCATCAAATCCATTTTTTGTGATATAAAAACCACTAATATTGAACCTAAAAACCCATATACAAAATTCTCTAAAACCGCTTGTCTTATTTCACCTGAATCAGTTTCCCTATACTCTTTTTTAATATTTTTTAAACTCATGATTTACATTTTAAATAGTTTTCTCACCTCACCATTACTATATCTAACAATGAGAAATCCCTTTTGGTTTTCTAACGTATTACCTAAATATTTTCCACTCCAATTATATACTTTATATTTTGTATAATACTCAATATTATGTTCTTCAATACCTACTGTAGAATTTACCACGCGGAATGTCCATTGTATTCTTTGTACACCGATTAGTTGTCCGTTTCTGTATTCGGTTATTTCAAACCCAGTTCCATAATTACCCAACGCAGTTGGAGTCCAACTAACACTATCATTTGATACACTCATATTTAATGGGGTATGAACCTGCGGTACGAATGTTCCACTAGCATATCCACTATATAAATCCGATTGGACGACATTAACTGAATCGTTATCAAACTGAGATAGGAAACAGTTAGTAACTCCCCACACTGGCTTCATCGTATTTAAACTATTGTTTTGTAGGTTAATCCATAATGGGTTCTCGGCATATGGTAGTGAATTATTTGGGATATGCCAATAGTCTGCTGAGATTATAAAATCTGAGCTAAATGAATTTGTGGAGTTATTTAACATCCCCCAACAACAGTTCTTATAAATGAATCTGTATTTGTTTGAATCTAAGTTTAAGTAATCACTACCATAATTAATGACATCGAACCCTTGGTGTGAGTTTGTATTAAACTTAGTTAAAGTAATGGTACCTGCTAGAGTGTACCAGCCCATTGAATCCATCTCCCATTGTTCAACATAAATTGTATTTGGGGTAATTCCTTGTGGGTCTGTTATAAGGAATACTCCTACAGATGTTGAGTCTTGTCTCGTCTGAGCTACTGAAACCATTCCACCCATTATATGGGATGCACTTAAGTTAAGTGTTAATAAGAGTGTTAAAATTGTAATTAATCTTTTCATAATTTGTTTTAGTTTAATTTATTTATATTAATTTGATAGGGGTGCTTTAATTGCAGGGTGTGATTGATAGTTTACTAATTTAATATCTGATGGCATATTTGAATATATCCCATCTTGAATTTGAACTTTTGGTAAGGGATAACCTTTTCTTGTTATTTGTTCTTTTGCTTGTTCAATATGATTTGAATATAAATGAGTATCACCTAAGTTACCAATTAATTGGTCAGGAATCATACCCACTTCATCTGCAATCATAGTTAGTAAAAGTCCATAACTTGCAATATTAAACGGAAGTCCAAGAAAAGTATCTACACTTCTTTGATTCCACATTAGTGAGATTGCCCTTTTAGGGGTTAGTGTATAATATTCATCATCAAAGTCAGGTATGTTATTAGGGTCAAAGTATCTTTCCATACCCGTCTCATAATTGTTAGTAAACCATATGTGATATCTTTCCTCAATACTCAATTCTCTTGTATAAACTTGGAATCCGTAATGACAAGGTGGAAGAACCATCTTGTCTAATTCTCCAACGTTCCAAGCATTAACCATTAATCGTCTTGAATCTGGATTTGTTTTAAGGTTGTTGATTAGATTTGCGATTTGGTCTATACCAGGTTTGAGAACTCGTTTAGGTTCTTCTATTGTTGACCACTCACCCCACTTTCTCCATTGTGCACCATAAACAGGACCCAATTCACCCCACGTCTCAGCAAACACATCATCTGTTTTGATTTGGTTAATGAATTCTTCTTGAGTTAAGGATTTGATTTGTCCTGATAAACTAGAAACTGCTGAGTATCTCTTATATGCATCACCATTCCAAATGTTACATCCGTTATCAACTAAGTATTTGATGTTAGTATCTCCTTTTAGAAACCATAACAATTCGGTTACCATAGTTTTGAATGCAAGTTTCTTGGTTGTAAGTGCAGGAAACCCTTCTTGCATATTGTGTCTAATTGTATATCCAAAAATAGAACGGGTTCCTGTTCCAGTTCTATCTTCCTTATCTACTCCATGTTCTAAAATTGTTAGGAGTAATTCTTGGTATTGTTTGTCTAAACTATTCATTATCTTTATTTACTCTTCTATTAATGGTTTCAAATAATTCTCTCTCAATTTCGGTTTGGATATCTTCACCTAAGTTAAAATACCAATCATCAAATCCAAAGCGGTCACAAAGGTTATCCAATAACTCAAGTACTGTCTTTTTAATTTCTACATTTTTCATCCTATTCTTATTTCAATAATCGATTTCTCTCTTAATATCCTTTTCCTTTATTGATTGTCGTTTATCGTACAAGTTTTTACCTTTAGCTAAAACTATTTCAATCTTATATAATCCCCTATCATTTTTGAATACTTTGTAAGGTACTATAGTTAAACCTTTTATTAAATCTTTCTTAAGTTTATTTAGTTCCTTTCTCTTTAAAAGTAATTTCCTATCTCTCAATGGTTCATGGCTGTAAGCAGTTCCATTATCAGTTATATGTATATTCTTAACAAAAAGTTCATCACCAATAAACAAACAAAAAGATTCGCTCATAGTTATCTTTCCATCATTAATAGATTTAACCTCAGAACCCATCAACTGTATACCAGCAACTTCCGTCCTAATAAATTCATATTCAAATTTAACCCTTCTATTGATTATCATAACGCTAAGTTAATCATATTTTTTAATATATGGTACCCAATAAAAGAATTATTACACCTACGAGTAAAACTAAACTTATTACGTCCTTATCCACATTATTTTATAACTTCAACATATGTACCGTTGTACCACCCAAACATAGTCTTACCAAAGTCCTTATCTACCCTAAAATCATCCCAATCAAAATTATTAATCTCAACATACTCTGATTCGTTGGGAAACCTAACTCTGACTTTTAGACTACTCATGAATATACGATATTATCGTCTTACTAATAGGTAATCTTAGTATTGGGACATTCTTATCTATGGACTCTAATCTTTGTCTAACCTCGTAGAACTTAACATCCGTATGGATTGTCATAATGTTAGAATATTCTTGTCTACCCATGAGTTTTGATTCGATAACCATCGTATGGGACTTAGTATTAAATGTAACTTTTATCATAATTTTAATTTTTTTTAAGCATTAAAAAACCTTTCAACTAATAATAGAAGAAAGGTTTTATTTTGTCAATTAAATTTATGAATTACATTCCGATTACTAAGTCTTCGTAATTCAATTTTTCCATACCTTTTAATTCATCCTCAACCTCATCGTACATATAAGCTTTCACAGCGGCAACCACACTCTGTTCAGCTTGGGCTATTTTACTCTCCATCCAATCTTCAATTTGTTCACCATCTTCCATCTGTTCCCACATTTTATAAGCTAACGTGGCAATAGTGAATAATTGTTGTTTAGCCATATATGAACCATCTTTATTTTCATTAAGATTGTTCTTTAATTTCTTTAGTTGATTTTCTGTGATTATAATATTAGCCATAATAGTTGTGTTTACTTATAAATATTAAGGACTTCAATAAAATCATCAATCTTTTTTGAATAATTTATCTTTATTTTTAATATGAATGCAAAAAGGTAAGAAGAAACTTCTTACCTTTTATTGGGACCGACCAGCTTTAGGCTTATCGGACAACTCCACCACCCTATTTAATCTAACAGGGAAATCTATTCATCGTCATTAAAGATATACAATTCAATATTGTCTCTATCATCTAATGTTGTTTTAACATCTTCAGGGTCTCTTTCTTTCTCCATTATACCATTTCTTCTACTATACCAATAACTTCACTAAAAATAAGAACTACACACGCAATTGTCAAATTAAAAGGGATAAACCCATAACCAATAATCCTAACACCCGACTTTATAAAACTAACAATCTTATGTCTTTTTTGGTTTGGCATATCCTTTAGGTAGTCAGGTTTCATTGTAAAATCTTTATTTAATTTACTTGTGTATTTCATTTGTTCATTACGTATCTGTCTATATAAATCAGGATTATGAATACTATTAAACGGATTATTCTCACCCGTCAACTCTTCATAATAGGGGTTTAACTCCCCTGTCTGTGGGTCATATGTTGGAATATCTTTATTCATAATTTTGCTAATTTATTTTCCGTTTTTACTGCCTGATGTATATCGATTAGTTGACTTACATGATAAGATGAACCATCACTCATGTAAAGTATATGTTCACCAAAAATTATTTCAATCTCATCAATTACCTTTATGATTTTAGAACCAATAGGAATTGCATATCCACCAACTTTAAACATTCTTTAATTGTTTTAATTTAATATTAAGTAAGTCTAAGGTGTTTTTATCTTTTACTGTCTTCTTAACTTTATTTGATATTTCACTTATTAAACCTTCAACATATTTAATCTCAGGATTTATCTCCTCCTTAACTTTAGTGTCGTTCGTTTCTTTCTTATTACCGAGAATTCGATTCTTGGAGTATAAATACAGCAAATCAATACCTTTATATCCCAAATAAAAACCTAATAATATTGAAGATGTCTCAATAACCTTACTAGTCTCAACAAATGACATAACCATAATTATAACCAATAAGACTATACCTAATTTAATGATTGACCATATATTATTTATCACTTTATTCATTGATTGTTTCCATTTTAGATTTTTGAATTGCATATTCCGCTAAAGACACTTCTTGTACGTTACCCATCACAATACAGTCCTTTAAAAGCTTATAAGGGATATGAAGAAGAAAATCCTTTCCGTTGAATGTAGATAAATCTTCTTTTAATGATAAACAAGAATGAATCAACTTCAAATATAATTTGAATTGTACATCGTCATTAAACATTTCCTCTTGAAGGATTCCGAACTGTGGGTGTAATATCTTAACTGTTTTCATACTTCAAATATAATGATTTTATTGTTACTATCCAAATTTTTCAACCCATTCTTGATATGTTAGCACTTTTTTATTTACGGGTTTAATTAAATTAATAAACCTTTTTTTAATATTTGTTATAATCTCAGGAATTACTCTTGTTAACTCTAAGGGTATATATTTACGGTCTTCAGTAAAAACCAAAGTAACCTCATCGTATATATCGACACATTCAACAATGTGTTTGGTGTTATCTCTTACATCTATAATTTTATCTCCCTTTTTCATATAACAAATATACTGATTTTTTTTGACTTAACCAAATAAAAAGACCTTAATTAGAAATAGAACAAGGACAATTCCAAGTACCCATCCACCGATTCTTCCAACGATACTAAAGATGTTACTTACACCTTTCAATAGTTGACCTCCAAATGTCAATAATAATCCAATAATTATTAATAATACGATTCCTTCCATAATGTTTTTTTTTAATTTAAACAAATTTAGAAAAAATATTTTGAAGTACCAAATATTAGAGCATAAAAAAACCTCAGTTTATTAAAACTGAGGTTAAGGAAGGTATATATAACGCTGAGACTATACGTTTATGTGACCTGTCTTTCGTGAGATTATCTTTTATCTTCAGTTCCTCACATTGTCCACGATAGTTTCCTACCGTATCAAGTCAGTGTCGGTCATTTGAGTGGACCACTCTTCTCGTTGGATAACTACTCAACTACTACTATGCTCTGTTAAGTCTTGCGAACTCACTAAGGGATGGCCGTCCCACCAGGTATTTCATAATTAATATCGAAAGACTTGCGGTCTGTTCAATAACTCTGTTAGTCTCACGACTCAAAGTTTTAGACACCTTTCGTTATCAACGCCCGAAGAACTTTTGCTTACAATTTTAGTGTTTAGTTAAAATTAGTATCTGTGGAAGAAAGAAAGATGTGCTTCGGGAGAAGTTTAGTTCCTTTTGAGAACAAAATGCTTCACACCTCTCTGTAAGTCTGTCAACTTACGGTTTTTCAGGACTACGTTAGGTTAAGTCTGTTGACTCTTCCCTTGGAAACCCTTAAAACTGGTACCCAGCCCTACAACACCTGACAGGGTGTGTCGAACCGTCACCTGTAACTTTTCCTATTGGTGTCTCCACCTCAACTCTGATATTCCACGGACTCAGAATAATTGTCACCTCTTAGCAGTTGCCCTTAAGGTCACAATCGTAGTTACTTTGTTTAGTTGTCAATCTTACGACTGCGGAAATTCACGAGGTACTAATCCCGTTTCAATCCTTTTAGTCCCATTACTGGGGTTATCTAACGACGCTAAACCGCCGATGTGTGTCTACTAACTTTTTATTCGAAAG
>Ga0209138_1002001_pt1 | contig 16237 bp, 12 predicted proteins | sample SaaInl3SG_22_DNA_FD_184645 | JGI IMG/M metagenome (GOLD analysis project Ga0209138, IMG submission 184645) | Marine microbial communities from expanding oxygen minimum zones in the Saanich Inlet - ESP_153SG_22_DNA (SPAdes) (version 2) | ecosystem: Environmental > Aquatic > Marine > Intertidal...
GACACATCTCAACAAAGAAGGTAACCATGAACAGAAAGAAAAGTATCTAACGCCCAGTGCACTGGGAGATGCTATTGGCTGTTTATGTATAACTGAACCTTTTGGAGGGAGCGATGTTGCAGGGATGCGAACGACAGCTGTTAAGAAAGGAAATAGTTATGTGATTAATGGTTCTAAAACGTTTATCACTAATGGTGTTTACAGTGACTATTTGATAGTTTCTGCCAAAACCAATCCTGAACTTGGTAATAAAGGCATTAGTATTTTTGTTATGGATAGAGATATACCAGGTATTTCTGCAACCAAATTAGATAAACTAGGCTGGAGAGCTTCAGACACTGGTGAAATAGCATTTGATAATGTAACCATTCCTGCAGAAAGTTTAATGGGAGAAGAAAATCAAGGTTTCTCATACATCATGCAGCATTTTGCATTAGAGCGTTTAATAATGGGTGTCAATGCACATGCACGTGCAGAATATGCGTTAGAATATGCCAAACAATATATGTCCGAAAGAACTGCATTTGGAAGAACAATAGATAAATTTCAGGCCTTGCGTCACACATTTGCGGATTGTCAAACACAAATGGAAATTTGTAAACAATTCAACTACTATGTAACAAAAAGATTGGATATGGGAGATTATGTTGTTAAGGAAGCTACGATGTCTAAATTACAGTCTACCAAAATGGCTGATGATGTTATTTACCAATGCTTGCAGTTTTTAGGAGGTTATGGCTATATGGAAGAATATCCGCTGGCGCGTATGGCAAGGGATAGTCGTTTAGGGCCAATCGGTGGCGGTACTTCAGAGATCCTACGCGAAATAATTGCAAAAATGGTCATTGATAATAAAGATTATAAACCTGCCACATAAAATAATTTAGCTAGTTTTGGAGTTTATAGACTGCGGAATGGTATTTGCCATGAAGTATATATAAATGACTTAATCAGCTAACAATGTTTTATAATAATTTCAATTTTTATATATTCTTAGGTTTTACTTTTTTAAACTTTTTGGGTTACTCACAAGTAGAGATATCAGGAAAAGTAATTGACTCTGTCTATGCAGAACCTCTAGAAAATGCTAGTATTTATGTTAAGAATACGACCATTGGGACGATAAGTAATAGTGATGGTCGATTTTCATTAACGATTCCGTCAGTGAATAAGAAAGATACTTTGATTGTATCTTCTATTGGTTTTAAAAGCTTTAAGATTCCTATAGAAGAATTTCAAAATGCTCAAGATGTCTTTTTGTTTGAAGATGTCGCATCCCTAGATGAGGTCGTAATATTGGCAGACCCAAGACCAACCACAGGAAATGGTATTGTCCTTAAAGCTATTGAACGACTATCTCAAAATCTGCCCGATTCTGCATATCTCCAAAAAGGATTTCTTCGTCATAAAGAACGAAATAATTTAGAGTTCAAATGGCTCATTGAGAGTGCAATTACGCTATACGATTCTGGCTATGGCTCAAAGAGTAGTGAGCAATTAAAAATTAATGTAGATGAAATGCGTAAAAGCTATGATTTAAGAAATGTAGATAGTATTTTCTCTTATGTATCTTATAGAAATAGAATCGCAAAGCAAAACAGACTTAGGGCGCAAGACATAAACAGAGAAGATGTGTCAAAGCTACAACTCATAAATGCTATCAAATGGAATGACACAAGGGTTAATGGACTTCAGAACATATTTCAAGGAAAATTAAATTTAATTCGAAATGCCCAAGAGGCCAAATCAGTTTTTGGAGATAATATTCTTGAAACTCATCAATTTAAGTTGGACACAATCTTAGTTGATGATGGTCGCAAAATTTATAAAATTAAAATTGATCAAAGTACAGATTTTGTAGGTTTAGATACCGAGGGAATGTATAACGAAGGTTACAAGGCGCAAGGATGGTTCTATATATATTATGATAATTATGCCATCAAACGTGTAGAGTATGAGTTAGTTGCCGCATCTGATAAACAGAAAAGCAGAAGTAAGCGACTTTTCGGAACACAGACCAATCATAAACTCATTATTAACTACATGGAGTACAACGATAAAATGTATCCTAATTATATGTATTATGAAACACCTAAACTCGTAAATGTTGGTTTAAAAACAGATAGAAAAGTAACTCAAAAAGAAATAGATAGATACAATAAAGAAGAGCGTTACTATTACACAGTACAAGAAATACTTTTTACAGAAATAATATTAGATAGAACCTCAGTTAAAGAAGAGTTGAATAGTAAGCCTTGGAATATGGATATTTTTATGACTAAACCATACAACAAGGACTTTTGGCGTAATTATAATATTCTTTTAGAAAGTGAAGAAGATGAAGAAATGATTGATGATTTATCTAAACGAGCATCCTTATTTAAAGATTAATACATATAGTTTTAAAAAGTAGAATTTGTTTTTATATTTGCGCCGCAAAAATTCTAAAAGAAAGGAGGTTAAGACCTATGTTAAAGATAGAAGTAAATACTGGAGAAAATATAGAAAGAGCTTTAAAACGCTACAAGCAAAAGTTCAATAGAACTGGTGTGCGTCGCGAGTTGCAGTCTCGAAAGCAGTTTGAGAAACCTTCAATAATTAGAAGGTCACAAATTCAAAAAGCACAATATGTTCAAGGTTTAAGAGATGCTGAGCATATGTAATAATTAACACTAAATTTTAAAATCCCGTTGTTATCTTTTTAGCAACGGGATTTTTTATAGCATTAATAATTATATCACTAAAAAAAAGTATCTTCATCATTAGAAGAGGAAAACATGTCTTTAGAAAAATTTTCAGATTATTTATTGCTAGAAAAAAAGTATTCCGAGCATACGGCGAGGGCTTATTTAAAAGACTTGGAAAGCTTGCAACAATTTTTAGACACAGCTTATAATGGTGATTATATTGAAGATATAGAATATAATATTATTCGACAGTGGGTCGTAGACTTAGTTAATTCAAAAATCACAAACAGAAGTATTAACAGAAAAGTGTCGTCATTAAATTCTTATTACAAGTTTTTAATGAAGATAGGATTGCGTAATACAAATCCTTTAAAAAAACATAAAGCTTTAAAGGTCGAGAAAAAAGTTCAGATTCCTTTTTCCCAAAATGAAATGGAAAAGGTTTTCAAAGATCTTAATCATGTTTCTGATTTTAAAAGCTCACGAGACAAACTAATGGTTGAATTATTTTACGCAACAGGAATTAGACGTATAGAATTAATTCAAATTAAGTTAAAAGATGTCGATATGACAAAAGCTACTTTAAAAGTGTTGGGTAAACGAAATAAAGAAAGATATATTCCGTTAATTCCTTCAGTTATTAATAGCATAAAAGTTTACACGGACTATCGATTAAAGCTCGAAAAGATTATAGATAAAGATGATATGTTTTTAACCCAAAAAGGGGTTAAAGTTTATGAGGCACTTGTTTATAGAACAATAAATAAGTATTTTAGTAAAGCGTCAACAAAACTAAAATGTAGCCCTCATGTTTTAAGACATTCATTTGCAACACATTTACTCAATGAAGGCGCAGATATAAATTCATTGAAAGAATTATTAGGACACGCAAGTTTAGCTGCAACACAGGTTTATACGCACAATAGTATAGACGAACTAAAAAAAGTACATGCTAAAGCACATCCAAGAAGAAAACATTAACCTTAAATTAGAACTATATGAAGGTAAATACACAATCCATCAACTTTGTAGCAGATATAAAGTTAAAAGACTTTATTCAAAAACGTTTTGATAAGCTAAATCTTTTTTACGATAAGATTATCCAAACAGATATTTACTTAAAGGTTGAAAATACTAGCGACAAAGAGAATAAAATATTTGAAGCTAAGCTAAGTGTGCCAGGAGATGTTTTTGTAGTAAAGAAGCAAAGCAAATCATTTGAAGAAGGGGCAGATTTGGCAGTTTCATCACTTGAAAGACAGTTAAAAAAGAGAAAGGAAAAATTGAGATCTCATACCTAGTAATTTTTTTTCAAAAAAATTTTGAAAGAAAAAATAAAACCTTACATTTGCAGTCCGTTAGAAATAGCGGACTTTTTTATGGTTAAATTTTAGCTTAAAAACAGGAAAAAAGCCGATGTAGCTCAGCTGGCTAGAGCAGCTGATTTGTAATCAGCAGGTCGTGGGTTCGAGTCCCTCCATCGGCTCTTTTTAAAATTGTTCTTTAAAAGAATGAAATTTCAATTAAAAGGTGTAATTTTGCGCCCTCAAATTGATATTGGGGAGATACTCAAGCGGCCAACGAGGACAGACTGTAACTCTGTTGTTTTTAACTTCGCAGGTTCGAATCCTGCTCTCCCCACAAGATTTTGAAATATTGAAACCTTTAACTGTTTTCAGTTATAAAATGCGAGAGTAGCTCAGTTGGTAGAGCGTCAGCCTTCCAAGCTGAATGTCGCCGGTTCGAACCCGGTCTCTCGCTCTAAATAGTTTACGGGTTACGAGGTGCGATTTGCAAATCGGAAATCATACAATCGGCAATCGTAAATGGTTTTGCCGACGTAGCTCAGGGGTAGAGCGTTTCCTTGGTAAGGAAGAGGCCACGGGTTCAAATCCCGTCGTTGGCTCTAAATGTTAGATGAAATTATCGCAATTAGTATGTGATAATTGCATCTGTTTGGTATATAAAAATTAAACACTAATATAAATTAAGATTAAATAAATTAAACATGGCAAAGGCAACTTTCGATCGTTCAAAACCACACCTTAATATAGGTACAATTGGACACGTAGATCACGGTAAAACAACTTTAACTGCTGCTATTACTAAAGTATTAGCTGATGCAGGTTTATCTGAAGCAAAAGACTTCGATCAAATTGATAACGCTCCTGAAGAAAAAGAGAGAGGTATCACAATTAATACATCGCACGTAGAATATGCAACTGCTAACCGTCACTACGCTCACGTTGACTGTCCAGGTCACGCCGATTACGTAAAGAACATGGTAACTGGTGCTGCTCAAATGGACGGAGCTATATTAGTTGTTGCTGCAACAGATGGCCCAATGCCACAAACTCGTGAGCACATCCTTTTAGGACGTCAGGTAGGTATTCCTCGTATCGTTGTATTCATGAACAAAGTGGATATGGTTGATGATGAAGAATTATTAGAGTTAGTAGAAATGGAAATCAGAGATTTATTATCATTCTATGAATACGATGGAGATAATGGTCCTGTTATTGCTGGTTCAGCTTTAGGTGCACTTAACGGTGAGCAAAAGTGGGTAGATACAGTAATGAAATTAATGGAAGCTGTTGATACATGGATAGAAGAGCCTGTGCGTGATATGGACAAGCCGTTCTTAATGCCAATCGAAGATGTATTTTCTATTACAGGTCGTGGTACTGTTGCAACTGGTCGTATTGAGACTGGTGTAGCTAACACAGGTGATCCTGTTGAGATTATTGGTATGGGTGCTGAGAAGTTAACTTCTACAATCACGGGTATCGAGATGTTCCGTCAAATATTAGATAGAGGTGAAGCTGGTGATAACGCTGGTATCTTATTAAGAGGTATTGAGAAAACTCAAATCTCGAGAGGTATGGTAATTGTTAAGCCAGGTTCTGTAACACCACATAAAAAATTCAAAGCTGAGGTTTATATCCTTAAGAAAGAAGAAGGTGGTCGTCATACACCATTCCACAATAACTACCGTCCACAGTTTTACGTACGTACAACTGACGTAACAGGGAACATTGCGCTTCCTGATGGAGTTGAAATGGTAATGCCTGGAGATAACTTAACAATTACTGTTGAGTTAATTCAAACTATCGCTATGAATGTTGGTCTACGTTTCGCTATACGTGAAGGTGGTCGTACAGTTGGAGCTGGTCAGGTAACTGAAATTTTAGACTAATACAAATCTAAATATACATTAAGGTGTCCCGATTTTTCGGGATACCTTGATTTATGTTTACGGGTTTAGCTCAGTTGGTAGAGCACTGGTCTCCAAAACCAGGTGTCGGGAGTTCGAGTCTCTCAACCCGTGCAATTTAGAATAAGCGAGACGAGAAGCTTATATGCTGAGCGAGGTCAAAGCAAGTTTCTCAACCCGTGCAATAATATAGAAATCAAATGGCAGGAATAGTAACATACGTAAAAGAATCATTCGAAGAGCTTAAGAACAATGTGACATGGACACCATGGCCAGAAGCACAAAGACTAACGATTGTTGTGGCTGTGTTTTCTATAATATTTTCCTTAGCTATTTGGGGTGTAGATACAGTATTTAGTAGAGTTATTAAAGCCTATTTTGGTTTAATCAATTAATCATACAACACTATCAATATATGTCTGAAAAGAGCGGAAATAAAAAATGGTATGTTGTAAGGGCTGTTAGTGGTCAAGAAAACAAAATAAAAACCTATATAGAAAATGAGATTTCTAGATTAGGATTAGGAGATTACGTAGACCAAGTATTGGTACCAACCGAAAAAGTAATACAAATACGCAACGGTAAGAAAATAAATAAAGAGCGCACCTATTTTCCTGGATATATAATGATACAGGCTAATTTGAGCGGAGAAGTTCCTCATATTATCAAATCAATTACAAATGTTATTGGTTTTTTAGGAGAAACAAAAGGTGGAGAGCCTGTGCCACTTAGACAGTCTGAAGTAAATAGAATGTTAGGTAAGGTCGATGAGCTTGCATTAGAAGCAGATGCTAACGTAGCCATACCATTCACTATTGGTGAGACAGTAAAGGTTATCGATGGACCATTCAATGGATTTGATGGGACTATTGAAAAAATAAATGAAGAAAAGCGTAAGCTCGAAGTAATGGTAAAGATTTTTGGAAGAAAAACACCGTTAGAGTTGAGTTATATGCAAGTAGAAAAAGTATAATAATTGTTACATTATATATCGCACAAGATTTAGGCTTCCAATTTAAATCGAGTGCACAATTTTAATTAAAATGGCAAAAGAACTAGACAAAGTAGTTAAATTACAAGTTCGGGGAGGTGCAGCGAATCCATCGCCACCGGTTGGACCCGCTTTAGGTGCCGCTGGAGTTAATATCATGGAGTTTTGTAAGCAGTTTAATGCTAGAACTCAAGATAAACCTGGTAAAGTTTTACCTGTGGTAATTTCTGTTTACAAAGACAAATCATTTGAATTTGTAATCAAAACACCACCAGCAGCAGTACAATTATTAGAAGCGGCCAAAGTAAAGAAGGGATCTGGAGAACCAAACCGAAGAAAAGTAGCAAAAGTCACTTGGGATCAAGTAAAGACTATTGCAGAAGACAAAATGCAAGATTTAAATGCATTTGAACTTGGATCAGCCATGAAAATGGTAGCTGGTACAGCAAGGTCTATGGGTATCACAGTTAAAGGTGGAGAAGCACCAAACTAAAATTTTTTTTGAAATGGCAAGATTAACAAAAAAGCAAAAAGAAGCTAGAGCTAAAGTTGATAGAAATAAACTTTACTCTATTGAAGAAGCTTCAGCTTTACTTAAAGAAATCACATACACAAAATTTGATGCCTCAGTAGATTTAGCCGTAAAATTAGGCGTAGATCCGCGTAAAGCAAATCAAATGGTTCGTGGTGTAGTTTCACTACCACACGGTACAGGTAAAGACATGAAGGTACTTGCATTAGTAACTCCGGATAAAGAAGACGAAGCTAAAGCAGCTGGAGCGGATTATGTGGGGTTAGATGAATACTTACAAAAAATTAAAGATGGTTGGACAGACGTTGACGTTATCGTTACTATGCCAAGCATTATGGGTAAGTTAGGACCATTAGGTAGAGTATTAGGACCAAGAGGTCTTATGCCAAACCCTAAGACAGGAACAGTAACAATGGATGTAGCCAAAGCGGTTAGTGAAGTTAAAGCTGGTAAAATAGATTTTAAAGTTGACAAAACAGGAATTGTACACGCTCCAATAGGTAAAGCATCTTTTAGTGCAGATAAGCTTGTAGGTAATGCAAACGAACTGTTAATAACTTTAATGAAGTTAAAACCAACTGCATCAAAAGGAACATACGTAAAGAGCATTTATATGTCAAGTACTATGAGCCCAAGTATTGCAATTGATACAAAAATAGGATAGTAGTTAAACTTAGAATATTATGACAAGAGAAGAAAAATCCCTAGTAATTGAAGAGTTAACTGCTCAATTAGCAGATAATGCAAATATTTATTTAACAGATATATCTGGATTAAACGCAGTTGATACTTCAAACTTACGTCGTGCTTGTTTTAAAGCAAATGTAAAATTAGCAGTAGTAAAAAATACCTTATTAGAAAAAGCTATGGAAGCTTCAGACAAAGAGTTTGGAGAGTTGCCAACAACGCTTAAAGGTAATACTTCTGTAATGTACTCTGAGACAGGAAACGGACCAGCTAAGGTCATAAAAGCTTTCCGTAAGAAGTCTGATAAGCCTCTATTAAAGGGAGCCTTTATTGAGGAGTCGGTTTACATTGGAGACGATCAATTAGATGCATTAGTAGATATCAAGTCTAGAGAAGAGTTGATTGGAGAAGTAATAGGATTGTTACAATCTCCTGCTAAGAATGTTATTTCAGCACTTAAATCGGGTGGTGGTACAATAGCAGGTATCTTAAAAACATTATCCGAAAAAGAAGGATAATAAGCAAGTACGCACTTAAAAATTAAAATAAAAACACACACTTATTAAAACGATAGAAAAATGGCAGATTTAAAAGATTTCGCAGAACAATTAGTTAATTTAACTGTAAAAGAGGTTAATGAATTAGCTGATATTTTAAAAGAAGAATACGGTATTGAGCCTGCTGCTGCTGCAGTAGCTGTTGCTGCTGGTGGCGCTGCTGCTGGTGGAGACGCTGCAGAAGAGCAAACTGAATTTGACGTAATCCTTAAAGCAGCTGGTGGGTCTAAGCTTGCAGTTGTTAAATTAGTTAAGGAATTAACTGGTTTAGGATTAAAAGAAGCTAAAGGTTTAGTTGATGATGCACCAAGTGCAATCAAAGAAGGCATTGCTAAAGATGAAGCAGAAGCTTTAAAAGCATCTTTAGAAGAAGCTGGAGCAGAGGTTGAGCTTAAGTAAGCTCGGTTAATACCTACATTACAAGGTTTAGGTTTATCCCGCAAAAAGTGCGGGATAATGCCTAGACCATTTTGTGTATATAAATAGTATGTGCACATATTTACATTATTTTTAATCAAAAACGCGTTCATCGATGTTAGCAAAAAAAGCTGAAAGATTAAATTTCTCCTCGATTGTAAACAGAACTGAGTATCCAGATTTTCTGGACATTCAGATTAAATCCTTCCAGGATTTTTTCCAATTAGAGACAAAATCTGATCAAAGAGGTAACGAAGGTTTATACAACACCTTCATGGAGAATTTTCCAATTACCGACACAAGAAACCAATTCGTATTAGAATTCTTGGATTATTTTATTGACCCACCAAGATATTCAATCGAAGAATGTATAGAAAGAGGACTAACATACAGTGTGCCACTTAAAGCACGTTTGAAATTGTATTGTACAGATCCTGAACACGAGGACTTTGAGACTATTGTTCAAGATGTGTACTTAGGAACAATTCCTTACATGACACCTAGCGGTACGTTCTGTATTAATGGAGCAGAAAGAGTTGTTGTGTCTCAGTTACATAGATCGCCTGGTGTATTTTTTAGCCAGTCTTTTCACGCTAACGGTACTAAATTATATTCAGCAAGAGTTATTCCTTTTAAAGGATCTTGGATAGAATTTGCTACAGATATCAATAGCGTTATGTACGCGTACATTGACAGAAAGAAAAAACTTCCTGTTACAACATTATTTAGAGCTATAGGTTTTGAACGAGATAAGGATATCTTAGAGATATTTGATCTTGCAGAGGAAGTTAAAGTTTCCAAATCAGGTTTAAAGAAAGTACTTGGTCGAAAGCTTGCTGCGCGTGTTCTTAATACATGGCATGAAGATTTCGTGGATGAAGATACTGGAGAAGTAGTATCTATTGAGCGTAATGAAATTGTATTAGACCGTGACACAATAATAGACAAAGACAATATTGAAGAAATCCTTGAAGCTGGTGTAAAGACTATTCTTTTACATAAAGAAAGTGGTCAGCAAGGAGACTATGCAATTATTCATAATACATTACAAAAAGATCCAACAAATTCTGAAAAAGAAGCTGTTGAGCATATCTACCGTCAGTTGCGTAATGCTGAGCCGCCAGATGAAGAAACAGCACGTGGTATAATTGACAAACTATTCTTTTCTGACCAACGTTACTCTTTAGGAGAAGTAGGTCGTTATAGAATGAACAAAAAGTTAGGTCTAGATATTGGTATGGACAAACAAGTGCTTACCAAAGTGGATATCATAACTATTATAAAATATTTAATTGAGTTAATTAACTCAAAAGCGGAGATTGATGATATTGATCACTTATCTAACCGTCGTGTACGTACCGTAGGTGAGCAATTGTCGTCTCAGTTTGGAGTTGGTCTTGCTCGTATGGCTCGTACAATACGTGAGCGTATGAATGTTCGTGACAACGAAGTTTTTACACCAATAGATTTAATTAATGCTAAGACCTTATCTTCAGTTATTAATTCATTTTTTGGGACAAACCAGTTGTCTCAATTTATGGACCAAACCAATCCATTAGCAGAGATTACTCACAAACGTCGTTTATCAGCACTTGGACCAGGAGGTTTATCTAGAGAGAGAGCAGGATTTGAGGTTCGAGATGTTCATTATACACATTATGGACGTTTATGTCCTATTGAAACACCAGAAGGACCAAACATTGGTTTAATATCTTCACTTTCTGTATTTGCAAAAGTAAATGCTATGGGGTTCATAGAAACACCATACCGTAAGGTTGAAAATGGTGTAGTAGATATTAAGAATGCGCCAACATATCTTAGTGCCGAGGAAGAAGAAGATATGTTAATCGCTCAAGCGACAATTGAAGTTGATGATAAAGGTAAAATTATACCAGAAAAAATCATTTCACGTCAAGAAGGTGATTTCCCAGTAATTGAGCCATTAAGTGTCAATTATACGGATGTTGCACCTAATCAAATAGCATCTATTTCTGCCTCATTAATTCCATTCTTGGAGCATGATGATGCCAACCGTGCATTGATGGGGTCTAACATGATGCGTCAGGCCGTACCATTATTACGTCCAGAAGCACCAATTGTTGGTACAGGATTAGAGCGTCAAGTAGCATCAGATTCTAGAGTATTAATTAATGCAGAAGGAGCAGGTACTGTTGAATATGTTGATGCTGAAAAAATTATAATTAAATACGAACGTACTAAAGAAGAAGCAATGGTAAGCTTTGATAGTGATACCAGAGAATATCCTTTAGTAAAGTTCAGAAAAACCAATCAAGGAACTTCTATTAACTTAAAACCTATCGTTCAGAAGGGTGATAAAGTATCAAAGGGTCAAGTGCTTTGTGAAGGTTATGCAACTCAAAAAGGAGAGCTTGCTCTTGGACGTAATATGAAAGTGGCTTTCATGCCATGGAAAGGTTACAATTTTGAGGATGCCATTGTAATTTCTGAGAAAGTAGTTCGTGATGATATATTTACTTCAATCCATATTGATGAGTATTCTTTAGAAGTTAGAGACACTAAGTTAGGTAACGAAGAATTAACTAATGACATCCCTAATGTTTCTGAAGAAGCAACTAAAGATTTGGATGAAAATGGTATGATTCGCGTTGGTGCTGAAATCAAACCAGGAGATATTTTAATAGGGAAGATTACACCAAAAGGTGAGTCAGACCCAACTCCAGAAGAAAAATTATTACGTGCTATCTTCGGTGATAAAGCAGGGGATGTAAAGGATGCTTCATTAAAAGCATCACCATCACTTAATGGTGTTGTTATTGATAAGAAGTTATTCGCTAGAGCCATAAAAGATAAGCGTAAAAGAGCACAAGACAAAGAAGATATCGAAAGACTAGAAGATGCCTACGATAATCGTTTTGATGATCTTAAAACTGTTTTAGTAGAGAAGTTATTTGCTATTGTTAATGGTAAAACAGCGCAAGGTATTTATAATGATTTAGGAGAAGAGATTATTCCTAAGGGCAAAAAATATACCTTAAAAATGTTAAATGCAGTTGATGATTATGCACATTTAACTTCTGGTCGTTGGACAACTGATGACGAGACTAATGCTTTAGTTGAAGATTTAATCCACAACTACAAAATAAAAGAAAATGATCTTCAAGGATCTCTAAGACGTGAGAAGTTTACAATTTCTGTCGGAGATGAATTGCCAGCTGGTATCATTAAACTTGCCAAAGTTTACATCGCTAAAAAGCGTAAGCTAAAAGTTGGTGATAAAATGGCAGGTCGTCACGGTAATAAAGGTATTGTTGCACGTATCGTTCGTCAAGAGGATATGCCATTCTTAGAGGATGGAACTCCTGTAGATATCGTTTTAAATCCACTTGGTGTACCATCTCGTATGAACATCGGTCAGATTTATGAAACGGTTCTTGGATGGGCAGGTCAAAAATTAGGTAGAACTTATGCAACACCTATTTTCGATGGCGCTACATTAGATCAAATTAACGGATTTACAGATGAAGCTGGTGTACCACGTTTTGGCCATACTTATTTATATGATGGAGGAACAGGAGATCGTTTTGATCAACCAGCTACAGTAGGTGTGATATACATGATTAAACTTGGTCACATGATTGATGATAAGATGCACGCGCGTTCTATAGGACCATACTCATTAATTACACAACAACCATTAGGTGGTAAAGCACAATTTGGTGGACAGCGTTTTGGTGAGATGGAAGTTTGGGCACTTGAGGCATACGGTGCATCAAGTACACTACGTGAAATCTTAACCGTAAAATCGGATGATGTTATAGGTAGAGCAAAAACTTACGAAGCAATCGTAAAAGGTGAACCAATGCCAGAGCCGGGACTACCTGAATCTTTCAACGTACTTATGCACGAATTGAAAGGATTGGGATTAGATATTAGATTAGAAGAATAAATTTACAGTTTACAGTCTCAGTTTACAGTGTGCAAATACTGAAAACTGTGACTGCGACTGAATACTATAAAGACATGGCAAGAAGACAAGATAAAAATACAGTACAGAAGTTTAATAAAATTTCTATTGGTTTAGCTTCACCGGAGTCTGTTTTAGCAGCATCTCGTGGGGAAGTTTTAAAGCCAGAAACTATTAATTATCGAACACACAAACCAGAACGTGATGGTTTGTTTTGCGAGCGTATTTTTGGTCCTGTAAAGGATTTTGAATGTGCCTGTGGAAAATATAAAAGAATTCGTTACAAAGGTATCGTTTGTGATCGTTGTGGCGTAGAGGTAACAGAAAAGAAAGTACGTAGAGATCGCGTAGGTCACATCAATTTAGTTGTGCCTGTGGCTCATATCTGGTATTTCCGTTCATTACCTAACAAAATAGGGTATTTATTAGGGTTACCATCTAAGAAATTAGATATGATAATTTACTACGAGCGTTACGTAGTTATTCAACCTGGTATAGCTTTGAATGCTGAAGGAGAACCATTACAAAAAATGGATTTCTTAACTGAGGAAGAGTATTTAAATATACTAGAAACTATTCCTCAAGAGAATCAGTATTTAGATGATACAGATCCAAATAAATTTATTGCAAAGATGGGTGCAGAGTGTTTAATAGACATTTTAGCACGAATCGACTTAGACCAATTATCTTATGATTTGCGTCACAAAGCCAATAACGAAACATCTAAGCAACGTAAAACTGAAGCTCTTAAGCGTCTTCAAGTAGTTGAAGCATTTAGAGATTCTAATGAAAATAGAGAGAACAAGCCAGAATGGATGATTATGAAGGCTGTTCCTGTAATTCCACCAGAATTAAGACCTTTAGTGCCTCTAGATGGTGGTCGTTTTGCAACTTCAGATTTAAACGATTTATACCGCCGTGTAATTATTCGTAACAATCGTCTTAAAAGATTAGTTGAGATAAAAGCACCAGAAGTTATTTTGCGTAACGAGAAGCGTATGCTTCAAGAATCTGTAGATTCTTTATTCGATAACACACGTAAATCTTCTGCTGTTAAAACAGATTCTAATAGACCATTAAAATCACTTTCAGATTCCCTTAAAGGTAAGCAAGGACGTTTCCGTCAAAACTTATTAGGTAAGCGTGTTGATTATTCTGCACGTTCTGTAATTGTTGTTGGACCAGAGTTAAAGTTATTTGAATGTGGTTTACCAAAAAATATGGCAGCTGAGCTTTATAAGCCATTTATCATTCGTAAGTTAATCGAAAGAGGTATTGTAAAGACTGTAAAATCTGCAAAGAAAATAATCGATAGAAAAGAGCCTGTAGTATGGGATATTTTAGAGAATGTTCTTAAAGGACATCCAGTATTACTAAACCGTGCTCCTACGTTACACAGACTTGGTATTCAGGCATTTCAGCCAAAACTTATCGAAGGTAAAGCAATACAGTTACACCCATTAGTGTGTACTGCATTTAATGCCGATTTCGATGGTGACCAGATGGCGGTCCATTTACCATTAGGGCCAGAAGCCATACTAGAAGCACAATTATTAATGTTGGCTTCTCATAATATCTTAAACCCAGCAAATGGTTCGCCAGTAACTGTACCTTCTCAGGATATGGTACTTGGTTTATATTATATGACCAAGCACAGAAAAACTGATAAGGATTATACTGTTAAAGGTGAAGGTTTAACATTCTATTCTCCAGAGGAAGTAACTATTGCTTACAACGAAAAGAAGGTAGACTTAAACGCTGGAATTAAAGTTCGTACTAAGGATTTTAATGCAGAAGGAGAGTTAACAACTCAAATTATAGAAACAACTGTAGGACGTGTGCTTTTTAATGAAAAAGTACCTGAAGCAGCGGGATATATCAATGAGGTATTAACTAAGAAATCGTTAAGAGATATCATTCATGGTATTCTTAAAGTAACTTCTGTTCCTGAAACGGCCGAGTTCTTAGATGAAATCAAAACATTAGGATATAAGTTTGCATTCCAAGGCGGATTATCATTTAGTTTAGGTGATATTATCATTCCACAAGAGAAGCATACGATGATTGCTGCTGCTAATAAGCAAGTTGACGGTATTATGGGGAACTATAATATGGGACTTATCACTAATAATGAGCGTTATAATCAAGTTATTGATATATGGACTTCTACTAATGCAGAATTAACAGAGCTATCTATGAAGCGTATCCGTGAGGATCAACAAGGATTTAACTCCGTGTTTATGATGCTAGATTCTGGTGCACGTGGATCTAAAGAGCAAATTCGCCAGTTAACGGGTATGCGTGGATTAATGGCAAAACCTAAAAAATCTAATGCGGGTGGTGGAGAAATTATTGAAAACCCAATTCTTTCTAACTTTAAAGAAGGACTATCAATTTTAGAATACTTTATCTCTACACACGGTGCACGTAAAGGTCTTGCAGATACGGCTCTTAAAACTGCTGATGCAGGTTACTTAACACGTCGTTTAGTAGATGTATCACAAGATGTTATTGTATATGAAGAAGATTGTGGTACGCTAAGAGGTATCGAAGTTTCAGCATTGAAAAAGAATGAAGAAATTATAGAGAAACTTGAAGCAAGAATAGTAGGTCGTACGTCTGTAAATGATGTTTACAATCCACTTACTGAGGAATTATTAGTAGAGGCTAATCAGCACATAGATGACGTCATAGCTAAGAAAATTGGTGATTCTCCAATAGAGTCTATAGAAGTACGTTCAGCATTAACTTGTGAAGCCAAGAAAGGTATATGTGTGAAGTGTTATGGACGTAACCTTGCAACGGGTAAATTGGTGCAAAGAGGTGAGGCTGTAGGAGTTGTTGCTGCGCAATCCATTGGAGAGCCAGGTACACAGTTAACATTACGTACGTTCCACGTTGGAGGTATTGCAGGTAACATTTCTGAAGAGAATAAGTTAACAGCTAAGTTTGATGGTATTGCAGAAATCGAAGATTTAAAAACAGTTAAATCAAAAGATAGCGATGGTAATGAAGTAGATGTTGTTATTTCTCGTACTTCTGAATTGAAACTTACAGATGCTAAAACAGGAATCGTATTAAGTACTAATAATATACCTTACGGTTCTCATATTTTTGTAAAACCAGGAGATAAGATTAAGAAAGATACTGTAATCTGTCAGTGGGATCCATATAATGGTGTAATCATTTCTGAATTTGCTGGTAAA
>Ga0209138_1002005_pt1 | contig 16223 bp, 35 predicted proteins | sample SaaInl3SG_22_DNA_FD_184645 | JGI IMG/M metagenome (GOLD analysis project Ga0209138, IMG submission 184645) | Marine microbial communities from expanding oxygen minimum zones in the Saanich Inlet - ESP_153SG_22_DNA (SPAdes) (version 2) | ecosystem: Environmental > Aquatic > Marine > Intertidal...
AGAGTCCAAGATACATGAATACTCCAACCTGACAGAAGAAGAGTTTATGGTCCTGGCACAAGACCAGGATGTGGACGTAATCGAGCACTCAGTCACATATGAAGTGCAGATGGACCCTAATGGCATGCAGACCCAAGTTGCTGCGCATGATGCCAAGATCGCCCACTACACAACAACAGGTGAGCTGCGCGTTGACTCTGTACCGCCAGAAGAGTTTTTTGTCGATCGCAATGCAAAGTCTATCGATGAGTTCTACGTCTGCGGACATCGCACAGAAATGCGTGCCGGTGACTTGATCGCAATGGGCTATGACCCAGAGATCGTCACCTCACTGTCTGGCATCTCAGACCACGACACAATGGCGGAAGCTGAAGATTTCGAGCGTAGAGGCTATGACCAGGAAGAGGATGAAGATATCCGCGATCCTTCCATGCGCCTTGTTGCTGTTACCGAATGTTACATGCGGATGGACATCGAAGGCGTGGGTGTGCCAGAGATGTACAAGATTACGATGGGCGGTGGCCAGTACCAGCTGCTAGATTATGAGCCATGCAACCACGTTCCATTTGCCGTCTTTGAGTCAGATCCAGAGCCGCATACGTTCTTTGGTAAGTCTATCGCAGACCTGATCATGGAAGACCAGGACGCATCGACATCAATCCTGCGTGGAATCCTGGACAACATTGCAATGGTCAATAACCCGCGCCTCTCTATGGTAGAGGGCCAGGTTAATATCGATGATCTATTGAACAACGAGATTGGCGGCATTGTCCGCATGAAGAACACTGGAGCGGTACAAGAGCTCACGGTTCCATTCGCAGCCGGTCAGACACTGGGAGCGATGCAGTATTATGATCAGCTGATCGAGTCAAAGACAGGTATCAGCCGGGCATCAACAGGCCTGGACCCTGATGCACTCACAGCACAGACAGCTACCGCTGCACGTTTAACAGCAAGCGCAGCTGCCGGTCAGGTAGAAGTGATCGCACGCAACCTGGCAGAGGGTGGCATGACTCGCATGTTCAAGCTCATGCTCAAGCTGCTTGCAGAGAACTCTCCAGAAGAGCAGATGATGCGCATCTCAGGCGAAATGTTTGCACCTGTTGATCCACGGTCCTGGAACACCAATATGGCGATTTCGGTCAATGTCGGTCTTGGTACAGGTAAAGAAGATGAGCGTCTTGCAGCGTATCAGCAAACCCTGCAAACACAGATGCAGATATACCAGGCATATGGTGCACAGAACGGTATCGTGACGCTGACAAACATCCGCAATACTCTTGCAGATATGTTGGCTATCACTGGTGTACGCAATAGCGATCGTTACTATTCACCAATGAATCCACAGATCGAGCAGCAGCTTATGATGCAGGCCCAGCAGATGGCAGCGCAGCAGCAGCAGATGCAGCAGGACCCGAATCAGATCCTGGCACAGGCTCAGATCCAGGCAGAAACAATCCGCGCCCAGGCGAAAGCTCAGTCAGATTTGGCTAAGATTCAGCTGGACGCGCAGAAGGCTCTCGCAGCAGATGACCGCGAGCGCGATAAGATGGACCAGGACTTGTTGGTTAAAGCAGCAGAGATTGTCGGCAAATACGGCACGGCAGTTGACGTTGAAACCATCAAGCGTATGCAGAACACACCTCGCTACCCGGACACAGGTCCACAGGAAGCGGTGGTACAAAGTAGGTTTTAATGTCGAAAGTAAAAGAGCGGGCACAACGATTTAAAAGACTCCTGGCGGACGAGACATTCCAGGAAATCATAGAATTCATCAAGCAGGAGCAAATTGCTGTATTTTTGGACAGCAGTGCTACAATTGAGGATATCGACAAAGCCAGGGAAGTAGTCCTGGGAGTCGATGAAGTACAGCGCGTTATTCGCGCAGCCATTGACGATGAGGCAGTGGAAAACAAAAAACTAAGCTAAGTGAGGAATCAGTACCGTGGAAACGACTGAAACACAAAGCCTGACAGTAGAGTCAGCAGCTGATCTTTTGGTACAGCCAGAAGAGAGCTCCGAAGTATCGGAAGAGGCATTGGAAGCAGAGGACGCGCAACCTGAAGAGGACGCATCCGGTGAAGCAGAAGGTTACGATGAAGATACTGAGGATGATACTGAAGAATCAGTAGTTGATTCGGATGAAGAGGACGAGTACGAAAGCGAAGAGAACGAGCCAGCTGAAGAGGACCCTCAAGGTGCTGTCTTCACAGTCAAAGTTGACGGTGAGGAAGTCGAGGTAACCCTAGATCAGCTCAAGCAAGGATACTCAGGTCAGAAGTACGTCCAGAAGGGTATGCAGCAGGCAGCAGAGGCGCGGAAACAAGCTGAAGCAGTCTACACAGCCCTAGCGCAGGAACGACAGAACCTGCAACAGTTAGTAGCTGGAATTCAGCAAGGCGGGATTACACCCCCCGTTGAGCCATCCAGAGAACTTTTTCAGAATGATCCAATTGGCTATATGGAAGCCAAGCTGGAATACGATGATAAGGTGACCCAGTGGAATGCAGTGCAGCAGCAACTGAACTCGCAGTCCCAAGCAGAGTCGCAAGCTCGACAAGAGCACGCTCGCAGAGAGGCACAGGTTCTCATGGAGAAAATTCCGGAATTGCGTGACGCTAAAACAGCAGCGCAGTTTAAAAACGACATTGTGCATGCGGCCACTGAGTATTATGGGTTCCCTGAGCAAGTTTTAGGAAACATCACTAATCACAATGAGCTGCTAGTCCTACGGGATGCAATGTTGTATCGGAAGATGATGGCCAATGGCGACACGGTGAAAAGCAAGGCGAAAAAGGCTCGCCCTGTTATCAAGCCAGGGACCAAAAAGGTCACTACTAACCAAGACGTAGTCCGCAAACAGCGGTCACAACTGAAAAAGTCAGGCAGCGTAGAAGACGCCCTGGCCCTGATGTTTAAATAAACTTGTAAGGAGCAGTCGAAATGACTCAGCCAACAAACACGTTCGATTCATATGATGCAAACGGCATCCGCGAGTCGCTAGAAGACATCATCTATGATGTCAGTCCAGAAGAAACTCCTTTTTACTCTGCTTGTAAGAAGGTAAAGGCAACTAACACTTTGCATGAGTGGCAGACAGATGCGTTACGCGCAGCTGCGGCAAACGCTCACGTTGAAGGTGACGATACCGTTGCAGAAGCTCGCACAGCGACTTCACGCCTTGGTAACTACACGCAGATCTTCAAAAATGCGGTTGTCATTCCTGACACAGATGAAGGCTTGAACAAAGCTGGCCGTGCTAAGGAAATGGCGTACCAGACGTTGAAGATTGCTAAAGAGCAAAAGCTCGACATCGAGAAGGCATTGTTCGACAACAACGCTCGCGCTGCTGGTAACAGCACAACTGCGCGTGAGTTGGCCGGTGCTCCAGCCTGGATGATCACCAACACTGTGTTTGGTGCTAACGAAGGTGCGGATCCTACTGGTGACGGTACTGATGCGCGTACAGATGAAACTACAGCTCTGACCGCTTTCGATCAGACCAAGTTCGACACTGTCATGCAGTCAATCTGGGAGCAAGGCGGCAAGCCAGACGTAGTCTATTTGTCAGCGTTCCAGATGAACAAGGCACTTGGGTTCACTGGTATGAACAACCAGCGTTCAACTATCGGTGCTTCTGTTGGTGGTACTAACGCTGTGATTAATGCAGTCGATGTCTATGTAACGCCCTGGGGGACAGTCGAATTTGTACCTACTCGCCAAAACCGTTCACGCGATGTATTCATCATGCAGAACGATATGTGGTCTGTTGGTGTTTTGCGTCCTACCAAGAACGTAGAGCTCAGCAAGACTGGCGACTCAACTCGCAGACAAGTGGTCACTGAATTGACTCTTGTTTGTAACAACGAGAAGAGTTCAGGCATCATCGCTGACAACACAACTTCTTAATTGAAGTGACTAAGGAAGGGGCCCCGGCCCCTTTCTGCTTATAGGGGAAAGCCATGAAATATAAAGTGACAGTTAGCACTCTTTTTGTAGCCGGGCAGAAGTACAAGCGCGGGGACATCATAGATATTGCTGATGGGACCCAATACGGCACAAACCTGGAGCCAGTAGCAGAAGCTCCTGTGGTAGAAAAGCCAAAGGCGACACGCAAGCCGCGAGCGAAAAAGGTGGCAGCCGAATGAAGATCGGTGAACAGGTATTATTTGACCACTCAGACAACAAGGTAGTGGTTAAGAAGACGCATGATATAAGTCCAGAGATGCACCGCGCACAAATGCTGCGTGAAGCAGGATGCGGTCAGACAGGCGAGAGTCGCCTGGTTGGTTCCATTCCTGTCAATCTAATTGCAGAGTGGTGCAAAGAAGCTGGGGTTAAGTGGAGTGATACGGCAGCCAGGGCAGAAGTCGTAAAGCGTAAGATTCTGTCCGGTGAGTTCGACAAGTTTAGGGTCTGGAAAGGAACTTACTGAGGTGGACAGACGTACCGCTGCATCTGCGCACAAGAGGATTGACGATTTGGAGAAACAGCTAGTGAAACATGAAGCTGTGAGTACAGAGCGTTGGACAGAAACCATATTACGAATCAAGAGGATTGAGGCGATCATGATCGGGACAGCCGGTGCTACCATCATGCTCCTGATCACCCTGCTAACTAAGACAGGATAGAGAGCCATGATTTTTGAAGCCATAGCGGCCATCAAGATTGCCAATGAGGCAATCGGAGCAATCAAGGAGTTTGCCGGTCACTGCCAGTCAGTGGGCGAGATGGGAAAGGATTTGACCAAGCTAGCGGATGCTAAGGAAGAGCTTCAGAAGTCAGCTGCTGATGGTGATATGGAGGCGTTTTGGTGTCTCGAAGATATCAAGAATCAAGAGGCCGAAGTCAAACGTCAATTTATCTATGCGGGACGCCCAGGTCTTTGGGACGACTACTGCACTTTCATAGCCAATCGCAAGCAGATGCGGGAGAACGAGCGAAAGCGTGCAGAAGCTAAGAAATTGGCTCGAAAGAAAGCCATACAGAATGGATTTTTGTATGTGGCTATTGGCATTGCTGTTCTCGGTGTTGTGGGCGGGGCCGTGGCCTTACTACTTTGGCTTATTAGCCTTAAAGGTACTTAAAGATGGCAATCAAATACCGTGGTGAAACTTTCAGTGGCTACAACAAGCCGAAGCGCACAAGTGGAGCCAAAAAGAAATTCGCAGTCCTGGCAAAGAAGGGCGACAAGGTAAAGCTGGTCCGATTCGGTGATCCGGACATGTCGATCAAGAAAGACCAGCCATCCAGGAAAAAATCGTATTGCGCAAGATCAGGTGGTATCAAGGGAGCTGATGATAAGTTTTCTGCGAACTACTGGTCTCGCAAAAAGTGGAACTGTTAAGAGGATATAGAAATGGCGATGTATGGCAAAAAGACAGCTGGTAAGAAGATGGCGGCTAAGGCAAAGACTGGTTTCAAACCGTGCCGTGGTTGCCCTAGCCCGAAAACGTGCTCAGCAGCTGGAAAGTGTAAGCGGTCCAGCTAATGCCGCTGAAAAAGGGATACAGCAAAAAGACGATATCCAGCAACATCAAGAAAGAGATGAAAGCTGGTAAGCCACAGAAACAAGCTGTGGCTATCGCTTTGAACGTAGCAAAAAAGGCGAAGAAAGATGGCAAAAAAAGGTCTGTACGCAAACATTCAAGCAAAGCGTAAGCGCATCAAGGAAGGCTCGAAAGAGAAGATGCGAAAGCCTGGCACTAAAGGCGCGCCAACTGCTTCTGCTTTTAAAGCTGCGGCCAAGACTGCCAAAAAGAAGCCGAAGAAGAAGTGATTACATGGTTCCTGTTCATCATCATACTCGGAGAGGAATCTTATGTGGTGTCGGTAAACTCAATTCACCAAAGCATGAGCTCATGTTTTGTTGCCAGGGAGGCGATTCTCACATCGGCTCCGAAACCAAAGATCAACTATGAAGCAGTTTGCATTCGATCAGATAGGGTTAACTTGTTATGACAGAGTTAGAGAAGTATGACAAAAACGGGAATGGCGTTCTCGATCCGGATGAGCTTGCTCTTATTGAACTTGAGGATAGGCGTTTGCGCATTCAGGATGAAGACCAGAATCGCAATTCAATCAGGGCAATGGCGTGGTTCGCGCTCCTTGGCCTACTGCTGTATCCCATTGGTATTCTTGCATGTGATTTGCTCGGACTTGCTACAGCGGCTCAGCTTATTGCTGACATCGCTCCGACATACTTTGCATCGATTGCTGTCTTAGTTTCAGCATTCTTTGGTGCGTCAGCAATTAAGAGAAAGGAAGGCTAGGTGAAGACCTGTCTGTATAGCTACTCACGAGGGCTGTATGAGACAGAGTGCGGAGGCAAGTCTGTAGCCAGGCCTGCCCAGAGATGCGATCGGTGTGGACGTAAGCCAGAGGAGGTGAATCTTGTTACAGATGCTACTAGGGCCAGCAATGGAGCTGGGCAAGGAGTTCTTACAAGGAAAGGCTGAAGAAAAGAAAGCCATTCAACAACGTAAGATTAGCCAAATTAACAATGACGCTGACTGGGAAGCCAAGATGGCTGACGCTACTAAGTCGTCCTGGAAAGATGAATGGTTTAGCTTGATTCTCAGTGCGCCACTAATCGCTGTAGCCTACTCTGTGGCGATGGACGACACCGCCATCATTGAAAGGATGAATGAAGCCTTCACTGCGCTTAACTCCCTCCCTGAGTGGTATCAGTATCTGTTATTTATCGCAGTCTCTGCGTCATTTGGCGTAAAGGGTGCAGACAAAATCATGAGCATGCGAGGTAAGAAATGAACCTGGAACAACTCCGCCAAGAGATCGAGATCGATGAAGGCGTAAAATACGAAATCTACCTGGATCACCTGGGGCTGCCAACATGCGGTATCGGCCACTTAATTGTGGAAGGTGATGAAGAATACGGCCAGGAAGTCGGCACAGAGGTCTCAGAAGAGCGCGTAGCGGAACTTTTTGAGTCTGACGTACAAGTTACCCTGGATGAGTGCGAACGTCTCTACAGCGGCTTCTCAGAGCTTCCAGAGGAAGTGCAGCACATTCTGGCCAACATGATGTTCAACATGGGCCGTCCACGCCTGTCTGGCTTCAAGAAGTTCAACGCAGCTGTGGCAGCTGGTGAATGGGAAGAGGCTGCAGAAGAGATGATTGATAGCCGATGGTATCGCCAGGTGACCAACCGGGCTGATCGATTAGTCACCAGGATGCGTGCCGTTTAACACAAAACGTGTTGACCGAATAAACAAAAGCTGTGCATAATCCCCTTGTTGTTAATCAATGAGGGGAATCAATTATGACTTTAGCAGCAGAAATCTGGACAACATTGTCCAAAATCAACGTCAACGAGAACATCGAAAAGAAAGGCAATCTGTCTTATCTATCCTGGACCTGGGCTTGGTCTAAGCTCATGGAACACTTTCCTGACTCCTACTACCACTTTGAAGACCGCAAGCTGGAAAACGGTACAGTCGAGGTCACTTGCATCCTGTCTATCCATAAAGGCGATCAATCGGTTAGCCGTCACATGTGGCTGCCTGTCATGGACCACAAGAACAACTCAATCATTAACCCAAGCTCACGCATGGTCTCTGATGCCAAGATGCGCTGTCTTGTAAAAGCAATCGGAATTATGGGCTTAGGTCTGTACATCTATGCCGGTGAAGATCTGCCAGCAGCTGAGAAAGAGCGTATCCGCATTGAGATGGAAAACGCGATGGTTGATGAAAAGCAATCAGAAACGCTGAATGACCTGATCAAGGATACCGGGACTGATGCTGACAAGTTCTGTGAGCACTACAAGATCGCGTCTATCGAGATGCTGCCGCTGTCACAGTTTGAGCAGGCAGTGACTATGCTCAAGACTAAGCTGCAGCGCATGGAGTCTGACTCATGAGAATTCTAGGTTATGAACAGGGGTCACAGGCGTGGTTAGACTCGCGCCTTGGATGCCCTAGCGGCTCAGGTTTCGACAAACTTGTCACATCAACCGGCAAGCCATCAACGTCAGCTGAAGGCTACATTAACCAGCTGATCGCAGAGAAACTCACTGGCCGGTCCACTGAGGTCAAGGTCACAGAATGGATGCAGCGGGGAACTGAACTGGAGCCCCTGGCCAGAAACTTCTATGAGCTCGCGTCAGGCAATGAAGTTCAAGAGATTGGCTTCTGCAAGGCGGATGAGCTGGAAACAGGCGTATCACCCGATGGGTTGATCGCGGGGGACGGGGCCCTAGAGATCAAGTGCCCCAGCCCACAGGTGCATGTGAGTTATTTACGCGGTGACAAGCTGCCAACCAAATATGTCCAACAGTGCCAGGGTGTGCTGTGGATATGTGAACGCGAATGGCTCGATTTCGTTAGCTACAACGAATTGATGCCAGCGTTAATCGTCCGGGTCTATCGTGACCAGGACTTCATTAAGGCTTTGGAAACTGAAGTGACCAAGGCATGTAATTTAATTGAGAAAGAAGTCGAAAGACTGAGGAATATGTAATGGAACAAAAGCAATACGACAACACCAATCGCGGAGCACTTTGGGACAACACTGAGCAGAAGCGTCCGGACCGCAAAGATCCTGATCTATCAGGCAAGCTCAACGTCAATGGACAAGACTTTGTGATCAGTGGTTGGGTGAATGAAAAGCCTGGTGATAAGCAGCCTAAATACGACTTGTCGATCAAGCCAGCGCAGCCAAAGGTTCCATTCTAAAAAGACGGCCCCCGAAGGGGCCTGGAGATATGAGGGGAATCTCCTAAGGGGGTTTCTCTCATTTTAACAGAGGAAACGCAATAGCATGGTAAATATTGGCAAATGCGTCAGGGTTGCCCAGGAAGTGCGAGGGATCAGCTCCAAGCAAATGGCAGCTGATTTTAAGACAACCAAGCAGCAAGTCTGGCGGTGGCGGAATGCTGAAGATATGAAGCTCAGTAAAATTGAAGAGCTGGCCGAATACTTCAATATGACTCTTTATCAATTTTTAACAGTGGGGGATATGTAATGAAAAAGCCAAGATGGACAAACGCAGAGTTACTGACACTAGGTGACCTGTACCGGGATGGTCTGAGTTATAACGAGATCGCATGCAAGCTGAGCCGCTCAAGGTCAGCTGTCGCATACGCGCTCAACCAGTATAGAGATGTGATCAATGTTCAGTACAAGCGGAAGCCTGGTGCTGGACGCAAAAAGGAAGAAGAGATCCGGGTCCTGTTTACCAGGGAGCCAGAGCCAGAGAAGAAGCCTTGGTGGAAGTTCTGGTGAGCGATTCGATCAAGAGCACAATAACTTCTGAAGCGGCAGCTGCGCAGGCCTATCGTGACACCATGAAGATGGTGAATGATCATGGGTACTGCGTGGTGACCATCAGAGCCGGGGGACGATCTCTTGAGCAGAATAACTTGTACTACGCCTGGACCCAGGAATTAGCCGATGAGGTCAACAGGCGAAACAAGACAGATTTTAGCAAAGATGAGATCCATGAAAAATTTAAAGCGATGTTCCTGGGGTACACAGAACCAAAGAAAATCGGCAGCACTGAGATCCCGCCACAACTACGCAGCACTGCAAAACTGACCAAGTCGGAAATGTTCCACTACATGCGTCAGGTAGAGATGTGGGCGATCGATGCCGGTATTGCTCTGAGTCACCCAGAGGACAACGAGTATTACAGGATGAAACAGAAGCATGACACCGGCCAATAGACGCTGTAAGACATGCAAAAAGAAGGTCCCGGCTGATTCGGTATTTATCAGTCAGCTGCGGGCCTTTTGTTCTCACGACTGCCTGATGGATTTCACCTTCAGCGAAAAGGGCAAGCAAGTAATCCAGAAGACCAAAAAGGCAGATACGCGAGAGCGCAAAAAGAAGCTGCTAACGCGATCGGATTACCTGAAGCTGGCCCAGGCAGCATTCAACGCATATATCCGCCACAGGGACGATAAGAACGCTTGTATCAGCTGCGACAACTGGATCCTGGCAGATCAGCCTGGAGGTGGCTGGGATGCCGGTCATTATCGATCAACGGGTTCTGCGCAGCATTTACGGGTAGGAGGTCTCAGGGCAGCTCTCAACTGCCACAAACAGTGCGTGAAGTGTAATCGGTTCCTGTCAGGCAACGTGGCCGAATATCGGAAGGGACTGATCAGGAAGATTGGCCTGGACCTGGTAGAGAAGATCGAGGCAGATCAAGAGACCAGGAATTACTCTGTTGAGGACCTACAGCGGATTACTCAGATCTACCGAAAGAGGAAAAGGATTCATGAAAAGATTCGACAAAAATTGCAAGCTATGTGAGCGAGAAACGACAGCTGAAGAGGGTGCAATGCACGGTCACTTGCACGGTGTCTTCCCGATCACTTTTTGCCCGGAATGCTTCAGCGCATTGGGTCTAATTTTCCAATCTGTCGATGAAGATGAAGAAGAAAGTAATCAAAAGGTGTTGACTCGGGAGCCTGGAGATGAGACTATATCTGTGTCGGGTAATTAAGTTGAAATTAAGGAGAACACGACATGGCATATGTAGACACTTTTCAAGAGCATTGCGATTACGAAGCTAATGCTGCTTACGATTATCATTCAGAGCTTTGGGCTTCAGAAGAAGCGTCAATGAAAGGTGAAGCAGAGCAGGGCGAGATCGATTGGATCGTAGAGGGTCTGGAAGAAGCGACTGGTGTAGATTGCTCAATCGCTGGTGATTACTCAGTAGTTCCTGATTATGCAATCACAAACAAGGCTCCAGCTCCTATCGAGGTACTTCCATTTGTACCAGCAGCGAAGTCAACAACACCATATGACGATGTTGTTCCATTTTAAGAGAGGGGCCGAAAGGCCCTTTTTTTTCGCCCCAAGAAAAATAATTATCACAAAGTGTTGACTCGGTCATCTGGATTTGAGACTATAACTGTGTCGGGTAATTAAATTGAAATTGAGGAGAACACGACATGACATTTACAAAGAAAGCCACAAGAGACCGCGCATTGAAAATCATGGTCAATGTCCGCGCACCAGCAGCTGAAGAGTTGAATCGATTGGCTCGCCTAGACGCAATGCGCGTTGGTGAGTTTCGTTCGGTAGCAGAGAAAACAGCTCTTAAAAATGCTCGCCTTAAGTTTAAAAAGGTTGACAGAATTTTGTCAGCATTAGCTAAGCGATTTGAAGAGGCCGCGTAAGCGGCCCCAAGGGAGAGAATCATGAGAATCAATCTTGAAAGAATGTTCGCCAGGGCGCGTTGTCGCGTCCACAGTGTTTACTTTCACCAGCTGGATGAGCTGGATGAAGCGACATATTCTCTGCTGGTTCGTAGCCATCGGACCACACAAAAAAACTTACAGTCAATTAAAAAGAGGATGGCCGCGTAAGCGGCCTTTGGCGTTATGGTAGAGACTCAAACAATTGTCATTGAAGCAGCTGGCCGGTCATGGGTCATTCGCTATTACGCGAACCAGCTGTGGCGTTCAGCAGCAACCCTGGAAGAGCCAGAAGACATGGCCTATGAGTTCATGGAATTCAATGAGGCTGACCTGGAAGACCGGGGTGTGTATCTTTGGATGCCTAAGCTGGAGGCAACGATCGAGAGATTGTGCCAGGATGATTACAAGAAAACCTACGGGCCTTACGCGGGGTAAAGTCATGGGACAGAAAATAACAAAAGAGCTGATACATCAGCTGAGAGTTTCTGGTGACTATCAAGCTGCACATGCAGCTGCACTCAAATACAAGCTGGCATGCCGTGAGCTGCTTTGTAGAGATATTGGTGACGATCATCTTGCAGTCAGGCAAGAGCACGGCTTTATCAGTCACCTGATCGATATAATCGAAAAAGAGCTGGTTCTGGATAACCGCAAAAAACAACAAGCCAGGAAGAAGCGAGAGCAAATGTTGTCTGAGCGCATGACCAGTCGCTGGGGTACTGAGTATGACAATGGGTGCAGCGAGTATCACATTGACCCTGATATCCTGGCTGCTGCAGAAAATGTTGAAGTAGGGTTTGACAGGAAATTTCGATAGGAGTAGTTTTTAAAACAGTGCCGGGCGGAGATTGGCAGTCTCCTAGCGTATCCGGACTGAAACAAGAGAAAGACCCGTGTCGCATTCCGGCACAGGTGTATTGTGAACGCACAGGGTGACCTGGTCAATAATAGTCACTAATAAGTATTAATAGTCACTATTAGAGCATACAAAACACTTTCTCCCATCAGTCCCTCCTCCCGTCAAAGCAGTCGCATTGTGCTGCAGCACGCCAAAGCAAGATATGACTCCAACCTTTGAGGACGGGGACAAACAGCGTTAGAGGTGATGTTCCGACATAGTCGGGGATACGGTTGAGCTACCGGCAGAGATACCCACTGCAAAAGCACTGCTGATTACTGTGAGTCATTGGACCAAGAGTGAACTAGAGAGCCTGGGGATATCACCCTACGTCCTCTAAATGACAACTATGGCCAAAATTTGGGGGCAACATGGAACAAGATTTAAAACACAAATGGTGGGACTGGCATAAGAAAAACCCGCACGTTTGGGAGCTGTTTGTGCAGTATACTTTTCAGGCTATCAACGCTGGACGTAAAAACTACAGCGTAAACGCGATCTTTGAACGAATCCGCTGGCACACAGATATCGAAACCAAAGGCGACTCATTCAAGATCTCCAACAATCACCGGGCGTACTACGCGAGATATTTTCACGTTATGTACCCAGAGCATGACGGTTTCTTCCGGACCAAGATGCTCAGAAGCCTTAACCAGGGAGAACAACAATGAACCTGAGACCACACCAGGAACATGCGATCGATCTGCTGCGCGACTCACTGCGCAGAGGGAAAAGAAGACCAATGCTTGCAGCACCATGTTCATTCGGCAAAACCATCACAGCAGCTGCACTACTCAAATCTGCCCTGGACAAGGGTAAGCGCGGGATCTTTATCTGTGACCGCATCAAGCTAGTCAGTCAAACACTCAAAGCATTCGACAAGCAGGGGCTCCCGTTTGGAGTCATGCAGGGAAACCATGAGCTGACCGATCCGCGCCAGCCGATCCAGGTTGCATCGATCCAGACACTATCCCGTAGACGCACAATGCCCGATTTCGATTTTGCGATCGTTGATGAAGCGCACACGCATTACAAGCACCTGACCACGATGATGGAGGCTTACAACAACGTGGTTTTCGTTGGCCTTTCAGCAACACCGATGAGCAAGGGCCTTGGTAAGCACTACGATGACCTGGTTGTACCGATCACCACCGAAGAGCTGCTGAACCAGGGCTATCTGTGTCCTGTCGAGTATTACGGGGGACGAGAGCTCAACACTCAGGGGATCCAGGTCAAAGCATTGCCGACTGGCGGGACCGATTTTGATCCCAAGATGCTGGGCGAGGCAGCAGAGAAAGACGTAAAGCTCACAGGCGATATCGTCACCAACTGGGTTAAGCATGGATGGGGCAGGCAGACGATCGCGTTCAGCCCATCGATCAAGCACTCGAAAGGCCTGGTTGAAGAGTTCAAGAAGTTTGGTATCCCTGCTGCACACATTGACGGCTACATGGATGAAGCAGACCGGCAAAGACTTTATGCAGCACATGACGCTGGAGAGTTCCTGATCCTGTCCTGCAGCAAGCTATTGAACACCGGCTATGACGCACCGTCTGTCAGCTGCCTGATCGACTGTCGGCCCACAAAAAGTAAAATTGTATTTGTGCAGACGGCAGGCCGAATATTCAGGACAGCACCTGGCAAAGAGAAAGCCATCTATCTTGATCACAGCGGGAACATTCAACGCCACGGCTTCCCAGAATTTATCACGCCATCAGAGCTGGACGATGGTAGCAAGCGATTCAGCGAGGACCGCCAGGTCCGCAAGAAGGAAAAGAAGGTCAACAGCTGCCCGAAATGCCAGCTCAAGATGACCGGGCCGAAATGCGTTTGTGGTTTTGAGTTCAAGCAGACAGAAGAGATGTATACCGATGGCACTGAGCTGGTGAAGCTGCAGAAGAAATCGAACAAGACCTATTCGCCAGAGCGGAAGGCTGAGTTCTTTGGTGAGCTGCTGCACTATGCAGAAACCAGGGGATACAAGCGAGGATGGGCTTCTGTGCACTACAGAGACAAGTTTGGCGTGTGGCCCAACAAGATAGAACCAGTAAAAGTCTCTGGCCTATCGGAAGAGGTGACCAACTGGATCAAGCACTCAAATATCAAGGCGCGTTACCTAGCAATGAAAAAAGTCGCATAAAGTTGTAAAAAAGTGTTGACGGGGTAATCGTAAAGTGAGACTATACACATGTCGGCAGAGACAGAAGCAATTAAGGAGATCGACATGAAAACAACTACTGAATTCCAAATCTGGTACAAATTGAACACAGCAGCTATGGACGCAGAAATGCAGAAGCGTTTCCTCAAGCCTGACGGCACAGAGCCAGAGTTCCTTGCAGTGTCAGCACTTGAAAGCCTGGAAGACGCGCAAACAGTTTTAGAGCAAGAGCGCATCCCAGGAGAGGGTTACATTTACTGGATCAAAGAGGTGGCAGCGTAAGCTGCCCCTGGGGGAAGTCATGAAAGCATTGAAGATCAAAAAAGTTTACGCGGGCTGCTACGAAGTCGTTAACCACAACTGGGATGAATCGAATGGCCGCCTAGAGATCTACAAGTCAACTTGCCTGGGTGGATACACATATTGGAAGTCTTGCTACGTCAGCAGCGTATTCAACACGCTTGCGGAAGCAAAGGCAGAGACATTCGCAGCACTTGAAGCTGATGGTCTTGGAGTCACAGAAATCACATTAGGACTGGCCGCATAAGCGGCCCATGAGGGGAATCATGAGTTTAGGTCAAGCACTAGGGTATGTCGGGTTCTTTGGCATGATGTGGATCGCTGTGGTTATTTTCTCAGCAGTCCTGGATAACGCGCTGCGCAGATTGTTCAGCATCGGTTTGTTCCCTGACAACTACTTTGGGCCCAGCAAGTCAGCTGGAGCTCTCACTCACTGCACAAAATGTAATGCGATCCTGGTTGATCGTGACTACTGCCGCAACTGTGGGGAGGTGAACATATGATAGCCAAGCACCCAACCTGCCCCAACTGTGGCGACAACGTATTGCGAGAGCACCTGAACCAGGGTCAAGAGGTCTGCCGTTGGTGTGGACCTACCAGGGACCTGGACACTTACGGTGAGCTAGAAAAAGAACGCTATAACAACTGGATGGCAGAGTATGAACAACAAAGCAATGAATGAACCAACACTGGACGATGTGATGACTCACTGGAGCAAGTGCGGATCGATCAAGGATACGGCAGAACACTTTGGCAAGAGCTACAAGTCAGTCGAGATCATGGTTGGCCGGTACAAGCACGCTTACGAGCGCAGCTTCAATTTCCCGCACATCATTCACGCTAAGAGGTTTGGAGCATAATGGAATTTGTCTGCGCTTTAATCATCACTGTGTCACTACTGATCTGGCTATGCCTATGGTGGGACGACAACGAGAAGTCGAAATGAGTACGATCTGGAGAGCAGTCAGCAAGAAGCGTGGTTGGGTAGTGCATTTCGCAAACCACAGAGACCTAAACGCATTCTTGTATTCCAATGGTGCGTCTGACTACGAGGTAGACAAACTTGAATACTCAAGAAAAATAGACATTATCAAGATGCTAAATGGCAGTGCCTTATGTGGCTGGATGAACGGGAGAAAGCGTAAGTGAGATTCACTGACCTGATGTCGGCGTTTGAAGAGATGGAATATCTTGTGCATACCACTGGCCGCACATTCAGGATTATCCACTCAGGCACTAAGACTCCAGCCTATCATGTAGTCCAGAAATCAGGCAGTGCCAAAGTCCCATTCCTGATCGCAGAACTTAATTGTCGTAACGTAGTAGGTGACGAGCAGATACAGAAAAGCCGTGGGAGAAAGACCCAGAAGAAAATGGTTGGCAAGAAAGAGATCACCAAGGATGGCCTGTACCAATACAGCGCACCATCAAGGGCAAAGTAGAGCGCATTCATGCAATCGTGGTATAAAGCATCCATACATCAATCACTTTGGACGCTGAAATGGCACAGAGTAAAGGCGGAAGGCCTAGTAAATACAACGATGAACTCGCAGATCGCATGATGATTGAAATCGCATCAGGGATGTCAGTGCGTGCATTGTGCGAGGATCTCGAGTGGACTCCGGACAAGAAGACGTTTTACACATGGATGTTTAAACACCCGGAGTTTCTCCACAAGTACGATGTAGCAAAAG